>JAANMW010000059.1_pt1 | contig 104738 bp, 92 predicted proteins | sample 7279671 | NCBI WGS metagenome assembly JAANMW01 (sample SAMN14094541, study PRJNA606508) | bioreactor metagenome | isolation source: A lab-scale SPAN reactor treating ammonium-rich wastewater day 247 | place: Ireland: Galway | collected 2017-09-19 | reverse complement strand
GCTACGGCGGAACTTCGCGACCGGGAGATACTCAACTGCCGGTGGCGCCAGCTCACGGCATGGGTTCTCGGCCAAAACCGGCCGTTCGGCGACGCCATAGTGTGGCTGGTGTTCGCAGGAGCGGCTCTCGCTGGACATTCTTACCAAGGACTGGACAGCGGCGCGAAAGTGTCGCAAAGCCGACGGTGAAAATCCAAGCCCGCCCAGTGAGAAATTCCCCAGCGGCCGCCAGCGCGCTCCAACTCCTTCACTTGGCGGTTGGCCCGGATTAATCCTTCGCGGGGATGGTGAGCAGTTCCGCAGCGGTCCAGTTTATCGCACGGTCCTTGGTCTGTTCCCGGATCTTGGCCACCTGTTCGGCGGTGACTTCCGAGGCGTCGTGTTTCCAGTCCGGATTGCGCCGGATGTAGGTCAACACCTGGGCGATTTCCTCGTCGGTGAACGTGCCTTTGAACGGCGTCATCACCCCGCCGCCGTATTGTTTGCCGCTCACTTCAATCGGTCCGGCCAAACCATCGAGCACAATGCGAATCAACCGGTTCGGCCCGTCCGCCAGCACCCAATCCGAGCCGGCAATGGGTGGGGCGTTGACCGCCGGATTGCCCACGCCGTTGACCATGTGGCACGCGGCACACGCCGCGTCGTAGATTCTGCGCCCCGGGCGCAGGTCCGGGCCGTCGGGCGGGGGCGGTTGGAATTGCTCCGGCAGAGCCGCAAAAGGACGATACACCCGCGCGTCAAACCAGCCGCCGCGCGCGTCAAAGTACACCGCCCCTCCCAACAACAGCAGGAGCATCAACGCGATCAGCCACATCGGCACGGTTGCCGGCGAAGCCGTCGGCTCGGCTTCGGTGGTTGGATTCGGCGATTTCACTTCGGCACTCATTGGGCAGAGGCGGCAGCCACCGGCGGATTGACCACGGGTGCAGGAGTGTTGGTTGGGGCGGTATTGCCGGCCGGCGGTGTGAGCGGGGCTTCGAACAATGGTGCGTCAGCCCGCAGGCTCAACAAGTACGCCACCAGCGCGCGGGCTTCCGCTTTCGGGACAATTTCATATCCCGCCGGCGGGGCCCATTCGCCCGTCAACTGGAGGGCGTCCGGTGAAGCGACCTGCCCCATCCGGCGCCGTTCAAACAAATAACGGTAGGGGGGCATCTTGGAATCCTGAAGCGCGCTGGCGGGCGCGTACAGGTGGCGATAGTGCCAGTTGGGATCAGTCCAGCGGGTGCCAACATTGGCCAAGTCCGGGCCGATACGGCGCGTTCCGAGCTGCACAGGGTAATCCTGCAAGTAATCCTGCGCCACGGTGCGGCGCTTGCCCCAGCCGCGTGCTATGTCCGGGCCGTCGGCGACAATGACGGGATCCACCCGGCCGCCGCCGGCTTTGAGTTCCCGCACGACCGACTCCGCGGCGTTCATGTCGGCAACCTGCAGAATCTTCCGCGGCAGATTGGCCAGCGTTTCCGGCTTCGCGAGGTCAGGATTCAATTTCGCAATGGCCGCAAGGGTGGCGGCCACGTTCGTGCCTGCTTCCGCCAGATAGATTTCGGCGTGCGCGCCCTCCTGACCGACCTGCTGGGTGTGGCAATACACGCAGCCATTGGCTCGATATACCTCCAAGCCTTGCTTCGCCAATCCGGGCCGGGCCAATGGATACAGGCTGGCGGAACCGAGCGGAACGGCCTGCACGCTGCGGCCTAATTGGATTTGCGGCGCAAGCACGAACCCGCCCCACGACGCCGCCAGTGCCAGGAACGCCGCCAGAAAAACCGTGGCGCTGGATTTCACGGTTTCACCTCCGCAGGTTGCAACGGCCCCGTCAGATCAGCACAAGCCGCGCGACACACCGCCCGATAGTAGCGCATCAGCACGGCGCCGATGTTAAACAGAAATAGGAGATTGCCGGCCAGAATCAACAGTTCGCCCATCGTTCCGAGGCGGAAGAACATCAAGGTGGCTTTGGTCACGTCGGTGAAGGGGATGTCGGGGTTGGCCAGTTTGACACCCTGCAACACACCGCCAATGGCCAGCGGCACCGCGAATAACAGGGTGCCAATCACGCCGCACCAGAAGTGAACGCGCACCGCTTTGGCGACAGGCAACTCAAAGCCCGCCACGCGCGGCAGGATGTAATAGACCGCCCCGAACATGGTCATGGCGAAGAAACCGTACACCCACAACTGCGTCTTGGCGGCGCCGTACCAGGTGAAATCGGTAATCCGGTTCACGAACGGCAACCCACTCGCCGCCAGCAGCAACACGGACAACGCCAGCGCGCCAATGCCAAATTTCATGTAACACAACGGGCCACCACCACATGCCGTCTTCGTGCCGCGCGTGGTCTGCACCACCATCAGGACCACAGTCGCCGCCGGCACAATCATCATCATCGCCGCCATGTTGCTCAAAGTGGGCATCCACGCCGGCAGGGTCGCACCTGCGGGAATTCCCACCCAGGTCCCAAACAGGATCAGCGTCCAGAAGACAAACAGCGCGAGATAGCTGCTCTGCAAGGGCCGCCCCACCAGCTTGGGCAGGAAATAGAACGACGACGCGAGGCCGGCCAGCGCCAGCCAGACGAACAGCAGGTTGCCCGAATACCACCAGGCAATCGCCGCCTGCGTTACGCCGCGCACGGGAAAAAACTGGAGCAGCAGCGTGGCGGTCGAATAAATCCACGGAAACCAGAACAACGCCGCGAGCACGAACCATTGGGAGGGATACAAAGTCCGTTCATTCCGCGCGTGGTGTGTGAAGAAAGCCCACACCGCCATCAACAGGTACGCCAGCAGGAGAATCACCGCAGCGTAACGCGGCATCTCCAGCCACTCGAAGCCGGTGCTCTCGCCGGCCAGGATGCCAATCAAACCGACGAACACACCGATGTGCCAAAGCTTCGCGCCCACGGTCACAAGCCAGGGCCGCGCCAGCTCCACACGCCCCAATCGGGCCAGCAACCAAAGCGCCACGCCCAACGCGACCGGAATCGCAAACCCGTACATCAGCAAATTCAAGCTGGCCGGATAGACCCGGCCAAAAGTCAGCCAGGCCGCATCCGCCAGAAAATCCGCCTTGTGAAACTTGAGCGACGCGATGAAGCCAAAAATCGAACCCAGCACCAGCCAGAACGCCGCGCCGCCGAACAACATGAACAGCGGCAGACGGCACGAAGCATCAATGCCGGCCGTCGAAGAATCGGCAGCAAGGGCGGCAGGACGGTTGGTGACGGCGGGCGCGGTCATTCGACGAACAGCAACATTACTCGAAAGGACTCGGCTCCTCCGGCGGTTTGGGCGGGGGCGCGGTGGCTTTCTCGACGCGGGCGATCAGATTGGCGCGAGCCTGAGCCGGATTGCGCCACTCGCGTTCGGCCAGTTTCATGGCCTCGGCAATCGGCAGGCGCACGATGCCCTTCCCGGCATCAATCCAACCCACCCGCTTGAGCGCTTCGGCTTCCGTGGCGGTCAATTCGGCGCGGGCCTTGGCGCGTTCCACCTTGCGCGCCTCATCCACCGCTGTGGAAGGCAGCGTGTATTTCTTCGTGACCCAGACCAGCGCGGCGAAGATCAGGCAGGCAATCAGCACCGCGGCGATGATGGCCAGACTGCGGCCGGAACAGCATTTTTCAGATTCGGAGGAATTCATCAGTGACTCCGTTTCGGTTGCACGGTGGCGTCGGGCATGTCGTCGGTTTGATCCAGTTCACCACCGGAAATCTGCGTGGGCACGGGATGATACAAGCCCATCGCCTCGACGAGCCGCGGGTCCTTCTGCGGGAAGGGCGCGGCGCTGGCGAACTTCTTGAGAAACACCATCGCGAGCAAGCCGCCCATCAGCGCCATGATGCCCAAGGGCAGCCACACCATGTGGAATGGAAAGCCGTTCGGGTAGTAAACCGGCAGAATGTTGAACGACATGTCCACGAAGTGCATCACCCACGCCCAGGCCGCGATCAACACCATCACTCCGAAATTGCTCTTCACGTCAATGCGCAGCAACGCCAGGAACGGAATGAAGAATTTGCCGAAGATGATCACCAGCCCGACGTAAAACCAGGTGCCCTTCTCGCGCACCACGTACCAGAAGGTTTCCTCCGGCATGTTGGCGTTCCAGATGATGAAGTATTGCGAGAAGGTGACATAGGCGTAGAACACGGTGAACGCGAACAGCAGCGTGCCGAGGAAATAGTACTGATGCTCGTGCAGCACCACCGACAGGATGCGCTGGCGGTCGAGAATCATTGTGATGACGTAAACGGTGGCCAGGGTCAGCCACACGCTGCCCGCAAAGTAATACACGCCATACATCGTGGAGAACCACTGATGTTGCAGCGCCTTCATCCATAGAATGGCGCCAAAGGTGAGCGTGAAGGCAAACACCCAGATGCCCCAGCAGGAATGCAGGCGCATCTTGAAGGTACATTCCGCCGCACCGGTTTCGTCCTGTTTGAGCGACCAATACTTGAGCCGGCTGGAGAGCAACCACCACAGACCGAAGCACGCCGCCGAGACCAGGTAGAATCCCGCCCAGGTGAACAACGGCAGTTTGGCGTGCAAAGCGTGAATATGGCTGGCGCTCGCGCCTTCCTCCGGCCCCATCCAGGCGAACAATTGCGGCGCGAGCAGCGCGATGGGGATGAACAGAATTGCCATCCAGGGAAACAGCAGGGTGGCCAGGTGTTCGCAGAAACGGCGCGTCGCGACGGACCAGCCGGCGTCAAACAGATGATGCACCAGCACCAGGAACAGCCCGCCCAGGCCAAGGCTCAGGAAGAACATGAACGACAGCAACCACGCGTAGCCGAAGCCCTTGAGATCCACGAAAGCGCCGATGATGGCAATCACCGCGCCCACGGCCATGAGCCGGACCGGAAGCATGCGCCAGCGGGCCAGGTCCAGGGGCGGACGCTGCGCTGCCACGTTGTTGGAATTGGTCGGATTGCTCATACGCGGTTATTTCAACGTCGCCCGCACTTCCGGTGAAAGGTCTTCCACCGCCCCCAAACGGCTCAGTTGCAGGGCGCGCAGGTAGGCGACCACCGCCCAGCGATCTTCGACCGCTATCTGCGCGCCATAAGCGCCCATCAAATTCTTGCCTTGGCTGATGGTGTTGAACAGGTCGCCATCCGGCAGTTCCACGATGCGCTTATCATGCAGATTTGCCACCACCGCCATCGCGCCGATCTTCTGCGTGATCCCCTTGCCTTCGCCCGTCGCGCCGTGGCACGGGGTGCAATAAATTCCATAACGCTGCTGGCCGCGATTCAACAGTTGCGCCGTGACCGGCAGCGGATTCAACTCGACGAAGTTCGTCGTGCCCGGGACCCGTCCGGTGTTGACCGGCAAGTCCTCGAACGGATACACCGCATGGCCGCCCACGTTAAGTGGTTCGCTGCGCGCAATCGTGCCCGGCGGGGGCAACTGGGAACTCAATCCGCTCGCGAAAAAGCTGTTGGCCGTCTGGGGTCGCAACTTGAGTTGCCGTTTCATGTCCGGGAAAATCTGAAGGGGCCGGTTGCGGGTGAGATCACCGCGCCGGCCGGCAATCAGCACCACCAGCACCACCAGCACGCCGAAGATCAACAGGAAGTAGCGCATTAGTCCTCCACCATCTCGATGCGCTTGCTGCCGGCGGCTTCCAGCAGCTTGCGGGTTTCGGTTTCGGAGTACTCCGGATCAGCCGTCTCAATGACCACGAAGAACCGGTCGTGCGTCGCCAGGGCGAAACGTTTGTGCTTGAGCAAAGGATGATGCAGCCGCGGCAGGCGGTTCAGGAACAACATGCCGAACAGCGAGCCGAATGCGCCAAACAGAATGGTCAACTCATAGGACGGCGGAAAGGCGCCGTGCGGGCTGAACATCGGCTTGCCGCCAATCAAAATCGGATAGTCAATCGCGTTCATCCACCAGATCATCAACATGCCCGTGGTGTAACCCGTCAGCCCGCCGATGAAGGCAAACCAGCCGACTTTGGAATTCTTCAACCCCATCGCGCGATCCATGCCGTGAATGGGGAAAGGCATATACACATCCCATTTGCGGAAACCGGCGTCGCGGACCTGTTCAGCCGCGTGCAATACATCCGAGGTCGTCTCGAACTCGGCCATGATGCCGTAGGGTTTGGCGGTGGCGCTCATCAGTGCGATCCTCCATTTCCATTTCCTTTGGCCAGCGGGTGATGCGGATCGGCCTGCGGCGTAACGCCCTTGACCTCGGAAACCGCGATCATCGGCAGGAAGCGCATAAACAATAAGAACATCGTAAAGAACAAGCCAAAGGTTCCCAGGAACGTGCAGATGTCCACCCAAGTCGGCTCGAAATAGCTCCAGTTGGCCGGCAGAAACTCCCGATGCAGCGAGATCACCACGATGACAAAGCGCTCAAACCACATGCCCACGTTCACCAGGATCGAGAGAATGAAAACAATCACCAAGTGGTTACGGATTCGTTTGAACCAGAACAACTGCGGCACCACGACGTTGCAAGTCACCATCAGCCAGTAACCCCACCAATAGGGACCCATGGCACGGTTGATGAAAGCGAACCGCTCGAACGCGCTGCCCGAATACCACGCAATGAAAAACTCCATGCCGTAGGCGTAGCCAACGATGGAGCCGGTCGCCAGCGTCACCTTGCACATCACGTCAATGTGCCGCATCGTGATGATGTCTTCGAGATGGCACATGCTGCGCAGCGGGATCAACAGCGTGAGCACCATGCCGAAGCCGGAGAAGATCGCGCCCGCCACAAAGTACGGCGGGAAGATGGTGGTGTGCCAGCCGGGCAATTGCGACACCGCGAAATCCAAGGACACAATCGAGTGAACCGACAGCACCAGCGGCGTCGAAAGACCAGCCAGGATCAGGTAGGCTTTCTCGTAATTGCTCCAATGCCGGTTTGAACCCGTCCAGCCCAGAGCAAACAAGCCATAAACGAACTGTTTGATCTTCGTCTTGGCGCGGTCGCGCATCGTGGCCAAGTCGGGCACCAGTCCCGTGTACCAGAACAGCACCGAAACGGTGAAATAGGTGGAAACCGCGAACACGTCCCACATCAGCGGCGAGCGGAATTGCGGCCAGAGCCCCTGGTAGGTGGGAATTGGGAACAGCCACCAATCAAACCAAACGCGGCCCACGTGCATCGCCGGATAAATGCCGGCGCACATCACCGCAAAAATGGTCATGGCCTCCGCCGCGCGGTTCACCGCCGTGCGCCAGCGTTGGCGCAACAAAAACAGAATCGCGGAAATCAATGTGCCCGCGTGGCCGATACCGATCCACCACACGAAGTTGATGATGTCCCAGCCCCACATCGTCGGGTGGTGATTGCCCCACACGCCGACACCAGTGGAGATCTGGTAAATCAGCATCGCCCCCAACATGCACATCGCCAGAAAACTGGGAACGAACGCGGCCCACCACCATTTGGGAGCCTTGCCTTCCGTGATGGCGGAAACGCGGTCGGAAATCCACGCAAAGCTGCGGTTGTTTTGAACCAGCGGCACCCGCTCCAACTCCGGCGGCGGGACGGGCACTTTGATCTGCGAGACGGCTTCCGTCATTAGTGCCCTCCTTTCCCGGCGGGCGCATGACCCTTGCTCCCCGGCGTGGCGGGACTGCCATGATGATTGTCAAACGGGTCGCCCTCAATGTGGTTCTTCTGAGCGAACTCTTCCAGGCTGTGGGGCATCGGATTCTGCTCGTAATCCGGCATCGCCGGGTTGGGATTGCGCACGCGCGCCAGGTAGGTCAAACGCGGCTTGGTCTTCAAAAATTCCAGCACCGAATAGTCGCGTTGCTGCCGCTTGAGTTGGGAAACGCGACTGGTGGGGTCGGCGACATTGCCAAATACAATGGCTTCCGCCGGACATGCCTGCGCGCAAGCCGTCGTGAAGGTACCGTCCGGCACCACCACGTCGCCCGACGCGCCGGCCTTGACCTTCTGAGTGATCTTGGCCTGTTCAATGCGCTGGATGCAAAACGTGCATTTTTCCATGACGCCTCTCATGCGCACGGTCACGTCCGGGTTCTTGACCATGCGGATCAAATCCCACTCATCCTCCTCCCGCATGCCGGACTCGGGATCCTTCCACCAGCGAAGCAAGTCCCATTTGCCGTCGGTCTTGTGCGTCAGCGGACTGGCGTAGAACGGCCCTTTCAGTTTCTCCAAGGGCCGTTTGTTGTAATCGAGATAATTGAAGCGCCGGACCTTATAGGGGCAGTTATTCGAGCAATACCGCGTACCCACGCAGCGGTTGTACACCATCACGTTCAAGCCTTCCTGGTCGTGAACGGTGGCGTTCACGGGACAGACGCTTTCGCACGGCGCAGCCTCGCAATGCTGGCAAAGCATCGGCTGATTCACCGCCTGCACTTCATCAATCCAAGGCTCGAACTGCTGCGCCTCGTCCCTCCGGTAAACGTCCTTCCAGGAACGCTGGGCGGGATTCGTCGTGTAATAACGATCTATTCGCAGCCAGTGCATTTCGCGGCCCCGTTTGACCTGGTCCTTGCCGACAATGGGAATGTTGTTCTCGCTCTGGCAGGCGAGCACACACGTCCCGCAACCGACACATGAACTCAGATCAACGGACATTCCCCACTGATGCAGCGCCGTCTTCATCGCCTCATCCAACGGGTTGGGATAAAGCGGCGATTCATCCGGAGCTTCCGGCGCGTTCATCCGGTGCGCGAAGTCCGGATGCTTGTTGAATTGGTCAAGGTTCGCCTCGCGCACAATCGCGCGGCCTTCCATGGACCAATGATCCTGCGTGCAGGAAACCGGATACGTCTCACCCGTCTTGCGCACCGTCGCGCCCACGGCCAGGCATCCGGTCTGGGTCGTCAGCAGCGGATAGGCGTTGAAACCCACGTCCTGGCCCACACGGCCTGCTGTCCGCTGGCGGCCATAGCCCAATGCAATGCCCAGTGAAAAGTCCGCCATGCCCGGCTGCGTCCAGATCACGCCTTTGATCGCCCGGTCACCGAGTTTCACTTCAACGACATCCGTGTTCTTCACGCCGAGTTCGCGTGCCGTGCGGCGGCTCACCAGCACAGCGTTGTCCCACGTGATCTTCGTGATTGGATCGGGAAATTCCTGAAGCCAGCCATTGTTGGCAAAGCGGCCATCATCCACGCTGTAGTCACGGTGGAGGATGACTTCAAGGTTGTCCTTGGTCGGTGTCGCGGATTTCGCGGCTTCCACTGCGCGCGTCACCGCCGCTGCGCTGAAACCCGCCGCAACCGGCTTCGCCGTCGTGACGGCCAGGAAACCATCGTGCAAGAATTTCTTCCAGGCTTCCAAACCACCGTTGCTGAAAGTGTCGAATGTTGCCTGAACAATTTCGTATGGCCGCGTGACGGTTGATCCGGCGAGCCGCGCGAGGAATTCCAACTCATTCAGCCCGCCAAACAGCGGCGAAATCAACGGCTGCACCGGCACATACGTACCGTCAGTGGTAAGCGCATCCCCCCACGATTCCAGATAGTGCGCCTGCGGAAAATGCCAATCGCAACCCGCCGCCGTCTCGTCTTCATAGTATCCAAGCCGCACCACCGTCTTCGCCTTGCGCTGGGTGTTGCTCCAGTCGAGGTCCGCCGGCGCGTTGTAAGCCGGATTCCCGCCCAGCATTACCAACGTGTCCACCTGGCCGGCTTTGAGCGCCTGAGCCAACTCGGCCAGCGTGCCCGCCTGAGTGGCAATGGACGGAAGCAACTGCACCGTCTTGCCGATACCGCCCAACGCGGAGTTGATCGCCTGGGCAAGCAAGTGAACCGCCAACGGCTGCCCCACGCCGGCCACCACCAGCGCGGCCCCGCGATTGGCCAGCAAATCCTTCGCGCACTCGGTGATCCACTTTGCATCCTCAGCCGGAGGCTGCGGCACCCCGCTCAGATTGACGCCACATTGCGCCGCCACGGCCGCCGCCACGGACAAGACCGCGCTTGCCGGCAGACGCAAACGATGGTCCGCATTCAAGCCCGTGAGCGTGAACAGCGATTCCACCGCATAAAGCCGGTTCATCGTATCACCGGCCTGGGCAATTTTTCGGCCCTTGGCGAAACGGCGGATGTGATTGTGCGCCTCCTCCTCGGTGCCGATGAAATCGCAATCGAGCGAAAGAATAACCTTCGCCGCGTCGTAACGGAACACCGGACGCACCGCCTGCCCAAAGGCCTGCGTGGCCGCCCGCTCATGGATGGCGTGGTCAATGGGGTCGTATGCGTACCACCGCACCTTGGGAAACTGGTCGCTGATCAGTTTCTGCAGACGCTTGCGCGAGGGAGAAGTGCCCGGCTCCAACAGAAAACTGACGCCCTCTCCGCCCGTCTGTTTCAGTTTGGTCGCCAGCTCCCCGAGAAATGCCAGCGCCGTCTCGGAAGAAGTGGCGTTGCCCTGGTGAGCGAAACGCCTGGCCCGGTCAGGATCGTAAAGATTGAGAATGGAGGCCTGTGTGTAGCGGTCGGTGGTGCCGTTGCCGTCGGGATAGCGGGCGTTGCCTTCGATCTTGACGGGGCGGCCTTCATGCGATTTGACGACTAGCGGCACGGCGCCGCCGCGCGTGGGCATGGCGGTGGCGAATTCCTGCGGCTTACCGTGAACGTAGTCCTCGACCGCCTTGCCAAACGGCATCAACTTGTCCTCGGGCCGACGGCAACCCGTCCCGGACAGACCAAAGCCCGCCAACAAGAACGAAGCGGACATGATCTTGACGAAATGCCGACGCGAGACCGGGTCGGTAAACTCCGTGGCGCCTTCGGGAAACTCCCGTTCCAAGAATTGCTTGAATTCGGGGGTCTCGGCGAGTTGATCCAGGCTGCGCCAGTAAATTCGACCCGTGGCCTCCTGGCTGACGGGGTTAGCCGCAGTGTCAGTGCCCACCGGATCAACCGCATGAGGGTGCTGATGGTGATCCGGCTCGGCGGCGTGAGGCGCGTGGGGATGGGAAAGGGTTTTCATCGGTGACACGCCGAGCAATTCTCAAGCGATTCAACTCGCCAGTGGTCCATCATTTCTTTGCCTTTGGCGCGCTGCGTTTGCGCAGCCACATTGGGATCATCGCTCCAAGTCCAGTTCAAATCCGTAATCTTGTCCAGCGGCCGCAGCTTGGAGGCCGGATCGCGATGGCAGTCGAGGCAAAAGGTCATGCTCAGTGGCTTGGCGTGATAAACCTCCTCCATCTTGTCAATCGGCCCGTGACATTCCACGCAACTGATGCCGCGGTTGACATGCACGGCGTGATTGAAATAAACGAAGTCCGGCACGCGATGGATTTGCACCCACGGAATCGGTTTGCCGGTGGCCGCGCTTTCGCGAACCAACTCCAGACGCGGATCATCCTTCAGCACCTGATTGTGGCAGTTCATGCAAGTGGAGGCCGCCGGAATGTTGGAAAACCAGGACTGCTCCACCTTGTCGTGGCAATACCGGCAATCCATCCCAAGTTGATTAACGTGCGTCGCGTGCGAGAAGGAAACCGGCTGGATGGGCTGATAACCCACCCGCGCGTACTTGGGCGTGAAGTAGTACCAAACGCCCGCCGTCACGGCACTGGCCGTCAACGCGCCACCGATGATAATCATCACCGGCAGCCGGTTGGTCCACTTCGGAAATATGGCTGACATCGCAAATCGCTGTTAAATCCGTCAAAGCCCGGGTGCATAACATGGCCCGCCCACGCAAGGCATACAAAACGGAGGTCTGGATTCTTGTGAATAATGGACCACCGTCAATGGTTTTTTGCGCGCACCTGCCCATAAAACTTCCCGGCCCCCGGGTTCCCGCTGAACAATTCCCTCTATCGCACGGCCAAAAAATGTTTACCGGCTGACGCTCCCGGCGGCAAGCCGCTTTGTGAAATGTGTCACGATTTAGGATGGCTTAATGATAGCGATAAGCCGTAACGGAAGACCTGCGCGCGGCTCCAACCTATCGTACCGAGGAATTGTCACCACGTCAGCCGCCATCTGTGGGAGACGACGTAAGGAGTCTGTCTTGCTCCGTCAGCCACCGCCAGAACGGCGGGCGCTTGATTCGACCCGCCCCGGAATGGAGTGCTTGGGTGTGCGACTTTCAGAACTTCTCCCAGAACCCCGAAGCCAAGTTGGATCAGGGAGAAACCAGGCCCAGAATGTTTTGCTGCGGCACAGCCCCGTAAGCACGGCTGTCGGCACTGTTGCCGCGGTTGTCGCCCAGGACAAAGTATTGATGTCGGCCACAAATCCAAGACTGTGAGGAATCTGTCGAACTGAGAAAAGTTTTTGTGCCTGGCGGGAGGTACGGTTCCCGCAGCAAGACGCCGTTCACGTACACCCGCCCATCGCGCACACAGACCGAGTCGCCTGGTTTCGCGATGATGCGCTTGATTGCATAACCCTGGTCTTCCGGATCATACAAGACGACAATGTCCCGGGGCTTGGGTTCGCGGAAGTAATAGACCAGCCGGTTGAGCAAATACCAACTCGAATCAGGCAAGCTTGGAGACATGCTTGATCCGGTGACCTGAACCGACTGAACCACGTAGCACTGGCTCAGGTGAAAACAACCGTAGGCGAGGCCTGCAATGACCAACCACCCGATAACCTGCTTCAGGCGTCGGGCCGTGACAGCGGGGCCGTTCTCGCATCCGACCCCGCCGACCAAGGCCGCAGCCGGCCTGCGCCTTTCCTGTTCCGTTGCCCCAGACTCCATAAACTCAAACGTCCTCCTTTGCACCTGAGCCTCGCATTTTGCCTGTGGGCGGGCAACCCAGGGCAGATACCAATCGTCGCCCCGGGAGGATCGGATGAAGCATAATTCACCTCGCGACCCTCAGCCACGGCGCCGAGGCAATCAACAACGGCAGGAGCAGAACGGCAACGCCCATTCTCATGCGCAAACAACCATTGCGGGCACAGCTCGCAGCCGTACGAGGCCCCTCCCGCTCAGAGTCGCACACGGAAGCCGCCGCGTGTGAGGGCATAAGTGACCGTGCAAACCAGCGCCGTCAACAGCCCCGCATTCAGTGCGCCAGGCCAACCGCTGCTGAAAGGCCACAACCATCCAGAAAGCCCGATGACGGCAAACAAACTGCCCACGATGCCGGGCAAAACATAGGCCAGCACCGCGTTCTGGCCCACAAAATTAACCGGCCCGGCCCAGGCTCGCCAACGTCCGACGTCCATCAGCAGGTAAACCGCAAGGAACGCCAGACAACACCACCCGCCAGAAACCAGTGCATAGGCCTCCGTCGCCGCGATCTTGTTGATTCCGTGCAAGGGCCGCACCAGCGTGCCCGCCACCAGCAAACCCACGCCAAACAGGAGGAAGAATCGCGCGCGTTCAAACGGGGTGCGGGCGGCGCCTTCCCCCACAAACCAGTTGCCCGCGAGCACGCCCATCATCACGCTGGCAGCGGTGCTGCCGAAAATCTGGCCGACATTGAGCACGCCGTGCATCGGCCCCAACCAGTGCAACACGCCATGCCGGTTGCCAATGTAAAGCGTCAGCATCAGTCCGAGCATACCAGACAGCGCGAGCGAATTGCCGCGCGTCAGCAAGTACAGAATGCTGCACGCGAGGTACGCCCAGCCAATCAATCCCAGAATTCCCCACCATGAAGTTTGCAGCCACACGGTTTCCCCGGCGGCGTTCCTGCCGCGAAAGAGCGCGAGCATGAGCACGAGGAGAATTCCGGCGGTCACCCGCGCGGCCAAGTGGACGCGTTGGCGTTGCGGCAATGAGTTAGCCGGCACTTCCGCCCACGCCACCAGCACGCACGACATCGTCAGGAGATACCAAAGTTCCTTGGTAAGCCCCGCCGCCTCAGTAGCGAAGGAGCCCTTGTTGACCATGATCACGCCCACCCCAATCAACGAGGCGGAACGCAGCAGGATGCGCTTCAACTGCGACACCAGTGATTCGCCCTGCATTCTCCGTTTATGCAGCGCCAGGGGAATGGCCACTCCGACGATGAACAGGAACGCGGGGAAGACCAAATCCACGAAGGTGTAGGCGTCCGCCGCATCGGGTGCGTGCCTGGCCCAGGCGGGAATAGCTTTCACCCCGGCGAGATAATTCACGAAGGTCATCGCAATGATGACCAGGCCGCGATAGGCATCAAGTGAAACCAGGCGCGCAGCAGGCTCTGACGACCCTGCCGTCGAACCGGCCAGCATTGCGGATGAGATCATGGGCCAATTTGGCTTGTCTGGCGGCCAGCCCTAACAGCGATTCCGGCAGAACCATCATCCGCGACGCACAGCTGGTCCGGGACAAAAGCGACGGCGAGGTCTCAAAGGACCGTTGCTCCCCTGCCCCGCATAGAACCGTTTACTCCGCCTGCTGCTGTTGCCGGAGCTTCTTGCTTTCTTCGATCAGCTTCTGCTCCGCGTCGCGCGGCATTTCCTCGTAGTGGCTGAAATCATCCGTATGCACGCCACGCCCACCCGTCAGCGAACGAAGCGTGCTAGAGTAGCGGTAAAGCTCCTTGGCCGGCACATGCGCCTTGATGACCTGGAAACTGCCGTCCACGTCCATGCCTTGAATTTTGCCACGCCGGCTCGAAAGATCGCCCATTACCTTGCCCATGCAATCCTCGGGAATGCGGATTTCCACCGTGTGAATTGGCTCCAACATGCAAGGCCGCGCCGCCGTGAACGCTTCCTTGAAGGCAAAATAACCCGCCACCTGGAAGGCAATGTCCTTCGAGTCCACCGGGTGCATCTTCCCGTCATAGAAATCAATTTTCACGTCCACGACGCGGTAGCCCGCGATGATGCCTTCCTCGCACGCCTTGTTGACGCCCTTCTCGACGGACGGCACGAACACCCGGTCCACGTTCTGGCCGACGAGGGATTGCGTAAATTCCACGCCCGTGTCGCGCGGCTTCGGTTCAATGCGCATCCACACTTCGGCGAACTGTCCCGCCCCGCCGGTCTGCTTCTTGTGGCGATACTTCGATTCTCCCCGCGCTTTGATGGTCTCCCGGTATTTCACCCGCGGCTCGGAAAGCTCCACATGCACGTTGTAACGTCGCCGCAACCGGTCGGCAATGACCTCCAAATGCAGCTCCCCCTGCGCGGAAAGCACCGTCTGATGCAATTCACCGTCCACATGATGCAGGAAGGTCGGGTCCTCGTGATGCAACGCCGCCAACCCGGACGCAATCTTATCCTCCTCGCCCTTACCGGTGCTCTTGAGCGAAGCGTGAATGTTCGGCCGCGGATAAACCACCTTTGGCAGCGACACAGGTTTCTTGCCACCGCACAGCGTATTGCCGGTGTGGGTATCCTTCAACTTTACCACGGCGGCAATGTCGCCCGCGTGGAGCACCGGCGCCGTCTCACGATTCTTGCCGTTCAACAAATAGATCTGCCCGATCTTTTCCGTGCTGCGGCGGTCGGTGTTGAAAAGTTCCGAACCAAACTTGATCTGACCCGAGTAGAGCCGGAAGAACGAGAGTTCACCGAACTGCGCCTCACTCATGGTCTTGAACACGTAACACACCGGATCGGGGTCGGTGAGTGACAATTCCACGTCCTTGCCGTCGGCGTCGTGTGCCTCGACTTTCGCGCGATCCACCGGCGACGAACCGTATTTGGCAATGAAATCCATCAACCGCGCCACGCCGATGTTGTTCTCCGCCGAGGTGCAGAACACCGGCACGAACGACTGTTTCTGGATCGCCGCGTGCAGGCCTGCGCGCAATTCATCTTCCGTCAGCGTGCCTTTCTCCATCCACTTTTCCATGAGCGTGTCGTCGGACTCGGCGATGTATTCGATCAACCGCTCGTGCGCCTGCGTGACGCGTTGCGCCCAGTCGCCGGTGGCGGGGGCTTCCGTGAACTTGCCGCTCCGGTCATCCGCGTACGTGATCACCTCACTGCGAATCACGTCGAGCAACTGATTGAAACCCGGCCCGGAGTTCATGGGCATGGCCAGCGGGAACACCCGTTCGCCGAAATGCGCGCGTAATTCGACCAATTCGTTGTCAAAGTCCGCCTCCTCCTTGTCCAGCCCATTGACCACAATCATCTTCGGGATGCCGTACTGCGTCGCGTATTTCCAGACCGCATCCGTACCCACGCCCACACCGTGAGTGGCGTTTACCACAATCAGGGCGAAATCGCCCACGCGCAGCGCCCCGAGACCTTCGCTGATGAAATCCGCGTAACCCGGGCAATCGAGGAGATTGAACTTCTTGCCGAGCCATTCCAGGTGCATGAGCGAGGCGGACACGGAAATCTGCCGCTGCTTCTCGCTCTCGTGATAATCCGAAACCGTGGTCCCGGCGGCGATGCTGCCCATGCGGTTGATGACGCCGGCGCAGGCCAGCATGGCCTCACTGAGCATCGTCTTACCCGAAGAAGCATGCCCCACGATTGCGAAATTGCGGATGTCGCCCGCTTGATACTCTTTCATAAGCCAGTTCCAATGATCGTCCGATGCGCTCCCCTCGAGCGCGAATTGCGCGCCAATGTAGAGAGCCACTCCGCCCAAGCCAAGCGCGAAGAAAAGCAGCGCCAGGAGAATTCCAGTCTCCCTCCCCAGAACGCAAAGACCGCCGGGCTTTTCGCAGAGGCCGCAATGAAACCTCTGCTCCGCGTCCTTGGCGTTGTCCGCCGCGCGCTTTTCGTTAAATCTCCCACCAGCAATCCAAACGCGGGCTGACCGGCGTTTGACATCCCACCGCTTCTGGACAAATATCTGTCCAGCATGAGCACGATCAGTTACACCGCCGCCCGTGAAAATCTCGCCGCCACCATGGACCAGGTTTGCGACGATCACGAACCGGTGGTCATCACCCGGCAGAAGCAGCGTTCCGTCATCCTCATGGCGCTCGACGATTACAGGTCTTTGGAAGAAACCGCCTATCTGCTGCGAAGCCCGGCGAACGCGCGCCGATTGCTCGCGGCCACGCAGCAACTCGCCCTCGGTAAAGGGAAACGCCGCAAGCTCCCACTCGACGCATGAACCTGATCTTCTCCGCTCAGGCTTGGGAGGATTACCAATACTGGCAGGAGACAGATAAAAAGGTTGTCCGACGGATTCACGATTTGCTCAAGGACATCAAACGCAATCCGCACTCCGGCATCGGCAAACCCGAACCGCTTCGTCATGCGCTCGCCGGTTATTGGTCGCGGCGCATTGACCAGGAACATCGTCTCGTCTATCGCGTCACCGAGCAAGGGATTATGCTGGCGCAGTTGAGGTATCACTATTGAAACAAACGACACCATCGCATGCAGCAGATGGGTGAGAATATTGGGCCACGCTTGCCCTCACCCTCATCCTTGCCTCTCCCCCGAGGCGAGGGAAGCATGGTTGCGAGGATGCTGGTTCTCAGAAGTCGCCGTGCCTGTCGCCGCTCGCTGTTGGTGCAACGCCACCGTCGGGCATACGTGCCACGGCACGCCGTAGAGACACGCGCCCAATTCAATCTCTCCCGCCCTTTCTGTTTCCACGACCAGAAGTTCCTCGCGGTGCAACCCAGCCGGTGCGTCCGGCCGATTCAGAATGACCGTGCGCAGAACAACGCCGAGCGGGGCTTGAATTCCTACTGCGAGTGGGGCAATTTGCCCGCATGAGCAAAGTGGCCCAAATCGAAACCGAACTGGAGAAGGTTTCGTAAGCAAGAGCAGCGCAGGCTTATATTCAACGATGCTCCCTGTGATCTGCCATCCACAGTCAGGCACAGTATCACAATTGGTGCCTTTGCTTCCAATACGGGTCATCGCCGCCAGCGCCCTTTACACCGATAAACGCCGCATCCGCCCAACCACCTCCCACCGTTCCTCTGCCCGGCCATCACGCACCACCACCGCTTCCGGATGCAATGCCACGGTCGGGCAAACATGCCACGGCACGCCGTAAAGACACGCGCCCAGTTCAATCTCCCCGGCACGTTCCGTTTCCACCACCAGATGCTCTTCGCTGTGCGAAACGGCCTTCGCATCCGGCAGATTCAGGAACACCACGCGCGGATGCGGATTCTCCGAAGCAATGGCTTTATGGCCGAGATCAAGACAAAGGCGATTTCCACCGGGCTTGCTCACCACCCGTGTCAGCACCAGTGCCGCAGGTAGAAAATCCATGTCCGCGCAGGCGGTGTCATAACCGGCATCCCACAAGACGCAAGTGCCGGGGCTGCACTCCACGTCCGGCTGCCGCGCGTGCATTGGAAACGTCGGCGTGCCGCCGGCCACCAACTGCGGCACCGGCAGGCCCGCCCGCAACAACTCCCGCCGCAAAGCGCGCACCGGTGCGAGCGCCGCCGCGCACAACTCCGCGCGCTTGGCCGGATCGCGCTCGCGGATGTGTCCATCGTAGGCGTGGAGTCCGCCGGATTTGAGTCCCGGCAGGGTGCCAAGCAAACGGTAAAGCTCCAAGGCCCGTGGCCCGGGTTCGATTCCAGTGCGGTGCATGCCACAATCAAGGTCCAACAGCACTTCCACCACCACGCCCGCCTGGCGGCACGCTGCCGAGAGCGTGCGTATCACGGTCGCGTCGTCCGCGATGGTCGAGAATTTTGTCTGCGGGTATTTCTGCACCAGTTGGACGAAACGCCGGACCTTTGGACCAATCGGCTGGTGCGCAAGCAACACTTCCACCGCCCCGCAGGCCGCCGTCATTTCCGCCTCGGCGATGGTGGCGCATTTGAACTTCGTGATGCCGTGCGCCAGTTGCAGCCGGATCAATTCCGGCAATTTGTGCGTCTTCATGTGGGGACGCAACCGGGACACGTCGCCCACCAGCGCAATCATGCGCCGGATGTTTTCCACCGCGCGTTCGGGATAAACCAGCAACGCCGGGGAATCCACGTCGTCCACATTGCTGACTTCGTACCAATGATCGTTTCGCGAAGCGCGGATCGCCGCCGCAGATTCAAAAGGCGAAGCCGGATGATTCAATTTTGACATGAGATGTGAACGGAGGTTAGCCGCGCATCCGTGCGTTGACAATGGCTCACCGGCGGCAATGAATCAGAGCAGTTTCAATACTCTTCTTGTCATCGCACCTCGCGCCTGCGTCGTGGACTGCGGCAGGACCATGCCGGTTTATCACTTCTACCCTGCGGGGCAAAAGGGTCAGAGGGATGCCGCACTTGAAAACCATGATGCACCTTCCCGAAAGATTTTCAGGAATGGGCCATCAATACTTCACTTCCGTAACTCCTCGATAAGGTAGCGACGTACCATGGCAACGTGAATGGGGAAGAACCCACCACTACCCAAAACCACGAGCAAGAAACCCAAGACGATGTAACTCCAATCGGTTGAATCAGCGGAGAAAGCTAAGGAGGACACCCAATAACCGGTGCCCAATAACGCCATGCAGATGAAGAAGGCAACCCACGTTTGCCAGTGTCGCCAAGCTTTGGTGTGGCAGCGCTGCCAGACCTCTTCTCGTGCGGTTTCAGGCAAGGATGCCAACTCAGGGATCGAACACACTGTGAGATAAATGCGCATGACACCCAATACAATTGATTGGCCGGCACCCACTGGCCAACCTCCAAGCCCGGCACACACCTTTCGTTTACGCCCATTTGCCAAGTGTGGCAAGCCTGTTTTCCCGGATTTTTGCGGAGCGAGTTACTCACGCCAAGCCAGCCTTCGGCCAAGAAGCACAATGGCTCACCGGCGTCAATGAATCAGGGCAGTTCAATATTCCTCTGGTCATCGCACCGCGCGCCAGCGTCGTGGACTGCGGCAGCCCTCTGCCGCTCTTACCCCACGGAGTCAGGCCACATCGTAATCGTGTCTTCGCAACTTGGGTCATACACGCCTAAGAGTAATGTCTCCACCGTCCGAGTCGTCAATGACCACGTCCTCTGCTCCTTCGACGGTCCAGGGACAAGTCTCGCTGGAATGTGCCTCCTGAAGCATCGTGTCCAAAGCATACATCCACGCTCCGACAATCTGTGACGGCTGGGCATCTCCGCGACTCCGCTGGAGTTCGGTTGCTATGGATTCCCGATGCTCCTGAATGCTCGCGCGGAGCTGGCTGCAATAGTCAATCACCGTCCGTGCGTCCTCAACTCCGGCACATGTCGTGAGTCTGGAAAACCAATGGCGGATCTCCTCCGAGAGGGGACAAAGTCTGGCGGCGAAGTCGAGCAACTGCGCCCAATTCGGCAGCAACTCGCCGGCAAAGCGAATCGCCTTCAAGTTCTCGTGTGACCTCGTGCTCATGATTACGGCCAACAGTGATGATTCACCGAGATTGGCTGGCCATTGGTCAACTGGCAAGTCGGGCACATGCGTTTCGTTTACGCCCGTTCCACAGGCGTGGCAAGCCTGTTGTTTTGGTCTTTTCGGGGAAGCGCGCATATCACTTTTTGCATTGGGGAGCGCACGCGCCCTCGCGTGCGGCGGTTGACGCCCCCGTCAACCGCACGGGCGCGCCTCCGCGCCCGTTTCGACGCGCGATGGCGCGCGTGGGTACGGCTGCGCGGCGCAGCCGTACGCACGCGAGGGCGCGTGCGCACCCCGAAACCAAGGCACACGAAACCGGGCTTGCCTGCCGCCACGCCCTGGTGAATCATCCTGCCATCAGCACGTTTATGGATCTGGGGCCGGGCAGTTTGTTTTGAGATTGGGAAGTAATGCGGGAGGGAGATCAGCGTGCGTCGTCGTGCATGACACCTGGACGCATCATCAGACTTGCGCAGGCTCAACTCGGGTTGGGCGTCGGTTGCGCATTTGCCTTCGCCGCTTCCGGTTCGTCGCCCACCCTTCAATACAACCGTGATATCCGCCCCATCCTCTCGGAAAACTGTTTTGTCTGTCACGGCCCGGACCAGAACACCCGCAAAGCCCGGCTGCGGCTTGATGACCGCGATACCGCCCTCCAGAAGGCCGCCATTGTACCCGGCCAACCGGACGAGAGCGAACTCATCGCCCGCATCTTCATTGCGAACGAGGAAGATTTGATGCCGCCGCCGGATTCGCGCAAGAAACTGACCGGCGCGCAGAAAAGACTGTTGCAGCAGTGGATCGCCGAGGGCGCGGAATATCAGCCGCATTGGGCATACATCAAGCCCGAACGACCCGCCGTGCCGGAAATCCGAAATGGAAAAGCCGAAGTCCGAAACCCGATTGACGCGTTCATCCTCGCGGAGCTTGAGCCGCAAAATATCAAACCCTCACCCGAGGCCGATCAACGCACGTTGCTGCGCCGTTTGAGTCTCGATTTGACTGGCCTGCCGCCGTCGCCTGAATCCGTCGCCGCATTTCTCAAGGACCAAAGCCCCGGGGCTTACGAGCGTCAGGTGGATCGCCGGCTCGCCTCGCCGCACTTTGGCGAACGCATGGCCGTTCCGTGGCTGGACGTGGTGCGTTACGCGGACACCGTGGGTTATCACGGCGACCAGAATCAGAACATCTTCCCGTATCGCGATTACGTGATCAACGCGTTCAACCAGAACAAGTCTTTCGATCAGTTCACCATCGAGCAGCTCGCGGGCGACCTGCTGCCCAACCCGACGGAGGAACAGATCGTCGCCACCGGTTTCAACCGTTTGAACATGATGACGCGCGAGGGCGGCGCGCAGCCCAAGGAGTACCTCGCCAAGTACCAGGCCGACCGCGTGCGCGCGGTGTCCACCGCGTGGCTCGGCTCCACGATGGGTTGCGCCGAGTGTCACGACCACAAGTACGATCCCTTCACGGCGAAGGATTTCTATGCGATGGAGGCGTTTTTCGCGGACGTGAAGCAATGGGGCGTTTACAACGATTACAACTACACGCCAAATCCCGATCTCAAAGGCTGGAGCAACGATCATCCGTTCCCGCCGGAGATCGAAGTGGAAAGTCCGTACCTGCGGCGCCGCATGGAACGGCCGCACCAGCAGATCGCCGAAGTCGAAACAAGGGCGGCGGCGAGCTTGCGCACCGACCCCACGCAACGTGAAGCGTTCAGGACATGGCGGCAGGCGAGTTTGAATTTTCTCAAGGAATGGCCCACCGGCTGGATGATGCCCACGCCGGAAGTCGCTATTAAAGTGAAAGACACCAACGCCGTTGCGGCCACGAATTTCACCGTGCAGGCAGACGCTTCCGTGACGTTCAGCGGTTTGGTCCGGGACAGCACGCGATTGACGTTGCCGCTGACGGACGGCTGGCTGGCCGCCGTGCGCCTGGAGATTGTTCCGCTGGAAGACACCAATCGTGACGGGCAGAAACGGCGGCGCTCCGCTGCCATCAGCCCAAGCGCCGCGTTGAAACCGAAGTCTGGCGACAAGGAAACGAAGCTCGTGTTTTACCACGCGGAAGCCGACCACAAGCAGGAGCGTTACGCGATGACGCTGCCCATCATCGGCGTAAAAGACCGCTGGCAGCTTTCGCCCGAGCACGATTTGCAGACCGCCGTCTGGCTGCTGGCGAAACCTGTCCTGGTTTCCGAGGGTGATGCACTGATCATCAACCTCGGCAGTGCGCCCGTAGCGAGCGTGCGCGTCTTCGTTACTCCCTTCGCGAGCGGTGATCCGCTGCAATCCGGGATCGGAGAACCCTTGCGCAACGCGCTGGCGCAATCCGCGCGGCTCCGTTCCAAGGCCGACCGCGACCTGTTGAACGCGACTTATTTGTTCAGTACCGCCTGGGACGAAGCCGCGTTCGCCAGGGTGCAAAGCCTGCGGACCGATCTCCGCGAATGTCGCGGTGGCCGCGCCTGGACGATGATCACCGAAGCGCGCGAACCGCTCACGACGCGTGTGCTGCCGCGCGGCAACTGGCAGGATGACAGCGGTGAAATCGTCGAGCCGGCCACGCCGCATTTTCTGCCGCCACCGTCCGGCGCGGAGGGTCGCCGCCTGACGCGCCTGGACCTCGCGCGCTGGCTGGTTTCAAGCGACAATCCGCTCACCGCGCGCACGATGGTGAACCGGCTGTGGAAGGAGTTTTTTGGAGCCGGTCTTTCTCCGGTGCTGGATGATCTCGGCGCGCAGGGCGAAGCGCCGTCGCATCCCGAATTGCTCGACTGGCTGGCGGTGGAATTCATGGAGCGCGGCTGGGACGTAAAACACATCGTGAAATTGATGGTCACGTCCGCCACGTATCGGCAAAGCGCGAATCAACGGCTTGAGCTAAAGGACCTTGATCCCAACAACCGTCTGCTGGCGGCGCAAAATCCACGCCGGCTGGAAGCGGAGTTTGTGCGCGACAACGCGCTGTTCATCGCCGGTCTGCTCAACCCGGAGCTTGGCGGCCCCAGCGCACATCCGTATCAGCCGCCCGGCTATTACGCGCAACTGCAATTCCCCGACCGCGATTACCACGCGAACACGGACGAGCGCCAGTATCGCCGCGGTGTTTACGCCCACTGGCAGCGCACGTTCCTGCAACCGATGCTGGCGAATTTCGACGCTCCCTCGCGCGAGGAATGTACGGCCAACCGCGTCGTCTCAAACACGCCGCAACAGATGCTCACGTTGTTGAACGATCCCTCGTTCGTGGAAGCAGCACGCGTATTCGCGCATCGGATGCTGGCGGCGAAATGCAATTCCGACGAGGAACGAATCGCGTTGGTTTTCCAGCACGCCCTGGCCCGGCCCGCCAAGGCCAGGGAGAAAAGTTCGCTGCTGAGTTTTCTCAACCAACAGCGCGAGCATTACCGGACGGAGACGGACGAACCCGTTAAACTTGCGAAGGTGGGCCTTGCGCCCGCGCCGGAAGATTTGGATCCGGCCGAACTGGCGGCCTGGACGCAGGTCTGCCGCGTGATCCTGAATTTGCATGAGACGATTACGAGGTACTGATGGGAAACACCAAACAGCAAAAACCAAACACCAAAGAACTTCCAACTTCCAAGAAGCGGTCGGCGGGAGTCTCGTATTCGAGTGGCAACGGCGACAATGCCTGGGTTCTACGCGATGAACCAGTGACAGAGCCTCAAGCCCGCCATCCTTTTGATTTTGAGGAGCGCACGGCGGTGTTTGGCGAAAGCATCATCCGATTCTCAAAACGGATTCCCCGCGAGCCGGGCAACGATCGGCTGATCAACCAGATTGTTGGCAGCGGCACGAGCGTGGGCGCGAATTTCTGCGAAGCGAACGATTGTGTCTCCAAGAAGGATTTCCGTTACACAGCGAAGCGTTGTCTCAAAGAAGCAAAAGAGACGCGCTTCTTTCTGCGCATGATCGCCGCCTCTGAGCCATCGCTGGCTGAGGAAGCCCGCCGGCTTTATCGCGAAGCAACCGAGCTGATCCGCATCCTCGCAACCATGTGCCGAAAATGAACCGTATCATTCTCCAAGCTTGGCATTTGGCTTTTATTTGGTTTTTGGTGTTCGGTTTTTGGTGTTTTGAATAATGAAATCATCATCCTTTGACCCGGACGCGTTCCGGCGCGGCATCAACCGCCGCACGTTCCTGGGCCGCGCGGCCTACGGACTCGGCGGCATGGCGCTGGCCTCGTTGCTGAATCCTGCCCTTCTCGGCGGCACGGCCCGCGCGGAGGAACGCTGGCGCGGGATCATCCAGCCGCCGCACTTTCCCATCAAAGCAAAGCGGATCATCCACCTCTGCATGGCGGGCGGACCATCGCATCTGGAGACGTTCGACTACAAACCCAAGCTCAAGGAAATAGACGGCCAGCCGTTTCCCGAATCGTTCACCAAGGGGCAGCAGTTGGCCCAGTTGCAGAACACCGAATTGAAAGCGCGGGGACCGTTCTGCGAGTTTAAGAAGTGGGGGCAGTCGGGCCAGGAGATTTCCACGCTCTTCCCCCACCTCGGCAGCATCGCCGACCACATCTGCATCGTGCGCTCGATGCATACCGAGCAGATCAACCACGATCCCGCGCACGCGTTCATGAACACCGGCTCGATCATCAAAGGCCGCCCCAGCATGGGTTCGTGGTTGCTTTACGGGCTTGGCGCGGAGACCGACAATCTGCCCGGCTTCGTGGTGTTAAATTCAGCGGGTCGCAGCGGCCTGCAACCGGTTTCCGCGCGGCAATGGTCCAGTGGTTTTCTACCGAGCAAGTTTCAAGGGGTGGCGTTCCAGTCCAAGGGCGACCTCGTGCATTACATCGGAAATCCCGAAGGCGTCTGCCAGAGCACGCAACGGCAGGTGGTCGAGGAAATCCAGCGCCTGAACGGCATTCTCGCCGAGGAACAACTCGACCCGGAAATCCAGACGCGCATCAGCCAGCTTGAACTCGCGTTCAAGATGCAAACTTCCGTGCCGGAGCTGACCGACTTCAAGACCGAGCCGAAAGCGATGCTGGAAATGTACGGCGTGAAGAATCCAGGCGACGGCAGCTTCGCGTCGAATTGCCTGCTCGCGCGCCGGCTCGCCGAACGCGGCGTGCGCTTCATCCAGCTTTACCACCGCGCGTGGGACCATCACGGCGACATCGTCAACGGCATGAAATGGGGCGCCGAGGACGTGGACCAATCGAGCGCTGCGCTGGTGAAGGACTTGAAGCAACGCGGCCTTTTGGACGACACGTTGATTCTATGGGGTGGCGAATTCGGGCGCACCCCGATGGGTCAGGGTTCCGGCCGCGACCATCATATTCTGGCCTTCTCCGTCTGGCTGGCCGGCGGTGGCATCAAACCCGGAATCACCTGGGGCAGCACGGATGAACTCGGCTATCGCTACATTGATGATGCCCAGCAAATGCACGTCCACGATCTGCACGCCACGATGCTGCGGCTTTGCGGCATTGACCACAAACGCCTCACCTATCGCTACCAAGGCCGCGACTTCCGGCTGACGGATGTGTTCGGGCAGGTGGTGGAGGGGATTGTGGCTTGAGCTTGGATTACGCTCGTTCCGTTCCTTATTCGCTTGGTGCTGGCTGTGGCGAACGCGCGTCACGCGAACGGAACTCGTGCAAAGTTTATGCAGGAGGTACTGGGGAATTCGCTCCAATTCTACCCGGCAAAAAAACCGGATCGGTTGCGGTTCACCTCCATTGCCCAGGTTCATCCGACCATTCCGTCAACACTTGCCGCTGCGTGACCGGCCACCAGGCATGAAGCTTTCCGGCCAGGCGCGCCACAACCTCCGGGTGCTGGGATGCCACATTGTTGTCCTCGTGCGGGTCAGACAACAGATCAAACAACTGCGGACGCTTCTCGGTCTGGGGATGGTGACGCGCATACCGGCCAAGACGACCGTCATACGTCAACAACAGCTTCCATCGGCCTTCGATCACCCAACGATAGAGCAGACTGGCTTCGGGCCGGTCTATGTTCGCCACGTCGTGCGCGAACGTTTCACCGTAAACTTCGCGGCGCGGCGTGGGACTACTCGACTTGAGATTGGGCAGCAGGTTGTAACCGGGGAGTTCCTTGGGAATCACCACGCCGGCTGCCGCCAGCGCCGTTGGCACGATGTCCACGCTGGAGCAAAGTTGCTCGTCGCGCTTGCCCGGTTTGATGACGCCCGGCCAGCGAAACATCGTGGGCTGGCGCACGCCGCCCTCGTTGGCCGATTGCTTCGAGCGCGGCGCGAATCCGGGGCCGTCCGGTTGTTGAATCCAGCCGTTGTCGCCCACGTACACGACCAACGTATTTTGCGTCAGGCCTTTTTCGTCGAGGTAGCCGAGCAAATGACCGCACGTCTCGTCGAACCACTCCACCATGGCGTAGTAGCGCGCCACGAAATCCGACTCGATCCCTTTGGCTTTGTATTTCTGGAAAAGCCGGTCCGGCGGAGTGTGCGGGTCGTGCGGGAGAAACGGCGCGTACCACGCAAAGAACGGCTTCTTCTCGGCCAGGGCGTGATCAATGAACTCGAACACCGGCGTCATGCTCTGACGGCCAATTTTCAAACCGTCGTCGCCATGGCGCCCGCCGGGTTCGGGAAAACCGCGCGTCATCCCGTGCGTGAAGCCGCCGCGCCGATAGCTCCCCTCCCACCACTTGCCCGATTGATGGCTCAAGTAACCGCGCTCACCAAGCAGTTTCGGCAGTGACGGCTGGCGGTCGTATTGCGCGATCAATTTCTCCCGCAAAGCCCGGTAGGTTTCCGGCTCGCCGCCGGGCGAAGTCGGCGTTTCCGGCAACTGCGCGGGGTCGTTGCCGCTGATCTTGTGTTGATGTGCGTACAGTCCGGTGGCCAGCGAAGCCAGCGCCGGCCGGCACAACGCCGTGGGCACGTAGCCGCGGGGGAACAACACGCTCTGGGCTGCCAGCCGGTCGAGGTTCGGCGTCTCAATGTGGGGATGGCCCATGAATCCGTAATCCGTCCAGGCGTGATCGTCCGAAATGATGAACACGATGTTGGGGCGCTGGTTGGTAGCGGCACAGGCCGCTACCAGGACGAACACGCAACTGGCGACCGCGAGAAGTTGTTTCATGGCAATCAAACGGATTGGAGATCGTAGGCTCATGCGGGCCGTCATCGCTGATTCAGGAGGTAACGTGGAATGCGATCACCGGGTTCGGCGAGTGTCAAATCGCGCACCAGCGACTGGGCCACGGCAAGCGTCACGTGCCCGGCCTGGAGCAGGTAATCCAGTGTGTTCTGCGCCGCGAGTACTTCGTAGAGGTTGCCAGTCTGGAGCACCTCGCCGATGGTCCTTAATGCCGCCTCCGTCTCGCCGAGGTGGGCGGTGGCTTCGGCCGCCACCACACGCACGTCCGCCCATTCGTCGCCCAACCGACCGCGCAGTCTGGCTTTGGCCATCGCAGCACTCTCGCCCAAGATCAAGCAACCCGTGGCCGCCCAATAACGAATGACGGGATGCGGGTCCTCCAGCGCAGCAATGAAAGCGGGCAGATGCGCGGTGCTGCGGTCGCTGGCCTTGTCCGCGAGGTCGAGGATTCGCTCCAGCGGGTACGCCGGGCGCTGCGCGTAGTGGTAGATGGTGTTCTCGCCCGCAAGCTTCGCGAACATGCCTTCCGGGATGAAGCCGGCATCGCGCGTATTGAGGATTTCAGTTCGCAGGGCGGCGCGAGCTCTAGCGAGGCGCGCAGCGAACTGCGGGTCGGCGATGCGGTTGTTGACTTCATGCGGATCGTCGGCCAGACGGTAAAACTCCTCGCTGGGCTTCGGTTGCCAGTACGCGGCCTGGGTGGCATTGCATCGGCCCGCCGTGAATTCTGCGAACCACGATTTCATGCTCGGCTGCACCTCGAACGGGTAGCTGTAATACTGCCCCCAAGGGCGATGCGGCGAGTAGTTGCGCACATAGCGAAACTCCCGGTCGCGCACGGCGCGCACGGTGTCGTAACGCTCATCCATGCGCCCGCGAAACAGGAAAACGTGCTCGCGCGGCGCATGTCGCTTTTCCCCGAGGAACGGTCGGCCTTCGTAGTGCGCGGGAATCGGCACGCTGCACAGGCTGAAGACTGTGGCCGGCAAATCCACAAAGCTGACGAGGTCGTCCACCCATTCGCCGGGTTTGGCCGGCGCCAGATGCGCCCACTGCTTCGGAAAGCGCACGATCAGCGGCACGCGCGTGCCCGAATCGTGGATGTTCCGCTTGCCGCGCGGCAACGCGCCGCCGTGGTCGCTGTAATAGAAGACAATGGTGCTCTCCGCCAATCCGGACTGCTCGAGTTCGGTCAGCACCTTGCCAACCTGAGCGTCCATAAGCGTCATTTGGTCGTAGAAGTTCACCCAGTCGCGGCGGATGACCGGCGTGTCGGGGTGATACGGTGGCAGCGGGATTCTGTCCGGGGCAATGCGAAAGGAGGTCTTGCCCGGTTTCGGCGCAACCTGGCCCTCGTGGCTGACGGTGAGGTTGAACACGGCAAAGAACGGCTGCCCCGGCGCACGGTTCTTGTAGTGCGCTTGATGGCTGCTCTCGTCCCAAATCTCTCGCGCGCCAGCAAGGTTGTAGTCCTCCTTCGCGTTGTTCGAGCAGTAGTAACCGGCGGCGCGCAAGGGCCCGGGGTAGAGTTGGAAGTGATCGGGTATGGCGACGCGGCTGCGGTGATTGTGCGCCCCGAGTGACGACGCGTACATGCCGGTGATGAGCGTGGTGCGCGCAGTCGAGCAGACGGGCGCGTTGGCGAACGCGTGGCGGTAGCGGACGCCCTGCGCGGCGAGACGGTCCAGATTCGGCGTCTGGGCCAGCGGGTCACCATAACAGCCGAGATAAGGGCTGTTATCCTCACTGGTGATCCAGAGAACGTTTGGGCGCTCGGCGGCAACCACGGAGAACGCGGCGAACCACAGGGTTGCCATTACCAATGGTGCGTCGAACCAGCGCGGCGGCGTCTTGGACTGCGGCAGTCCTCTGCCGCTTTCGGATCGGGTCGGGCCATCGGAAAGCGCCAGCGGACTGGCGCACTCCAAAACCTTTCGGCGGTGCGGACGGTTCATGGAAGGAAGTTGAATCGCATCGGTTGATTCCGTTCACCGCGCTGCGGTGTTCACGCCGGGAATGGGCACGGGGAACACTGGATTCTCGCTGACCTCGCGGCGCAGGAGTTCTTCCGCTTGACGAATAAGATCGGGGCGCGTGCTGGCAAGATTGGTGGTCTCGCCGGAGTCTTTGGACAAATCATAAACTTCCCACGCGCCGGGCGATTTTGTCTTGAGATTCTGGCGCACCAGTTTGACTTCGCCGATTCGGACAGCGACCTGCCCGCCGTATTCCGGAAACACCCAAATCATCGGCTTGCGTGAAGCCAGGGTTTTCTGTCTGCCCGTAAGCACGGGCCAGAGATTCTCGCCATCGAGTCCTTCGGGTGGCTTCAACCCAGCCGCTTCGCACAACGTGGGAAACCAGTCGGCGAAGTAACCGGGCGTTTCGTTAACTGCGCCCGCTTTGATGCGTCCCGGCAGACGGGCAATCATCGGCACGCGCAAGCCGCCTTCATACACACTGCCCTTGTAACCGCGCAAGTTGGCGGTGCTGTTGAAGAACGGCGGATCCGCCCCGCCAACGTGGAACCGCGAATTTGCGCGGCCGGGATGCGTGCTGCCGTTGTCGCTGGTGAAGACGACGAGCGTGCGTTCGGCCACGCCGGCCTTGTCCAACGCCACCAGCACGCGGCCCACGTAACCGTCGAGATCGTTGATCATCGCCGCGTAACCGGCGCGCGGTCGCGGGTGCGGCAGATACCCGTTCTCACCGCGATAAACCTCCGCGTCCCACTCCTCCGGAAATTTCTCGACCGATTCCCGCGGTGGATGGATGGCGACGTGCGGCTCGAGGAACGGCAGGTAAAGGAAGAACGGTTTGCCGGCGTTCGCGGCGATGAATTTCTCCGCCTCGGCGATCATCAGCTTGGGCGCGTAGGTTTCGCCGATCCAGTCTTCCAGTTTTACTTCGCCTTCCGGCTGCTTCGCATGGCCGGGAACAGGCTTGGAGTTGATGGTGATCTTCTCCGCGTTGCGCCAGAGGTGCGCCGGATAGAAGCTGTGTGCGACCGCCTGGCAGTTGTAACCAAAGAACAGGTCGAAGCCCTTGCGATTCGGATCGCCCGTGCTGCCCACGGGACCGAGTCCCCACTTGCCCATTGCGCTCGTCGTGTAGCCGGCCTTCTGGAACATCTGCGCGAGGGTGACCGCTTCCGCGGAAAGCGGATACTGGCCTTCGGCAAACTCGGGAAAGCGCGTCTGCGCCTGAAGATTGCCCCGCACTTCCGCGTGGCCGAGATGTTTGCCGGTCATCAACACACAACGCGACGGCGCGCAGACCGGAGCACCGCTGTAATGTTGCGTGAACCTCATCCCCTGCGCGGCGAGCCGGTCAATGTTCGGCGTGGGAATCCGCTTCTGCCCATAGCAGCCCACCTCCCCCCAGCCGAGATCATCGGCTAGGATGAACACGACGTTAAGTGGGTCGGCGGCGACGGTCTGGGCATTCAAGGCCACGGCCAGCGTCAGCAGCATTGACAGCGGAGCGAGGTTACGACTCATGGTTCAAAGGTTGGGAAACGCCACGGTCAGGTCAAGCTTGTCACCGAATTCCTGTTGCAGCGCAAGCAGGCGCCGAAACAACTGTTGAGTTATCTCCTTGTGCGCGGGATCATCGGCCAGGTCCTTGAGTTCGGATGGGTCTTCCGCCAGATGATACAGGCGCGCGACTTTGGCCTTGGGATACAGGATCAGCTTCCAGCCGTCGTGAATGACCGCGCGTTGCAGTTCGAGATAGGCGCCATAAATGGCCTCGCGCCGCGCTGGCGACGATTCTCCGCGCAGCAATGGCAGCAGACTATGGAAGTCAACGTGAGCTGGTTTCGGCGCACCCGCCAGTTCGAGCACGGTGGGCATCACGTCCTGAAGATAAATCGGTGCAGAGATCTTTTGCCCTGCTTTCACGCCCGGCCCAACCACCATGAACGGCACGCGCAAGCTGTGATCGTACAGGTTTTGTTTTCCAAACAATCCATGATGTCCCACTGCCAGTCCGTGATCTGCAGTGAAGAAAATCCAGGTGTTCTCCGTCTGGCCGTTGGATTCGAGCGCGGCAAGCACGCGACCAATCTGCGCGTCCAAGTGCGTGATGAGCGCGTAGTATTCCCGGCGATGCACCTTGACCGCGTGTTCCGTGCGCGGAAACGGCCCCAACCGTTCGTCGCGCAATCCAGGGCCGCACCCGATGGCGTCCTGGTGCGGATACTCCGGCAGAAAACTCGCCGGCACCTGCACGCGGTCGAGCGGGTATTTGTCCACGTATTCCTGGGGCGACTGTCGCGGATCATGCGGCGCGTTAAAGGCCACGTACATGAAGAACGGTTCACTGCGCCGCCGCGCTTCGCCGAGAAACTCAATGGCATCCTCGGCCGTCACTTCACTCCAATGTTCGCCGCCCTCCCAGAAGCCGCCGTGCTTTGGATCAGACGGATTCCACGGATCGGGCTGACCGGTGAGCGGACGATTGTAACCCTCGGGCATGTCCTTGGGCATACCTGGGCGAATGTGCTTTGCGACGTTGAACGTACTGGCGGCATCCGTGTTGATGTGCCACTTGCCGGTGAAATAGGTGCGGTAGCCGCGGCCTTGCAGCAACTGCGGCCACAATCGGCCAGCAGTGCGTTCCTGATCGGTGGTGTGGTAGATGGCTTGGGCGCGCCACAGGCTGCGCCCCGTGATCAGCATGGTCCGGCTGGGAATACAAACCGCGCCGCTCCATGAGCCCATGTTGTAGGCATGGGTGAACGTCGTCCCGCGCGCCGCCAACCGGTCGAGATTCGGCGTGTCAATGTCCGTATGCCCAAACGCGCGCACTGTCTCGAAGCATTGATCGTCGGCGAACAGGAACAGAAGGTTGGGCGGTTTGGCGATGGGAGTGTTCGATTGTTCGGACCGTGATCCGGCAGCCAAGGCTTGCGGATGGACCGAGTTGGCGAAGGTCACCGCCAACGAAACCAACACGGGCAGCGCAATGTCTCGCTGAAGTAACGCGGCGCTGGCCCGTATGCTCCAGCGTGTTTGCTTGGGCGATGTCATGCGGTGAGGGTAATCCAACCGAGACATCACTCGCAAACCTGTCTTGCCAGACCCGACATTCGGGCAACATTGTCTGAGACGATGTTGGAAGTCCCTCCCTCACCCTCCATCCCTCTCCCGCTGGGAGAGATTTCTCCCAACCCCAGTTCGCGCTTTGAACCCCCGAACCGTAGCCGCCGACGTGAGGAGGCGGATTCGACTCGCGCTCAAGCCCGTCCGCCTCCTCACGTCGGCGGCTACGAGCGCAGGGTTCGTGGGGATTTGCCAAATCGAGATGGGCGACCTGCACCCGTGAACCGGGGAACCTTCAATCCCGCGCGCAGAGCGGCGCTGAAGACGCACGCACTCCAGACGCTTCGCGACCGTTCAGCGTCAAGCACCTTCGCGCAGCGTTTGGAGTGCGGCTGATTCATCGCCGCTTTGGGCGAAGAGGGTTCAGGGAGAGCGCCTTGCTCCTTTCGGACCTGCTCACGGCCCATGAACCGCAGAGGCGTAACGCCGGTTTTCCAACCGGCGAGCGCGCCGACTGGAGAGTCGGCGTTACCGACGGGCGGTTCATAGAGAGAAATACGAAGACGAGCAGGACAGCATTTTACAGCCGCCTCTGCCCGTCTTAAGCTTGCTTCAACTCGTTGGCGTCGGTTCCGCCGCACCGCTGAGAGTTTTAGTAGTTGAACATGGGCCGCCCGTTGGCGAAGAGGATGTAGCCGGTGCGTTCGAGATACCAATTGAAATCCCGCCGTCCTTCGGCGTCAAAACCGAGTGTGCCCGGATAGGAGTACTGCACGCGCGTGTATTTGGAGGTCCTGCTCATCCACTTCTTGATCTCCGAGTGGCCGTCTGCAAACGAGAAGCCACATGCGCCGTTGTGATAGGAGGCGGGAATATCCTGCCACGCGCTGGCACTTGGGTTATTGATGAAGTAACCGTCATTGATCGAGTCCGCATGTTCGTCAATAAACAGCCAGGTTTTGGCGGGGCGGGGCACTTGCGATTGCTTCAAATACTGGCGGTATTCCTGAAAGCCCCAGTTCTGGCCGTTGAATGTTGGGTCACCCGTAGGGATGCTCCGGAACCGGCCAAAGATGGAATTCATCGCCAGACTGCGGACACGCTGATCGAAGCCCGCGATCTTCTGCACCGGGCTGAGGTAGTTGTCCGCCGGGCATTTGTAAACGCCGATGGTAGCGGCGGTGTACTTGCCCAAGACGCCGCTGATAATCCATTGACGATTAGTGTTGCTGCGGTCATTGACGGATCCACTCGCGCCCCAAGTCATGACATTGTTCACCCAATTGTCGAGCGCACCATTGTTAATCGCCTCAATCGTTTCGGCGACGCCGTAGTTGTTGGGGACGCGGTCATCGGAGTCGCCGTTGTAGAGATGCCAGGCCAGGGTGAGTTGCTTGGTGTTGTTCAAGCAGCCGATGCCTTGCGCCTTGGTTTTCGATTTGGCGAGCGCCGGCAACAACATGGCGGCGAGAATGGCAATGATGGCGATGACCACCAGCAGTTCGATGAGGGTGAAGCCGCAAGAACGGCGACCGCGGCGACCGATGTGGTTTGAGCGGCGAGTTGGCGCGAGCGCGGCATCCGCAGACTTCCCGTTCGCCTTTAGTTTGCGTGGTTGCATAATACTCGAAACGTTACGAGGGAACTTACACAGTCCGGCCCTTCCTGGCCAGTAGGAATTTCTGGCGCCTTCGGGGGAGAAGATCAGGGTGAGGATTCCCCGAACAGGTTCGCGCATGGACCCCCTCAACCGGCCAAGCGTCAGTCGCGCGCGAAGAGCAGCGCTGAAGCCGCACGCACTCCAAACGCTTCGCGCGATTTCAGCGTCAACGAACCTCGCGCAGCGTTTGGAGTGCGGCGGATTCATCGCCGCTGTTGGGGAATGGGTCCAGGGGGAATGTCCCCCGGGTCGCGATGAAAACTTTCGCGGCGCCCGTGGCTTCTTGCCGGTTTTACTGTGGCAGCGAAGAGCCAATTTTTGACTCTGCCGGAAGCCACTCCCGTTCACGGCGTCACGTAAACGGGCATCCCGACCCATGCGAGCTGGAGCAAGTGCTCGGCGTTCCAGTTGGCGAGACGGAAACACCCGTGCGATTCGGTCCGCCCCACCTGCTCCGGTCCGGGCGTGCCGTGAATGCCGTAGCCCGACCGGCTGAGGCTGATCCACGCCGTGCCCACGGGATTATTCGGGCCGGGCGGGAGAATCAGCTTGCGATTTAACTTTCGTGCCTCGGGAGATTCCGGAAACACCTCCGGATTGAAAGTGTAATTTGGATTCTCCGCGATGGCGACGACCTGCAATTCGCCCGCCGGCCGTTTCTCGACCCGCGCGGCAATGCTGCACGGAAAATGCGCCAGCAAATTGGTCTGGGCGTCAAAGGCCTGGAGTCGCTTTTCACCCAGGCTGATGACGACGAACGCCGCCTTGCGCGCGGGCGGCGGATTCGTGACGAGCGGAAGCCGGACGACGGTGCCAATTGTGGCGGTGGTCCAGTCCAGGTCCGGGTTCAAGCGGCGAACCAGATTGGGACTGGCGCGGCCTTCTTCGGCGAGGAGTTCCAGGAGGGTTTCGTATTCCAAGGCGGTTTGCTGCGACTTGCCCAGCCAGGTGTTGCTCAACGGTTGCAGCCGCGCCAGGTCGTTTGAAACAACGACCCGCTGAATGAACGGTGGCGAGGACAACGACAACCGTGCGCGTGTGGCGTTGTCCAGCGCGGCGGTTTCGGGCAAACCTTCACGCCTTTGAAAAGCCAGCAGCGCGGCGCGGGTCTGGGAACCCATCACGCCGTCCACGGAGCCGGGGGAAATGGCCTGGCGCGCAAGGGCAATCTGCAGTTCCACCGTGTCGCGGATCGTCCGCGGGAAATCACTCTCCTCGAACGGGAGCGGGAGATTCGTTGGCGTCACCGTGGGCCGGGGAACCTCACGCTCGATCAGCAAGGGCGGAGGACTTTGCGTTTGCCCGGCTGCAACGACGGGCGGCGGCACGGCCACGGCGTTGGTTTGCGGGGCAACCGGCGCGGACGTTGGCGGGGAAACAGGCTGGCGCGAAAACGGCCAGCTTTCTGGCAGGCCCGGAAGCCCCGCCTGCCACCAGAGCCAGCCGCCCGTTATCAGCAACAGCAGCGCGGCCATGCGGAAGAACCGGTTGCCGCGTTTCTTGCGCGAAGCGGGCAGGCGGTATCGGGAACGGGGACGCACGTGCGGATTTAGCCACAGCTCCGCAGGCCGCCCAAGTTTATTTAAGGGCCATTCCGGTCAGCGGTGCGAGGCGCCAGCCCGGCGGAACACGGAGTCGGCTATCAGCCGCGCGGCTTCATCGTACGAAACCATGCCGGTGTTGATCGTCAAGTGCTGGAGCAGGGGATCGTCCGGGTCCGCGTTAAAATACTTTTTCAGATAGCGTCGCCGGCCCTGGTCTTCCTGGAGGCAGAATTCGCGCGCGGCCTTCACGCTCATATTGTAAAACTTGTGCGCGTGCTGGACGCGTTGCTCCAGCGGAGCCACCAACCGCACATGCAGAACGTTCGTCAGTTTGGCGGTAATGAGATTCCCGCCGCGTCCGATGATGATGACGCCCCCGAGTTCGGCGAGGTGCAAAATCGTCTCCGCCGTCTGACGAATGATGGTTTCGGTGCCCGGCCCGGCGTTGAACACGTTGTCCATGATCTCCTGCAACGTGTTGATGCGGTCCTCGGGCAGGAACTTGGCCAGGCGCGCGGGCAGGTTGTGATCGGCCAGCACTTTCTCCATGAGATTGCGGTCGAACACCGTCCAAGGCGGCAGGCCGGACGGCGTATGCGGTTGCAGCAAGGCGGCGAGTTTTTCTGCGACCACCAGCGCGCCGCAGCCGGCCTGGCGGGAGATTGTGACGGCGGGACGGTGTGCAATCGTTTCACGGTGCGGCACGGGCTGGCCCGGCGGACCCAGTTGAAGGTTGATGAACGAGAAACAGCGATCAAGTCCGGCGACGTTTTCCATAGGTAGTGCCTCCGTTGAGTTGGGTGTTTGGTGTGCTGCCGGAGCCGTCGTGGGATTCGTCCGCCCGCCGGCGACCGGTTGAAATCAGTAGGTTTGGAGCGATGGGATTCATTTTGGCCCGTGCTCACACGGCTCTGGTTGTGGCCACTTGCATTCCTGCTGCCGCTTCAAGCTACTTCAGTTCCCCGCCCCGTTTCAATTTCGTTGTGACGATTTGACCGGACCTAATGCGGCGGATTAAGCCGGCGGCGCGACGGCGGCGTGCGACCTTCGTTTGTCGTCGCCCGGATTTGTTCTTTTGCGTTCCGCGCGGTTCTGGAAACATCCGGCCATGCGCGAATGTATTGGCATCATGACGGGCGGCGGCGATTGTCCGGGGCTAAACGCGGTGATCCGGGCGGTGGTCAAGTCTGCCTCCAAACGCGGCTGGGACACCATCGGCTTTCTCGGCGGTTATGATGGCATGCTCGAACCGATGCGTTACCGGACGCTGGACTACAAGGAAATGGAAGCGCTGTTGTTCGTCGGCGGCACCATTCTCGGCACGACGAACAAGGGTCGCTTTTCCGCCAAGACCGGCCACGGCGAACGCCAGGAAATTCCACGTGAAATCCTGGATGAAGCGAAGCGCAATTTTCTAAAGCTCGGTTTGCGGGCGCTGGTCAGCGTGGGGGGCGACGGTTCGCTGACGATTGCCCAGACGCTTTTCGAGCACGGCATTCCGATTGTTGGCGTGCCCAAGACCATTGACAACGATCTCGAAGCCACGGCGATCACGTTTGGATTTGATTCCGCCGTCGCCTGCGCCACGGACGCGTTGGACCGGTTGCGTACCACCGCGCAAAGCCACGACCGCGTGATGGTGCTGGAGGTAATGGGCCGTTACGCGGGCTGGATTGCGGCGCACGCCGGCATTGCCGGCGGGGGCGATGTGATTTTGATACCGGAAATCCCGTTTCATTACGACCGCGTGTGCGCCCGCATCGCCGAACGCGAACGCGAGGGCAAACGGTTCACGCTGGTGGTCGTGGCGGAGGGGGCGCGCGAGAGCGGAAAGGATTTTGTCACCAGCGGCGCGGCGGAAAAGAACCGGGAAGCGCGGCTCGGCGGCATCGGTGCCGTGGTGGCGGAGGAAATCCAACAACGCACTGGCAAGGAAACGCGCGTGTGCGTCCTCGGCCATTTGCAGCGGGGCGGTGCCCCCACGACTTTTGACCGCCTGCTTTGCACGCGTTTCGGGGCGCGCGCGGTGGAACTGGTGGCCACCGAAAAGTACGGTTACATGGTGGCGCTCCGTCCGCCGGACACCGTCGCCGTGAAACTCACGGAAGCCATCGGCCGTTTGCGCACGGTGCCGCTGGACGGCGACATCGTTCACACCGCGCGTTCGCTGGGCATCAGCTTCGGGGATTGATCGCGTAGCCGCCGACGTAAGGAGGCGGGTTTCCGGCAACAATTCAGGTTCGCCGGCCAAGCACCGCGACAAAGAAGTATCGCTACATCCGGCGAGGCGCGGGTGGGCCGCGTCACTCTGTGCGCGCCGCACCTCACACCTCGCTTCCCAACGGCGCGCACGGAGTGACGCGCCCTACCACATCCCGGAATTTGTTTGTCACGGCACTCGGCTGTGCCTGCGCTTTGCAGTTTCCAACCCGCCGAGGCTTTTTCATAATTCCCCGGTGAAACCAGGCGCGGCTGACTTGCATGAACTGCTGAAGAAATACTTCGGCTTCGCCTCCTTCCGGCCTTTGCAGGAAGACATCATCCGCGATGCACTGGCCGGCCGGGACGTTTTCGCCGTGTTGCCCACGGGCGGAGGCAAATCGCTGTGCTTTCAACTGCCGGCGCTCGTGCGGCCCGGGCTGACGGTCGTCGTGTCGCCGTTGATCGCGCTGATGAAAGACCAAGTGGACGCGTTGCAGGCGGCGGGCGTGGCCGCCGCGTTTCTGAATTCGTCGCTCGCGGCTGGCGAGTCGCGACCTCGATTGCACGGACTGCACAACGGTGAATTCAAACTGCTCTACGTCGCGCCGGAGCGTTTGATGTTGCCGGGCTTTCTCGACGATTTGAAGCAGTGGAACGTGAGCCTGTTCGCGATTGACGAGGCGCATTGCATCAGCGAGTGGGGGCATGATTTTCGCCCGGAATACCGGCAACTGCGGTCGTTGCGCGAGCTGTTTCCCGGAACGCCGTTCATGGCGTTGACGGCCACCGCCACGGAGCGCGTTCGCGCGGACATCATCAAGCAACTGCATCTGCTGGACCCGCGTTGTTGCGTGGCCAGTTTCAATCGCCCAAACCTGACGTATCGCGTATCGGCCAAATCAGGTTCTTACGGACAAATCCTTGAATTCACCCAAGCCCGACCGCACGAGGCGGGAATCATTTATTGCCAGGCACGCAAGACCACCGAGGAGCTTGCGCGCAAATTGAGCGCCGACGGCGTGACGGCGCTGCCGTACCACGCGGGACTGACAGCGGGGGAACGCACGAAGAATCAGGAGGCGTTCCTCCGCGATGAAGTTCGCGTGGTTTGCGCCACCATCGCCTTCGGCATGGGCATCAACAAACCGAACGTGCGCTTCGTCATCCATTACGATCTGCCGAAGAACATCGAAGGTTACTATCAGGAAACGGGCCGCGCGGGCCGCGACGGATTACCCGGCGAATGTCTGTTGTTGTTCAGTCCCGGCGACCGCGTGAAGCAGATGCGGTTCATTGACGAAAAGCCAGACGCGAAGGAACGCGAGATCGCGCGGGCGCAACTGGAGCAAATGTTGCACTACGCGGAGATCGCGACGTGCCGCCGCGAGTCTTTGCTGGGATATTTTGGAGAAATATTTTCTGGCCGGCGTGACGGCTCGGAGAGTGATGTCATTCAACCAACTCTCCCTCACCCCGGCCCTCTCCCGCTGGGAGAGGGAGGATTGTCGTCAGTTGGTCGCCAAAGCGGGCACGGATCGAATGTTCATGTGGCGGAAACTGCTGTTCCCCTCTCCCGTCGGACGGGAGAGGGGTCAGGGGTGAGGGCTGGCGGAGAACCAGTGAACTGCGGCGGCTGCGACAACTGCCTCGCGCCGCGCGCAACGTGGGACGGCACAGTGGCAGCGCAAAAGTTGTTGTCCTGCGTCTATCGTATCCGCGAGAAAAGCGGGTTCAATGTCGGCATGAATCACATTGTCGAAGTGTTGACCGGCGCGGACACCGAGAAGGTCCGCAAGTTCGGACATCAATCGTTGTCCACCTACAACATCGGCACGGAACACACGCGCGCGGAGTGGGGGGCGATCGGCCGCGAACTGGTGCGGCTCGGTTTGCTGTTTCAAAACAGTGACAAGTTCAACGTCATCGAAATCACCGACGACGGCATGGCCGCGTTGAAGGATCGTCGCAAGATCACGCTGACGAAACCCGTCGCCGCTCCTGAAACGGACAAGGAGAAACATCGCGCGGGCGAAATCGCCTGCGACGAGGCGCTGTTCGAGAGACTGCGCGCGTTGCGCAAACAACTGGCCGATGAACGCGGGGTGCCGCCCTACATCGTCTTCTCGGACGTCGCGTTGCGACAGATGGCGCGCTTCTATCCGCAGTCCGACAGGGAGTTTTCGCGCATCAGCGGTGTCGGCGAAAAGAAACAGCGCGAGTTCGGCGCGGTGTTCATGGGCGAGATCACGTCGCATTTGGGCTCGAATCCTCGCCAGATGTTCGCGGACGACTCGTTCGCCGCGCCCGCGCCGTTCGTTCCGATGCGGTCGAAGCTCACCGACACCGTGCGCGACACGCTGCATTATTTCCGGCAGGGAAAATCCGTGGCCGAGATCGCGCACATTCGAGGCGTGGTGGAGGGAACGATTTATGGCCACCTCGAAACGGCGATGCAGGCGGGCGAAACCATTGATGTGGATTCCCTTGTGAGCGCGGAAGCGCAACGCGAGATTGCGGCAGCATTCGAGAAGCACGGCTTCGGCAGTCTTGGGCGCGTGGTGGAATCCCTGGGTGGCCGATACGGTTACGGTCCGTGCCGTCTCGTTCGGGCGGCGATGCAGCGCATGTAGCGCCGGGGCGCTCCTACCAGAGCGGAGAATCGAAGAATCGAGTTTCCTCCACGCATGGCTTGACCTTTGGCCGCAAATCCGCATCCTACGCAGCCCGGCAAGACTCGTCGTTCGTAGTGGCTGACATTCCGTCAGCGTTTCCCGGTCGCAAATGTCAATTGCGCTGGCTATGTTTGCGGCGTGGACGGGCCGGTCATTTACGATATGCAGCATATACGAAACATCGCGATCATCGCGCACGTTGATCACGGCAAGACCACGCTGGTGGATTGCCTCCTGAAACAGTCCGGCACCTTCCGCGCCAACCAGCATGAATCCTCCGAGGAACGGCTCATGGATTCGATGGACCTGGAAAAGGAAAAGGGCATTACCATCCGCGCCAAGAACGCCGCCTTCAAGTACAAGAATTTCCACGTCAACATTGTGGACACTCCCGGCCATGCGGATTTCGGCGGCGAAGTCGAGCGCATCATGAACATGATTGACGGCGTGCTGCTGGTGGTGGACGCCGCCGATGGGCCGCAGGCGCAAACGCGCTTTGTGCTGCGCAAGGCGCTCGAAGCCGGGGCCAAACCCATTGTGGTGATCAACAAGATTGACCGCGAGAACGCCAACCCCAAGAAAGTTCTCGACGAAGTGTTTGAATTGTTCATGTCGCTCAACGCCACCGATGAGCAACTGGATTTCCCGTTCATCTACTGCTCGGCCAAGCTGGGATTTGCCAAGACGGAACTCGAACACGTCACCGGCACGATGGAGCCGCTCTTCGACGCCATCGTGAAGTATATTCCACCCCCGCGCGCAAAGGCGGGCGTTGGCTTTCAGGTGCTGGTGGCGAATCTGGATTACAGCGATTATCTGGGCCGGATCGCGTTCGGCAAGATTTGCGAGGGCAAGGTCAAGCTGGGTGACCCTGCCATCTGCCGGCATGGTCACGGGAGAATCACGAAAGGCAAGATCACGGCGATTTTTCATTTCGAAGGGATGAAGCGCATCGAAGTACAGGAAGCGCATGCCGGCGACATCGTGGGTCTGACCGGCTTTGAGGACGTGTTCATCGGTGAGACCATTTGTGATTCCGAAGCCCGCGAGGCGTTGCCGTATATCCCGATTGACCCGCCGACGATCCAGATGGAATTCGCGGTGAACGACGGCCCGCTGGCCGGCAAGGACGGCAAACTGGTGACCGCCCGCCATATCTGGGAGCGCCTCGTGAAAGAGACGCGCACCAACGTCGCCCTGCGCATCGCGCAAACTCCCGATCCCAAGATTTTTTCCGTAAGCGGCCGCGGCGAGATGCAGATCGCGATTCTGGTGGAGCAGATGCGCCGGGAAGGTTACGAAGTCCTGGTTTCGCGCCCGGAGGTGCTGTGGAAAAAAGGCCCGAACGGCGAATCGCTGGAGCCGATTGAAAAATTGTTCGTGGAAGTGCCCAATGAAAATCTGGGCGCGGTGATGGAAAACCTTTCCTTCCGCAAAGCCCAGATCGTGAACATGAACCATGTCGGCAACCTCGTATCGGTTGAGGCGCTGATTCCCATGCGCGGCCTGATTGGTTTTGAGACTGATCTCGTCAATCTGACGCGCGGCATGGGAGTCATGAGCCATCTCTTCCATGAATACGGCGAAGATCGCGGCGAAATTGCCGCGCGCAAGAACGGATCGCTGGTTTCGATGGATGCCGGCGAGTCCACGTCTTATGCGCTAAACATGATTCAAGAGCGGGGACGATTGATGGTCGTGCCGGGGGACCAGGTTTATGTCGGAATGATTGTCGGCGAGAACGCGCGCGAGAACGACATTCCGGTGAATCCAGTCAAGGAGAAGAAGCTCACCAACATGCGGTCCCAAGGTGATGGGAAAGGCATCCAACTCAACGCCCCGCTCAAACTCAGTCTCGAACGAGCCTTGGAGTACATTGACGTGGATGAATATGTCGAAGCCACGCCAAAGAATCTGCGGTTGCGCAAAAAGATCCTGGATGAGAACCAGCGGAAACGCTCGGAGAAGAGCCGGATGATCCGGTTTCTGGAGGTCTGACCGCCTAGAGCAGGCAGGGGACCGAAGGACTGAGGGGCGGCAGGCAGCTTGCGCGGCCTATTTCCCCTGACGTCGCTTGACCTTGAGTTGGGCCAGGGAATGGGCCAGCGCCGCATTCACCCGGGCCACTTCTTCGTCGTCCAGTTTTTCGCCCAACCGGGACTCCGCGCGCCGTCGGGCCTCTTCGGCGGCCGTTGCGTCAATGTTCTCGGCGCGGATGGCCATATCGGTCAGCACGGCCACATGGTCCCCCGTGATTTCGACAAAGCCATCCCCCACTGCGAGGAAGAAATCTTCCGTGCCCTTGCGCACGACAATTTCCCCGGCGGACAACTGGGTCATCAGCGGGACATGCTGCGGATAGATGCCCAACTCGCCTTCGACCCCCGGCAGCGTGACCATGTCCACATCGTCGGAGAAGATTTTCGCGTCCGGCGTGACGATTTCGAGTTTCAGCGTGGCCATGTGTTTCAGTTCTTAAGCTTAAGCTTCATCTTGCGCTTGTTCTCATCCCGGGAGATCAGGTTTCAGAGTTTCAGAGCAAGATCATGATTAAGAGGCTTCGTCAGGCTTCATTGATCTCGTCAATGCCGCCCTTCATGTAGAAGTTCATTTCGTTGACGTCGTCGTGCTTGCCTTCGAGGATTTCCTTGAAGCCCCGCACGGTTTCGGCCACCGGCACCTGCTTGCCTTCGCGACCGGTGAACACCTGCGCCACCGAAAACGGCTGGCTCAGGAAGCGTTGAATCTTACGCGCCCGAAACACCGTCAGTTTGTCCTCGGGCGAAAGTTCGTCCATGCCCAGGATCGCGATGATGTCCTGCAAATCCTTGTAGCGTTGCAGCACCTTTTGCACGCCCCGCGCCACGTCGTAGTGCTCCTGGCCAACGATGTCAGCGGAGAGCGCGCGGGAGTTCGACGACAGGGGGTCAACGGCAGGATAAATACCCAACTCAGCAATCGAGCGTTCAAGCACGATGGTTGCGTCCAAATGCGCGAACGTGGTGGCGGGTGCGGGATCGGTCAAATCGTCAGCCGGCACATACACGGCCTGAAAGCTCGTGATTGAACCCTTCTTGGTCGAGGTGATCCGCTCCTGAAGGTCGCCCATTTCGGCGGCGAGCGTTGGTTGGTAACCCACGGCGCTCGGCGTGCGGCCCAGCAGCGCGGACACCTCCGAACCGGCCTGTGAAAAACGGAAAATGTTGTCCACGAACAGCAGCACGTCCTGATTCTTCTCGTCGCGGAAATACTCGGTCACGGCGAGCGCCGACAGCGCCACACGCAGACGCGCGCCGGGGGGTTCGTTCATCTGGCCGTACACCAGGCCGATGCGTGAGCCTGGCTCAATGATCGGAAGCCCGTTATCGCCCAGGACCGGATGGCCGTTCTCATCCTTCTTCACCTTGATGACGCCGGCTTCGATCATTTCATTGTAAAGATCGTTACCCTCGCGTGTGCGTTCGCCGACGCCCGCGAACATCGAAATACCGCCGTGCAGCTTGGCGATGTTATTGATGAGTTCCATGATGACAACGGTCTTGCCGACGCCGGCTCCGCCGAAGGCGCCGACCTTGCCACCCTTCAAGAATGGGCAGATCAGGTCAATGACTTTGATGCCCGTGGTGAGAATCTGCGGTGACGTGGACTGGTCCACGAGCGGCGGCGCAGCGCGGTGAATCGGCAGGTATTTGTCCGCCTTCACCGGGCCTTGTTCGTCCACGGCCTGGCCGGTGACATCAAACACCCGGCCCATGACGGCTTCCCCCACCGGCATCGAGATCGGCGCGCCGGCATCAATGATTTCCATGCCGCGTTTCAACCCCTCGGTGCTGCTCATGGCCACGGTCCGGACCCAGTTGTCGCCGAGGTGCTGCTGCACTTCGAGCGTCAGCCGAGTTTTTTCCGCCGCACCCGGCGGGGTGAACTCGACGGTGAGCGCATTGTAAATGGCCGGCAATTGGTCGGGGAATTCGATGTCCACGACCGGGCCGATGATTTGAACGATTTTGCCTTTGTTCATGAGATGCTAGTTGCCCAACGCCATCTGGGCGGTGGTGATTTCCAGAAGTTCCTTGGTGATGTTCGCCTGGCGCAGCTTGTTGTAATCGAGGGTCAGGTCTTTGATCAATTGTTTCGCGTTGTCAGTCGCGTTCTTCATGGCGACCATGCGCGAACTGTGCTCCGAGGCCTTGGCTTCGAGCAGGACCTGGTACACCTGAAAGTTCAAGTAATGAGGCAGGAGCTCGCCCAGCACCTTGTCCGCCTGCGGTTCGAACAGGTACTCCAGTTGGGACTTCTCTTGCGGGGCGGTTACGTCGTTGCCAATCCCGGCGTTGATGCCCTTTAATTCGCCAATCGGCAGTAGCGGCAGGGTATCCGGCTTCTGGGTGAGGGTGTTCACGAAATTGGTGTACAACACGTCCACGTGGTCCACGTCGCCTTTCAAAAACATCTCCTGGATGAAGCGGGAAATGGCGCGCGCCTCGCTGAACTGCGGCGAATCCTTGTAGGTGAACTCCGCCGCCAGGCTGCGCCGGGTGCGGGCCACAAACTGCGAGCCTTTGCGGCCCGCGCACACGAAGACCGTCGTGTCTTTGGCGAACTTCGCCGCCTCCCGCATCAGGTTCGAGTTCAGGGCGCCGCAAAGCCCCTTGTCGGTGCTGACCAACAACACAGCACGCTTGCGCACCTCCCGCCTCTCCATCAACGGATGGGTGAAATCCCCGGCGTGCTCGGCCACATGGGCGAGCATGTTGTTCATGAGCGCCGCGTAGGGGCGTCCCGCCAGCGCCAATTGCTGGGCCTTGCGCATCTTGGACGAGGCGACCATCTGCATGGCCCTCGTGATCTGCGCCGTGTTCTTGACCGACTTGATGCGCCGGCGGATGTCGCGGGTACTGGGCATGAAACCTTAGCGGTACGTCTGCTTGAACTCCGTCACGGCTGTCTTCAATTCACCCGCCAGGGCGTCGCTGATGGCTTTCTCGTCGCGGATCTTCGCCAGCAGGTCGGCTTTGCGGGTGGTCAGAAAATCGGCGAGCTTGGTCTGGCAGTCCTTCACCTTGTCCACCGCGACGTCGTCAAAGAAATTGTTCTGCACCGACCACAGCACCGCCGCCTGCATTTCGACGGGAATCGGATTGAACTGCGGCTGCTTGAAAATCTCCACGACGCGCTTGCCGCGTTCGAGAATGCCCTGGGTCTTGGCGTCCAAGTCCGAACCGAATTGCGCGAACGCCGCCAGTTCGCGGTATTGCGCCAAGTCGCCTTTGATGCGTCCCGCCACCTGTTTCATCGCCTTGATCTGCGCCGCGGAACCGACGCGGCTCACGGAGAGGCCGACCGACACGGCAGGACGCACGCCTTGATAAAACAAATCCGTTTCCAGATAAATCTGGCCGTCCGTGATTGAAATCACGTTCGTCGGGATGTATGCGGAAACGTCGCCCGCTTGCGTCTCGATGATGGGCAGCGCGGTTAACGAGCCATTGCCATATTTCTCGCCGACGCGCGCCGAGCGTTCGAGCAGGCGGCTATGGAGATAAAAAACGTCGCCGGGATAGGCTTCGCGGCCGGACGGACGTTTCAGCACGAGCGAAACCTGGCGGTAGGCCACGGCTTGTTTCGATAGATCATCATAAATGATCAGCGCGTCCATGCCGTTATCCATGAACCATTCGCCCATTGCCGCCCCCGCGAACGGTGCGAGATACTGATTCGCCGCCGAGTCCGAGGCCGCCGCGACGACGACGATGGTGTCTTCCAGCGCGCCCGCCTTTTCGAGTTCCGCGATGACGCGGGCGACGTTGGACTGCTTCTGGCCGATGGCGACGTAAATGTTGTGCATCGGGCGGAAGTTCTTGTCCCCGGTTTCGCGGCCCACCTTGTTGATGCGCGCCTGGTTGATCATCGTATCCACGCCAATTGTGGTTTTGCCCGTCGAGCGGTCGCCGATGATCAATTCACGCTGGCCGCGGCCGATGGGGATCATCGCGTCAATGGCCATGATGCCCGTCTGCACGGGCTGGCTCACGGATTTGCGCTTGATGATGCCGGGCGCGATTTTCTCCACCGGATAGAAGGCGCTCTCCTTGATCGGCCCCTTGCCATCCACCGGCCGGCCCAAGGCATCCACCACCCGGCCCAGCAGCCCTTTGCCCACCGGCACGGACAACAGCTTGCCGGTGGTCTTGACTTCCGAACCTTCATGCACGCTCAGATAGTCGCCGAGAATGATCGCGCCGACTTCGGTTTCTTCAAGGTTTAGCGCCAGACCGACGACGCCGTTGCCGAAGTCGAGCATCTCGTTGAGCATCGCGTCGGTCAGACCTTCGATCTTGGCCACGCCGTCGGAGATTTCGCGGACTATGCCGACATTCTGCTTCTCGACCGACGTCTTTACGCCGGCAATCTGGGCTTCAATTTCCTGCAATAGATTGCTCATAAATTATTCGTGATGCGTGATGCGTGGGTCGAACCCGCTGCGCTCATTTGGCTCTTACGCACTACGTGTCACGTTTCACGTTTCTGCTCTCAAAAACTCGCTTCCAATTCGCTCAACCGCGCCCGGACACTCCCGTCAAAAACGTCGCTGCCCACCTGCACCCGCAGGCCGCCAATCAACGCCGGGTTCACGCCAAACGTCACCGTCAACCCGGGCCCGTAACGTTGTGCCAGATTTGCGGTGACCGAAGTCTTGAGCGAATCGGACACGACCTCGGCGCTGTCCACCCGCGCGGTGCGGCGTTCGAGGTCCAGCTTCACCAACCGTTGGAAGTGCGAAAGAATGGCGAGAAAGCCCCGTGGTTTGCGGGCGATCACCGCGCTGACGGTCTGGCGCACACGGTTTTCATCCAGCAACCCGTTGACGAGACAGCCGCGAAACAACTGCTTGGCGTCGCGGCGGGCTTGTTTGGTGAGCTTCATGGCGCGGCGGAATCAGTTCGCGGCGAGCTGACGGTTGGTTTCTTCGGCCAGCCGCTGCTGATCGTCGGTGGTCAAAACCTTGCCCGTGACGCGGGCGGTAGTGCTGACCACGAGCCGTCCGACTTCGCGCCGCAACTCGGTTTTCATGCGGGCCAGTTCCGCTTCGTTCGCCTGCCGCGCCTTGGCAATGATGTCATTCGCGGTGGCTATGGCCTTCTGCGTTTCTTGTTCCAGAATCCGGGCCGCCGAGGTCCGGGCTTCCTCGATCAGTTTGTTGCCCTGCGTCCCGGCCTCGTTGAGGATTTCCTGCGATTTGGTCCGGGCGTTTGCCAACTCCTGCTTGACCTGGTCGGCGTTGGTCATGCTCTCGGCGATCTTTTCGCGCCGTAATTCGAGCATGTTAAGCACCGGCTTGTAAGCCCATTTCCACAGGACAAACATAACGATGGCGAAGTTGATCGTCTGCGCGATCAACTTCGGCAGGTCAATTCCCAGAGTTTGGAGGGTCTCACCCATATAACCAGGGAGGTTTAGCGAGGCACGACGAAGTAAATCAGGATGGCGAGACCTTCGGCCAGCGCCATGCCGATAAGGGCAGTAGTGAAGACTTTGCCGAAAGCGCCGGGATTTCGCCCGATGGCTTCCGCGGCTTTGGCGGCAGCGATACCGACGCCAAGGGCGGCCCCCATGCCGACCAGACCGATGGGAAGGTTGCCAGAGAGTTCTGCGAGCATCATACGTTTACTTTGGTTGCTTGGTTTTGTGTTTGTGTTACCACAGCCGTCCGCGCTTGAGCACGGTCCCGACTGCAAATTTTAATGAGTTTCCTTCGCGCCGTGCGACTCATCATCGGTGTGCGAGCAGAGCGTGCCGATGAACGCAATGGACAACAGGGTGAACACCAGCGCCTGCACCACGGCTACGAGCAGTTCCAGGAAATAAAACGGCAGCGCCCCCAGCCCCAGCGGCGTAGTTGTTAACATGATCGTCAATACGCTTTCGCCGCCATAGATGTTCCCATAAAGCCGCATGGCCAGCGCCACGGGACGGATGCAGATGGAAATTACTTCGATGAGGCCGATAAAGATGAAAATCAGCGAAAGCGGAATAACGATCAATCCTTTCATGCCGCCCTTGACGCCGAAGATGTGCTTCACCAGTCCCAGCGGTCCGTTATATTTCAACGCCCACCAGGTGCTCATCACGAAGAACACGGCGGCCATCGCCACGGTCATGTTGGCATCCGCGGTGGGGGGCCGGAAAATGGGGTTGCCATTCCATTTGATGCTGCCCACGCCCGGCAGCAGGCCCATCAGGTTGGAAACCACGATGAACAGGAAGAAAGTAGCCACCAGTGGAAACACCCAGCGCGCCACCTTGGGCTCGAGCAATCCCTTCGTCAGTTCTTCCAAGCCTTCGACCGCCGCCTCCACGATATTTTGCACGCCTGAGGGCACCTCGCCCATTTTTCGCGTACCGGCGCGAATGACAAAAAAGATCACCGCCGCCACCACCCAGGTATAAATCATGGAGTTGGTTACCGGCAACGGGCCGACATGAAACAAAGTCGGCGCATCCGGTGAGACGGAGTGACTGCCATGGTCACCGTCCTTGCCGGCGCCAAGCGCCGAAGGCGCCACCGGCAGGACCGCTGCCAGCAGGAAGCACACGAATATAATTCTGAGAGATCGCATTGATCCAATAACGACGTTCACGGCCATTCGAATCGCAGTCGGTAACGCCGACCGTCCGCCGGAAGCCGCGAGAAAGTGCCGAGGCGTGAAATGTTTCACAAGCAAATTTTTCACCCCGGCGGCTTGTCGCGTTGTCTAATCGTCGGTGTGAGAACTCCTTCAATGCTTGGGCGGGAAGTCACGCAACCAGACCTTGACCGCTCATAGCCCCGAGGCCGGTCGCGAAGGAGAGAACTTGAGTTAGGTGAGCAGGACCTCTGATTTTGCAGCCGTTGCTGGCGCGAACGGTTACGGGCTGCCACCGAGACCCAGTTCTGCCGGGGTCTGGCGTGTGATGCCGAAGCTGAAGGCTTGCCCATCGTAAAACCGTTCACGCAGTTCAAAGTTCTCGAAGGAGACGCCGCCCGGAATGGGCCGCCGGCTCATCCAATACGTGTAACGGGCATTAACGGCGGCGTGCAAATCGTCCCGCACGGTTGCGCGCGGCTTTTTCCAATACTGCGTCACCTTGAATCCGCCGTAGTGCCAGAGCCGCGAACCGGGAAAAGGGAACACCGTGGCCGGGTTGGTTTCATCGGTGGTGACCGCCACCAGCAGGTCGTCGGCGGCAGTGCGCGCCAGTCGGTCCCGCGCAAAATAGGTGTGCGGCGCGAAATCAGTGCCCCGGTGTTCGGCATAGAGTTTCAGGCTGTTGATGGTTTCGTCCGCCAGCCAGAGCAGTCGGGCACGCGCCAAGTTGCCCATCGTGGCGGTAAGGATGCAGTATTCCATCATCGCGCTGTTGGTCTCCGCATAGACAGTGAGTTTGATTTCATCCGGAACATCGCTGCGTTGAGAAATCACCAGTCGTACGATGGCCCCATTTTCAAACGGCTCGACGGCGAGGCTTACCTCGAGTTGTTCAGCCCCTGACGGCAGACGGCGGAGGGTGCCGGGAATCAGGGCAAATGGGGCGGCATTGGTTTCCCCCAGCGCCCAAAACCGTTTGCCCTGAGTGTTGTCAAGCTGACTGCGCTCCAACTCGCTGAAGCCTTTGCGGCCGTTTACCACCGGCTCGACGGCGATGAAATTGACCAGGTCGTAACCGCCATTGGTGAGGATGGGATACCTGAGGCGGATCAGCCCGCGCGGTTCGCTGTTCGCTCGGAATCCGCCCGGGGCCACCGCCCATAGCAGACCGCCGCGCACACCCCAGACCGGCTGGTTGGTGTTCATACCGGCGCGCACCCAGTCCGCTGCGTACGACGCCAGAGGCATGGAGGAAACCAAAAGCAAAATCAGGCAACCGACACGCATGGCCGGAAGAAGATAGGACAGCCTTGGAAACGAAACCAGCCGGAGTTGAGGTGGCAGAGTGGAGTTCGGTTTAGCGACGAACGACAGTCCGAACTGGCGTTGCATGAAATCATTTTGCAGACTGCGCCGCATGTTTGTTTACGCACTGCCGATCTTCACCGGTGCGTTCCTCCTTTTCCAAGTTCAACCGCTCATTGGCAAGTATATCCTCCCGTGGTTTGGCGGTGCGCCGGGAGTCTGGACCACCTGCATGTTGTTCTTTCAGGTCCTGCTGCTGGCCGGCTATGCCTACGCGCATTTCCTCTCGCGCTGGTTCAAACCCCGCGGTCAGGTGATCGTGCATCTGGGGTTGCTGTTGATGGGGTTGGCAGTCTCCCAGGTCACCCCCGACGATTCCTGGAAACCACGCGGCACCGAGCATCCGACCCTGGACATTCTGGTGCTGCTGACGGCGTGCCTGGGTCTGCCCTACTTCCTCCTCGCGTCCACGGGTCCGCTGATGCAGCAATGGTTCAGCCGGACGAACCCGGGCGTGTCGCCCTACCGGCTGTATGCCTTGTCGAATGTCGGCTCGTTGCTGGCGCTGGTCAGCTATCCGTTCTTCATCGAAACCCGGTTCACGCGCCAGATGCAGGCCGATCTCTGGACCTGGGGGTTTGGCGCGTATGTCCTGTTTTGCGTTTGCTGCGCCTGGTGGCTGTGGAGGAAGAATCCGGCCGACACCGCTGCTTCAATCGAAGCAGCACCCGCGACCAGGCTCAATCTGCCACGCCGCGATTCTCATCCGTCCCTGTTTGATCAACTACTCTGGCTGCTGTTGCCCGCCTGCGCCTCGGTGCTGTTGCTCGCCACCACCAACAAGATGTGCCAGGACGTGGCGGTGATTCCGTTTCTGTGGGTGCTGCCGCTGGCGCTCTATCTCCTGACTTTCATCATTTCTTTCGACAGTCCGCGCTGGTATCGGCGCGGTCCGTTTGCCCTGGCACTGGTTGGCGCGCTGGGCGCAACGTGCTGGGCGCTGTTTCAGGGCACGGACGCCCCGCTCAAGCTCGAACTCGGGATTTACGCGTTTATGTTGTTCACCGGTTCCATGGTGTGTCACGGGGAACTGTACCGTCTCAAACCCAATCCGCGTCACTTGACGACCTTTTATTTGCTGATTGCCGCCGGCGGAGCGCTGGGGGGGCTGTTCGTGGCGTTGATTGCACCGTTGATCTTCACCGATTATCACGAGTTACACTGGGGACTGTTCGCCTGCGGATTGTTGTTCACCGTGGTTTGCGCCCGAGAAAGGAGTTCCGAGTACGGACGATGCTGGCGGTGGCTGGCGTGTATCCTGACGTTGCTGGGATTTGCCGGGCTCGATCAGAGCCTGGCGTGGATGGGCGCACGCTGGTCTGGCTTTCCCGATAGCCTGATCGTGACCTTGCGTGTCGGACTCTGGAGTCTGCTCGCGGTATGGGTGACGTTTTGGATCGGGCAGAAACGATTTGCCACCTTCCGGGGTTGGCAGGCAATGGTGTGCGCCTGGCTGGCGGTCGGGCTGCTGGCTTTGGCTTTGGCACTTCGCCTGGAAGCGCGGGAATCCGACGAATCCCTGCTGACCAAGTCGCGCGGTTTTTACGGTACACTCGCCGTCCATGAATATCGCAGAGACGATCCGCAGGGGCATTACTACCTGCTGCAACACGGGCGCATCACTCACGGCTTGCAGTTCGTTGACCCGGAACTGGCCGCGTGGCCGACGAGTTACTACGGACCGGGCAGCGGAATTTCGCTGGCGGTAAATGCGTTGCCGGAGGGCGGCAGGCGCATCGGCGTGGTGGGGCTGGGCACCGGGACCATGGCCATCTTTGGGCGGACGAATGATTATCTGCGAATGTATGAGATCAATCCGCAAGTCGAGCAAGTGGCCCGGTCCACTTTCCGTTACTTGCGCAACAGTCCCGCGCAGGTTGAGATCGTCATGGGCGACGCGCGGCTTTCACTGGAGCGCGAGCCGCCGCAAAAATTCGATCTCCTGGCCCTGGACGCCTTCACCAGCGATGCGATCCCGGTGCATCTGTTGACGAAGGAGGCGTTCGCACTTTACGAACGCCACGTCAGCCCCCATGGCATCATCGCGGTGCATATCTCCAATCGTTACCTGAACCTCGAACCGGTGGTCGCCAATGTCGCGCGCCATTTCAATTACCACCTCGCCGTCATTTCCTGGGAGGAAGGCAATAGCGACTCTGAAGCGTGGGATGCTGAATGGGTGGACGAATGGTGGTTGTACTCCTCCACTTGGGTGTTGTTGACCCGCAATGAGGAAATCATCAATGCCGCCGCGATTCGCGAGGCGGCCAGCCCCGTCAAAACCAACGCCGTCAACATCCCCCTCTGGACCGATGACTTCGCCAGCCTGTTCCAAATCCTCCAATAGCCGCGCACGCCGCCGCAACTCCTCGTGCCGCCAACGACCGGGTCAACTCTCGATGACGTTGATTTCCACCGGCTCCACGCTTACGCCGACCCGCTCCAGCCACCGGATGGCTGACTTGACTTCCGCGCGCTCGCCGTCGAGTTCGAGGCACACGATGCCAATTTCATCCGTGACGCTCGCCTGCCGGATGTTCGTCACCAGTTTGTACTTGTGACCCAACTGCCAGATGAGCGGCTTGGTGATGAGCTTCGGGGGATACATCAGCCACAAGCGTGTCTGTTGCGGCGTCCTCGCCGTGGTCGGAGCGGATTTCTTTTTCGTAGCCATGAAATGGATTGGTTTAACTGTCCTCCCTCACCCCGGCCCTCTCCCCAAGGAGAGGGTGAATGTTTCGGCGGTTCTTGGTGACTCGCGAGCTGGTTGTCATGCCGCCGTCATTCGAATTATCCGAGACGGCCGCCCGCTTATCCCTCTCCCCGGGGGAGAGGGTTAGGGTGAGGGCGAGCGTTTTCACAAACTTGTTTCGGTCTAGCCTCCCGCAATCGCCGGGATGATGCTGATTTCGTCGCCGTCCTGGAGCGGGGTCTGGGAGTTCTTGAGGAAGCGGATGTCCTCCTCGTTCACATAGACGTTCACGAACCGGCGGACTTCGCCTTTTTCGTCCACGAGCCGCTCGGCGATGCCGGGGTAGCGGGACTGCAATTCAGTGATCGCCTCGCCAATGTTGGCGGCGTTGACTTCGACGAGCTCCTCGTTGTTGGTCAACTTGCGGAGCGGCGTTGGGATTCGGACTTTCTTTGCCATAAATTCAATTTCAACTTTGCTTTGCCAATACTAGAAATTCACTGGCGCGAACGATCTCAATATTTTGAAACTTTTTCAAATCCAGCAAATCCCTGTCGCCACTGACGACGTGGGTTGCTTTGCCTTCAAGGGCACATTCAATCACTGCGTTGTCATCCGGATCACGCGGCACGGCTTCCAGCGTTTTCGGAATCTTGACGAGCCGCTGAAAGCTCAGATAGCGAGCGATGGTTTCGGCGCTTTGCTCGGCGGTGAAACCAAACTTGAGTTCCAACTTTTCCGCCAGTTCATCCATCAATTCCGCGCAAGTAACGGCTTGAATTCTTCCCGCTCGCGCCAACTCCACGCATTCAAACGGCTTGCCACGCCAGCCGGTTGCTGAAAAGAGGATGTTGGTATCGAAGACGACGGTGAGCGCCACGTTTATTCCTCATGCAACAACCGGTCCACGAACTCTTCGCGTTGCTCCTCGGACAACTTATCCCAATCCAAGCCGCGTTCGGCACACTGACGACGCAATTGTGCCTCAGCAATACGCATCCGCTCCTCATGGCGGGTTTCTGCTTCACCGGCCAAAGCCAGCAGTGCTTGACGCTTGCGGGCAGAGGGCAACTGGCGTACCAGCGAAAGCACCTGCTCGTCGGTTAATTCCAAAACGCTCATGCCGCAAGAATACCAGCAAACGCACGAATCACAACCTCACATCGCGCCTCGCCAATGGTGGCGGCGTTGACTTCGACCAGCTCCTCGTTGTTGGTCAACTTGCGGAGCGGCGTTGGGATTCGGACTTTCTTTGCCATAAATCTGGTGTCAGGTGCGGAGTTTCAGGAGTCAAGCGAGACCGAGTTGTTTGCGCACTTCGTCTGTCGAATACGTCCGTTTGCCCTGGTTGCGGGCGCGGGCTTCCAGCAAATCGAGATAGTCATGCAAATCCTCCAACTGCTCGCGCAGCGAGGAGATTTGGTTCAGCACATTCTTCCGCTGGGTCTTTGCCGCGGGCCTTTCTACGATGGCGTTACTCATAGACATCTTTTCGGTTGCCGATTCGTTGCATCAAAATCTTGTCTCCGACCGCGTCAAATAGAACCCGGTAGTCACCCATTCGCAACCGGAAACCTACGTCGGCGTTTTGCAGTCGCTTGATGTTGCCATGCAGGCCGTGTTCAAGCCGCTGGATTTTACGGAGAACTTGATCGGACTCGCGCTTTGGCAGTGAACGCAAATCTTCCAGTGCGGTTTCAGCGAACCTGATTTGATAGCGTTGACCAGACACGGTCTTGATCTTGGAAATTACGCGTTGACCTTCTCCTCACTCGCCAGCATCGCTTCAAACTCGCGCAGGCTCGGCTTGATCTCGCGGGTCTTGCCGACGTGGCCCACGACCGCATCAAGGGTCTTCAGCCCGTTGCCGGTGATGCAGAGGACGGCGGAATCATTCGCCGGAATCTTGCCCGAGGCAATGAGTTTCTTGGCCACCGCCGTGGTCACACCGCCCGCGGTTTCGGCAAAGATTCCTTCGTTCTCGGCGAGCAGGCGGATGCCTTCGCGGATTTCGTCGTCGGTCACATCGTCGGCCGCGCCGCCGGTTTCCTTCATCACGCGCAACGCGTAGAAACCGTCCGCCGGCGTGCCGATTGCGAGCGATTTCGCAATCGTGTTCGGTTTGACGGGCTTGAAGAAATCCAGTCCCGCCTTTTGCGCGATGGAGATCGGCGAGCAACCGGTCGCCTGCGCGCCGTGAATGGAGTATCCCGCTTCCGCCACGATGCCGAGCTTCACAAACTCCTGATAGCCCTTCTGGATTTTCGTCAGCAACGAGCCGGAGGCCATCGGCACGACCGTGTGTTGCGGGATGCGCCAGCCGAGTTGCTCGATGATTTCATACGCCATGCTCTTCGAGCCTTCAGCGTAGTAGGGGCGCATGTTCACGTTCACGAACGCCCATCCGAATTTGCCCGCGATCTCGGCGCAGAGCCGGTTGACTTCGTCGTAATGGCCCTTGATACCGATGACATTCGCACCATAGACGAGCGAATTGACGACCTTGCCTTGCTCGAGATCGGACGGAATAAAGACGTAGGACTCCAATCCCGCAGAAGCAGCTTGCGCCGCGACGGAATTGGCGAGATTGCCGGTGGATGCGCATGCTACAGTCTTGAAACCCAATTCACGCGAGCGGCTCAAGGCGACGCTGACAACGCGGTCCTTGAAGGACAGGGTGGGGTAGTTGACCGTGTCGTTCTTGATCCAGAGTTCGCGGATGCCCAGTGTCTTGGCGAGACGGTCTGCTTTCACCAGCGGCGTGAAGCCGGCTTGGAGGCCGACGGTCGGATCGTTGGCGACGGGCAGCAGTTCGCGATAACGCCACATCGTCCGCGGGCGCGACTGGAGGGCGGCCTTGGTCAAAGACTTCTTGATGCGGTCGTAATCGTAGGCGACCTCGAGCGGGCCGAAATCAAACTCGCAAACGTGGGTCGCTTCGAGCGGATACTCGCGGCCGCACTCGCGGCACTTCAGCGCCTTCATGAATCCTTCGTGCTTTTCACTCATAAAATACTTCTTTTTTTCGGTGGGGCGAGGCTATTGGCGAGCCATTACTCTAGTTCGCGGCTCGCGAGGACGCTCGCCCCTTCAGTCTCATTATGTTTCAGGGCAAACAAAAAGCCCCGGCTCAGGTTGAGAAGGGGCGACAAGTTTTGTGCTACTTCTCATTTTCCCCCGACCCTCGTCGGGGCTGGAATTGGCACCTGCATTGAAACTCGCGCTTCAACCGGTTGCCGTGGCGTCCTTGGGCCAGTCCCTCAGCCACTCTGCATGAGACCGTTGACATCAACGGATGCGGATAGATTGATTCAACATTGCGATACTGTCAAAGTCATTTTTCCCCCTGGTGGCGCTTTGGAGCAAGAGGGCGGAATTTCTCCAGTGGGATTTCAGACTTGCGTTTTGCGGTTTCGACCGGGAGATTGCACGCCCATTATGGAACAAAAAGCAGCGCATTTGAATCTCGGCGAACAGTTGTGGGTGTGGTTCGAGGCCAACAAGAAGCAAGTGATTTCGGGCGCGGTCATTGTCGCGGTGGTGGCGCTCGTTGTGGCACTATACCTCTGGAATGCCGGCCAAAAGCGGGTGCAGGCAGGAATGGCCCTTTCCCAAGTGTTGGCTAGTGGGGCTTTTTCCGGAGGGGTGGACGCGGCTTCGGCCGACGACTTTCTAAGGGTTGCCAATGAGCATGCCGGCACGAGCGCAGGCGGGCAAGCGCTGCTGCTGGCGGGCGAAGCTTATTTCGCTCAAGGCAAGTACTCAGAGGCACTGACGCAATTTCAGCGGTTCATCCGGGAACATCCCGGTAGTCCACTCGCGCCGCAAGCGTTGCTGGGCACGGCCGCGTCCTTGGACGCCCAAGGCAAGGACGAGGAGGCGGCGCGGGCGTACAAGGAAGTGTCTGACCGCTATCCAAACACAAATGTGACCGCGCCTGCCAGATTCGCCTTGGCGCGAATCTACGAGGCGCAGAACAACCTGGAGCAGGCGCGCGCGATCTACGAGGACCTTACCCGGACGGCAACCTACAGTTCGTTAGGCTCCGCAGCGATGATGCGGTTGGAGGAACTGAGGCCAACCACTCCGGAACCGTTACCGGCATCGGACTCAATCGTACCCTCCCCAGCGGTAACATTCACGAATCTCTCCACGAACCCGTCGAATTGAAGCGGGCGTGTGGCGCTGGAGTTGCTTCGACCAGTGCGTCTGGCTGTGGAGTTCTCTGGCCTGGCCAGGGCCGGCTGACCGGCGGTTGAAATATCGCGCCCGACAAGAACCCGCGCATTTGGCTGAACTGAACATTCGATGAAACTGACAATAATTGGGACAGGCTACGTTGGATTGGTCACCGGCACATGCTTCGCCGAGGTGGGTCACCAGGTGATCTGCGTGGATAACGACGCAGCCAAGGTGGAAATGCTCAAAACGGGCGGCATTCCGATTTACGAACCGGGTTTGGAGGAATTGGTACGTAAGAATGTAGCCGCCGGACGATTGAGTTTCACCGTCAGCACGGGGGAAGGCGTGGATAAATCCGATGTGGTGTTCATTGCCGTGCCCACGCCGCCGCAAACGGATGGGTCGGTGGACTTGAGTTTCATCGAGAAGGTCGCGCGCGAAATCGCCGCCGCCATGACCAGCTACAAGATTATCGTGGACAAGAGCACGGTGCCGGTGAAGACCGGGGACAAGGTCGCGGAAACCATCAAACGTTACTGCAAGGCCCAGGTGGACTTCGACGTGGTGAGCAATCCGGAATTCCTGCGCGAAGGTTTTGCCGTGGAGGACCTGATGAAGCCGGATCGCATCGTGGTGGGTGTGCGCTCTCAACGTCCCGTCGCGGCGCTCAAGGAAATCTATGCGCCGTTCAAGTCGCCCATCATTGTCACGGACATCAACTCCGCCGAATTGATCAAGCACGCCTCCAATTCCTTCCTGGCTTTGAAAATCTCCTACATCAACGCCATCTCGGTGCTCTGCGAGGCCACGGGCGCCAATGTGCAGGAGGTGGCCAACGGCATGGGCATGGATGAGCGCATTGGCCGGCGCTTTCTCAATCCCAGTCTGGGATTTGGCGGCAGTTGTTTTCCCAAAGACCTCAGCGCGTTCATCAAGATCGCGGAGCAGACCGGTTACGATTTTCGGTTGCTCAAAGAGGTCCAGCGCATCAACACCGAGCAGATGGACCGCTTCGTCAAGAAGATCGCCGACACACTATGGGTCTTGAAGGACAAGAAGATTGGTGTGCTCGGCCTTGCGTTCAAACAAAACACCGATGACGTGCGCATGTCGCCGGCCATGGATCTTTGCCAGCGTTTGTTGAAAGAGGGGGCCAGTCTGCGCGTGCATGATCCCAAAGCCATGGACAAGGCGCGCCCCCTTCTCACCAACGTCACCTATGTGGACGACCTGAACGATGTGGCAGAGGGCTGCGACGCGCTGGTGATTGCCACGGAGTGGGACGAGTTCAAGAAGCTGGACCTTGAACGCGCCCGCAGACTGCTCAGCCACCCCATCATGTTCGATGGCCGCAATATGTTCGATCCGGAGGAAATGGAACGGTTGGGTTGGATTTACAAGAGCATCGGGCGGTAAAGCTGTTTGGCGCTTCCCAGGAGTCCTTCGCTTGCTTTGGGTCGGGTTCGCTCCGGTGAGAAATCACCATCACGAGAAAGGTTAAGACTGAGATGGGAGACCACGTAGTCGAAGTGAGCGCCGGTCTGATCTTTCGCGATGGACGGCTCCTCATCACCCAGCGCCATGCCGATGCCCACTTGGGCGGGTTGTGGGAATTCCCCGGTGGAAAACGCGAACCGAACGAAACCTTCCCACAATGCCTCGTGCGCGAACTACGCGAAGAACTCGGCGTCGAGGTCATCGTGGGCCTGCTGCTCGAGCGCATCTTCCACTCTTACCCGGAAGAAACTGTCTGGCTCGAATTCTACTTGTGTCAACTCCGCCACGGAGAACCCCGGCCAATAGGCTGCGCGGCCCTCAGATGGGTGACCGCAGATGAATTGCAGAGCTACAAATTCCCCGAGGCAGACGCCCAGTTGCTGGAACGTCTGCGCAAGGAGTCAGACCTTTGGGCCGTCAGTTCACCCGGTTGAATTCCGCACCCGAAGAGGCGGCAGCACCTACTCCCGACCGTAAAACTCCTCAATGACGCGGCGGAAGTTGTTTTCGCCCACCTTGACGATCCCGAGTTCGCGTTTCGCGCTTTCCTCGGAGTCGCTGGCATGCGCGGCGTTGACCATGATGCTCTGGCCGAATTCGCGGCGGATGGAACCCGGTGGCGCCTTCGAGGGATCGGTTGGGCCGAGCACATCGCGGATTTTGGCAACCGCTCCGGCACCTTCATAAATCAGCGCGATACATTTTTCCGAACCGGGGTCCGCTTGTTCGGGCGCCGGACATTCGGACGGCGCGCGGCCCGCCATGAAGCGGACGATGTTATCAAACTGATTGTCACCAAACAGGGGGCCCAGGATTTCCGCCAGTTGTCTCTCCTGTGCGGGAGGGATAGTGAAGGCCAGTTCTTTTTCGATGATCGCTTTGGCCTTGCCAGCGACCATGTCCTTGAGTTTGGTCCGCAAAACGTCACGCACCGGACCGTAAAATTCCACGGCATCCGCCACGCTCATGCGGAGCACCTTGATACCGACGATGTACAAACCGGTGCGGGAAAAGAAATCAATGACATTACCGGGCCGGCCGGTGGCAAACCGGAAATTATCGGGCTTGATCAACACCAGTGTCCGCTGCGGAGTTTCGCCGGAGGGATAAGCAATCACATCCTGCAACACGCCGCCGTCGCTCTCGGAGTAGCGCGCCCACAGCTTCAACTTCGTTTCCGCCTCATCCGCCGTCGGCGCGGCCAGCACGGCGGGTTCAAAGTAGCGAACCTGGCCGTTTTCGTCGTGAATCAAGTCGCCGTAAGTGTCGCGAATGCTTTCACCCACGCGGCGGTCCGGCCCGAGATTGCCCACCACGGAACGGACTTTGCGAACGGCGTCGTCGCCCTTGAACAAAAGCATCATTACCCGGCGCCGCCGGCCCGTCTTGGCGTCGGGAGCGAAGTTTTGCAGGATGTACTGCCGGATGAGTTCCTGGATGGCGGGGGTCTGGGGATCATTGGCCGAAATCACGGCCTCGGCATACTCCTTCACCAATTCAGGGCTGGGCGCGAACATGCGCGCCGCCACGAGGTCTAGGCCGGTTCGCGAGATCAACCGGCTGAGAATCCCGCCCGTGCGGGACTTGTGCAACGAATAGGGGGTGATGATGACGTAAGCAAGTTGCTGGGACATATAAGGGTTGGATCTTGAATCAACTGACGGTGGACGGCGGCGTGGGCGGCGTGGACGATGGCGGAGAAACGGGAGTTTCCGGCGTGGCGGCCTTGCCGCCCAGAATCTTAAACATGACCGTGCCGCAATCCGGGCATTTGCCTTTGATGGCTTTGCGCCCGTTCTTCATGACTTCTTCCACGCCGTCCACGATCTCTTTCTTGGCTTTGCACTTAACGCAATATCCTTCGGCCATAATGAAGCTCCTGGTGATAAAGTTTCTGGTGGAAAGCGCCCCGTGCGCTTTCGCGGTTGCAGGCACAGCTTATCGGGGGGGGCTTGGCAGCGCAACTGGTAAAGCCGTTCCAGCCCTGGTCGACTGGGTGGGATTTCGCGCAAAGCCCTGTGGTTGAACCAAATGCCGGTTCGGCTCTGCCGGGCCAATTAGGTTGTATCCGCCGGTCCATCCCTAAGACCACCATGTAGGGCTACCACTAACAACAAGGCCGTCATCGCTGACGGCCTCGTGCAAAAACTGACTTGAAATGAACCGTTATGCCTTGCGCCGACGATTAATGACGAACATCAATCCCAGCCCGCCCAGCAAACTCAAGGCGAGCGTGGAAGGTTCGGGAACGACCTGGAAATTATCCAGCCAGATGTTGATATTTCCAGTCGTGCCGCTTTCCACTGCAATGCCCAAAGCCTCAAAAACTCCTTTGCCATCCACACCGGCATCCAATACTCCATTTCCCGTAAAACCGAAAATCGGTTCGCTGGAAAACGTGAATAGCAGAGTCGTCCATGTGTTCGCGGCCACCGCCTTGCCCGTTGTAGTCGTGGGATTCCCGCCAACGAATTCGATGCTGCCGGCAGCGCCACCATCAGCTCCGATCGCAGCGTCTGTCTCCGTTTCACGGATCAGTGTAGATACGAACAGAGGTGTGTCCGAGTGAATGTCGAACTGCAAACCCATCCCGGGCGCCAAACTTACGGTTGGATTGGGTTGGTTTGCCGCGCCGAAGGTCGTGAGTCTCAGCCACAGCGGAACCGGGTTGCTATCGAGAAAACTGAAGGTAACGAACAACGCGTTGTCCCCGACATTAGGATTCCCTGCAGGTATGCCCGTTGACTCGACGGTGCTGGAATTTGGGGTTGCATCAAGCTTGCCGCCGGTGCTGCCGGAAAAGGACGGTGCTCTGAACAGCACAGTCCCATTTGCAGTCGGAGCGGTGTAACTCTCAAAGTCCGCAATCACCTGACCCGAAAGGTAACCGCTAGTGGAAATGAGGGACAAACCGGCGAGAACAACGATGGCTTTTTTCATTTCGTTTTTCTGTTGATGGTTGGCGTATTCGCTAACTGATGGAACTTTTTAGCCCGGAAGCCCTTGGGAAGTCAAAACATTTTCCAAAGTTTTTTGGAGTTTTCTTTCGCGGGCGATTCGCGAATTTTGCGAATCCCATGCCATTTTCAGTTCAGTCAGCCAAGCGCGGTCTCACGTGGAGTGGGTGAAAAACCAGCCGCATCCGCGCCCTGGATCATCGGGCGGCCAGTATGCCGATCAAGGACAGCCACATCCACAAGTTTCAAAACTGGAATTCGCGTGGATATTGCTATCAGCGCTCCGCGACAGAATTCTGTGTCTTTGATGCCTCCTTCGATCGCGAAGAACCGGGCAAGCCTCAACTTCGGCGGGTTCTGCGCAACGAATTGGGCTTCCCAACCTCGACGCCACCCACGTGCCACCCAAGTATCGGTCAAAACCTCGTAACCAACCCGGAGAGGAGTTACTTCACCCGGTTGAGCGCGAGAGTGAGGCGGGACTTCTTCCGGTTCGCAGTGGTCTTGTGAACCACGCCCGATTTGACGGCTTTGTCGAGGGCGGAGGCGGCGTCGCGCAGGGCCTTGGCGGCTTCGTCCTTCTTGCCGGCGGCCATCAAGTCGCGGCAGTTTCGCTGAAGCCGGCGCACGCGGGATTCGATGCTGCGATTGTGCAGGTGTTTGCGCTGACTGTTGCGCATGCGACGCTCGGCGGACTTTGTATTCGGCATAGATCAGTTCGTTAATTCAACTCAACAGGGGCGGAACGGTAGCCAAACGGCGGCAAATGTCAACGGCCTGTTCAGCGAGTTCAGGGCAGGTTTGCGCTCGCGCCACCGGCTGGGCCACCAGCTGCGCCAGACGGTCAGCAACGACTCCTTCGTCCGCGACGCAACGAACCACAGAGCTTCAGACCATTCGCGGACGAGTTGGCGATGAACCCGCGGGTGGGTGGAACGGGGTGCTTCCCCGCTCAATTCCGCGTCCGGCTGAAGAACTCCTTTTGCAGCCGCAACAGCAGCGGAATGGACGCGAGCAGGCCGATCAAATTGGGAATCGCCATCAGCCCATTGAGCGTGTCCGCAATATCCCAAACCAGATGCAGCGAACCGGTTGCGCCCAAAAAGACAAACGCCAGCCAGGCGAACCGGTAGGGCATCGCGGCTTTGGCCCCCAGCAGATAGACGATGCCGGTTTCCCCGTAAAAGCTCCAGCCGAGCAAGGTTGAGAAAGCGAACAACATCAGCCCACCTGTGACCACGATGGAGCCGAAGGTGCCCGGCAGACCCGTCTCAAACGCCTTGGCCGACAACGCGGCTCCCGTCAGGCCGCTGCTCCATGTGTCCGTCGTCAAGATCACCAGCGCCGTCGCCGTGCAAATCAGCAGCGTATCCACGAAAACCTCGAACACGCCATACATACCCTGGCGCACAGGATGGTCCGTGTCCGCCGCGCAGTGAACCATCGGCGCGCTGCCCAGTCCGGCTTCATTCGAGAACAGACCGCGGGCAATGCCGTAGCGCAATGCCATCATAATGGTGCTCCCGGCGAAACCGCCCACGGCTGCCGTGCCGAAGAAAGCGCCTTGGAAGATCAACCCAAAGGCGTGCGGCAGTTTGCCGGCATAAAGCACCAGCACGATGACCGCCCCGCTCAGGTAAAGCAGCGCCATGAACGGCACCAGCCATTGCGTCACACGGGCAATGGACTTGATGCCGCCCAGAATCACCACCGCCGTGAGCGCAACTAACACCAGCCCGGTCAACCAGGTCGGAACACTGAAAGTGGCCTTGAGCGCGTCGGCAACCGAATTGGCCTGCACCATGTTGCCGATGCCGAAAGCCGCCAGCGACGTCAGCAACGCAAAGGCGCTCCCGAGCCATGGCCAGCCCAGCCCTTTCTTGAGGATATACATAGCCCCGCCCCGCATCGTGCCGGAGGCGTCGGGTTCGCGATAATGCAGGGCGATGACAATTTCCGCATACTTGGTCGCCATGCCGAACAATCCGGACACCCAAAGCCAAAACACCGCCCCGGGACCGCCAATCGCGATCGCCGTGGCTACGCCAGCGATGTTGCCCACGCCGACGGTGGAAGCGAGCGCGGTGGCCACGGCCTGAAACGGACGCACGTCACCCGACCCGCCGCCGCGCCGGGTGATCTTGCCCAGCACCTCGCGCAGGGCAAATCCCAGCCGACGAAACTGGACCGCGCCGGTCAGAATCGTCAGCAGGAGTCCGGTGCCCATCAACAGCACGATCATGGGCCAGCCCCACACCAAGCCGTTGAGCGAGGAATTCAGTTGCAGGAGCGCGTCAGTCATGATGTGCGCTGGACTCTAAAAGCACCGAATCCTGAATTCAAGACGCGGCTTCGCCATCGTCGTTGGCGAGATACTTGCCGTTCGTGCCGGCGGGTGAGGATTGAGTCAAACGATATGGCCGCCGCTTTTATCAATTCACACCTCCCCGACAGCATGAGTTACAAAAGGAGCGTTATGAATAGCAATGTTGAAAACTGGATTGTGACCCTGCTCCGCTGGCTGGCGCGTGCGCTCGTGCTGGGTTTGTTTCTCTTTTGGGGGTCTTTCTTCGTCGCCCACACGCAGGAATGGTTCATCGCGCCCCTGCCGGAATTGCCGCCCTTGAAGGTCTGGGTGGGGCATGCGTTGCATCTCCTAATGCTGGTTGGATTGCTCGCCAGCCTGCGCTGGCCGCGGGCCGGCGGACTGGTGGTGGTCGTGGCGGCGTTCACCTTCTTCCTGCAAAGCGCCGGCCCGCGATTTCCACTATTCTTCGGGTTGACCGTTCTACCCGTGCTGCTGCTGGCCTTTTGCCCAAGGCGAACCGATGGCCAGGCGTCGCCGGCGCAGGCTTGACGCAAGATGAAACTCGACGCGCTTCAATTCAATCTGGGGCTGGCCTGGCTGTGGATTCTGCTGGGCTTCCTCTCCGGCATGGTGCTGGGGATGTTCTTCCATCACGAAAACTGGCTCGGAGGGTATGGGAGCCTTCGCCGCCGTATGTATCGGCTGGGCCACATTTCGTTCTTCGGCCTCGGCGCGGTGAACCTGTTCTTCTGGATCACAATGAAGCTCAACCCAGCCGCGGGTGCGCTGGTCCACGTGGCGTCAGTCACCTTCATCCTCGGTGCGATCACCATGCCGCTCTGCTGCCTCGTGATGGCACATTTTCCGAAACTCCATCTGATCTTCGCCGTGCCGGTGGTCAGCCTGATCACCGGCGGCGCTTTAACCCTCCTTCAAGTCATGAACTTATGAGAACCAGAAAACGCATCGGCTTTATCGCCATGAGCGGTGTGCGCGCTCACAACGAGGAACTCACGCAACTCGGCCTGACCTTGCCCGGCTTCGTGGACCGCAATCGCATTATCGCGTCCCTGCCCAGCCTCGGCCTGCTCACCCTCGCCGGAATGACACCGGACAAGTTCGAGGTTGAGTACCACGAAATCGCTGACCTGCGAAAACTGCCCGAGCTGCCGACCGATTTTGACCTGGTCGCCCTCAGCACCTTCACCGCGCAGTTTTATGAAGCGCGCGACGTAGCGGACTATTATCGCAGCCGGAACATTCCCGTCGTGATGGGCGGAATCACAGCATCGTCGCTGCCCGAACAATCCAAGGAGTTTTGCACCAGCGTGGTGATTGGCGAAGGCGAACCGCTCTGGCCGGAGGTCTTGCGCGATTTGGAGAACGGTGCATTGAAACCGATCTACACGCAGTCGCCCCCCGGCCAATTCGATTTGCGCGACGCTCCCCTGCCCCGCTTCGATTTGCTCGACCCGGACAAATACAATCGGCTCACCGTGCAAACGAGCCGCGGCTGTCCACACAAGTGCGAGTTCTGCGCCAGCTCGATCCTGCTCACGAACCGCTACAAGGTGAAGCCGGTGGAAAAAGTCATCGCCGAGATTCACGAGATCAAGAAGCTCTGGCCGCGGCCGTTCATTGAGTTCGCGGACGACAACAGCTTTGTCCAGCGCGAACATTACAGACGTCTGCTCCGGCGGCTCGTGCCCGAGAAGCTGCGCTGGTTCACCGAAGCCGACGTCCGCGTGGCCGAGGACGACGAACTGCTCGGTTTGATGCGCGATTCCGGCTGTCAGCAGGTGTTGATTGGATTGGAAAGTCCCGCACGTGCGAGCCTCGATGGCATCGAACTGAACGCGAATTGGAAGGCGCGCAAACAGGACGAATACAAGGCGGCCATCGAGAAAATTCAGAGTTACGGCATCACGGTCAACGGCTGTTTCATTCTCGGCCTGGACGGCGACACGCCGGAGGTCTTCGACGACGTGTTGCAGTTCGTGCGTGAGTCGGGCCTTTACGAAGTGCAGATTACATTCCTGACCGCGTTTCCCGGCACACCGCTTTACGCGCGGCTTAAGCGTGAGGGCCGCATCATCCGCGACAATGCCTGGGAACTTTGCACACTGTTCGACATTAACTTCACGCCCAAGAACATGAGCGTGGCCGAACTGCAGAGCGGTTTCTTGGGATTGGCCAGGCAGCTTTATTCGGCGGAGGAGACGCAGACCCGCCGGCGCCGGTTCAAGCGGATGTTGAAAACATCGCCAAACTTCGGCCCGCAGACGCGGGCTCAGGAGAGTTTACTGGCAGCATGAGACAGTGCCACCTCCGTCAAGAGGTGGTCTGGCCGCCGTTGCGTTCATGGTGACGGCGGCGACCGATTCGGCGCCAAATCGGGGCTTACAGTTCCAAGCGAAAAGGCGCCGGATCAGGTTGATTGGTCAGCAGGCGCAGTCCAGCGGGAGTCGGATTTATGTCTGGCATCTCTGAGGTCTTGTCGGTGCGGGCACGAGGCGAAAGCCCCGCGGAAGAATTGTTGCCCTTGGTCTATGATGAGTTGCGCCGACTGGCGGCATGGCGGCTGGCCAACGAACCACCCGGCCAAACCCTCCAGGCCGGCGCGCTCGTTTACGAAGCTTCCCTGCGGCGTTTACGGTGAGAGCGGCAGGCTTGATCGTTGCGCCGAGTATTTTGTGAGTCTGCCAGTTCAACAGGTGCTTGAACTCGAGCAACTGCTCGACGGTGCAGCGGCGGTGAACCTCCAGACGTTCCGCGACCTCGTGAATGCGGTTGATACTACTATTGGAGAACAATTGCGATTGCTTCTCTGGCAGAAAGGCGCGAAAAGTAAGTCGAATCAGGGGATACTATGAAATTCGCCGATGTCCAAAAACTACGCGAAGCCGGGTTGATCACCAACGAGCAGGAGCAGAGGATCATCGAGCACTTCAAGCTCAAGGAAGACAGCAACCGTTTCCTCGTCATCATTTCGTTCGTGGGCGCGGTGCTGGTGGCCGCTGGGATTGCCCTGCTCATTGCCGCGAACTGGGATACAATTCCGCGGGCCGTGAAACTCGCTGTCGGTTTGGGACTGATGCTCGGGGCTCACGGCTTCGGTTGGTGGCTGCGCGAGGTGCGGCAGGACTACCGCAAAGCGGGAGAAGCGTTGCACTTGGGCGGTTCGCTGCTCTTTCTCGCCAACATCGCGCTGGTCGGGCAGATTTATCATCTCTCGACGCGCCCGCCGGGAGCGTTCCTGCTTTGGTGGGCGGGCATCGCCGCGCTGCCGTGGTTGCTGCGTTCCCAAGCGCAACATCTGCTCGCTTTGCTGGCGTTTGGAATCTGGTTCGGTTTCGAAATCAACCAGGCCGACAGCCTGGTTCGCTTGACGGACGAATCTCAGGTGCTTGCCTATGCGTTGCTGGGTTTGATTTGCGTTGGGTTCGGTTACGTGCTGCGGCGGGGCGCGTTTGCTGCATTCGCCAAAGTGACGGAGCGGTTGGGCTTGGTCACATTCCTGGTCTTCGCGTATCCGCTCACCTGGCAGGGTTTCCTGGACGACTACTCCCAGGCGGTGACTGGCTCATACTGGATTCTGCCATCGCTCGCGGTCGTGGTGATCGCGCTCGTGGCGTTGGGGGCCAAGCACCTTGAACTGAGCCGGCAATGGCGTTGGACCTGGGGGCTGACCCTGGCCACCGCCGCCGGGCTGCTGGTTGCGGCGTTCTTCGGTCCGCACGAACAGGTCTGGGGCTGGCATCAGAATCTCACGCCGCTGAACGCGGTCGCGGCGCTGGCGCTGTTTGTCGTTTGCCTGCTGCAAATCCAGGTGGGCCTCCAGGAACGCTCGGCGTTCCTCGTCAATCTCGGCATCACATTCATCGCGCTGGACATGATTGCGGCCTACATCGGTTTGTTTGGGACGATGGCGCGAACGGGGCTGATGTTCGTCATGTCCGGCGTGTTCCTGATCGGGTTCGGCATCTATCTCGAAAAGAAGCGGCGCAGCCTGATGAAGCAAATCAAAACCACCAGATCGGGAGGGCTTTTGCCATGAAACTTAAACTCTTCATTCTCGTCCTCGCGCTCCAAAGCGCGTGGCTGTTGGGCACGGTGTTCGTGCAGGAACGCGCCCTGCGTGAAGGCACCGTCATTCTGCTGGAAACCCGCCCGGTGGACCCGCGCGATTTGCTGCGCGGCGATTACGTGATCCTCAACTACAAGATCAGCACCATCCCAACGAACCGGTTCTCGCCGCCGGCAGACCTCCTGACTTACGGCCAGACGGTTTGGGTCGCACTGGCGTCGCGCGGCGAGTTTCATGAAATCACTCGCGCCAGCCTGGGACGATTCGATCCCGGCGACGGCGAAGTTCTGGTGCGGGGAAAAATCCATTGGCGGACCGGGGGGCGGGATGTTGAACGAGAGGTGGGCGTCGAATACGGTCTGGAACGCTACTACGTCCGGGAAGGCACCGGCAATCCCCGCGGCAAGCTCACCGTGCAGGCCATCGTTCCCGCCTCGGGTCGCGCGAGCATCAGGCAAGTGTTTCTGGACGGCGTGCCGTACGCGGAAGCGATGAAAGGAATGATGCGGTAATCCTGCGAAGCGAGGAAGACCCGGGCGGAGAAGCAGGCCAGCCTGACCGGAGTTCAACTCACCGGCTTAAGTGAAACTCGTTCTCCCTGGTCGTTGCGCGTGATGCCCTGCGCGTGTGGGTCCAGGGTCAGCCGGCCATCCACCAGAAACGCGTAGCGATGATGGCCGTGTTTGAGTTCCAGGGTCAGGAACCAGGCCCGATCCGGCATTTGTTTCATGGGATGCGCCGCCGGGTCCCACTGATTGAAATCGCCCACCAAACTGACCGCTTGGGCCTGCGGAGCGTTGCAGACGAAGTTCACCGCCCGCAACGTCTGTTTGGCGCCATAACGATTGAGATTCATAACCGGAACGTCGCTTCAACCCAAAAGATTCTGAAGAATGAGGGACGCAGTACAGCGGACTTGCTCGGATTGAGCCTCCAGGCTGCGATACTGCGCGGGCCAGCCGGGTTGGGATTGGTTGCGCTGGCGCCACAGGGTCTTGAGCACGCGCTCCGTGCGTTCCACCTGCTGCAACGCCGAGGCGAGCGAATCGCGCCCCTCCGGCAGATCGGAAATGTTCCCCACCAGAAAGCGGCTGATGCGCTTGTTGCTGAAGACCGCGTGCAACAGCATCACCACCGTTTGCTCGTAGGCGTACCAACGTTGGCGCAACACTTCGTGCAGAAAGCCGTGCCGCACGGCAAAAAATTCGGAGCGGGGCCGCTCGGTGTAGGCGCGGATGGCTTGGGCCTCGGCGGGAAACCAGTTGTAAAGCAGCGCGAACGTGCCGTACGTGTCAATCAGTTGCTTTGAATTGTTCTGGTCGGTGGCGATCTCGCCGACGCACAAGTCCTGTTGGAGTTCGAGGCAGATTTCGGGCAGATCGTGCAGCCGGCTCAATACCTCGCGCCCGGTGCTCGTGCCATAGTTGAAGTCGCCGGGGATGAGCCAGTACACATCCTCCGGCGAGCCGCGTTCAAACGCCATGCCCAATCCGGAATACCACATCTGGCAGGTGTCCACGCCCCACGCATCCAAAACCTCCGAGTGGCGCGCCACGGTCTGCTTGCGGAACTCCAAGTACTGCCGGTTCGCTTCATTCGCATAGTGCGTCTTGCGGTCAATCACGGTGATGGGCCGCGCGTAAACATCTCTTTCCCGGTTGAGTCGCGCGATCAACTGGTAAAGCTGCCGGAGGTCCACATCATCGGTCGGCTGCCGAAACGGGTAAATCACCACCGGATGAATCTTGCCGACCGGCGGGGCGCCGGATGCGGTGCGCGGGGATTCTTTCCGGGAATTTCGCCGGCCTGCCCCAGAAGTCTTCATGAGCCGATCATCCACCCGCGGGGTTCCCTTGCCAAGCCTTTTACGGCAGCCTTTTGTGTTGCCAGAATCAGTCAACCTTCGCCTCGGGCAACCCGGGCCGCCAGCGAAAGCGGCGCTTCTACCGATGGGCTCCTCGAAAACAAAAAGCCCAGCAAGCTCTCACCTTAGCGCGCGGTGCGGTGCAACAGGATTTCGGGCGAAGCAGTACAACGCTGAATTCGACGAGCGACGCCACTGAACCGACCCTCAGAAGAGCAGCTTCCGGCAGCCGCAGCCGCAATCCGTACCATCGGCAATCAGCGCAGCACGCCCAAGCTGAGGTTTAACTGCGTCACACGCCAACGCGTAGCCGGCAAACCAGGTTTTTGTTGGATTACTTGGTTTCTTTCCGCGCTTGTCCAAGCAGGCAAAGGATTCATCCACGCACGAAAGAAGTCTGTTCGGTGGGCAGTTCCAATTCCTGCAAACGCAGATAGGCAAAACATTTCGAGCATTTCCCCTCCTGACAGTTCGGAAGAATGAAGACACCCACAGCGATTGGACTGCCTTCCGGATTTTTCATGGCGTTGGGCGCAGAAAGCTGTGCGCCTCGCAAAGCAGCTTGGACGCTTTGAAACGCTCCCACTGCAGTCGAATCAGTCGCGTCACGGACAACTCCGATGCGCTTAACCCTTGAACGCGGCCTGCTGAGTGAAAAGTTCATGGTAGGTTTGATGATGGTCCTTGCTGATGTCGCCAAAGGTGCGGGCTTCGACCCTGCCGGCTAGGGGGCTTCGTGGGGTTAGTCCGTTCCGCCTGAGAAAACGGCGGCCCGTTGCCAGGCCGCCGTTCGCGCGAATTCCGTTTGAGCGTACGTTTACAGACCTTTCTTGAGCATGACCTTGATCAGATCGCCCACACGGCAACTGTAACCCCACTCGTTGTCATACCAACTCACAAGCTTGAAGAAGTTCTTGTTCAACTCAATGCCCGAGCCGGCATCGAAGATGGAGGAGAGTTCGCAGTGGATGAAATCCGAACTGACGACTTCATCCTCGGTGTAGCCCAGGATGCCCTTGAGATAGGTTTCGCTGGCTTTCTTCATCGCGGCGCTGATCTCCGCGTAGCTGGTTTCCTTCACGGTTTTGACCGTGAGGTCCACGACCGAGACGGTGGGCACGGGCACGCGGAACGCCATGCCGGTGAGCTTGCCCTTCACTTCGGGCAATACCAGACCAACGGCTTTCGCGGCGCCGGTGGTGGAGGGAATCAGGTTCTGCGCGGCCGTGCGGCCACCTTTCCAATCCTTCTTGCTTGGGCCGTCCACGGTTTTCTGCGTGGCGGTGTAGGCATGCACCGTGGTCATTAAACCTTCTGCGATGCCGAAGCCTTCTTTCAGCAGCACATAGCATACAGGCGCGAGACAATTCGTCGTGCAGGAGGCATTGGAGACGATATGATGCTTGGCCGCATCGTATTTGTCATCGTTCACGCCCATGACGACCGTGAGGCAATCGCCTTTGGCCGGGGCGGAGATGATGACCTTCTTGGCGCCGGCGGTGATGTGGCCTTGCGATTTCTCGACATCGGTGAAGAGGCCGGTGGACTCAATCACCAACTCCACGCCCAACGCCTTCCACGGAAGTTCCGCTGGTGACTTGGCGCTGACGACCTTGATCTCTTTGCCGTTCACGACCAGCACGTCGTCCTCGGCCTTGTCGGCGGCGGATTTCTTCGAGCCGACCTCGCCCTTGAAACGACCCTGGATGGAGTCGTATTTGAGGAGATACGCGAGATTGTCAGCGGGAACGATGTCGCCGACGGCGACGACTTCGATGTCTTTGCCCACCATGCCCTGTTCGACCAGCGCCCGGAAGACCAGACGTCCAATGCGGCCGAACCCATTGATTGCTACTTTCACTGCCATAGTTCGATTTCAGTTTTAGGTTAAAAAATCAGCCCGCGCATCTTACCGGCGGCGGGCGGGCGGTCAAGATGAACTCTACGCTCATCCGCCGGGCATCTCTGGCCAGTTTTTGAGAAATGCTGTGCGTTTTTTGACCTGCGAACTGCTGCAATCGCCCGGTGTTGGAAGCCATGCGGGATCACCCTCAATTGCTCTATAACGGTACGCCCAACATCTCCGACGGTTTTGCCTGCGGCGGAAGCAGCCGGCCGGTGGATGAAAACTTATCCCAAACACAGACATGTTCGTTATGGTGGACTCTTGGGGGGTTCGTCTTAGAGTTCAAATCATGAACCTGGTGCGATCAATGCGATCCGAACGGCCTAATCCGCCGGTGGTCCGCTGCCACGGCTTCACCTTGATCGAACTGCTGGTTGTCATCGCGATCATCGCGATTCTTGCGGCGATGCTGCTGCCGGCACTGGCCAAGGCCAAAGAGAAGGCGCGCGTGACCCAGTGCATCAGCAACATTCGCCAGGTGGGTCTGGCTGCCTCACTTTACCTGGGAGATTACCGGGATTATTACCCGCCCAAGCGGTCCAAGAACGGCGTGAATACCCAGACCAGTTGGGTGGGCCAGACGGGCATGTTACCTACTTACGACACGGTCAGCGCGGCGGATCGGTGGCTGTCTGAGTACCTGGTCAGGGCGGATCGCCGTGCAAGGGTGGAGGTGGCCCGTTGTCCCAGTGACAAGACCAGCCCGGCGGGCACGGGTCGTTCCACCTTCGAGGACTACGGGGCGTCTTACACCGCCAATCTGTATTTCCCGCAAGGGCAGGGCAATCCCGTGATCTTCAGTCTCAACGTGGATGACGCCACCACCATCAAGGCCAGCATGATCGCCCGGCCCAGCCGCTTCGTCGTCTTCAGTTCGTGGGGCGCGTACCGTGTGGGCTGGTATTCTGAAGATGCCACGATCAACCCTCCCATAAGCGCTTTGATGTGGCATCGGAACAGTTACCGCTGGAGCACGCTTTTTGGCGACGGGCATACGGCGTTCATCAAGTACGACCCCAAATTCGGCCCGACCAATGCACCGGATTACTCCTTTGACCGGCGATTCTAAATTCTCAATTGGCAAAACTCACTGTAATGATGGTTCCACGTAAACCCCAAACCCAAAACACCCGAAAATGAAAACGACTCCTAACCCACGCTGCAAACTGGTCAGCGCCATTCTCTCAATTGCACTGCTACTCGGAGCGTTAGTTGTATCGCACGCTTCTTCCACCATCATCCTGAGCTACAACGCCGGCAGCAACGGTATGCCGGCTGTCGCGCCCGATCCGACCACGGTCGAGGGCGGCAGTTGGTTTCTGAGCCCTGTGAATCCCGGACCGGACATGCTCACTGAGGGGCTGAGTCCGGACCCGCTTCACCCCAATCTCAATGCCTGGCGAACGCTGGACAACCTCACGACCGCCGGCGGCAACCTCATCCGCAAGATACCCACAGAGGAACAAGTCAGGAACGCGGTGTGGTGCGGCTGGAAAGCCTCGGCCTATCTGCGCGTCGTTGACCCGGTCCCTGGCAACGCCGGCACGATCACCATCCTGTTTCAATTCGGCAGCACGAACGCGATCATGAACCGTCGGTATCTTGCTTACGCGGACATTGATCCGAATGGCGCGTTGTACGCCAGTTCCACCACGGCCACGGTGATCATCACGACCAACACCACCGAGGCGCTGGCTTATCATCTCTACGAAATCGTTTATGACAGTGCCACCCGCACTGCCCAGCTGCGCGTGGACGGGCGGGTCGTGCATAGCAACTGGCCGTCCCTGACCATTCCAGCCTCCGTGGACGGCTGTCTGTGGGGCAGCGGCTCCACCGCGGGGCGGGGCGACGGCTATTTCAACCAGGTGACAGTTGAAGTCAACGACCTGGCTCCGACCACCGTGACCCTGCATCCCATCAGTGCGGCGAAGGATGTGGCCGAGGCTGTGACCTTCACGGCTGATTTCACCGGCAGCGCCACCAACTTGCAGTGGTACAAGGATGAGGCGCCCATTCCCGGCGCCAATCAGCGCAGTTACACCATCCCCAATCTGGTGCCCAGCGACGGGGGCGCGTACAAGATGGGCATTGCCGATCCACAGACGGGCACGGAGGTCTTCACCGCGGACGCCACCCTGACGATCAACGTGGACACCACCCCACCCACGGTCGTGAGTGTGCAGCCGTTGCTCACGCTCCAACACATCCGGGTGACGTTCTCCGAGGGCATTGACCCCGGGACCGCGCAAAATCCAGCAAACTACCAGTTCGTCGGCGACGCGCTGACCGTCTCCAGCGTCACGCTCGTGGACCTGATAACCGTAATGCTGCAAACTTCGGAACAGTTACCCAACAGCGGCTACGAGCTTACCCTTAGCGGCATCCAGGACCAGTCCGCCAATGCGATGCTCACTGTCACCCGACCGTTCACTTCTGCGAATCTGGTGCCGGTTGTCGTGTACAACGCTGGCCTCGAAGGCCATCCGCCGGTGGCGCCCGATCCGTCGTCCGTGGAAGGCGGCCGTTGGACTCATGCGCAAGGCACCAACGAGTTGCTCTCAACCACGGGTTACTCGCCGGATGGCGTGAGCGGATTGAACGCCTGGAACATCACCGACATGACGCCGCAGGTCGGCCAGTTCAACCACTATCGCTGGTGGTTTCCAAAGGAATCACACGATTTTGCCCGCACCAATGGCTGGCGCTACCGCGTTCGCTCCCGGATGGTGGATGATTTCAATGCCGGCGTATGTCTGAACATGCTTTACGGGGACGCCACCGGCCGGCGTTATCTGGTGTTTTTCGACTGGACAGGGATTGATGTGGACCTAACCGCCCAGTTGGGCGGCGGCATAACCACCAACCTGACGGCGGGAGGGATTGGAGCCGCGGATTATCACACTCACGAAATCGTGTTCGATCCCGCGACGCAGCGCGCTTCGTATTATTTCAATGGAACGTTGATCTTCTCAGGATGGAACGGCGACGCTTCCGCAGCTTACAATGGGCCGCAGTTCGGTGCCGACTCCAGCGCCGGCCAGGGCAGTATGAATTACAACCTGGTGGAATTCAGCGTCAACAATGCCAATACCGTGCTTGAATTCGTAACGAATCCGGCCAGCGCCAAAGTTGCGCCCGGAGCGGGCGTCACCATCGAGGGTCTCGCCAGTGGGTTTGTTGGCGGGTATCAGTGGTACAAGGATGGCACCGCCATTCCCGGGGCAACGGCGCGCACCTACACCATCGCCTCCATCTCCGAGGAGCATCAGGGGAACTATACCTTGAAAGCTTTCAACTCGACGATGGAAGTTGAGAGCGCCGCCGCCACGCTCAACGTGGTTGCGTTCCCCGAACTCAACATTACCGCTGCCGAAGGCCTTATCACCGTCTCGTTCACCGGCACATTGCAGTCGGCTGACAACATCACCGGTCCTTTCAGCGATATTGACCCGCAACCCGTGAGTCCGCTGATTCTCACAAATCCGCCGGGATCACTGTTTTTCCGTTCGCGCAAGTAAGGGCAACCAACACAGAACCAAGGCGGTCATGGGGCACACGAGGACCATGGACACATCTCCCGGTGCTCCTGACGCCGCCGGCGTGCGGTTCGATTTACAACCACCGAAGTAATGTTAATGATGCACCCGCGTCAACTAAACTGCATTTGAGATTATGAACCCAATCCGACTGGCTGGCCTGATCGCGGCCACGCATACACCCTTTCACGCCGACGGCGCGCTCAACCTTGCGATGGTTGAAACCCAGGCAGCCCATTTGCTCCGCCACGACATCCGCTCCGTGTTCATCAGCGGCAGCACGGGGGAAAGTCATTCACTGACCTTGCAGGAGCGACTGGAATTGACCCAGCGATGGACCGAAGTGGCGCAAGGAACTCCGCTCAAAGTGCTGGTGCATGTCGGCTCAAATTGTCTGGATGACGCGAAAGTGCTCACGGTTCAGGCAGCCCGCTTGGGCGCGGCAGCCATTGCCGCGCTCGCGCCGTCCTACTTCAAACCCCGCACGCTGGGGATGCTGGTCGAGTGGTGCGCCGTGATTGCGGCGGCCGCGCCGGAAACGCCATTCTATTACTACGACATACCGTCCGCTACCGGCGTCCGGTTTCCGATGCGGGAGTTTCTCGTCCAAGCGGCGGATCGCATTCCCACGTTGGCGGGCATCAAGTACACGAACTACGACCTGGTGGATTTCCAGTTTTGCCTGCGCGTGGACGACGGCGCGTTCGACATCGCGTGGGGTGGGGACGATGCCCTGCTGCCGGCGCTGGCACTCGGCGCGCAGGCTGCCATCGGCACCAGTTACAATTTTGCGGCCCCGCTCTTCCACCGGTTGATTCAGAACTTTCACGACGGCGATCTCGAAGCGGCGCGAAAGGAGCAATTCCGCGCGCTGCAACTCTTTCGACTGCTCGATGATCACGGCTTGCTGGGGGCCACCAAGGCCATCATGAAGCTGTTGGGCGTGGATGTCGGCCCGGCCCGCCTGCCGTTGGTCAATCCATCCCCCGAGCAACTTGGCAGTCTCCACGGCAGGCTGGAGCGGCTTGGCTTCTTTGACTGGATTGCCGAAGGGAATGTTGTGCCCACAAGGACGTGATGACAGCGCAGGCTGACGGGGCGTTGCCACCGTCGCACGAACGATGACTCGCCGGCGCCAGATTGTTCAGTCCTTTACCAAACCCGTGACTTCAAACCTCGTGTAGATCTCGTCGCGGGACAAACGGCCCGACTTGTCGCGGGAGTGAAAGCTGAAGGTTTCCGTTCCGTCCACGTTGCTGCGCCAGACGAGATTCGTACCCGTGCCCTGATAAATCGTCTCCCCATTCGCGCGGCGGATCACGGTTTCGGCAAAACTGCTCTGGCGGAAATTCACCCACGAGAAGGTCACTGTCTTCCCATCAGCGGAGCGGGTCACTTCCAAGTCCAGTGGCGGCGCGGGGTCAAGTCTGGCGAGTTTCGCGGGTGTTTCCGGCGGGCGACCGTAACCGCCGTCCTCGCGCCAGCCCTCTGCGTAGAAACTGGAGCTTTGGCGCAAGTGCTGCCGCGCGTCCCAGGCATTGTAGCCCGGATTCGCGTCGAAAATCTCCGCGAACTTCCCGGCAAGGGTCACCGTCTCCAACAACGCGGGATCATTCAACCCAAACCCCCGGGCGCTGGTGTTGTCCACAAACTCCAGCCCCGGCCCCATCGTGCGCGGCCAGTTGGTGGCGCTGCTGCCGACCGTCACCGCTGAAAACAAGCGCGGCGGCGATGGCGTGCGCGTGGTCATCGTCTGGGCGAAACGCGCCATTGCATGGTGGGGCAGCACCACCAGAATTCCGGCCGCCGCCGCACGATCCCATTCGGTCTTGTAGTGAAACAGGTTGGTTTCCGAGCGGGTCAACGGGGCGAGAATCATGCGGTAATTGTTGCTGATGGCGTAATCCACCATCGCCCCCACGTCCGGCAGCACGGCGACCAACGGCCCGGTGGAAAAATTCGTGAACTGGTCATAAACCGGATTGCCGCGCCGGTACACCATGTCGCAAACCCAATTCGTCGCGAGCCGTTCAAAGCGACTATAGAGAGCGGAGTTGATGCCATCCTCCTTGGGCGGCGCCCCAATCACGAGGCAGGTTTGGTTCAAGCTGAAGTTCAGCCCGCTGACCGTGCGCGTCTGAAATGTTTCCATTCGCGACGTGTCGCCCGCGCGATTCTTCGACCAGTAACGGAATGTCGCGTCGCCGTCCACGTCGCCAGACCAGGTGAAGTTCGTGCCCGTCCCTTCGTAGAGAACCCGGCCATCTTCCCGCGCAATCACGGTGGCGGCGAAGTCGGATTGGTGGAAGTTCCGCCAGGTGAAGTGGACCTGCCGACGATTGCGGGATTTCAACGCGCGAAATTCCAGCGGCGGACCCGGCCGCAGTTTGCCGATGACCGCATTTTCATTCACCCGGCCAAAGCCATTGGTTTCATTCCAACCTTTCTCCCAGAAACTCGCCGCCTGTCGCAGATGCTGCCGGGCGTCCCAGATGTTGTAGTGCGGATGCGCGTCGAGAATCTTTGCGAATTTGGCGGCGACCGCCTGATTGGCCCAGCTTTGTGCGGCGTCCTCGAAATTCGAGTGCGACGCCCACACCGGCAGGGCGTCAATCAATTCCACGGCCGGCCCGTAGGAGGAGGTATTCATCCGACTTCCGCCCGCGACACTGATCGCCGCGTGCAGACCGGGCGTGGCCTCAAAGCGAAACCCCGCCGTGTTGTTGCCCTGCGGCGCGAAAGGCATCATGCCGTTGTCCAGCGCGCGGCCCCAGAATCGCATCGCGTATCCGCCCGCGCCGTTATTGATCACGATGCGATAGCCCAACTGATGCCGCCCGATATAGTCGAACAATTCCTCAATTGGGGTGTTGGTCGGATTCATGCCGAGGCTGCGCATGAGGTCCCACGACATATCGCAGGTCCAACCTTTCTTCGGATCGTTGGCAGGATTGCCCACCAATTTCAGAAAATTCACCTTCGCGCCTTCAGCATGCGTCATCCCCGCGCCGGGCGCACGATTTGCCGACCCCAGCACCAGCGCCTTGCGTTGGTGGGATGGCTTGGCGGGAATTGCGGCCGCCGCCTGCGGCGGGTTTTCGGAGGTCGCAACCGCCGCTTTCCTCTGCGCGCCGGACACACAAGCAACCAGCACGACACTAACCAAGACAAATCCCGCCAGCCGCGGCAGCAGGGCGCGAGACGGGTTGGAAGGTGAATCAGCCATCACGCACTAATATGGCGAAGGTCGGGGCAAATTGAAAGCATGTGCTTCCCACCCGACCTGCGACCACCCGCGCAATGGAGTGGGGCAATTCTCGACTCTCACTGAATTGCTGCGCCGCACCGCGAGGATCCAACGGGGACTTTATTGCTCCCAGCCACCGTTACCGCAACGGTTTGAGATGCGTGTGCGGTTCGTTGTCGGGCAATTGATCCCACGCGAGTTTCTCGTCCGCTGCCGGCACGTAACGTTCCGGCAGGCCCAGTTCCTTGAGGATGAGGTTCCGCGCCATCGGAATGCCCACGGTCTTGTAGAACGCGAGGTGGCGATTGAAGCCCTGCCGGCCAAAGCCACAATCGGTCGAGAGCACCAGCTTGTCGGCGGGAATGTGCTTGAGGCAGCGGCGAATCCGGTCGGCGATGACATTCGGAAAATCCGCCTGCAACGTGCGATGGCTGATGACGCCCACGGCGATTTTCTTTTTGAGCTTGGTCTTGTAGGCGTCGAACAACGGCAGTTCCTTGAAGTTGTTTTCCGTGGCTTCAATCGTCCACACGTCGCCCTTGAGGCGTTCGAGATAAATCTCCATCGAATTCGCGTAGGATTCGTCGCTGAAAACTTTTTGCATGTTGGGATTGCCCCAGCAGGTGTGAATCCAGACCTCCACGCCGTCCAGTCCTTCGACCTCGCGGTTGAAGGCGTCCACGAGGAAATTGATGAACTCTTTCATTTCGGGATTGTAACGGGCCATGAAATGCAGTGTCGGCTCTTCCACCTGAATCACCTTGCAACCCGACGCGGCGAGCTGGCGCAACTCCTTGTTCATCGCCTCGGCCATGTCCCAGATCAATTGCTTCTTGTCGTCGAGATCATAGTTGGGTGTGTGGCTGTCGAGGAAGAACGCCAGCACCTGGGCCGAGCAGGTGCCAAATTTCACGGGCCGGCCCGCGGCGGCGGCGGCCTGCTGGGCCACGCGCCAGATTTTGGCGTATTCGAGCGGATTTTTCGGATCGTGCTCGACCTTTCCGGTCACGCGCGGCCAGCGCCAGGTCTTGTAGATTGAATCCAGCATGGTGCCGACCGGATACGAGAGGAGCGGCGAACGTGTCTTCTCGGTCTGCAATTCCTCATGCTCGAATCCCTTCCAACGCTGAAGCATGTAATGATGCCAGGAGCGGCCCGCCACGTCTTCGTCCAGGTGGTAATCGCCGGTGGTGAGAATGTCCAATCCGGCGCGCGCCTGGTCGGAAACCACGATCGCGTGGGCGTCAGAAAACTGCTCGCGATACCACGGGTCCATCATGGCGGTGTCGAGCGGGCGACCCCACATGTTCATGTTGTACCAACGCGGGCGCGGCCAGGAGCCGGTGACGGTGGCGGGGAGCACCAGATCTTTGGTGGCAGTGAATGACATGATTCGTATTCCTTTCTTGGGTGTTGGTTTAGTGTGGCCGTCGCGATGAGAACATTGGCTCGAGCGTGGATAAGGTGTGGTTCGGGCGAGTCGTTTGCGGGAGGTTCATCGGCAGCTTCGCTCTTCAACTTTGGACGGGCATCGGAACCATGCACCAGCGTCAGCCGGTAGCGTCGGTCTTCCAACCGGCAAACGGTGGGCCGACTGGAAAGTCGGCGCTACGGGGTTCTGGTTCACGGAAAGGTTTATGTCTGAAGCCAGCCGCGCCGACAAGCGGAAAACCGCAATATTCCCGTCGAATGAACTCAACCGAGCCGGCGGATGCTTGGGATCATTCGTATCGCAATGACTCAATCGGGTCCAGGTTCGCCGCCTTGTAGGCAGGATAGGTGCCGAACACGATGCCCACGATGGAGCAGATTGCCAGGCCCAGCACAATCCAGTCGAAGGGAATGGCGGGCGGGACTTTGAAGAACACGGCCGTGGCGTTGCCGCCCAGAATGCCGAGCACCACACCAATCACGCCGCCCACTTCGCACAACACCACCGCTTCCATGATGAATTGCGTCATGATGTTGCGTTTCTTGGCGCCGATGGCGCGGCGGATGCCGATTTCGCGCGTCCGCTCCGTGACCGAGACGAGCATGATGTTCATGATGCCGATGCCCGCCGCCAGCAGCGCAATCGAACTGACCACCACCACACCAATCCGCACCGCAACGGTGAAGGTGTTGAACTGCTCGATCAGCGAATCGTTGGAGAATAATTCAAAATCGTCCTCTGCGCCCGGGGGCACTTTCCGCGCCACGCGCAGGATGCCGCGCACTTCCTCCTGGCAATCCTCGAAGCTGGCTGCGTCGCGCGCTTGCACCAAAATGGTCAGGCTTGCCCACCAGCGGCCAAACCGGTCCAGTGCGGTGGTGATGGGCACGATGGCGAAGTTGTCTTGCTGTCCGCCGAGTGAAGCGCCCTTGGGTTCGAGCACGCCAATCACGGTGTAGTTGATGCCGTTGAGCTTGAGCCGTTCCCCGACGGCCGAGCCGAAGGGGAACACTGTCTTTGCCAGCGTGGCGCCGAGCACGCAAACATCACGCGCGTTCTCGACGTCGCTTTCCATCAAACCGCGGCCCTCGGCGACCGTCCAGTTGCGCGCGGGGAAGCTGCCGGGCGTTTCCCCAAGCATCCGCACGTCCGGTGCGGTTTTTTGAAAGCGCGTTTCCACTTGGCCACCCCAGAAATTTCCTTCGAGGCCCACGGCGCCGGCCAACGTGGCTTTCTGCACCACCTGCTGGCCGTGCGCGAGGGAGATGTTCTTGCGCCGCCAATACTTCTCCCAGTCCTTCGGTCCGCCGAACTGCACCGCGGGCCACTTCTGAATCGCAAACGTGTGGCTGCCCAACTGGCTCATCTCCGTCTCGATGTTGCGTTTCAACACGCGCATCGCGGTCATCACGACAATGATCGAGAACACGCCGATCAACACGCCCAGCAACGTGAGCGCGGAACGTAGTTTGTGCGACGCCAGCGCGTTCATCGCCATGGCGAAGCTTTCGCGGGCTTCGGCCAGGAACAGGGTTGAGCCGCGTGCTTTCATCATTCGCTCCGCAACGCATCCACCGGATTCATGCGCGCCGCGCGCCAGGCGGGCAGAAAGCCGGACACCAATCCCGTGACCAGCGACACCGCCAGCGCGAGGCCCGCAATCTTCAGCGACATCGTTGCCGGCAGAAATCGCTGCATAACGAGCGTCAACGGCCAGGCAATGGCCAGCGCAATGAGGCCGCCCAGCACGCAAATGCAGCCAGCCTCAGTCAGAAATTGCAGGAGAATTGTCCGCCGTTTGGCGCCGATGGCTTTGCGGATGCCAATCTCGCGCGTGCGCTCCGCCACGGAGACGAACATGATGTTCATGATGCCAATCCCGCCGACGAACAACGAAAGTCCGGTGATAAACAGGCCGATGCCCGCAATCGTGCCAGCGACCTTGTTGAACATCTCGACGAATTGATCCTGCTGGTTGATGGAGAAGTCATCGGGTTCGTTCGGCGCGAGGCGGCGCACCCGGCGCATGACGTGGCGCAATTCCTCGCGCGCCTCATCCAGTTGTACCAACTCCCGGGCTTTCACCTGGATCTGCAGATCGGGATCGTAGCGAAAGGACGTGATGAACTGTTGCAGCGGAATGATCACGCGATTGTCCAGACTGAATACGCCCAGAAACGATCCTTGCTTCTCGAGCACACCGATGACTTCAAAGGGCTGCGGACCGATCTTGATGCGGTGTCCCAGGGGCGAAGCGTTTTGAAACAGATTGGTGGCCACTTCCGTGCCGATGACGCACACCGGACGGCCACCGGCGGCGTCCGCGACGGAAAGAAAGCGGCCTTCCTGGACGCCGGTGCCACCAGCATTTTGAAATTCCTCGGTCGCGCCCACGACAAAAACCGTGCTGGCGCTGCGGTTGCGATATTTCACCGGCAGGATGGCGTCCGTAGTTGGCGAAACCGCCGCCGAGAGTGTCAGTTGCCGTGCCAGCGCTTCGGCTTCGGGCAACCGGATGGGCCGGCGCTTCTGCGCTTTCATCCAATCACCCTCGGTGCGGTTGATCCAATTGAAACGCTCGACGTAGAAAACGTCCGCGCCCAACGTGGAAATGCTGCGCAGGAAGGCGCGGTTCAATCCCTCAATGGCCGTGCCCATCAGGGTCACGGTGACGATGCCAATGACGATGCCCAACGTGGTGAGCACCGAACGCATCTTGTTGGCGCGAATGGCGTCCCATGAAATGCCAAACCCTTCGCGGATTTCAGTGAGGAAGTTCATGGCGAAACCTTAAGGTGCAAAGTCGTTTCCCCCGCAACAAGAACCGCCGGCTTTGTCGCGTCAGCGTCCTGGAGTGCGGCCTCTCAAACCGTAGCCGCCGACGTGAGGAGGCGGATTCATCCCAGCGCGCAAGCGTCCGCCTCCTAACGTCGGCGGCTACGGGCATGGGCTGGGTAGAATCCAATGCAGTTTTCACGAGCTCACACCGGTTCCGACGGCAGTGGGTTGGAGGCTCGGCGCCACTTGCTCGTCACTCGCGATCAGTCCGTCGCGGATGCGAATGATGCGCCGAGCGTGCCGGGCGACATCTTCCTCGTGTGTCACCACGATGATGGTATGGCCTTTGCGTGCGAGTTCCTCGAACAACGCCATGATTTCCGTGCCGGTCTTGGAATCCAAATTCCCGGTGGGTTCATCGGCCAGGAGAATGGAGGGTTTGTTCACCAACGCGCGGGCCACCGCCACGCGCTGGCGTTGTCCCCCGGAAAGTTCGTTGGGTTTGTGATGCACGCGGTCGGCCAGTCCGACTTGAGCCAAGGATTCCAAGGCCGTCTGGCGGCGTTCGGCGGCCGGCGCGCCGGCGTAGATGAGCGGCAGTTCGACGTTGTGCAACGCGTTGGAGCGCGGCAGCAGGTTGAAGGTCTGAAATACGAATCCGATTTCGCGGTTGCGAACCTCGGCGAGTTGATTGTCATCCATGTCGCTCACATCCGTGCCGTTGAGTTCGTAACGGCCGGAAGTGGCCGTGTCGAGGCAGCCGACCACGTTCATGAGCGTGGATTTACCGGAGCCGGACGGGCCCATGATGGCCACGTATTCGCCGCGCAGGATTTCGAGGGAAACGTCGCGCAACGCGTGGATCGTTTCCGACCCCATCTGGTAACGGCGCGAAATGTTCTGGAGGCGGATGAGGCTCATGAAAGGAAATCCGAAGGTCGAAATCCAAATGCCGCATGAAAACCCAATGCCAAAGCCAACGGAAGCGCTACGCAACAGGCAATGCGTAACCGCAGAGTCAGAGTTCTGAATTCGCTCATCCTTCGGATTCCGGAATTGGATGCTCGGCCTTCGTCACGGATCATTTCTTCTCCTTCCGGTCCTCCTTTTCCGGCGTGCCCTTGCGAATCCGTTTGCCGTCCTCGAGTTCGCGACTGATGGCTTTGTAGCCGCCGGACACCACCTCCTGTCCCTCCGTGAGGCCCTCGGTGATTTCCCAATAACTGTCGTCGCTGATGCCGATCTTGACCGGCACCATTCTCGCGCGGTCCCCGTCCATGACGAACACCACCTCCACGGTCTGGGGAGACTCTTTCGACTTCTTATCCGCCTTGGCCGTGGTGGCGGAGGTGGTGTCAGTGGGGCCATTCCCGGCGGTGGAACCTGTATCCTGGGAGTTTGTGGCCAGTTTGGGTTTTGCCTTTTCCTTGGGCAACCGCGCGGTGACGCTGGCAAAGGGCACGGTGAGGACGTTGGTGCGGTAACGGGTTTCGATTTCCGTGCTGACCGACATGCCGGGACGGAATTGCTCCTTCTCATTCACGCGAATCTTCACCTCGAACTTGGTGGCTTCCTGGCTCTGGCCGCCACCAAAGCCCGCGCCCTTTGAGGAGTTGGCAATTTCCGTGACCACGCCGGTGAACTTGCGGTCCTTGAAGGCATCCACTTCCAGCCGGGCCTTTTGTCCCGGCGCAATCAACACCACGTCGCTCTCACCGATGTCCACGCGCGCCTCCATCTCGTTCAGGTCGGCGATAATCATGACCTCCGTGCCGGCCATGGTGGCGGTGCCGACAACGCGTTCCCCGACCTGCGAATTTAGCTTGCTGATGGTGCCAGTAAGCGGTGAAACGATCGTGGTCTTGGCCAGTTCCTCTTCGGCGCGGGCCAGCGAGGCGCTGGACATTTCGACCTGATGCTTGGCACTGGTGGCCTGCGCCCGGGCCACTTCGCAGGCCGTGCGCGCTTCGGTAAACACGGACTCCGAAATGAGCCGGTTACGAAACATTTCCTCATGGCGCTTCAACTCGGCTTCGGCGCGTTCGAGATTGGCCTGCGCCACCGCCTGGCCCGCGAGCGAGGAATTGTAAGCAGCTCGGGCCTGGTTGCGGTTGGCAGTGTAAAAATCGGGTTTGATCTTCAAAATCAAATCGCCCTTTTGCACGGGCTGTCCCTCCTTGACGGGCAAGGCGATGATCTCGCCGCTGACTTCGGGGCTGATCTTAACCTGCAAGACGGGTTGAATGCGGCCATTGGCGACGACGATTTCGGTGAGGTTGCGGCGCGCCACTTTCTCGGCCTGCACCGTGATCACGACTTCGCGTTTGCGAAACACGGCCATCGCGGTCAACCCGGCCAGGGTCAGGGCAATGACGGTGAAAACGATGATTTTGCGGCGCTTCTTTGGATTTGGCATTGTTTCGATCCTTCAGTTAAGACACGACAGCAACGAGATTGTTTCGCGGAAGTTTCCTTGCGCCACCCCGACTCCCTGCGGGACGGGGGCTAACCCGCAAACCGGGTCGCGATGGCGGAAAAAGCACCCAGACCCACGGACAGCACCAGCCAGAAGACGATCAGCGGCATCACCGCGCGGATGAACGGCACGCCGGCCAACCGCGCCAGCCCCGAGGCCATCACTCCCACCTGCCATACATCAAACAAATTCACCATGGCGAGCAGCATGTGGGTGATGTTCTTCTCATCGAACTCGCCCACGGTGAGCGCCAGGCTGGGGGACGCGGCGGGATTACTGAAATTCACCCGCAGCAACAACGCCACAATGGCCCCCAGCACTCCGATCATCCCCGCCAGGCCGGACACCTCAGCCGCCTTCATATACCCGATCCGGGCCTGCAACAACCAGCGCGCCACCAGCCACAGCACCAACGCCCAGAAAAAAACGCGCGCAAAGCTGTAGAACACCACGCCCACCGAGCCCATCACCTTCTGGAACGCGCCCCCAAAAAACTTTCCCACCGCCGCCATCTGTTGATCCGCCTGTTCGCGCGTCAGCTTGCCCGCCTGGATCAACTCCTCGAACTTCTTTTCCATCGCCTGCTCCTGCTTTTCGCGGAGTTGTTGCTGGATGGCCGGCTGGCTCAACACGATGACCACCGAAACGATGCCCACCACACAGCCAATCAAAGCCGGTACGAGCCAGTTACCCACAGAGCGGCGGGTGGATTTGACCTCATCAAAAACATCGCCCGGAACGGCGAAGACATTCATCAGCCGGGCCGGCAGCGACATGGTTGGCTCTCCGGGCGCGGCGGGCGGCGGCGGCGTTTCCAAAATCGGCGGCGGCTGGTCCATGTTGGCAACTTTCAATGAAGCCCCGAGGGCTGACGAGGGCAGCTTGCGCCACGTTCGCCGGAATGTCCAGCACCCAGACGCGATACAGAAAAGTTCTCCCAGCGGGAGAGGGTCAGGGTGAGGGAGAATCGTCATTCTTTCAATCCATGGTCGCGGTTGAGCTAGCCGGGCTTTCCTGCGGAAGCCGACCCAGCACTGAGATGACCGCTTTCGATGAAGCACCGATTTTCAAATCGCCTGAAAGCGCGGCAAACACAATTGCCCCCCACCGCGTCACTTCCCCTCTGCAATCAAATCAAACCGCCGGCTGAACTCGGTGAGCTCCAACCCGCCGTCCTCAATCGTCGCCCACCCGTCGTAGCCAATGTCGCTGAGGGCGCGCCGCACCACGGGCCAGTCAATGCTGCCGTCGCGCGGATGCACGAACTTCCCGCCTTTGCCGTCGGGGTTCAGCTTGAAATCCTTGATATGCACTTTCGCGATCAACGGGCCGAGGGCCTTGATCCAGTCCTGCGGCGGTGAATATTTCACATGATTGCCGATGTCGAAGTACGACTTCACCCACGGACTGGCGAACGACGCGATGAAATGTTTGTAGAGCGCCGGTTGCACCCAGAGATTGTTCCAGACGTTTTCCAGGGCGATGATCACCTTCAATGCCTCGGCCAGCGGAATCAGTTTCTCGACCGCGACGCGCGAAGTGTCCGTGGCCCGGTTCTGGGCCTTGATGTAGGCCGCGAATTTCGAGTTGTCGCCCGCCGCCACGCGTGTGACGTGGCCGGTCTTTTCATCAAAGGCGATGTCAAATTCCCATGGCTCCGGAATGGGCATGCCGCCTACGCGACAGGGCACGACAAGAATCGCATCCGCGCCGTAAGCCCTGGCCGCGCGCAGCGCCAGGCGGACTTTCTCCAGTGAATCCTCCACCTTCTTTGGCTCGTCGCTGTTGAATTCCATCCACCCGCGCAGCACGGAATGAACTTTCATGCCCAGCTTCTCGGCGACCGCGCGGCCAGCGGCTGCTTCCGGTTCAGGACAAACATGGTTCGTCTCGACCCCTTCAAAGCCAGCGGCCTTCAGCGGCGTCAAGGCATTCTCCGTGACCTCCTTCACGATCATGGCTTTGTGGAGTCTGCCGGTGAAGTTCGCTGCTCGCAGGGGCAGACCGGACAGCATTGTGGCAAAGCTGATGGCGGTGGTATTGGTGATGAATTGGCGACGATTCATGGAATGAAACATCGGCATGTATTGCGGCGGGAAGATTTCAGTGTCAAGTGATTTGCCGCCATTTTGCTTGTCGCTTCGCTGGCAAATCCTCATGCTCCGGCGCGCAATTGAAACCATATTCTTATGAGTGACCACAACATCCGATCCTTCGCTCCTCAACGGTTGGCTGCCAGCATTGTGTTGCTGATCGCAACTCTGCTGGGGGCGAACTTGGCGTTTGCCGCCAGTTCGGCGCCGCCGCCCTTGAAGCCTGCGGACAATTTCCACCTCACCATTCCCCGGTCCGCTTTGGGGCGGGAGTATCTGATGTCCATGTCCGTGATTCCGCAATCGCTGGCGGCCACGAGCCGCGGCTTGTCCGGCAAGGTGGTGCAGTTCGAGTTATTCCACGATGGCGTGGACATGTATGAAACCACCGAGGGCATCGTGGTGACCAAAGACCTGCCCTCGCGGTTGTTGCTGGCCAAGTTCCCGATCGTGGCCGAGGACAACAACAGCATCGTGATTGATTTCAATCGCGGCATGCGCCAGGTGTTCAGCCAGGGCTGGTATTCCACCGGCGCCGGCTTCCGGCCCTCGGCGGGGGAAACCGTTGAGGAAGTGCCCGAAAGCCGCGTGTTTGCCGTGTCCGAGATGGGCGACCAACTGGTGATCCGCCAGAGCGTGCAATCCCGCAGCCGTGAGTTTGCGCAAAACGTCCATTCGCGTCACGAAGTCCGGTACTTTTTCATCCCGTACACCAAGGGGGATTTCACGGCCAAGGAAATGCCCGACCATGAAACGCGTTACGCGCGCTTTTGGGAATTGCCCGGGCGCATCGAGCCGGAGTCGGGGCGCACCACGGTAAAGATGGGCCGGTTCGATCTCACGGAGCCGGTGACGTTCTATTACAGCGCCAACACGCCGGACGAGTACGTGCAAGCGGTCAAAGACGGCATCCTCTACTGGAACCGCGCGTTCGGGCGCGACGTCGTCAAGGCGGAGGCGGCCCCCGAAGGCGTCACGGCGCCGGACGCACGTTACAATGTTGTCCAGTGGGTGCCGTGGGATAGCGCCGGATTCGCCTACGCGGACGTGTTGTTTGATCCGTTGACCGGTCGCGCGCGGCATGGGCAGGCTTACATCACCAGTGTGTTCGGCATGAGCGGCAAGGCGCGGGCGCGGGCATTGTTGCGAACCATGCGGGAGGTCGCCGACGAAGGCAAGAAGGACAAGGGCGACGACAAACCCAAACACTCAGCCATGCACTGGCTCGACGGACACACCGCCTGCCAGCTTGATCCCGTGGCGTTCGCGCAGCAGATGGCCGACGGCTTGCAGGAACTGCTCGCGAACGAGGAACTCACCGACGAAGCCGTGTTGCGCGCCTCGCAGGATTACGTGCGCGAAGTCGTAGCCCACGAAGTCGGCCACGTCATCGGTTTGCGGCACAACTTTGGCGGCAGCCTCGCGGCCACCCTGAGTCCAAAGGAACTCGACGAAGCCGTGAAGGCGTACATCACGGGCAAAGACCTTGATCAGTATCAGGGCAAACTCGTCAGCAGTTCGGTGATGGAATACATCCCGTTCAAGGCCGCCATGCTCGTGGGCTGGCAGATGCGGGCCACCACCAACGTCCTGCCGCACGACCGCGCCGCCATTCAATGGGGTTACTTCGATGACAAAGCGGTCGTGACGAACAAGATGTTGTTCGCCACCGACCAGGACGCCATTCGTTACGGCGACGTGGCCACGTTTGATTACGGCAGCGATCCCATACTGGGGGCCTATGGCGATTTGCGCGACCTGATTCATAATATTCCGAACGCCGTGATTGAAACCTTTGTCCGTGCCCGCGCGCCGCGCGATCCGCGGGACCGCGTGCCGCTGGAGCGGGTGAATCTTTCTTTCCGCGTCTATGCCAACCAGATCGGGGCGCAGCATGACCGGTTATTGACTTGGTTCCGCGCAACGACCCGTTCGCTGAAGGTTGAGAACCAGTTCGACTTCATCGGCGAATTGAACGAACGCGAGCGGCAGCAGGCGCACTGGCAGGCGCTGACCAATCAACTGGAACGCTTGGGTGGGCTGGACCGCGCGGTTTTCGCGTGGCAGCCGGTGGAACTCAAGTTGGAACCCAAGAAGGAACCGGAGGGTGTGCTCGCGGCGACGAAAATCTCCGCCAGCAACCTGACGGCGCGGTTGGAAAAGGTCTTGAAGTCCCCCGCCTATGCCACCTTCGTCGGTCTGGATGAGCAGAAGTACAGTTTCACCGAAGAGGAGCAGAAGCTCATCATCGAGCGGGGCAGCAAGATGTTCGCGGAACTGGAGGAGGCGGTGTTGGCGCGGGTGCTGCGCACCTACGAAAACGCCACGCGCGATCTTGGACTCAAGGCCTTTGGCGTGGTCGGCGAGGACGATGCGGTGTCGCAGTTGGAGAAACGGATCATTGAGCTTGCGCGCCAGGTGATTACCGCGAAGAGCGAAACCAACCGCATCAAAGGCCAGGTGGAGAAGTCGCACGTGGAAGTGATCGAATTCAAGTATGATCAGGAAACCCGGATGGCTGCGGCCAAGGCGCTCAACGACAAAACCGGTTCCTTCAGTGCGTGGGCGACCGACGCGAAGGGGACGTTGAACAAGCAGTTGAAGGACGACGTTGAGGCGGCGTTGAACATCGCCAACTTCAAGGCGTTTAAGGATTCCATGCTGTCGCGTCCATTGCGCGAGTGGTATTTGCGGCAGCAGGAAATCTTGAAACTGCTTCCCGCGGCACGACCAACCACGCCCACACCACCCGGCACACCGCCTCCGCCGTCGTCGCAGACCGAAGCGAAGGAGTGAAGCGCACAAACCGGCTGCGTTGGGGCATTGAGGCGAGCCGCCCCGATTAACGGGCGGGATGGTCGGCGTTGGGTTTAACCCAGCAGGCAGGCTTCGACTTCCCCGCTGAAATTGCCGCCAAATCAATCACTGGCTTCGAGTGCGCTGCGGAATTCCGGATGGGTTTGCTTCAGAATGTTGGAGATGCGTGCCTTCTCCTCTGCTTCGAGATAAGCATACTGAGGATGAGGTTCGGTTGGATGCAACGCGTGCGCCAGTCGTTCATAGACCCGGCGCTTCAGGGCAGCGGGCAGCGCGAGGAACGAGTCGGAGTAGATCAGGTAACTACAGCGATTCCGGAACAGCCGTCCTTGGAGATGAAAATCTTTCAAGGACTCGCCCAGGTCCGTGCGGCGGGCGTGGGCGCCAAATGCGGCCTGGAAAGATTTCGCGCCCGCCAGATCTTCCGGCAGCAGGGCTTCGTCCTTGAACAGTAAATCGTCCACCACGTCCTTCGCCGAGCTGTCGAACACGCGCTGGACGCTCTCGTAGGTTAGTTCCTCGGTGATGGGTTCTTTGAGTTCCCGTTGAAGATTGCGTTGATAGGTCAACATCCGCCGGCAGTTGATCCCGGCGCGGGTCAGCGTGTTTTGCATGGCAACCTGATGCTCGAACACCAACAGGGCAACGATGTCGCTGCCGTCAGTTGGGTACAGCCTTTGGTCAAAGAAACTGGAAAGGTCGCTGAGATTTGCGCCGCGCTTCAAGTCCACCAGCAATTGATCCTTCTCGTCGCGGGCGAAGACATTACCCCGATGCAAGCTGCCGCCATGCTGCCCCGTCACATACCAGCCGCCCCAGCGGTTGGTGAAGGGCGTGCGGAAATCCACCACTTCCGTCCCGTGGCGCAACAGCGGCTCGCCCGTCGGCTCGGTGAATACCGAGCGCGCAAACACGCCGGGGATGCCGCGCACGAAGGCGCCGCCGTGACAACTCAGGCATTCGTTGTCCCGCACGATGGGCGCGGCGGCGGCGTTCGGATCGAGGCTGTAAAAGACCGGGCCGAGTGCGGGGTCAATCGCGGCAATTTCAATCAGGCCATAAGGCACCCAGCCCACGTAGCAGGTGTCGGAGAAGTAGATCGCGCGCGGTCGGTCGGGCCGGATGAGTCTGCGTTGGAAACTGGTTTTGGAGAACACCAGCATCTGGCTCTCCACCGGAATGGCCAGTTCCCGCAACAGGGTTTGGAGGATGTCCTTCCCACTGCCGGTGAACCTCAGTTCATCCGCGGTCAACCGCGACTGCAGCCGGGTGACGGCGTCGCGGGCGGGGGTGATAGAGTAATTGATGGGCGGCTGCTCATAGATTTCGGAGCTTTGGGCCTTGGCCCGGTCCGCTCCCAACGCGCCAAGCGTCATGATCGCTACCAATGTTAGTTTGTGCATCTTCCCACAACTGAGTTCGGCTGAGTTTATCCCCAACACGCGGCGATGGAAACCGCAACCCACGGAAAATATAAGGATGAGCCAACCAGGAGATTTTGACTCTCATCAAGCTTTCCAACCACGGCCATGCCGGCGGCTGTCGTTTTGAATCCCGGTCTGCTATAATTTGCCGGGAGGTTGGTATTTGCGGTCTTGAACTCACATGTCCTTTGCATTAAAAACCCTCCCGCTGTGAACGATAATAACGGGCTTTCTTTGGTGACGCCGTGCGTGGTGCCGGTGCTGGATGAATCCTTTCGACCTGCGGTACTGGCCAATCGGGCTTTTCGCAATGAGGCTCGCCAGTCCGGCAGCGCGGTTCCGATTCGAATCGCCCTGGAACAGGCCGATGGCTCCGTTTACCACTTTCACACGGAGGTTTTCTCCGACGATCATCCCCAAGCTGCCGGCAACTACACCTACCTCGAGCGGATTGTAAAGTTTCTGCTCTGGTCGCGCGGTGGCTGGCGAATTTACTTCGATGGACCGGCAACACTCGCATCGCGATTAACCGCGCATTACCGCGAGGATGCCACTGGCAAATTTGATTCCGACATGGTCGGGGCGAAAATGTTTGATCACGCACTGGAGGTCGTAAACACGCCTGACCTGCCGCCGGAGCGGGCTCAAGCAAAGCCCCTCGGACGACATCTCAAGGGTTGCCGCATCGGCTTCGACCTGGGCGGAAGTGACCGCAAAACGGCGGCGGTGATTGACGGTCAGGTGGTGTTTAGCGAGGAAACCGTATGGGATCCTTATTTCCATCCCGACCCGGAATACCATTTCGACGGCATCATGGATTCACTTAGAAAAGCCGCGGCGCATCTCCCGCGCGTGGATGCCATCGGCGGCAGCGCGGCCGGCATTTACGTCAACAATCGGGTGAAGGTCGCTTCGCTGTTCCGCGGTGTTCCACCGGATGTCTTCAATACCCGCGTTAAGAATTTGTTCCTGGACATCAAAAGGGAATGGAACAACGTGCCGTTTGAAGTGGTCAATGACGGTGAAGTCACCGCCCTGGCCGGCTCGATGGCGTTGGGAAAGAACTCCGTGCTCGGCATCGCGCTGGGGACCAGCACGGCGGGTGGTTGGGTGAATAGCGAAGGCAATATCACTTCCTGGATCAATGAACTGGCGTTCGTCCCGGTGGATTACCAGCCGGCGGCGGCGCGCGACGAGTGGTCCGGCGATTATGGCGTCGGCGCGCAGTATTTCTCCCAACAAGCTGTGGGGCGACTATTGCCCGCCGCCGGGATCGAGACGCCGAAAGACTTGCCCTTGCCGGAGAAGCTCAAGCTGGTGCAATCCCTCATGGCGGAAGGCGACGCGCGGGCGCGGAAGGTTTACGAAACCATCGGCGTTTATCTTGGCTATCAAATCGCCCACTTCGCGGACTTCTACGATCTGCGGAATCTGCTCATCCTCGGGCGGGTCACGAGCGGACAAGGCGGTGATACGATTGTGGCTGGCGCGGCGGCGCTGTTGAAGACGGAATTTCCTGAACTGGCACAGCGCATCGAACTCCACGTTCCAGACGAGAAAATGAAGCGTCATGGACAGGCCATCGCGGCGGCGAGCCTGCCGGAGATAGACTGAGTTTTCGACCTCCTTGATCGCGGTGACATTTTATGAACCCGTACCAACAATTCGTTAACGACGCCGCCCGGCTGGTCCAGGAAGCTCGCGCTCTCCCACTGGGGGGATTTCCCTCCGCGCCGCGGCCTGAACTTCCGCCAGACGCGCCGAACGCACTGTTTTTTGCGCCGCATCCGGACGATGAAACCATCGTCGGCGCGATGGCCCTGCGCATTTTCCGAGAGGCGAGGATGAATCTGGTCAACGTGGCGGTGACGCAGGGCAGCAACAAGCAGCGGCAGGCCGCCCGGCTGACCGAGTTGCAGCACGCCTGCCAGTATCTCGGATATCAATTGCAGACCACCGGGCCGAATGGGCTGGAACGTGTGACGGTCAAGACGCGACAACACGAACCTCAAACCTGGGCCGGCATGGTCAAGGTGATCGCGGACATTTTGGCAAAACACAATCCTCGCGTGATTTTGTTCCCCCACGAACGCGACTGGAACGGGACCCACATTGGCGTTCATCATCTGGTCATGGACGCCCTCCGGGAAATGCCACTTAGCTTCGCGTGCCACACGATTGAAACCGAATTCTGGGGCGCGATGGATGATCCGAACCTCATGATCGAAGTCAGCGCCGAAGATCTGGCGGATATGATTGCCGCCACCACCTTCCATATTGGTGAAGTGCAACGCAACCCGTATCACCTGTCGTTGCCGGCATGGATGATGGACAATGTGCGGCGCGGCGCGGAACTGGTGGGTGGGCAAGGCGGCGCGGCGCCGGATTTCATGTTTGCTGCGCTCTACCGTCTGCGCAAATGGGCGCAGGGCGGATTGGTGAAAACGTACGAGGGGGGCAAGCTATTGCCGGCCACGGTCAGTGCCGGCACGCTCTTTGAGTGAAATCCGACTTCATGCGGGAAGCGATCCGCATCGCAATTCAGAAGATGCGGCGCAATCACGGCGGGCCGTTCGGCGCCGTGGTGGTGCGGCACGGCCAGATTGTCGGGCGCGGCTGGAATTGCGTCACGTCCTCCAACGATCCGACGGCGCACGCGGAAGTCGTCGCCATTCGCGCCGCCTGCCGGCGGCTGAAGACGTTCCAATTGACCGACTGCGAACTCTACAGCAACTGCGAGCCGTGTCCGATGTGTCTCGCCGCCATTTACTGGGCGCGCTTGAAACGCATTTACTACGGCAACACGCGCCAGGACGCGGCGCGAATTCATTTTGACGACGACTTCATTTACCGCCAACTGGCTCAGCCCATTGCCCGCCGCAGAATTCCCATGAGGCAATTGCTCCGCAAAGAGGCGGCGAAAGCGTTTGCGGAGTGGGAAGCCAAGCCGGACAAGACGCCCTATTGATCACAATCGGTCGGTCTTCTGCCGACGCTGAAATTTCTCAGCTTTTCCCTTTGCACCGCAGGCGGAGGCGGGACTAATGTCGCGTTGTTGGTTCGGGCACTTCAAACCGGATGGGAAAAGTTATGAATACAGAAATCTCAAGGCGTTGTTTCCTTAAATCCACGGCGGTCGGTGTCGCTTCTTGCGCCACGCTCGCCACATTCGCCCAGCGGTTGGCGGCGGCTACGACCGCGCCACAACTGGGACCCACCTCCAAAGTTCGCATCGGGCTGATTTATCTCGGCCACCAACATCCCGGCTGGCCCTCCCACACGGTGGATGTGCCGGGCGAGATGAAGCGCTACGGCAGCGAATTCGTGAAACTCGAAGCGCAGCTCACGGACGTTGAATTCGTGGATGCCGGCCTGGTCGTTGACGCCGCGCAACTGGCGAAGGCCAAAGAACTATTCGCGGGCGTAGATGGGATTCTCGTGCTGCACCTCACGATGGGCATTGGCGGACAACTCCAGAGCTTGATGGAGTTGAACATTCCGATGGTGCTGTTCAGTTTGCCCTACACCGGCCACGAATGGCACACCATTGCGAGTTGGCAGCGGCAGGGCAAACTCATTGAATCCTTCCCGACCAGCCGGTTCGAGGATGTGTTGATCGCCATCCGACCCTTCCGAGCCCTGCATCGGCTCAAGGAAGCGCGCATTCTGCATGTGAATCACGGGGCCGCCGATACCGCGTATTGCCAAGCCATCAAGGAGAAGTTCGGCACTGACATCAAGAACATTGGCCTGCCCGAGCTTGAGAAAGCCTACAACGACGCCGACCAAGGCGAGGCAATGGCGGATTGCCGGCGCTGGATGGCCGAGGCGGAGAAGATTGTCGAGCCGACGAAGGAGGACATTCTGAAAAGTTCACGCATGTACATCGCCATGCGGAATCTGCTGGCCGAACACAACGCCGTGTTGGTGACCATGAATTGCCTGGGCATGAACCTGATGGGCCGTGGCATGGGTTATCCATGCCTCGGTTTTGTGCGGTTGAACAACTTGGGCCTCGGCGGCGTGTGCGAGGCGGATTTGAAATCCAGCATGACGCATCTCATCTTCAGTTATCTCGTGGGCAAGCCGGGCTTTGTCACCGACCCGGTGTTTGATCTTTCAACCTCAAGCATCATTCACGCGCACTGCGTGGCGGCCACACAGATGGAAGGACCGGACACCGCCGCCGCGCCATACCACATTCGCAGTCACCTGGAGGATGGTTTGGGCGCGTCGTTGCAGGTTCGGATGCCGGTGGGGCGCAAGCTCACCATGGCCCGGCTGATTGGCACGGACAAACTGCTCTTCGCCACCGGTGAAGCCACCGACAGTCCGTTCGTGGAATACGGCTGCCGCACCAAACTGACGATGAAGGTGGAGAATATCGAGCGCATGTTGGAGGATTGGTCCTGCGGTTTGCATCGGGTCGTGTTTTATGGCGATCACACGCAGGACGTGCGGCGTTTCTGTCGCTTTGCGCGAATCCGCCTCTTGCGCGAAGGCGCGGACGATCTGCACAACGTGGAGGGACTCGAGTGGGAGCCGCACGTCCACGCGTGAGAATCCCGACCGCGGTCGTAACCGTAGAACATTGCTACGGGTGTTGCACGTCGGCTCGTTTTGCTGGCACCACGTCGAAATGGCCGGTGCGCAGGAACGCGAGGGTGTCATGAATGGCCCTTCGGTGGCGCATGATGAAGGGATGCGTTGCGGGCAGCACCCGGTGGTCGGCCATGCCGGGCAGCTTGGTTCGCTCGACCGAAACCTTGCCATCATCGCGGCCCGGAATCAGCAGGCTGTTGATCCAATTGATCGAACGATTTCCAGCAATGACACCGACGGGATAATCCACTGATCCCAGTTGATTGGGTACGGAGTCCGGGTCGGTGCTCAGTTCGCCTCCCGCAGGTCCGTTGATTCTCTGGAACACCCACCAGTCGCCCAGTTTATCCACCAGTTCGCTGCCTTGGTTGGGCGGGGCCAGCATGACCACACGGCCCAGATTCGGGAGCGCGTGTTGCGACAGGTAGTCGCGGACCAGGATGCCACCCATCGAATGGGTGACGAAGTGGATGGCGGTGGGATTGAGCCGTTGGCAGTCGTTGACGATCCCGGCCAGCGTCGTTTCGCTGAGTTCCTCGATGGCCGCCGTGCGCGAGGGATAATCCACGTTCACCACGTTATAGCCCGCCCGCGTCAAGGCGAGGGCCATCGGTTTCATGGAGTGACTGCTCCGGCAAAGGCCGTGCAGGACGATGACGTACTCCTGGCTTTCGGCATCGGAGGCGGAATTGGGCAACACGGCCAGAGCGAGGGCAAGGGCGAGCTTGACCAAGCAACGCCGACCAGTCGCCGACATTGGCGTCACGCCGTCAACGCCGGATAGTTGGCGCGTGTTGTTCATGGTTCAAAAAAGGAAGAACGCAAGCAGACCGAGAGCCAGCAGCACCGCCACCAGCCACCAGAACCAATGGATACCGTGAGGCATTGGCCTGTTTCCGCTGAATTCCCGGCTGACAAATTCGTCGTAATCAAAGTGCTCCTCGGGCAAATCCAGCCCGCCCGTTTCCGCAGCTTCCGACCAGCCGGTTTCTTCATCCGACCCGCACTCCGGACAGGCTTTGGCTTGGGGTGGAACTTCCGCGCCGCAGTTGGGACAGATTTCGGGTGGCATGGCCGGAGACGCGCAGGTGTTAGACCAAAGCCTTACTCACACCATGACAACCCGGCTGACGTGGATTTGTTTCAACCGCCCACACCCGCATACTCCTCATCGGTGGTCAGATCGAGGCCCATGAGGATGTAATCGTGGGAGATAGCCTGCATGTCCTTCACGTAATCTTCGAGCCGGAGCAGGTTGCTGAAACCGAGCATCGCGAACATGTGAATCGCGGCATCCTGTTCCCCGATAAATTCCGCCTCTACTTTTTCCAAACCAGTGTGGCGGGCGATCTCCACAATCTCATGCACCATGGCCTTGGCCAGGCCGCGCCCGCGGTATTGCGGATGGACGAGCACACTCACGCGGCCAATGTGGCGCCTCCAACCGCCCAATTGTTGGTGCAGCGTGGCGTCCGCCACGATCTTGCCGTCCAGTTGAGCCAACAGCGGCAAATTGCGTCCGAGGTCAATGTTCTCGCACCAGTCCTGAATCACCGTCAGGTCGGTGACGCGGTGTTTAATGAACATCCGTTCGCGCTCCGGCACGGCGAGAAAGAAATCGTGGAAGGCCTTTTCGTCGTCCCGTCGCAGCGGACGCAGTTGGACCTTGGCACCGTCTTTCAGGCTGATTTCTTTGGGAAACCTTTGGAGTTGGAGTTCGAGTGACATAGCTATTTTGGGTTCTTGCCGGACGCAGACTGCCACGAATTGCCGGGAGCGTTCAAGGCTCAATAACGAAAGGGTAATCTGCCGCCGACCCCGCGCACCGGCAGCGGCAGCAGGGCTTCAATTTCGGCGGGGTCGAGACTCCAACGCGCCGCCAGCGAAGGCACCTTCTCGACATTGTTGGCCAGCAATTCCGCAACGCCGAAGCGCGCGGCATTGCATTCCTCGCCGTAGGCGAAGCATTTCACGCCGAGACTGGTTTCCGCGACCGACTTGAACCCTTGATGCCACAAGGTCGCTCCAGCCCAGGCATAGGCGCGCACCACGCGGCCAGCTTCCAGTCGCGCCCACCCGTGGTGTAACAAGACCCTATCCGCATGAAAGAACTGCACATGGCCAAGCTTGCGGCTGAGTTCCAACAGAAAGCGAAAACAAGCGTCCACGTCGGCGGCGGGATCGGGCACGACCGTGCCGGCCACCAGCACCCAGCCACGTATGGGCGGCGCGATAACCACGCCATCCTGCCCGTGAATGGCTTCAATCCATGAACAGGGTTTCGGGTCGCTGAGGGCGAGCGCCTGAAACACTTCATCGCGGTCGCGGCTGCGGATGGCCAGCCAGATGGAGGGACGCTGGGCATGAAGGCGCTGGCTGCGACGGGGCACCCAATGGCGGCGTTCGCTTGCCCAACCCGCTCGCGCCCGCGGTAAGAGCAAGAGTTGACGATTCCACCGCACCGCCAACCAAACGATGGTGACACCAATGCCGACCGCCGTTCCAAACAGAATCAGAAGCGCAATAGGGACTGCGTCCGCCGGGTTCATGGCCCCAATCTAATGAGGTTCAATGCCAGCGCAATGGGATTTTTTCCGTTGCGACGCTGTCCACTTCAACGCCCGCGACAACAGGGAGAATTGGTCAACGGCATCTCGCGGCCAGCCATTCGAGGTAGCGCGCATTGCCTTGGGCGATCGGTAGCACGAGAAACTCCGGCGTGTCGTAGGGATGCTCGCGCAGCACAAGCTGCTCCAGTTTGGCGAGACAGTTGCGCGTGGTCTTGAGGATCAAGAAAACCTCATTGCCGCGCTCCAGCTTGCCCTGCCACCAATAGTGCGACTCGATTCGCGGCACCAGGTTCGCACAGGCAATCAACTCTGCTTCAAGCGCAGCGGCGGCCAACCGGCGCGCCGTTTCGAGGTCCGGTGCCGTGACCAGTACGATGGCAAATCTCTTCGCGTTCTTCATCGTTCCAAACTCGGTGTTCGCCGTTGAAGGTTCGCTATTCCTCCGCTTACCGAGGCGTCACCTTGGGCCAGGCCAGCGGCACGCCTTGCTGCGTGAGGAGGTTTTGAAACTCGCGCAGGAACTCGGCCTTGTTCCGCACCTCGCGCGGGGCACGTTTTCGCGCCACACAATGCGCCGCCAACGCGCCCACCGCCTCGCCGATGTTCCATTCCACCGGATGCAGCCGGTAACAACCATTCGTGATATGCGTCACGCCAAGATTCTTGCACGCGGCCAGCAGATTCTCCACCCGGCGCGGAATCAGCGCGCCCAGCGGGATTTGAAACGGCAACGAACTGATGTCTATGTAATTGTCGCCGCCGGTGCTTGGATGCAGATCAATGCGGTAACTGCCGATGCCCACGGAGTCCGGGTAGTTTTCCGCCGTGACCTCTTCGCGCTTCATGCCGGTGGCCGCCATTCGCGCGTCTGTGCCGACGTGTTGCTCCACCACAGTGAACTCCGCGCGAATGCGGCGGGCCTCACGGATGTAGGGATACTTCGCCAGACCATCCTCCGCGCCCACGATGTCAGGGCGCAAACGCAATCCTTTCCAACCCGCGCCGCCATCCGGGCGCGGGGCTTCGGTTTGCAGCCAATAAAGCAGCGCCAGACTTAGCTCCTTGCCGCGCTGGACGTGGCGCGCGGCTTCTTCGGCGGGAACTTCAAAGGGATTGCCCAGCAGATAATCGTTCTGCGGCCAGTTCACAAGCGTGGTGTCGCCCGCGTAAGTGCCTTCGACAAAATTCTTCCGATCTACAATCCGTCGGTAGAGGAAAAAGCCCGTGGCCTTCTCCGCGTCGAAGCCATAATCGCGCGGCTTCAACGTGACCGGATGCGAATAGACAAAACTCAGCAGCTTGCCGGGCCAGGGTGGTTTGATCGCCGGCACGTAGTCACGCCAGAACTCGTAATCGCGCGGCTTCTCGATGGTGTGATCCTCCCCGTGCAAATAGTCCATCGCAAAACAGCACGTGAACGCCTGCATGTTGTGCGGTTGCGCTTCCGCCGGAGCGTGCGGTTCGCCGGTGTCCTTCTGTGATTCCGCGCCCGTGACGTATTCCGTCCTGGTCAACGGCAACAAATCGCCACATTCCGTCGCGTCCACGAAGTACGGTGCGCGCAGCACGGTTTCGTGGCCGGACTCGCGGCTGAGAACGGTCACCGCTTCCACGCGGTCGCCATTTGTCGCCGCCCGCACGGCGTGGTGGCGGAGGAGAATCTGCACCCGTTTGCCGGCCACATGGGGCGCGAGCATTTCGGTCAGCGCCGCCAGCGCCACGCGGGGTTCATGGCACAGGCGCGACACGCTGCCGTTGCCCGGGTTCAGATAGGCTTGTGCCCGCGCCGCAGCGGTGAGTGGGAAATTGCGATGATAGTAATCACGAATCCGCTGGCGTAACTCCAGATAACTCCGCGTGCCGCCAAACGTCTCAATCCACGGATTCTCATCCGGCGGCACCGCCTGCGAGGTGAGTTGGCCGCCGATCCAGTCCGTCTCCTCGGTCATGATGACGCGCAGTCCGTTCCGCGCCGCTGCCAGCGCCGCGGCGCATCCGCCCAGACTGCCACCGATGATCACCAGGTCTGCCGCGCGTTCCCTGGCCCGCGACGGTTTGGCTGTCCCAGCGGGGGCTGAGGCGTTTTGAGCCAGGACCAGCGAATGTCCGCCCGCGAGCACAGGCACGGCAAGGCTCAGCCCTTTCAAAAAAGAACGACGAGGATAACCGGTTCGTTTCATGTGATTCACAGTGGCGAAGGAAAATGATGGTTTCAAGCAAAACGGGTCGGGCGGTTCACTTCATCGCGCCGTGGCGCGCGGCCACGCCAGCGGCACGCCTTCCTGCGTGAGCAGATTCTGAAACTCGCGCAACAACGCCGCCTTGTTCCGCACCTCGCGCGGCACGCACTTCTTCGTCTGGCAGAATCGTACCAGCGCGCCCACCGCCTCGCCGAGATTCCATTCCACCGGATGCAGCCGGTAGCAACCATTCGTGATATGCGTTACCCCGAGGTTTTTGCAGACGGGCAGCAGGTTCTCCACACGCTGCGGAATTAACGCGCCCAGCGGGATTTGGTAGGGTAGCGAACTGATGTCAATTGAGTTGTCGCCGCCCGTGCTCGGATGCAAATCAATCCGGTAACTCCCGATGCCGATGGAATCCTTAAACTCCGCCGCCTTGACGTCGTCGCGTGTCGCGCCGGTTTCCCGCATCCGAAACTCGGTGGAAACGTGTTGCTCCACCACGGTGAACTCTGCGCGAATCCGCCGGCTCTCGCGGATGTAGGGATATTTGGCCAGTCCGTCTTCCGTGCCCACGATGTCGGGCCGCAAGCGCATGCCCTTCCATCCGGTCCCACCGTCCGGACGCGGCGCTTCGGTCTGCAACCAGTAGAGCAGCGAGAGACTCAGTTGTTTGGCGCGCTCAACGTGTTTGGCCGCTTCGGCGTCCGAAACCTCGCAGAGATTGCCGAGCAGGTAATCGTTCTGCGGCCAGTTCACCAGCGAGATGTCGCCCGGATACGTGCCGGGAACGAACAGGGACTTGTCCGCGATGCGCCGATACGACCACAGCCCCAGACCCGCCTCGGGATCGGTGTCGAGCTTGCGCGGCTTGAGCGTGACGGCGTCGGCGTATTCCCAGGCGAGCAACTTGCCCGGCCACGGCGGTCGAATGTCGGGCACGTAATCGTGCCAGAAATCATACTCGCGCGGCTTGTCAATTGTGTGGTCCTCGCCCTTCACGTAATCCATCGCGAAGCAGCAGGTGAACGCCTGCATGTTGAGCGGCTGCGCCTCCGGTTTCGCGTGCGGTTCGCCGGTGTCCTTCTGCGCTTCCGCGCCGGTGACGTATTCTGTCTTGGTCAACGGCAGCAAATCGCCCAGTTCGGTCGCGTCCGCGAAATACGGCGCGCGCAGTATCAGTTCATTGCCGGATTCCAGACTGCGGACTTGGACCGCGTCCACCTTGTCGCCGTTGGTCGCGGCGATAATCACCTTGTGTCGGAGCAGGATCAAGACGCGCTGCCCCGCGATGAACGGGGCCAACAACTCCTGTAAGGCAGCGAGAGCGACGCGCGGTTCGTGGCACAAGCGCGACACCCAACCGTTGCCGGGATTTAGATGCGACGTCGCGCGCGCCGCTGGCGTGAGCGGGTAATTGCGCCGGTAATAATCCCGGATGCGCTGGCGGAGGTTCAAATATGTTCGCGTTCCGCCGAAGGTTTCAATCCATGGATTTTCGTCCGGCGGCACCGCTTGCGCCGTAAACTGGCCGCCGATCCAGTCCGTTTCCTCCGTCATGATCACGCGCAACCCGTGCCGCGCCGCTGACAGCGCCGCCGCGCAACCGCCCGTTCCGCCACCGATGATGACCAAGTCGGCGGCGAGTTCCTTGCCCTTCGTGCGCCGGATCACGCCAGGGATTTCACTAACGCCCGGAACTTGTGCGGCTACCAACTTTGGCCCTACTGCTGCCAACGGCATGGCCAAACTCAACGACTTGAGGAACGAACGGCGATGGAATTCACAACCTTTCATAAGTCGCAGGCTGGCCAGTGAATCGGAGGAGTTCAATTCTAAAACCAAAGTCGCCGTGTTTTGAACTTCTCAGACTGATTTTTATTAGGCAGAGTACTGCGCAACCGGTTCTAAAACCGGTTCAATCCATGCGCATCCTCATTGCAACCGTGACTGCTGGCGGCGGACACCTCGCCGCAGCGGCCGCCCTGGACGAAGCCTGGCGCGCGTTGCGGCCCGACGACGTCGTCGAGCGCGTTGACGTGGTGAAATTCTTTTCGCCACTGCATCGCAAGATTCACGCGGACGGTTACGTAAAACTCGTCGAACGCGCGCCCGAACTTTGGGGCATGATTTTTGCCCGAACGGATGACCCGAAGGTCGCACGCCGGCTCAACCAGATTCAGCGGCTGTTTCCCAGCGTGGCCCGCCTCCGCTTTGCGCGCTTCGTCAAGAAGTTCAAGCCCGACGCCGTGCTCTGCACGCATTACGAACCGCTCGCCGTGTCCGGCAGCCTGAAAGCGGAAGGCACAGGATCGTACCGTGCTTTGTGTGTGAGTGTGGTGACCGACTTCGAAGCGCACGCGCTTTGGATGGAGGACGGAGTGGATTTGTATTGCGTGGCGGAGGAGGAAACGAAAGCCCGCCTGATCGCGCGTGGCGCGCCGTCCGGGACCGTCGTGGCCACGGGCATTCCCATCGCCGCAAAGTTTTCCGCGAAGCTGGATCGTCGCGCGATCCGCAAGTCGCTCGGCCTGCGCGATGACCTGCCCGTGCTGCTCGTGTTGAGCGGCGGATTCGGCATGGGGCCGGTGGGGAAGATACTGGTGGAACTCGACAAGGTTTCCCACGCGTTTCAAACGCTGGTGGTTTGCGGGCGTAACGAGGACTTGCGGCGTGAACTCGCCGCACAGGACCGGAAGCATCCGACCCGCGTGCTGGGCTTTGCGTCGAACATGCACGAACTGATGGCCGCCGCGCATCTCATCCTCACCAAACCCGGCGGCCTGACCTCATCCGAAGCGCTGGCGCTGGGCAAGCCGTTGTTCATCCTTGATCCGATTCCCGGCCAGGAAGCAGCCAACAGTGATTTTCTGCTCGAACGCGGCGCGGCGGCCAAGGTGAACCGCGTGGAGGACCTGCCTTACCGTGTCGAACAATTGCTTGGTTCGAAGAAACTCGCCGAAATGGCCAGCGCAGCGAAGGCGTTGGGCCGGCCAAAGGCAGCGGAGGCGGTATGCAAGGAAGTCGTGCGACGATTGTCCGCAGGCTGATGCACGCTCGCTTTCGCCCCCGGCCAATCATTGGTAGCTGCCGTTGCAAGGCGGAGCGTCCGCTTGAACAAACAGGTCCGCCTCCTCACGTCGGCGGCTACGGTTCTTGGGGGCAAAGCGTGAGGCGGAGTTTGGGTGGTGATGCTGACCGTACCAAACCTAATCCTCCAGCGCGCCGATGGGACGTGTGCGCCTGGGCGGCGCGCGGTGCGTTCATGCTGTGTGCAATTGTCCTGCCGCTCAGTAACACCGCAATCGCCCGGGACGCGTTCACCCAGCTCAAGCCCGACGAGCAAATCATCTTCTATCCGGCGCTGGCTCATCGCGTGACCCCGGATTCGTGGCGTGTAGAGATCCAAGGTCGTGTGTTCGAACCTGAACCAAGGCGGTTGATGCTGGCGCTGTTGCGCGAAGCGTTGGACTTGAGGGACGTGGAGTTGTCGCCCGCGGAGCAAAAGATTTTTGACCAGCGTGCGCGGCTGTTTCTGGTGGATCACGAGCGACGAAAACGGGTCTTCATTCGTCTCGGAGCGGAGGAGTTTTCCGTGGGCCGCTCCGGCGCGGATGGCAGGTTTGGCGGGCGAATTATCCTGCGTGACGCAGCCAGTT
>JAANMW010000056.1_pt1 | contig 105496 bp, 94 predicted proteins | sample 7279671 | NCBI WGS metagenome assembly JAANMW01 (sample SAMN14094541, study PRJNA606508) | bioreactor metagenome | isolation source: A lab-scale SPAN reactor treating ammonium-rich wastewater day 247 | place: Ireland: Galway | collected 2017-09-19 | reverse complement strand
GGTCATGGCCAGGTTGGTGCCGGTGTCGCCGTCGGCAACGGGATAGACGTTGATGCGGTTGAGCAGCCCGGTGGCCGCCTCGACGCGCGTGATGCCGACGCGCAGCGCCAGGCGCAGCTGCAGTCCGTCGATCCGCCTCAGGCGTCCAGGCATGGTGCCGGGCCTTCGGGCCGGGGTCCCGGCCACGCATCGGTCTCAGTCGCGGTTGAGGATGAAGCGCCGGCCATTCTGGCTGAGCACGGCGCCCTCGCGGGTGATCTCTTCCAGCCTCGGGCCCTCGGTGAGCAGTGCGCCCTCGGTGTACTTGCGCATGTTGATGAAGACGAACCGGCCGGCGGGATCCGCCGTGAACACGTGGATGTCGAGGTGCAGGGCGGGGGTGCTGATGGCTCCGCTGGCGATGAGTTCGCCAGCGGTCGGCAGGCCCTCCTGGATCACTGCGCCCGCTGCCGCCTGCTGGCCGTCGGCGGCGGCATTCGGCGGCGGCTGCAGCACTTCCGTGGTGGCCCCGGCGGTCGTCTCCAGCGCAGGCATGTCGGCCGTGGTGGCGTAAGCCGCCTCGTTGTCGGCGGCGGCGACGGCGGCTCCAGGCACCACCGTCGGTGCCGGCGCGGCATCGGCGGCGGCCGGGCTGCCGGCGGAACGCGCGGCGTCGGGCAGTGCGACGGGCTGCGTCTGCACGGCCTGCGGGGAAGGCTGCGCCGGTTGCCGCAGCCAGAGGAAGGCCATCACCGCGAGGTTGGCAGCCAGCACCAGCACCAGCACCGGCAGCCACAGCGCCCGGCGGGAGGCAGGCGGGCGATGCCCGGCATCGATGAGGCCGGGGCCGGACTGGCGCTGCCTCTCGGTTTCGCTCTTGCGCAATGCGTCGAGGATGAATGACATGCCGTCGTGTCCTCAGTCGACCCGCGCCAGGCGCGGCGTGCCGGCGGCGCCCAGCTCGGCGATGATGGCGATCTGGGTCTGGTGGCTCACCAGCCCGTCCGCGGCGAGGTGGCGTTCGCGCTGGTATTGCCTGACGCGTGCCTCGAGATTGGCGTCGTAGAGGTCCGACTGCATCGGCTCGACGGGCTTGCCCTGGATCGTGGCGAGGCTGGCGCGCAGCCAGAGGATGTCCGGATCGCGCATGCCGGGCACGAAGGCCTTCACGTCCCGGGTCTGGGGCTTCCACAGCAGCAGGTACTCGCCCTGCCAGAAGTTGGCGATCTCGCCGGCGGCGACCTGGTAATCATGGCCGGCGATGCTCAGGTCCCCCGTCCGGTCGTCGAGCGCGGTGAGCACGGCCTGGTGCTCGATGCCCTTGTGGCTGCGCAGGCTGAGTATCACCGGCGTATCGAGTGCCGCCACGTCATCGAGCGTGCCGTGCTGGAGCAGGCAGCGCAGCCCGCTGGCCTCGGCCTGCTGGCAGGCGCCGTCCGGTCCCGGCTGGTAGCTGGCGTTCCAGAGCGTGAACAGCCGCGTGTAGGCGGCATCCGCATCGGCGGTCGCCGGCAGGGCATCGAGCGCCTCGCCCAGCGAATCGAGTCCCGGGCTGCGCTCGATGGTACCCGCCGCGGTCGGTGTCGCCGTCGTCGCCAGGGCCGGGGCATCCGCCGGTGCCTGGCCGCCATCCCGTCCGGGCAGCCACCACGCGGCGACCAGCAAGGCCACGAGGCCTGCCGCCGGCAGGATCCCGAGGCCGAGCCAGCGGATCCACGGCGGCAGCGCCACCCCTGGCCGGTCGTAGACCTCCGCCGCCGCGCGCCGGACGATGGCTGGCGTCACCTGGCTGGACTCGGCGGTGAACGCGCCCAGCAGGGCACGGTCGGCGATCACGTTGATCATGCGCGGGATGCCGCGGCCGAGCCGGTAGATTTCGCCACGCGCGCCGCGGGCGAAGATGCGCCCGACGCCGCCCGCGACCTTCACCCGGTGGTCGATGTAGGCCTCGGCCTCGGGTCGTGACAGCGGCTCGAGGTGATAGCGCCCGGTGATGCGCTGCGCCAGCTGCCGCATGTCGTTGCGCGCCAGCAGCACCCGCAGCTCCGGCTGGCCGATGAGGATGATCTGCAGCAGCTTCTGCTTGGTGGTCTCCAGGTTGGTCAGCAGGCGCACCTGTTCGAGCACGTCGGGCTTGAGGTTCTGCGCCTCGTCGACGATCAGGATGGTGCGGCGGCCGCGGCTGTGGTTCTCGAGCAGGAAGCGGTTGAGCGCATCGGTGAGCGCCTTGATGCTGCCACGGGCTTCCGGCAGCGGCACCCCGAGTTCCTCGCAGATGGCGCAGAGGAACTCGATGCGCGTCAGCTGCGGGTTGAGCACCAGCGCCACGTCGGCGGTGTCGGGCAGCTGCTGCAGCAGGCTGCGCACCAGCGTGGTCTTGCCGGTGCCGACCTCGCCGGTCAGCTGGATGAAGCCGCCTGCTTCCCTGACCCCGTAGAGCAGGTGCGCGAGCGCCTCGGCGTGGCGCTCGCTCATGAAGAGGTAGCGCGGATCCGGGGTGATCGAGAACGGCTTTTCGTGCAGGCCGAAGAAGCTGGTGTACATCGCCACCCATTCTAGCCCTGCGCTGGCCCGCGGGGCGCTGCCGCCTGTGACCGGGGTCTCGTGCCGGCCGTGCCTACTCGCTGCGCAGCATGGTGTAGCGGGCCATCCAGCGCAGGCCCTCGGCACGCTCGCCCAGGTCGGCGATGGCCGCGATGGCGACATCGAGGAGCTGGTCGGTCCTGGCCTGCGCCTGCTCGAGGCCGAACAGGCCGGGGTAGGTCGCCTTGGCCTTCACCGCATCCGAGCTCGGATCCGCGCCGGGCAGCGTGCAGTCCAGGATGTCGTCGCGGATCTGGTAGGCGATGCCCAGGGCGTCGGCGAAAATTTCCAGCTGGTGCAGCTGCGTCGTGGAGACCTGCGGCGAGCAGTGCGCCGCCAGCAGTACGCTGGCGCGCAACAGCCGTCCGGTCTTGAGGCGGAACATGTGCTCGAGCTCGGCCGGGTCCAGGCGACGGCGCTCGGCCTCCAGGTCCATGGCCTGGCCACCGGCAATCCCGTTGGGACCGCAGGACTCGCTGAGCAGTGCCACCAACCGCAGCTGCATCTCCGGTTCGGTCGCCAGCGGTGGAGCGGTCGCCAGCACCTCGAAGGCCAGCGGCTGCAGGGCGTCGGCGGCGAGGATGGCGGTGGCCTCGTCGAAGGCGCGATGGGTGGACGGCCGGCCGCGGCGCAGGTCGTCGTCATCCATCGCCGGCAGGTCATCGTGGATCAGCGAGAAGGCGTGCATCAGCTCGATGGCCACGGCCGGGGCGTCGAGCCGGTCGGGCTGCACCGCGAACGCTTCGCCGGTGGCGTAGACCAGCAGCGGCCGCAGCCGCTTGCCGCCACCGAGCACCGAGTAGCGCATGGCCTCGTGCAGCTTGCGCGGTGATCGCGAGCTGTCGGGCAGCGCGCGTTCCAGCGCCTGCTCCGTCCGCTCGAGGTAGGCCGGTATGCGATCGGCGAATGTCACGAGACCTGCGCGGGGTTGCCGCCATCGCCCAAAGGCCCACAAGGATAGACGATAATCCCGCCACCATGCCTGCGCCGCTCACCGCCACGGCCATCGCGCATCCGAACATTGCCCTGGTGAAGTACTGGGGCAAGCGTGACGATGCCGCGAACCTGCCGGCCACGGGGTCGCTGTCCGTGACGCTGGATGCCATGCGCTCGCGTACCCGGGTGCGGTTCGAGCCCGGCCGCAGCGGCGACAGCGTGCGGCTCGACGGCCGCGAGGATGCCGGCACCAGCCGGCGCGTCAGTGCCTGCCTCGACCTGCTGCGCCGGCGGGCGGGCGTGCGCCACGGTGCGGTGGTCGACAGCGACAACGATTTTCCGACGGGAGCGGGCCTGGCTTCCTCGGCCTCGGGTTTCGCCGCGCTGGTCACGGCGGCTGCAGCGGCACTGGGCCTCGACCTCCCGCTCGACGAGCTGGCCCGCGTGGCGCGCCTCGGCTCCGGCTCGGCGCCGCGCTCGCTGTTCGGCGGCTTCGCGCTGCTGCGCAACCGGGCCGATGGCGAAGTGGCGGTCGGGCCGTTGCTGGCGGCTGAAGCCTGGCCGCTGCGCGTGGTCATCGCCATCACGTCGGCGGCGCACAAGGAAGTGAGCTCGCGTGACGGCATGGCAGCCAGCAGGGAGACCTCGCCCTACTACGGTGAGTGGCTGCACAGCCATGCCGCGGATCTCGACGCCGGCGTGCGCCATGTGCAGGGCCGGGACTTCACGGCGCTGGCGACGCTCGCCGAGCACAGCTGCCTGAAGATGCACGCCGTGATGATGACGACGCGCCCGCCGCTGCTCTACTGGATGCCGGCCACGCTGGGCTGCCTGCAGGCGGTGCAGGCGTTGCGGCGCGCGGGGACCCCGGTGTTCTTCACCATCGATGCCGGGCCGCAGGTCAAGGCGGTATGCGAGCCGGCCGCGGTGCCGGCCGTGCGCGAGGCGCTGGCCGCGGTGCCGGGCGTCATCCGGGTCGTCGACAGCGGCCTCGGGCCGGGAGCGTACTGCCTCGATGCCTGAAGCCGATGCCCCCGGCAAGCTCGTCATCTGCGGCGAGTACGCGGTGCTGGCGGGTGCGCCTGCCATTGCCGTCGCCGTCGATGTCCGGGCGCGTGCCCGGGCGACCGCCGCTGCCGGACCCTGCCGCCTCGTCCTGCCTGGCGCAGGGAGCTGGGAGTTCGACTGGGACGCCGATGGCCGGCCGCGCTGGCGTGATGTGCCCGATGCCGGCCAGGGTGCGCTGCTGGATGCCGTGGCGGCCACGCTCGCCGAGGCCGGGAGCGGGCTGCGACAGCCGCTGGCCGTCGAACTGGACACCCGCAGCTTCCATAGCGCCGGCGGCGACAAGCTCGGCCTCGGCTCCAGCTCTGCCCTCACCGTGGCGCTGACCGCCGTCCTGGCCGCCGCGGCCGGCCGTCAGCTGCCGGGGTCAGAGGCCCTGTTCCAGCTTGCCCATGCCGCGCACCGCCGCCTTCAGTCTGGCGGCGGCAGCGGCATCGACGTGGCGGCCGCGGTGTACGGTGGTGTGCTCGCGCTGCTGCCGGATGCCCGGGTCGAAGTGCTGGGATGGCCGTCGGGGCTGCACTGGCTCGCGGCCTGGTCGGGCCGAGGCGCGCCGACGCAACCCCTGGTCAGGCGCTTCATGACCTACCGGGAGGGCGCCAGCCCTGCCGGCGGGGCGTTGCTCGAGCGCCTGCGGGCGGCAGCGGATGCCACGCTCGCTGCCTGGCGTCACGGGACCGCGGTGCCGGTGCTTGCGGCCCTGGCCGATTATCGTCAGGCGCTGGAAGAACTGGATGCCGATGCCGGTATCGGCATCGCCACGCCCGCGCACCGGCAGCTGGCGGCGCTCGCCGCGGATGCCGGCTGCCTCTACAAGACTTCCGGCGCGGGCGGCGGCGACTTCGGCCTGCTGCTGTCCGATGACCCGGCAGCAATCGGGCGCGCGGCCCGGCGGCTGGCCGAGGCCGGGGTCATGACCATCACAGGCGGGGCAGGAGTCGGCGGCGTCGCACGCGGCTGACGGGGCAGCCGCTCACCGCGACGCCCGCAGGCGCCGCGGTGAGGGCGTACGCGGTCACTCCACCGTGATGGTGATCTTCTCCGAAGCGACCGGCGGGTCGTGGGGCACGTGGTGGGCGTCGCCCAGCAGCAGCTGCAGCGTATGCTGGCCCGGAGGCAGCTGGATCTCGGCCTCCGTCTGTGCCTTGCCGAAGTGCAGGTGATTGGCGTCGGTCGGAATGGGCTGGTCGAGCGGCGGCATGTCGGTGTCGATCAGCAGGTGATGATGGCCGCTGTCCGGAGTGGTATCGCCGGCCGGCGCGAGCGTCATGCCCTCGATGCCGAAGGTCACCTTCACCGGCGACTTCACCGTGGCGCCGTTGGCCGGGCTGGTGATGCTCACCCTGGCGCCGGCGGGCGAGGGCGTGCGCGGCAGGGTTGCCGGTGCGGCCTCGGCGGGCGCGGATGCAGTTTGCGCGGGGGGCGGTGGAGGTGCGGTCTCCGGCGCGGGCTTGCCGCCGCAGGCGGCGAGGGCCAGGGCCAGCGTGAACAGGGTGGTGGCGTGCAAGCAGGTCTTCATGATGTGCTCCCGGAAAGTGGGGGGGCACATGTTACCGGAGAAGGAGCCTGCGGCCGGCGGGCGTTCGCCCGGCCCCGTGCTGAGGCGGGACCATGCCGGTCCCTGAAGGGAGCGGGCGGCGAACCGTGACGCGGTTCACGTCGGCAATGCTTACAGATCGGCGCGAAAAACCCGTTGCGACAGTGCCAAGTTCCTGAAAGAATTCGGCTGGCACGGCACTTGCAGTTACCCACCCGGACAAGATTGCCCTGCTTCCACAAAACATAATGAAAGTGCGCCGCATGATGACCCAGATCCGCCGCTTCGCCCGCCTGACCCCGCTGCTCCTGGCTGCCGTGGCCCTGCCGGCCAATGCCAGCCTCATCGTGGACTCGGCGGTGACTTCGTTCTTCATTCCGCACGCGACGACCACCGATACGGTGGGCAACGACATGCCGCTGCCCCGGCCGAGCACCCTGTACTTTGGCCAGGTGCGTGCGACCGGCACGGGAGTTGTCGATTTCTTTTACATCGGCAAGGAAGCGGGCTTCACCAACAAGTTCTATGTGAAGGACAACCTGCTGGCCTCCACGGCCAGCCAGCCCGACAGCTTCAATGCGCCTTTCCCGCTGATCGGTTCGCTGGCGGTTTCGGCCGGGCAGCTGCTCGACTTCGGCTTCTGCACCGATGGCGGCGACAAGGTTCTCGGCTCGCGCTGTGTCTGGAACGACAGCGCCCTGTCGATCGTCAGCCAGTACAACCATGACCGCGTCGGCGGCTATCGCAGCATCGGCTATGCCACGGCCGACATCTTCGATCCGGCGACGGGTGCGCGCAGCTTCGGCAGCGGCCTCGGGCCCAGCGACAACCTGTTCGCCTTCTGGGATGATTCCGGTGCCCGCAACGATGACAACCACGACGACATGATCATCGGCATGCGCTTCACCCGGGTGGACGAGCCCACCTCGCTGGCTCTGGCCGCGACCGGCCTGCTGGGCCTGCTCTGGGTCGGCAGCCGCCGCAACCGTGGTGCCTCCCGCGCCGCCTGACGCGACACCTCGATAACGAAAAAAGCGGCGCCTTCGGGCGCCGTTTTTTTTGCTCAGCCGGCGGTCGTCCCGGGCAGCGGATAGCCCCGTGCCGGCTCGCGTCCGATGCCATCCGGCGCGAAGTCATCGACACCGGTGATTTCCATGACCAGCGCATCCTGGCGGCGCATCTGCTCGGCCTCGCTGGCGTTGAGGATGCCCTGGCGTTCGGCGGAGTCGATCTGTTCCAGCGGATGGTCCTCGAGGATCAGGCCGCTGCGCACGGCGTCGCGCAGGCGCTGCTCGAGCGGCACCAGCGCCTCGGCGGTCTCCAGCGCCCGTTGCAGGGCACCGAGCGGGCTGCCGGGCTCGTCGGCCGCGTAGATGCAGGAACACAGGCGTTCGCGGGTCTCGGTCGGGTGGGTGACCAGCGCGACGATCTCCTGGCCAAGCTCGTCGGAGGGCGCGGAGAACATGCGGCCGCGGGGGAAGATCAGCGAGCGCAGGCCGGCCGCCACCCAGCGGTTCGGCAGGTTGCGCAGGAAGCCGTGCAGCTGCTCCTGGGCGTGGTAGAGCAGCGTACGGCAGCTCCACTCCACCAGCGGCAGGTCCGCCGCCTGGCGGCCCTGGTTCTCGTAGTGCTTCAGCACCATGCTGGCGAGGTACATGGCGCTGAAGACGTCGCCCAGGCGCGCGGACAGCAGCTCGCGCCGCTTCAGGCCGCCACCGAGGGTCAGCATGGCGACGTCGGCTGCCAGCGCGAAGGCGGCGCTGTAGCGGTTGATGTGCTGGTAGTACCGGGCGGTGGGTCCGTCGGCGGGCACATTGCTGTAGCGGGCGTTGGTCAGCGCCAGCCAGAACGAGCGGGCGGCATTGCTCACCGCATAGCCGATGTGGCCGAACAGGTGGCGGTCGAACTCGATCAGTGCCTGCTCGAAATCCGGGTCCTTGGCCGCTTCCATCTCCTTCAGCACGAACGGGTGGCAGCGGATGGCGCCCTGGCCGAAGATGATCAGGCTGCGGGTGAGGATGTTGGCACCTTCCACGGTGATGGCCACCGGCAGCACCTCGTAGTTGCGCGCCAGGTAGTTCTTCGGCCCCAGCATGATGCCCTTGCCGCCGTGCACGTCCATGGCATCGTTGGCGATCCTGCGCGCCAGCTCCGTGCAGTGGTACTTGAGGATGGCCGAGGGCACGGAGGGCTTCTCGCCGCGGCCGAGCACGGTGCAGGTCACCGTCACGGCGGCATTGATGATGTAGGTGTGGCCGGCGATGCGTGCCAGCGCCTCGCCCACGCCCTCGAACTGGCCGATGGGCAGGTTGAACTGCCGGCGGATGCGGGCATACGCGCCGGTGGCGTGCACCGCCGCGCGGCCGCCGCCCATGGCATTGGCCGGCAGCGTCACGCCACGGCCGGCGGAGAGCTGCTCCACCAGCATGCGCCAGCCCTGGCCGGCCCGCTCACGGCCGCCGATGATGTAATCCACCGGCACGAACACATCGCGGCCCTGCGTCGGCCCGTTCTGGAAGGGGATGTTGATCGGGAAATGCCGGCGGCCGATGTCGATGCCGGGCAGGTCGGTGGGGATGAGCGCCGCGGTGATGCCGTATTCGTCGCGGTCGCCGATCAGGTGCTCGGGGTCATGGAGCTTGAAGGCCAGGCCCAGCACCGTGGCGATGGGGGCGAGCGTGATGTAGCGCTTGTCCCAGTTGAGCCGGATACCGATCATCTCCTCGTCACGGAAGCTGCCGCGGCAGACGACGCCGGTATCGAGGATCGACGAGGCATCCGAGCCGACACGCGGGCTGGTGAGCGCGAAGCAGGGAATCTCCTCGCCCCGGGCCAGGCGCGGCAGGTAGTGGTCCTTCTGCGCGTCGGTGCCGTAGTGGAGCAGCAGCTCCGCGGGCCCCAGGGAGTTCGGCACGCCGATGGTGGAGGAGAGGACGGCGCTGCGGCTCGCCAGCTTCGACAGCACCATGGCGACGGCGAGTGGCGAGAACTCCAGGCCGCCGTAGCGGCGCGGGATGATCATCGCGAAGAAGCGCTGCTCGATGATGTATTCCCAGATTTCCCGCGGCAGGTCGCCGATCTCGTGGGTGACCTGCCAGTCATCGACGCGGCGGCAGAGTTCCTCGGTGGGCCCATCGAGGAAGGCGCGCTCCGCGTCGGAGAGCCGTGGCGGTGGCAGCGCCTCCAGCTTCGACCAGTCGGGCAGCCCGGTGAACAGCTCGCCGTCCCACCACACCGTGCCGGCCTCGAGGGCCTCGCGCTCGGTCTGCGAGATGCTCGGCACCAGCGTGCGGTAGAAGCGCAGCAGCGGTGCGGTCACGTGCTCGCGCCGCAGCTCACCGAGGTTCAGCACGGCCAGCGCGGCCCAGCCCGCCAGCAGCAGCAGGTTCCACCACCACCAGGCCTCGCCCAGCGCCATGTACGCCAGCAGCGCCAGGCCCAGCGTCACGGTGGACGTGCGCAGGTCCACGCGCCGGTAGGCCAGCGCCAGGGCTACCCCGGCCAGCGCCAGGGTCCAGAACAGCCAGGTGATGAAATCCAGCACGGCGGGGTCCTCCGGGGGGATGGGCCGGGCACCTGCCGGATATTAACGAAAAGGCCGGGCCTGGGCCCGGCCCCGGCCGGCGCTGCCTAGCGAGGCAGCAGCTCGGCGATGGCGGCGCGCTCCTCGCGCAGTTCCTTCTCGGTGGCGTCCATGCGCGCGCGGCTGAAATCGCTGACCGGCAGGCCCTGGACGATCTCGTACTTGCCCTTGGCGCAGCGGCAGGGATAGGAGTAGATGATTCCTTCCTTGATGCCGTAGCTGCCGTCCGACGGCACGGCCATGCTGACCCAGTCATCGCCCGGAGTGCCGAGTGCCCAGTCGCGGATGTGATCGATCGCCGCCGAGGCGGCCGAGGCCGCGCTGGAGAGGCCCCGCGCCTTGATGATCGCCGCACCACGCTGCTGCACGGTCGGGATGAATTCGTTCGTCACCCACTCCTGCGGCACCAGGTCCCTGGCGGCGCGATCGTTGACCAGTGCCTGGCTGATGTCCGGGTACTGCGTGGAGGAGTGGTTGCCCCAGATCGTCATGCGCTTGATCTGGTTGACGTGGGTGGTGGTCCGGGCGGCTAGCTGTGCCAGGGCGCGGTTGTGGTCGAGGCGAGTCATCGCGGTGAAATTCGCCGGATTGAGGTCGGGCGCGTTGCGCTGGGCGATCAGTGCATTGGTGTTGGCCGGGTTGCCGACCACCAGCACGCGCAGGTTGCGGCTGGCATGCTCGTTCATCGCCTTGCCCTGCGCGGAGAAGATCCGGGCGTTCTCTTTCAGCAGGTCGGCGCGTTCCATGCCCGGGCCGCGGGGCTTGGCGCCCACCAGCAGCGCATAGTCGGCATCGCGGAAGGCTTCCTCTGCCTTGTCCGTGGCCACCACGCCCTGCAGGGCGGGGAAGGCGCAATCCTCGAGTTCCATCACCACGCCGCGCAGCGCGTTGAGCGCCGGGGTGATCTCCAGCAGCTGCAGGATCACCGGCTGGCTGGTGCCCAGCAACTGGCCCGAAGCGATGCGGAACGCAAGCTGGTAGCCGATCTGGCCGGCGGCGCCCGTAATGGTGACTCTGGCGGCTTGGGTCATGGGAAGCCTTCCTTCATGAAACTGGGGGTGATCGGCGATCCGTGGCCTCCGTGCCTGCCGCACGCGGCACCCCGGACCCTCGACGGGGCGGGGATTCTACCACCGAAAAAACACGGGACGGGAGGCGTACTTCCCGCAGTCCCGGGGGGCTACTTGGCGGTCTTCTTCTTGTAGATCTGCAGCTGCTCGTTGTAGCGGCCGGCCACGGCATTGAGGGCATCCACCGCGGCATTGTGCCGCTGCGTGTGCACCTTCTTCTGCTCCTCGGTGACCGTATCGCCCAGCGCCTTCTCTTCTTCATCGAGGCAGGCCAGGTAGCTCTCCACGGACGCCATGTACTGCTTCACCGACTGGTTGGCGGCCTTCATCTCGGCCTCGGTGGCGCTGGCGCCGCTCGGCAGGGTGATCTCGCCCGGGTACTCGCAGGCAGCCATGGCCGGCTGCAGGGCGATTGCGGCCAGGACGCTCAGCAGGATGGCGGATGACCTCATCATGGCAGTGCCTCTCGGGTTGGCGGCGCCGGTCGATTATGCCGCAGCGCCGGGGCGGTGCTCAACCGAACAGGCCGTGGAAGGCGGCCGGGCCGTGACGCTGCGCCACCAGCAGGTCCATGAACTGCGGGGCATTCATCGGCTCGCCGAACAGCAGGCCCTGGACGAAGTCGCAGCCGGTGGAGCGCAGGAATGCCAGCTGGTGGGGCGACTCCACGCCCTCGGCGATGACATCGAGCTTCAGGCCATGGCCCATCTGGATGATGGTGGCGACGATGGTGGCGTCATCGGCGTCGGTGGCGGCGTCGCGGACGAAGGACTGGTCGATCTTCAGCGTGTTGATCGGGAATTTCTGCAGGGCACTCAGCGAGGAATAGCCGGTGCCGAAATCGTCGATGGCGAGCGAGAGGCCCATGGCGTAGAGCTCGTCGAGGATCTTCACCGTGCGTTCCGGATCCTCCATGAGCGTGCTCTCGGTGATCTCCAGCTCGAGGCTGGCCGGCGGCACGCCATGGCGCTTGCAGATGGCGGCCACGCGCTGCGCGAAGTTGGGCTGGCGCAGCTGCTTCAGGGAGAGGTTCACGGCGATCTTGCCGGGGAAGGCCATCTGCGCCTGCCAGGCGTGGAAGTCGCGGCAGACACGATCCAGGACCCATTCGCCGATATCGAGGATGAGGTTGCTCTCCTCCGCCAGCGGGATGAACTCCGAGGGCAGGACGATGCCGCGGTCGGACATCTCCCAGCGCACCAGTGCCTCGCCGCCGGCGACACGGCCGCTGCGCAGGTCCACCTTGGGCTGGTACTGCAGCAGCAGCTCCTCGCGCTGGTAGGCCCGGCGCAGCTTGCTCTTCAGCATCAGCCGCTCGGTTGCGGCGGCGTTCATCTCCGGGTCGAAGAACTCGAAGCTGTCGCCGCCGGTGCGCTTGGCGTGGTACAGGGCCGAGTCGGCGCTGCGCACCAGATCGATCACGTTGCGGGCATCGACGGGGTAGGTGGCGATGCCGATGCTGACCGTCATGTAGATCTGGTGGCCGTGGTACGGCAGCATCCGCGCCAGTTCCGCGAGGATGGCGCGGGCCGTGTCCGCCAGATGCAGGCTCGCCGCCACCGCGTCGGCCGGGTTCTCGAGGATGATGCCGAACTCGTCCCCGGCGAAGCGGCCGATGATGGTGCCTGAGGGCAGCAGGCGGCCCAGCCTCTCGGTCAGCGTCTCCAGGCACAGGTCACCGGCGCTGTGGCCGTAGATGTCATTGATGTCCTTGAAGCGGTCGACGTCCAGGTACAGCAGCGCGAAGCCGCGCCCCTGGCGGCTGGCGCGCGCAATCGACCGCTGCAGCAGGTGCTGGAACTGCATGCGGTTGGGAACCTTGGTCAGGGCATCGATGCGCGCCAGGTAGCGGATGCGCTGCTCGGCGAGCTTGCGCTCGGCGATGTTGCGGGCGGCGATGATGAAACCGCGAAAGGCCGGGTCCGCATCGTGGATCGCCGAAATGGTGAAGGACACCGGCACCTCGCGCTGCGCCTGGTTGACCAGCGCGCCTTCGCGCGCGCTCGCGCCGGTGTCGCCCAGCGCGAACTGCCCGCTGTGCGCGGGCGCCACCAGCGAGGCGATCGGCCTGCCCACCAGCGCCGGTTCCGGCAGCTCCAGCAGGCGGCAGGCGGCGGCATTGACCCGGGTGACGACACCTTCCTGGCTGACGATGAACAGCGCCTCGCTCATGCTGCCGAGTACCTTGTCGAGGTAATCCCGGGAGATGGTGGTGGTCTGCAGTCTCCGGCGCAGTTCATCGAAGCTGGTGGCCAGGCGGCCCAGTTCGTCCTGGCGCGGCAGGACGATGGCGCCATCGTAATCGCCGGCACTCATGCGCTCGGCGCCGCGGGTGAGCAGGCGGATGTCGCCGACCTGGCGCCTGGCGAACACCACCAGCAGGGAGAAGATGCCGATCATCACCAGCAGGGCCAGGGCGAAGGCCCAGGTGACGGTGTCGCGGCCGAACTTCAGCACCAGCGCCGCGAGCAGGCTGCGCAGCACGCTGGCATCGGCGTTGGTCATGGTGGTGTCGAAGACCTGGCCCAGCGAGCCGGCGCCGTCGCCGCCGGGCAGCGGCATGCGCGCCACGATGAAGCTGTCACGGGTTTCCACCTCGCCGACACCGATATCGGCGAAGCGCTCCATCAGCGCCGGGTCACCGGAATGATGGATGGCATTCCCTGCCGCGTCGAACATCACGATCAGGCTGGCGCCGTCGAGCCTCGACAGGCGCCGCAGGGTGGTGTCCAACTCGGCCGGGCTGGCGTTGCGCGTCAGGGTGCCGACACGTTCGGCGACGATGCGCGTGGTGCTGTGCGCATGCTCCGCGATGCGCGCCACCATCTGGTCCTGGAACACCAGGGCGCTCTGGCTGAGCGCCGTGTCGAGCGAGGAGCGGAAGGCCACGTAGAGGCTGAGGCCGGTGAGCGCGATCGCCACGGCGCAGATGGCCGCGGTGATCAGCAGGTACTTCGGCAGCAGGCTGAGTGGCTTCATTGGCTGGCTCGCGATGCGTCCGCTCGCGCTTGTTGTTGTGCCGGTGCCCCGGGTCGGCTTGCAGCTGATTCTAGCAGCGGCGGGGCCGGGCGGCCGACAGCGCGAAAGGGACTGCCGGTGGGGGACCCGGTGCTGCCGTTCAGCCGCACATCCCTGTGCGGCCTCACTGCCTGTCGGGCTCGCTTTCGCTGTCCCTGCGCCGCTCGCCCTCCAGGCGCGCACCGGGTCCCCCACCGGCAGTCCCTTCCCCCCTGCGCCGCGGGCTCTCCATCGCAGTGCGAACTCGCGCAGAAAAATCCGGCCGGGCCGGGGCTACAATGGCCGCGCACCGGGTTGTGTCGAGCGTGGTTACCCCCCTGACCATCGTGTCCAAGAGTGCGCTGATCGTCGATGACAGCCGGACCGCCCGCCAGGCGCTGGGCACCGTGCTGGAAGCCAACCGCCTGCGGGTGGAGACGGCGGCGTCCGCGGAGGAGGCGCTCGAATTCCTGAGCCACAGCCGCCCCGACGTGATCTTCATGGATCACCTGATGCCGGGCATGGACGGCCTCCAGGCCGTCAAGGCCATCAAGACCAACCCGGCCACCGCCACCATCCCGATCATGATGTACACCTCCCAGGGCGGCGAGCTCTATGTCGGGCAGGCGCGCGCATTGGGCGCCCTCGGCGTGCTGCCCAAGCAGATCAAGCCGGTGGAAGTTTCCGAGCTGCTGAAGTCGCTGCATCTCGTGGAAGCCGCCGCCGACGGGCGCCACGCCGCGGATGAGCCGGTACCGGCAGCCGGGGCTGATCCGGCCCCTGTCCCGGCCCAGGCTCAGACCCAGGCCCAGGTCCAGGCCCAGGCCCAGGCAAACCCCCGCGGCGATCTCGAACTCTGGGTGCAGTCGTTGCTGGCACACCAGTCGCAGGAGATCCGTGCCGATGTGCAGGCCGCGGTGAGCCGGGCCCTGCGCGAGCATGAGGCGGCGCGCGAGGCTGCCGCGGCAGTACCGCCGCCTGCCCGCCGCCGGGCCGCACCGCTGCTGCTGGTGTTGCTGGCGCTGGTCGCGGTGTCTGCCACGTTCTTCATGCTCAACCTCGATGCGCAGCGCAAGTGGCGCAGCGCCGTGCAGCAGAACGCAAGCCTGGTGGATGCGCTCAACGAACGCCGCAACGCCACGGCGGCCGCTGTCGATGACAGCACCCTGAAGGTGGCGGCAGCGCGCGATGCGGCGGCCGGCCGCTATGCCGACTTCATCGCTGCAGTGGAATGGGGCGTCAACCAGGCGGCGCTGTTTCCGCCGGGTGGCGAGCCATTCGCCGGCCAGAGGCTGGAGGTCCTGCGCGGCCTGGTGGACCGGCTGACGGCCCTGGGTTTCACCGGCACCGTGCGCCTCGATGGCCATGTCGGTGACTTCTGCTACGTGCCTGGCGCGGACGGGACGCTGCTGCTCGCCGCGGACGACCTGCCGGTGGAGCGCTGCGCGCGCATGGGGCTCGGCACGGAGGAGGCGCGCACGGCATCGGCCCGCCAGTCGGTCGCCTTCGCCAATTACCTCGGCAGCCGTGCAGCCGATCCGGCGTTGCGGATCGAGGTCGTGGCCCATGGCAACGCGCAGCCGGCGGTGCCGTATCCGGCGTTGCTGGCCGGCCTCACCGCCGGCGAATGGAACGCCGTGGCCAGGCAGAACAACCGCGTCAGCATCACGCTTCTTCCGGGCCAGCCGCAGCGCTAGGCTGTGGCATTCCGGCTACCGCAGCGAAACCACGTGATCTACCAGGCTCCCCCCGGCCTGCGGGGCGCACACCTGCAGTCGCTGCTCGCGACCCTGCCATTGCGCCGGCACCTGGTGTGGCGGCGCGTGGGCGCTTCCCTGGGCGGCACCCGCAGCGAGGTGCTCGATGCCGGCGCCGGGGTGCGCCTGCTCGCGGAGCACACGCCGCCGCCAGTGGCCGGGTCGGGGCGGCTCGCCGTGCTGATCCACGGCTGGGAGGGCAGCGCGGCTTCGCTCTACATGGTCTCCCTGGCGGCGCGACTGGTACAGGACGGCTTCCGCGTGGTGCGCCTCAACCTGCGCGACCATGGCGATTCGCATCACCTGAACCCGGGCATCTTCCATTCCTGCCGCCTCGACGAAGTGCTGGGCGCGCTGGCGACCTTGCAGGACCGTTTTGCCGGCGAGCGCCTGCACCTCGCGGGCTTCTCGCTGGGCGGCAACTTCGCGCTGCGCGTGGCGGCGCTTGCGCCGGCAGCCGGCCTGCGGCTGGTGAAAGTGGTGGCCGTCTGCCCGGTGCTCGATCCGCGGCACACGCTGGAGGCACTCGACGGCGGCCTGCCGATGTATCGCCTGTACTTCCTGCGCAAGTGGCGCCGCTCGCTGGAGCGCAAGCGGCGTGCCTTTCCCGATCTCTACGAGTTCGGCCGGCTCGGCCGCTTCCGCAGCCTGCGCGAGATGACGGGATACTTCGTCAGCCATTTCACCGGGTTCCCGGACCTGGATGCCTACTTGCGGGGCTATGCCATCACCGGTGACCGGCTGGCGGGGCTGGAGATCCCGGCCGACGTGCTGCTGGCCGATGACGACCCGGTGATTCCGGTCGCGGACGTGGCCGCGCTCGCGCCAGCGGCTGCGCTGACCGTGCATCGCAGTGCCCATGGCGGCCATTGCGGGTTCATGCAGGGATACCGCCTGCAGAGCTGGCTCGACGACTTCGTCGCCCGGGCCTTCGACACCTGACGCCCATGCAGCGAACAGCCTGCCCCGCGTCGCGGTACATGGGTACTGCAGAGGTCGCGGGCCGTGTAACCTTGCACGGATGAGCCAGGGGACAAACCAGCCGTGACGCGCCGCTTCGACAAGCGCCTGGCGGCGCTGGCCACGCTGGCGCAGCCGGAGCTGCTGCGTGGCGGGCTGCGCGGCGTGGAGAAGGAATGCCTGCGCGTCACGCCGGACGGGCTGGTGGCGCAGACGGGGCACCCGGTGGCACTGGGTTCGGCACTGACCAACCGCCACATCACCACGGATTACTCCGAGGCCCTCATCGAGTTCATCACGCCCCCGGAACGCAACACGCCGGCCACCCTGTCCTTCCTCGGCGACATCCATCAGTTCGCCTGGCCGGCAATCGGCGAAGAACTCTTCTGGCCGCTGTCCATGCCCTGCCGGCTGCGCGGCGAGCAGGACATCCCGATCGCCCGCTACGGCCGCTCCAACGTCGGCCGGATGAAGAGCGTGTACCGGCAAGGCCTGGGGTATCGCTACGGACGCTTCATGCAGGCGATTGCCGGCGTGCACTTCAACTTCTCGCTGCCCGGCGGCTTCTGGCCGGCGTACGCGCAACTGGAGCGCTCGCGGGCCGGCGCCGTCGAGCTGAAGTCGGCGGCCTACCTCGATGCGGTGCGCAACGTGCGGCGCATGGACTGGCTGCTGTTCTACCTGTTTGGCGCCTCACCCGCGGTGTGCCGCTGCTTCCTGCCGCAGGGTGGCCCGGGATTGGCGGAATTCGGCCCGGACACCTGGTTCGCACCCCATGCCACCTCGCTGCGCATGAGCGACATCGGCTACAAGAATGCCAGCCAGGACGGCATCTGGATTTCTGCCAACAGCCTGGAGGAGTACATCGCCGACCTGACCCGGGCCATCCGCACACCCAGCCCGGCCTTCGAGCGCATCGGCGTGCACGTCGATGGTGAATGGCGGCAGCTGAATCCGCACCAGCTGCAGATCGAGAACGAGTACTACAGCACCATCCGTCCGAAGCGCTCGGCGCTGAGCGGCGAACGCCCGACGATGGCCCTGCGTCGCGGCGGTATCGAATACCTGGAATTGCGTGCCCTGGACCTGGACCCGTTCGCGCCCACCGGCGTCAACCTGCGCGAGCTGCTGTTCGCCGAGGTGTTCCTGGTCTACTGCCTGCTGTGCGACAGTCCCGGCATCGACGCGGCGGAGCAGGGCGAGATCGATTTCAACCATCGCGCCGTCGCCCGGCGCGGACGCGAGCCGGGCCTGGTGTTGCGGCGCCGGGGCCGCGAAGTGGCCATGCGTGACTGGGCCGGCGAGATCCTCCAGTCCATGCAGGGTGTGGCCGAACTGCTCGATGGGGGTGACGGCGCCTGCCTGGCTGCCCTGCGCGAGTGCGCGATGCTGCTCGGCGAGCCGGAGGCGACCCCCTCGGCACGCGTGCTTCGCGAACTGCGGGCCAGCGGACAGCAGCTCTCCGGCTACGGACTGAGCCTCGCGGCCGGTTACCGGGAGCACTTCCTCTCCATGGCAGACGAGGCGAACACCCACTACCGCGTGCTGGAGACCGAGGCCCTCGCCTCGCTGGACCGCCAGTGCTGGATCGAGGAGCACGACACCCTGCCCTTCGACGAGTACCTCCGCGCCTACTACGCCTGAGCTGGTCCCGCCGGGGCCGTGATTTGCTATGCTGCGGGCCATTCTTCGCGGAGTCTGATTGCTTGGCGCGACTCTTCTACGTGTGCGTCCTCGTGGGCGTCGTGCTCACCGTGCTGCTGGCCGGCGTCTACCCGTTGCCGCAGCACACGCGCTACCGCTCGATCGTCAGCGTGATACCCGATGGCGGCCGCGAGGAGCGGTTCATCATGCGCTGGCCCGAGGACCGCGTGCAGCCGCTGCAGGCTGGACGTGCCGGATCCATCGTGCTGGCGGCGGGCGGCGCCTCGTTCCTGTCCGCGGCAGACGGCGGCAGCGCCAGCGTCGAGGTCTTCCGCATGCGGGATGCGGCCGGCAACGTGATCGGCCTTGCGAGCCGCAGCACCACGGCCAATGCGGGCGGCACGCAGGACGCCAGCTGGGCATTGCTGATCCCGAGCCGCGGCACCCTGTTCCTGTCCCGGCAGCAGGGCGGTGGTGCCACGCCGGAAGGCGGCAGCACAGGCGGGTCCGGCCGGGTCACCGGCGGCACCGGCGAGTTCGCGGCGCTGATCGGCAGCTACGATGAGGCCCGGGAAGCCGGCAAGCCGGCGGCAGATGGCAGCACGAGCGGCCAGATCACGCTCGTCACCCGCGTGCAGGCTGCACCCTGATGCGCATCCTGGTCGCCACGCTCGGCTTGCTGGCAGGCATCTTCCTCGGTGCCGTCCTGCTCATGCTCAATCCCATCAGTCTCGTGCAGGGCACCCCGGCGGCGCTGTCCGGTGCGGTGCGCGTGCTCGCCTGGGAATCCGGTGGCGGCTTCCGCGGCTTCGAGCTCACGCCCGGTGGCTTGCTGGGCCTGCGCAGCGCCGCGGGTCGTGCAGCGGCCTTCGGTGATCCGGCCCTGGAGCATGCGCGCGTGGAGATCGTCGCACTCAGCGACGACAGCGGCGGCCCGCCGGTGCTGGGCGTGCGGCTGAGTGCGATCGGCACCGGCAACTCGCTGCTGCAGGCGCGTCTTGGCACGGTGGTGGCATGGAGCCTGGCGTGGCCAGGCCAGGGCAGCGTCATGCTGGCGGGCTCGGAGAACTACTGGGCGCCTTTTCGCGATGGGCTGTGGTCGGCGATGCGCGGCCGCGGCTACCAGCCAGGTCGTGCACATTACCTGCTGCCGCCACTGCCACGCCTCGGTGCGCCATGGCTCGTTTCCGGCACCGGAGCCTTTGCCGGGGTCCATGGCAGCTTCCGCGAGGAATTCACGCCTGTCGCCGCCAGGCCGGGCGATCTCACCGGTTCGCGCCAGCTGAGCCTCGCCACCGAGTGAGCGCCGCCGAGGCGGTCAGTGGCCGAGGGCCGCTTCCGCCAGTGCCTTGAACGGCACGCTGCTGTCGGCGACGGCGGCGGGATCGAGCCGGGCACCATCGGCGATCAGCTTCTTCGACAGCATGAATTCCCGCGGACTGTTGACGGCATGGACGGCGATGAGTCGTCCGCCGGCGAAGTAGAACACCGCGAAGCTGCGGCTGGCAGGTTCGCCGCGCAGGACCAGGGAGCTGTAGTTGTCGGCGATGCCCGTCATCTGCAGCTTGAGGTCGTACTGGTCCGACCAGAACCATGGCACCTGGGCGTAGGGTTCGGCCCGCCCCAGGATGTCGAGCGCCGCGGTCTTGCCCTGTTCGGTGGCGTTGTGCACCGATTCCAGCCGCAGGCGCCGGCCAAGCAGGCGGTTGGGGTGGCTGGTGCAGTCGCCGGCGGCGTAGATGTCCGGGTCGCTGCTGCGGCAGAACTCGTCGACGACGATGCCATTGCTGCACTCCAGGCCAGCGTCCTCGGCCAGCTGCGTGGCGGGCAGGATGCCGACACCCACCACCACCAGGTCGGCCGGCAGTTCGGCGCCGCTGGTGCAGATCACCCTGACGCCCTCGCCGTCGCTGCGGATTTCGGCGACGCCGGCGCCAAGGTGGAACTGCACGCCCGCTTCCTGGTGAGCCTGCAGGTAGAACTGCGAGACCGGTGGGGCTACCACGCGCGCCATGATGCGGTCGGCAATCTCCACCACGCAGACATCGAGGCCCGCGGTGACCGCCACCGCCGCCACCTCGAGGCCGATGTAGCCGCCGCCGATCACCACCATGCGCCGGCCCGGCCTGAATGCCGCCTGGATGCCGCGCACATCATCGATGGTCCGCAGGTAATGCACCTGGGGAAGATCCTGCCCCGGGATCGGCACGCGGCGCACCTGGCTGCCGGTGGCGAGGATCAGCTTGTCATAGCCGACTGCCTGGCCATCGATGGATACCGTGCGCCGCCGGCGGTCGATGGCCTCGACGCGGGTGCCGAGCCGCAGCTGCACGTCATGGTCCCGGTAGAACTGCTCCGGCCGCAGGTGGAGCCGCTCCTGCTCCAGTTCCCCGGCGAGGAATTTCTTCGACAATGGCGGGCGCTGGTAGGGCAGGTACGGCTCGTCGCCGGCCATGAGGATGGCCCCGCCGTAGCCACCGTGGCGGAGCGAGATGACGGCCTGGGCAGCCGCCTGGCCGGCCCCGGCAATGACAACGGTATCGCGCATGAAGGAGGCTTTCGGACTGTTGCCCTGATTATACTGACTGGCGTGGACGGCCATGCCGGCCGCCACCTTCCCCCGGCTTCAGTACAGGACCAGTCATTCATGAAGGCGATCCAGATCAACCGCTGCGGTGGCCCGGAAGTGCTCGAGTACGTGGATGTGCCGGAGCCGGTGGCCGCGCCAGGCCAGGCCGTGGTGCGCCAGACGGCGATCGGCCTCAACTTCATCGACACCTACCATCGCTCGGGACTCTATCCGCTGGCGTTTCCCGCCGGCCTCGGCATGGAGGCCGCGGGTGTGGTCGAAGCAGTGGGGCCGGGCGTGGCCAGCTGCGCACCGGGCGACCGCGTCGCCTACTGCACCCCGCCGCCCGGAGCCTATGCCGCAAAGCGCGCCATGGCCGCCGACCGGCTGGTGAAACTGCCTGCCGGCGTGGACGACCGCATGGCCGCAGCCGCGATGCTCAAGGGCCTGACGGCCTGGTATCTCCTGCGGCGAAGCTATCCGGTACGCAGCGGGGACACGGTGCTGGCATACGCGGCGGCCGGCGGCGTCGGCCTGATCCTCGGCCAGTGGGCGCGCAGCCTCGGCGTGCGCGCCATCGGCGTCGCCGGTACGCCGGAGAAGGCGGAACTGGCCAGGGCGCATGGCTACGCGGAGGTGATCCTCGCCGACGCGCCGGATTTCGTCGCCAGGGTGCGCGGGCTGACGGGGGGTGCGGGGGTTGCGGCGGTCTACGATTCGGTCGGCAAGGCCAGCTTCACGCAGTCGCTGGATTGCCTGCGCAAGCACGGCGTCATGGTCAGCTACGGCAATGCCTCCGGGCCCGTTGAGCCGTTCACGCCGCTGGAACTTGCGCGTCGCGGTTCGTTGTACCTGACGCGGCCCTCGCTGTTCGACTTCATCGCCGAGCGCGCCGAACTGGAGGCGGGCACGGCGGAGCTGTTCGCGCTGATCACCGGCGGCGGGCTGAAGCTGCACATCGGCCAGACCTACCCGCTGGCCGATGTGGCGCGCGCCCACCGCGACCTCGAGGCGCGCCGCACCACCGGCTCGACGCTGTTGCTGCCGTAACCGCTGGCGGTTCAGGGCCCGACGGGCCAGAACAGCCGCAGCAGCACCATGACCGCCAGCAGTACCACCAGCGTGAGCGGCAGGCCGAGGCGCAGGTAGTCGCTGAACCGGTAGCCGCCAGGGCCCATCACCAGCAGGTTGGCCGGATGGGCAATGGGCGTGGCGAACGCCGATGACGCCGCCATGGCCAGGCCCATCAGCGCGGTCTGCGGCGCGATGCCGAGTTCGCGCGATGCGGTGATGCAGATGGGCGCCATCAGCACCACCAGCGCCGGGGTCGGGATCACCAGCGTGGCGGCCGCGGTGATGACGTAGAGGCCGAGGATGATGGGCCACGGCCCCAGGCCGGCGAGCAGCGCCATGAGGTGCACGGCCAGATACTGCGCCGTGCCGGTGTGCACCATGGCCACGCCGAGTGGCAGGGTGCCGGCGATGACGAACACCGCGTGCCAGTCGATGGAGCGGTAGGCCTGTTCCATGGTCAGGCAGCGCGACAGCACCATGAGGGCCGCGCCGAGTACCGCGGCAATGCCGATCGACAGCCAGCCGAGGATCACGCTGCCCACCACGCCGAGCATGATCAGTGCCGCCGCCGGGGCGCGGCGGCTGTCGGTCACCGCCAGCCTCACCGGCGTCAGCACCAGGAAGTCCGGGTTGTCGCTGAGGAGCGCGAGCTTCTGTCGCGGTCCGACCAGCAGCAGCGCGTCACCGAACTGCAGCGTGACCTTCTCGAGGTCGCTGCGCCGGGCCTTCCCGGAGCGCCAGACCGCCACCAGCTCCAGGCCATAGCGGTCGTGGAAGTTCACCTCGGCCGTGGTCTTGCCGGCCAGCGGTGATTGCGGCGCCAGCGTCGCTTCCAGTGTCGCCAGCCGGTCGGACTCGAAGACATCGAGATTCGGCGAAATGCGTTCGCCGATCTTCAGTTCCTGCAGGCCGCGCAGCACATCGAGGTCCTCGGGGCGGCCCTGGATCAGCAGCAGGTCGCCGCCGAGGATCACTTCCCCGGGTGGCGGCATGATGTGCAGCACGCCCTCGCGAAAGGTCGCCAGCAGGCGGAAGTCGAAGGCATCGCCGAGCCGGCTGCGACCCAGCGTCGCGCCGCCCAGGCGTGAGTCCCGCGGCACCCGCACCACGAACAGCCGCTCCTGCAGCCGGTAGGTATCGCGCAGGTCGGCCTCGGTGATGTCGCGGATGTCGGCAAATTCCCGGGTCGCCGCCAGCGCCGCCAGCGCCGCCGGGTCACCCTGCAGTAGCAGCTGGTCGCCGGCGCGCAGCGGGACGGAAGCGAGCTTGACCCGCCGCACCAGGTCTCGGCGCCGCACCGCGAGCACGTTGACGTTGAAGCGACGGCGAAACTCGGCATGGTGGAGCAGGTCTTTCGCCAGCGCGGAGTTCTCCGCCACGGTTGCCTCGGCCAGGTGGACCTGCTCCGACATCAGGCCCTGCAGCACCGGCGCCTCGCGCTCGATCACCAGTTCGCTCCAGTGCCGAAGTTCCTCGAAGCGTTCCGGACGGCCCTGCAGCAGCAGACGGTCACCCCCCTGGAGCACCGTGGTGCGCGAGGGCAGCGCCTCGACCCGGTTGCGCCGTTCCAGGGCGATGACGATCATCCCGGCGGCCGATGCCAGCCGGCTGTCCGCCAGCGTCTTGCCGACCAGGACCGAGCCCTCGGGCACGTGCATCATGAAGCTGCGGTCCTGCAGCCCGTACTGCGCCCGCAGGTTGCGCTGGCTGCGCTGCTGCGCTTCCAGGCCCGGATCCTGCCGTGGCAGCAGCCGGCGACCGGCCAGTGCCACGAAGACCGTGCCCGCCAGCAGCGCGCCGATGCCCACCGGCGCGAAGTCGAACATGGAGAAGGGCACCACGCCGGCCGCGGTCATGGCGCTGCCGATCAGCAGGTTGGCGGGTGTGCCGATGAGCGTGGTGGTGCCGCCCAGCAGGGCGGCGAAGGACAGCGGCATGAGCAGGCGGGAGGCCGGCACCTCGGAGCGCCGGGCGATATCCACCGCCACCGGCAGCATGAGCGCGGCGACGCCGACGTTCGGCATGAAGGCGGAGAGTGCACCGCCGGCCAGCATGAGCGCCCCGACTACCGCCGGCTCGCTGTGCCCGGCAATCTGCAGCAGGCGACGGCTGACGATCTGCGCGCTGCCGCTGCGGGCCAGTCCCTCGCTGAGGATGAACATGGCCCAGACCGTGACCACGGCCTCGTCGCTGAAGCCGGCGAGGGCCTCGGGCGGGGAGACGATGCCGGTGATCGCCAGCGCGCACATGACCAGCAGCGCCACGAGGTCCATGCGCAGCACCTCGGTGACGAAGCAGACCACCGAGACGATGAGGATGGCGAGGCAGAGGGCGATGTCCTGAGTCAAGCATGGACCATACTGCAAGCGGTCGGGTGCGGGAAGCCGGGCCGCTGCCAGGTCATGGCAGGCCCTGCGGCCGCGAATGCCGATGGTTCATACTCGACGCATGGCGAACCGGCACCGCGTTCAGGATCCCGGGATGGCGGCGCGATACCGGCGCATCCATGCCGTCGTGGCAGCCATTCCCGCGGGCGCGGTCGCCAGCTATGGGCAGGTGGCCTTGCGGGCCGGCCTGCCACGCGGCGCGCGCCAGGTGGGCCGGGCGCTCGCGCAATGCCCGGCGCAGCTACCCTGGCACCGGGTGGTGAACGCCGCCGGCCGCATCGCCCTGCCGCCGGCTTCGGCCGGCTTCAGGGAGCAGGTGCGCCGGCTGCGTGCCGAGGGCATCGAGGTGCGTGACGGCCGCGTCCCCCGCCGTCTCCTCGATGGAGGCATCCAGCTCGATGCGCTGCTGTGGGGGCCAGCGGCACACGGGGAGGCAGGCAATGATGAACATGGCATGGGGAATCCTCCTGGCCGCGACGCTGGTGCTGGCGGCCTGCGGCGGGCCGTCGGCGGACCAGGACGCAACGCCCGCCGCCAGAGAAGCGCCGGCGGAGAACCGGCAACTGCTGGACGCGGTGCAGGCCCCGCTCGAGCGCGCGAAGTCCGTCGAGCAGATCGAAGCTGAGCAGAAGCGCGCGATGGACGCGCAGATCGACGAGCAGGGCCGCTAGCCGGCCGGCTTGGGGCGCGCATCCCTGGCGAGGGCGACAAGGCCCTTGAGCGCGGGATAGGGGTCGACGATCACCCAGGCGGGGATGGCCCGCAGGTAATCGCGGTAGCGACCCTTGGCCTCGAAGCGCTCGCGGAACGGCGAGCGCAGGAAGGCGTCGAGGTAGCGGGGCACGATGCCGCCGCCGATGTAGACGCCGCCGAAGGCACCCAGCGTGAGCGCGACGTTGGCCGCCATGCCGCCGAGCAGGCCGAAGAACATCGACAGCGTCTCGGCGGCATCGCGTTCGCCGGCGGCGAAGCGCGCGCCGATCGCCTCCGGCGTCAGCGGTGTCCCGCCGTGCAGGGTTTCGTGCAGGAACGCCAGGCCATGGCCGGACAGCAGGCGCTCGGCCGAGCAATGCCCGTAGCGCTGGCGGGCGGCGCGCAGGATGACTTCCTCCCGGTCGTCGGCGGCGCCCAGCGTGGCATGACCGCCTTCGCCCGGAAGCGTGAGCCAGCCACTGCCGATGGGCAGCAGGCCGGCCACGCCGAGGCCGGTGCCCGGGCCGATGGCGATGCGCGGGGCCGTCGCCACGGCCGCGCCGCCGCCGGCGGCGACGAGGTCTGCGGCGCCGAGTTCGGGCAGCGAGCGGGCCAGTGCGGAGAAGTCATTGGCGACCAGCAGCTCGTCCAGGACCAGTGCCTGGCGCAGCCCGGCGCGCGAAAAGTGCCAGTCGATGTTCGACATGCGCACCTCGTCACCGCGGATCGGGGCGGCCACCGACAGGGCGCCGGCCCGCGGCCGCTCTGCCGCAGGCTGGGTAGCGAGATAGTGCCCGAGGAGGCTGCCCAGATCCGGGAAGCCGGCATTGCGGAATGCCGTGACCGGGCCGATGCCCGCGCCGGATGCCAGCGCGACGCGGGTGTTGGTGCCACCGATATCCGCCACCAGCAGGGACATGCCGACAGTCTACGCAGCGGGCTTTCCGCGAGGCAAAAAAAACCGCCCCGTGGGGGGCGGTAGGGATGGGCGCGGAAATTGTCGGTCTTGTTCTTCTTCTTGTTGTGCGGCCTGTTTCTTCTTGTTCTTGTCAGGCCTCGGGTTGTGCGTTGTGTTGTCTGCGTTGCGTTGGGGTTGTGTGCGAGAGCAATGGCTGTCTTGCGTCTCGGGGATATCAATGCACCCCACGTGCCAGGCATGCCGCCAGCGTCTCGCGACTTGACCTAAGACGCCGGTGCACGGCCGTTGTGTGAGCGGGATCACCCATTTCGGCCTCGCCGCTGCCCGCTCCGGCCTGCCGGTGCCCGGGCGATCCGGCGTGAGCCGTGGCAGTTGTCAGGACAGCCGACAGGCCGGGCCAGGCGAGGCGGCGACCGGCATCACGGATTATCCTGGAATGGCTTTCGAATCAGCAGCTTGGGCATGAAACCCTGCTGTCAAGCTCACCGACGCTGCGGCGGTCGGCGGCACCGGGGAAGTGCCGGATTGGCTCAGGCGTTGAGGTCGGGAATCAGCTGGCTCTCCAGCTTGCTGATCATGTCCTTCAGCCGCAGTTTCTGCTTCTTGAGGCGGCTGACGCGCAGCTGGTCGGCGTGCGGGTTCCTGGCAAGCTCCGCGATCGCGACGTCGAGATCGCGGTGCTGGACACGCAACTCCTTGAGGCGGACGCGGTTTTCGAAAGTGCCTGTATCGACGTTGGTGGTGCTCATCACGCTCTTCGCCCGAGCCCCCTGATCCTGCCCCGGCACGCTTCTCGTTGTTGCTCCGTGCGCGCCGCGTTGGAGGCCCGTATTCTAATCCAAATCCCGGCGGCCGGCGGCATGGGCCAGCAGGCTGGCGAAGGATGCTGCGGTGTCCCCGCAGGCCAGGAAATCGGGGTTCAGCACCTGCTCCCTCGTGTTGTAGCGCAGGGGATGGCCGCGGGCGTCCACGACCTGGCCGCCGGCACCCTCGACGATGGCCTGGCCGGCAGCGGTGTCCCACTCCGAGGTCGGGCCGAGGCGGGGGTAGAGATCGGCGTTGCCTTCGGCGACGAGGCAGAACTTGAGCGAGCTGCCCATGGAGAGCAGTTCGTGCGGGCCGAGCGCGGCGAGGAAGCGGGCCAGGGCATCGCCACCGTGGGATCGGCTGCCGGCGACCCGCAGGGGCTGGGCTGGCGGGCGGCGTACGCGGATGCTGCGGGGTGATCCCACGCCGTCGCCGCGCCAGGCGCCGAGATCCGGGCCGCCCCAGTAGTCGCGGTCGAGCACCGGCACATGGATGATGCCCAGGGCCGGCTGCTGTCCCCTGACCAGCGCGATGTTCACGGTGAACTCGCCGTTGCGGCCGATGAACTCGCGGGTGCCGTCCAGCGGGTCCACCAGCCAGAACCAGGGCCACTGGCTGCGCTGCGCCAGTGGAACCGCAGCACCCTCCTCGGACCACACCGGCATGCCGGGCGTGAGCAGGCCCAGTTCGCGCACGATGAGGCTGTGGGCGGCGCGATCCGCCGCCGTGAGCGGCGTGTGGTCGGCCTTGGTTTCGACGGCGAATTCCGCCTGGTACACCTCGAGGATGCGCAGCCCGGCCTCGCGGGCGATGGCTCGCACCGGCTGCATCAGGCGACTCGGATCGGGGTTCATGCGGGTGGCCGGGTGGCAGGGCGGAATCGGGCTAGAATGAACGCATGGGCGCGCATCCGGCAGCAGAGTATAGGCCATGAGCGCGGCACTCCCGGCCCGGCCTGCGGCCCGTTTCTGGCGCGAGTGCGACACCGTCCTGCTGGACATGGACGGCACGCTGCTCGATCTCTCGTTCGACAACTGGTTCTGGCGCGAAGCCGTGCCGCGTTGCCTGGCACGGGCCAGCGGCGGCCCTGCGCCGGAGGTGCGCGAGCGGTTGTTCGCGCACTTCGCCCGCAAGCAGGGCAGTCTGGACTGGTATTGCCTCGATTACTGGACCCGCGAACTCGGCCTGGACCTGCGGGCACTCAAGGAAGCCAGCAGCCATCGCATCCGCTACCTGCCCGGGGCGCGGGAGTTCCTGCAGCAGGCACGCGTGTCGGGCAAGCGGCTGGTGCTGGTCACCAATGCCCATGCCGAGACCCTGGAAGTGAAGCAAGGCGTATCGGGCCTCGGGCGGTTCTTCGAGGCATGCGTGAGCTCCCACGCCCTCGGTTCACCGAAGGAGGCCGCGGATTTCTGGCCGCGGCTCCAGGCCGTGATCGGGTTCGACCCAGCCCGTACCCTGTTCGTCGACGACAGCCTGCCGGTTCTGGATGCGGCAGCGCATTTCGGCATCGCGGGCGTCGTCGGTGTCAGCCGGCCGGACAGCCGGGCGCCAGCGCGTCCGGTCGAGCGGCACCACAGCGTCGAGGGCGTGGCGGGCCTGCTGGAGGCCTGATCCTCAGCCGCGACCGGGCCGATGCCGGCTGCGGCTTCCGCCACTGCGGCCGCGGCCGCCGCCGCTGCCACCACCACTCCCGGGCCGGCCGCGGGCTCCACCACGGCCTGGAAAGCGCGGTCGTGCCTCGCGGGGTGGAATCTTCACTTCCACCAGCAGGCCGGGATCGATCTGCCCGACGGGAATACGGTGGCCGATATAGGCCTCGATCTCGGGCAGCGTGACCGCATAGGACTCGCAGGCAAAGCTGACCGAATCGCCGCTGGCGCCGGCGCGCGCCGTGCGGCCGATGCGGTGGACGTAGTCTTCGGGATCCTGCGGCAGGTCGTAGTTCACCACGTGGCTGACGTCGGGGACGTGCAGGCCGCGCGAGGCGACATCCGTGGCGACCAGCACCGGGAGCGAACCCTCCTGGAAGTTCTTGAGCATCTTCAGTCGCTTGGGCTGTGGCACATCGCCGGAGATCGCCGCGGCGCCGATGGCGTTGGCATTGAGGATGTCGGCCACATGGTCCGCTTCGCGCTTGGTGTTGACGAACACCATGGTCCGCGAGGCCTGCATGCGCTTCATGATGGAGATCAGCAGGCCGGGCTTCTCGTGGTTGGCGGGGAAGTAGACCACCTGGGTCACCTTGTCGACCGTCTTTTTGTCCGGCTCGATCTGCACCAGGTGCGGGTTGTTCATGTGCTCGTAGGCCAGCTCCAGCACCCGGTAGCTCAGGGTGGCGGAGAACAGCAGGTTCAGCCGCCGGTCGAAGGGCGGCAGCCGGCGCAGCACGAAGCGGATGTCCTTGATGAAGCCGAGGTCGAACATGCGGTCCGCCTCGTCGAGCACCATCACCTGCACGTGGCGCAGGGAGAAGATGTGCTGCTTGAAGAAGTCGATCAGCCGGCCCGGGGTGCCGATCAGCACGTCGACACCGGCGGCGAGCTGGTCGCGCTGCTTGTCGTAGTCCGTGCCGCCGAAGACCACCGCGATGCGCAGCCCGGTGGCGGCGCCCAGTACCAGCGCGTCGGCGTGGATCTGCACCGCCAGTTCGCGCGTCGGCGCCAGGATCACGGCGCGGGGGCCGTCGAGCCGGTCCGCGCCGGGCGGCGCATGGCGCAACAGCCGGTTGAAGGTGGCGATGAGGAAAGCGGCGGTCTTGCCGGTGCCCGTCTGCGCCTGGCCGGCGATGTCCTGGCCGCCGAGGGCGAGCGGCAGGGTCTGGCTCTGGATCGGGGTGCAGGCCTGGAAGCCGGCACGGCGTATGCCCTCGAGGATGGGCTCGGGCAGCCCGAGTTCTGAAAACAAGAGGTTCCTGGGTCCGTTCATGGGGCGCTAACGATAGCCGAAAATGTGGCGTGGTACTTGCAAATTGACCGGCGACAGGTTCAAATTGGACTCGTTCGCCGCGGTCCAGTACCGCACCTGCCCAGGTCAACGCCACCACGCTGACTGACTCGGTCGAAGGAAGCTTCGCACTTCATCCCAGCATTGTGCCTGATCGGGCCGGCCGCTTCGCCACGGGCTGAAGCCGCCCAATTTCGAATGTTGCCTGCCGCCGTCCTGGGGGGCGCGGCCAACGCCAATCCAAACCATCCACAAGGCTGATCACGAGACATGAGTATCGTTCATATCACCGATGGCACCTTCGATTCCGAAGTGCTGAAGTCCTCCATCCCGGTGCTGGTGGACTTCTGGGCCGAATGGTGCGGCCCCTGCAAGATGATCGCTCCGGTGCTGGAGCAGATATCCAGCGAATACGCCGGCCGGTTGCGCGTCGCCAAGGTGGACGTGGATTCCAACCAGGGCACCGCCATGCGCTACGGCATACGCAGCATCCCGACGCTCCTTCTCTTCAGGGACGGGGCCGTCCAGGCCCAGCAGGTCGGCATGCTCTCCAAGGACACCCTCAAGAAACTACTGGATTCAAAACTGTGAGAGGCTATCTCGGCAACGCGGCCCGCGGCCGCGGCAAGCAGCAGGGCAACCGCAACAAGGGCGGCGGCAACGGCAATGTCGCCGATCCGATGATGCGGCAGCAGCACCAGAACCAGCGGATGCGGCGCGGCCACGAGGAGGACGCCCCGACCTTCAGCGAGGACGACGTCATCTCCCGCAGCGAGCTCGACCTCGCCAACCGCAACGTCATGAATCTCACCGAGCTGAAGAACAAGCCGGTGAGCGCGCTGGTGAACATGGCCGAGTCCATGGGGCTCGAGAACATGGCACGCTCGCGCAAGCAGGACATCATCTTCGCGGTCCTGAAGGCGCACGCGCAGAGCGGCCAGGACATCTTCGGCGATGGCGTGCTGGAAATCCTGCAGGATGGCTTCGGCTTCCTGCGCTCCGCCGATGGTTCCTACCTCGCCGGGCCAGACGACATCTACGTCTCGCCGAGCCAGATCCGCCGCTTCAACCTGCGCACCGGCGACACCGTCGCCGGGCTGATCCGTCCGCCCAAGGAGAGCGAGCGCTACTTCGCGCTGCTGAAGGTCAGCGAGATCAATTACGACGCGCCGGACTCCTCGCGCAGCAAGGTGCTGTTCGAGAACCTGACGCCGCTGTTCCCCAAGAAGCGCCTCAAGCTCGAGCAGGGCAACGGCAGCAAGGAAGACATGACCGCGCGGATCATCGACCTGGTGGCGCCCATCGGGCTCGGCCAGCGCGGGCTCATCGTCTCGCCGCCCAAGGCCGGCAAGACCATGCTGCTGCAGAACATCGCGCTGTCGATCACCGCCAATTTCCCGGATGCCTACCTCATCGTGCTGCTCATCGACGAGCGGCCGGAGGAGGTCACGGAAATGCAGCGCTCGGTGCGCGGCGAGGTGGTGTCCAGCACCTTCGACGAACCTGCCAGCCGCCATGTGCAGGTGGCCGAGATGGTCATCGAGAAGGCCAAGCGCCTGGTCGAGCACAAGCGCGACGTGGTGATCCTGCTCGATTCCATCACCCGCCTCGCGCGCGCCTACAACACCGTGGCGCCGTCATCCGGCAAGGTGCTGACCGGCGGCGTGGACGCCAATGCCCTGCAGCGGCCGAAGCGTTTCTTCGGCGCGGCGCGCAACATCGAGGAGGGCGGCAGCCTGACCATCCTCGCCACCGCGCTGATCGACACCGGCTCGAAGATGGACGACGTCATCTACGAGGAGTTCAAGGGCACCGGCAACAGCGAGATCCACCTCGACCGGCGCATTGCCGAGAAGCGCGTGTTCCCGGCGATCAACATCAACCGCTCGGGCACCCGCAAGGAAGAGTTGCTGACCCAGCCCGACGAACTGCAGAAGATGTGGGTGCTGCGCAAGGTGCTGCATCCCATGGATGAACTCGCCGCCATCGAGTTCCTCATCGGCAAGATGGAAGACACCAAGACCAATGCCGAGTTCTTCGATTCGATGAAGCGCTGAGGCGGGGCATGAAGCCCTGGTGGAACGGTGGGGTTCGCTTCGCCTGCCAGGGATCGGGCAGGTGCTGCGTTTCCCGGGGTGCCTACGGCTACGTCTACCTGACGCTCGCCGATCGCCGGCGGCTGGCCACCGCGCTGGGCCTGCCGACGCGCCGCTTCACGCAGCTGCACTGCCGGAAAACCGACGGCTATTTTCACCTCAGGGACGACGGCCCCGACTGCCGCTTCCTGGTGGATCATCGCTGCTCGGTCTACGAGGACCGGCCGACCCAGTGCCGTACCTGGCCGTTCTGGCCCGAGAACATGCCGGCCCGCGCCTGGACAGCCATCGCCGCGTTCTGTCCCGGCGTCGGCCAAGGGCGCGTCGTCCCCGCCTCACGGATCGAAGCCATGCTCGACGAGCAGCAGCGCTCCACCGCGGAATTGTAATGGTGCCCGCGGAATTGTAATGGTGCCAGGTCGGGCTTTTCGGGCTTATGGATGTCCATAAGCCCGAAAAGCCCGACCTGGCACCATGCTATTCGCGGGCGATGGCGCGGTGGCCGATGTCGTGGCGGTACTGGGCGCCTTCCCAGTGGATCTGGCTGACGAGGCGGTAGGCTTCGCGCTGGGCGGCAGCGACGGTGGCGCCGCGACCGACGACGCAGAGCACGCGACCACCGCGGGTGACGATGCGATCGCTGGCATCGCGTCCGGTACCGGCATGGAAGACCTTGGCGTCGGGCAGTTCGCCTGTGGGCAGGCCGGTGATCTCGTCACCGCTGCGGTACTTGCCCGGGTAGCCTCCCGCGGCCATGACCACGCCGACCGCGGGACGCGGATCCCAGTCGGCATGGCTGCTGCCGAGCCGGCCGTCGAGCGCGGCATCGAGCAGGTCCACCAGATCCGAGCGCAAGCGGAAGAGAATCGGCTGCGTCTCGGGGTCGCCGAAACGGCAGTTGAACTCCAGGACACGTGCCGTGCCGTCGGGCCCGATCATCAACCCGGCATACAGGAAGCCGAAGTAGCGCACGCCTTCCTTCCGCATGCCTTCCACCACGGGCTGCATGACCTCCGCCATCACCCGCGAGGCGATGGCTTCGGTCACCACGGGTGCGGGGGAGTAGGCGCCCATGCCGCCGGTGTTCGGGCCACGGTCGCCGTCGTCCCTGGTCTTGTGGTCCTGCGAGGTGGCCAGCGGCAGGATCGCGCCATCCACACCCACCATGGCGATGAAGCTGGCCTCCTCGCCGGACAGGAAGTCCTCGGCCACGACCACGTTGCCCGCAGCACCGAACTCGTTGCCCTCCAGCATGGCCTGGCCCGCCGCCAGCGCCTCTTCCACGCTCTGCGCGACCACCACGCCCTTGCCCGCCGCCAGCCCGTCGGCCTTGATGACGATGGGCGCGCCATGGGCTTCCACGTAGGCCTGGAACTCGCCGAAGTCGGTGAAGGATTCGTGGCGCGCCGTGGGGATGCCGTGGCGCTGCATGAATTCCTTGGCGAAGCGCTTCGAGCTCTCGAGCTGCGCCGCGGCCTTGCGTGGCCCGAAGCAGCGCAGGCCGTTGGCGATGAAGCGGTCGACGATGCCGGCGGCGAGCGGCGCCTCGGGACCGACCACGGTGAGCCCGACATGTTCCTCGCGGGCGAGCCGCAGCAGGACCTCGACGTCGTCGGCCGCCACCGGCGCATTGCGTACCTTCGGCTCGAGCGCGGTGCCGGCATTGCCGGGCGCGACGATGACGGTCTCCACGCGGCGGGACTGGGCAATCTTCCAGGCCAGCGCATGTTCGCGCCCGCCGCCGCCGACCACGAGGACCTTCACCGCGGTTCCTAGTGCCGGAAGTGGCGGACGCCGGTGAACAGCATCGCCATGCCGTGCTCGTCGGCGGCGCGGATCACTTCTTCGTCGCGCATGGAGCCGCCTGGCTGGATCACCACGGAGATGCCGTGCGTGGCGGCGGTGTCGATGCCATCCCGGAACGGGAAGAAGGCGTCAGAGGCCATCGCCGAGCCGCGGATGTCGAGCTTGGCCTCGGCTGCCTTCCAGGCTGCGATGCGCGCGCTCATCACGCGGCTCATCTGGCCCGCGCCGATGCCCAGCGTGGCGCCATCGCGGCAGTAGACGATGGCGTTGGATTTCACGAAGCGGATGACGCTCCAGGCGAACAGTGCGTCATCGAGTTCCTTTGCATCCGGCTGGCGCCTGGACACCACCCGGAGCTGTTCGCGGGTAGTCGTTGCCACGTCCTTGTCCTGCACCAGGATGCCACCCTCGATCTGCTGCAGGCGCAGCGACGGCGCCGCGGCATCCGGCAGCGGGCCGGTGGCCAGCACGCGCAGGTTGGGCTTGCCGGCGAAGGCCGCCAGCGCCTCGGCGCTGAATCCCGGCGCGACAATCACCTCGAGGAACTGCCGGCCCACGACCGTGGCGGCGAACTCTCCATCCACCAGCGTGTTGCAGGCGATGACGCCGCCGAAGGCGGACTCCGGGTCCGTGGCGTACGCCTTCTCGTAGGCCCGCAGCAGGCTCGCACCGCTGTCCGGCCCCTCGCTGGTGCCGAGGCCCACGCCACAGGGATTGGCGTGCTTGACGATGACGCAGGCTGGAGCGGGCAGGGCCTTGGCGCATTCCAGCGCCGCATCGGCGTCGGCAAGGTTGTTGAATGACAGTGGCTTGCCCTGGTGCAGTCGTGCCTCGAGCAGCGTGCCGGGCGCCGCTGCAGGCAGCCGGTACAGCGCGGCCCTCTGGTGGGGGTTCTCGCCGTAGCGCAACTCCTGCTGGCGCTTCAGGCCGATGGGCAGGCGCTCCGGCAGCGCACCATCGCCCTCGCGATCCTCGAGGTAGCGCCAGATGGCGGCATCGTAGCTGGCAGTGTGGGCGTAGGCCTTGCGGGCCAGGCGCCGGCGCGTGGCCTCGCCCAGGGAACCCGCATTGCCGGAGAGCTCGGCGAGGATGCCGGGGTAGTCGGCTGGGTCGACGACCACGGCGACGAAGGCGTGGTTCTTGGCGGCGGCACGGATCATGGCCGGACCGCCGATGTCGATGTTCTCGATGGCCTCTTCGCGGCTGCAATCGGCTTTCGCCACCTTGGCCTCGAAGGGATACAGATTGATCACGGCGAGGTCTATGGGGCGGATGGCATGCTGCGCCATGGCCTGGGCATCGACGTCGCGCCGGGCGAGCAGCCCTCCGTGGATGGCCGGATGCAGCGTCTTCACCCGGCCGTCCATGATCTCGGGGAAGCCGGTGACCTCGCTGACGTCGGTGATGGCAAGACCGGCGGCGCGCAGCGCGGCGGCGGTACCGCCGGTGGAGAGGATCCCGACGCCCATGGCCGCCAGCCCGCGGGCCAGATCCACGACACCTGTCTTGTCGGAGACGCTGATCAGCGCCCGCTGTATGCCTGTCATGCCAACCCGCCTGTCACCCGGCTCGTCGGTCGCGGGCCCGGGGCCCCGCAGCCTGCCCTAGCCGAGCAGCTCGTACTGCCTGAGCTTCTTGCGCAGCGTGGCGCGGTTCAGCCCGAGGATCTCCGCCGCGCGGCTCTGGTTGCCACCCGTGTAGTCGAGCACCGCCTCGAACAGCGGCGGCTCCACCTCGCCCAGCACCAGCTCGTAGAGGGCGTTGGGCTTGTGGCCGTTCAGGTCGCGGAAGTAAGTGCGCAGCGCATCGCCGGTCAGGTCGCGCAGCGGCTTGTTGCGCAGCTGGACGACGCTGTCGCGGTGGCGGGAGGGAGACTTGCGGGTGGCGGAATTCTTCTTCGCATTGACCACGGTCTGGCTGCTCCCGCAATGACTCCCGGCTCTCCGGCGATGGCATCGGGCTCGCAGGAACCCCGCGCCGGATGCCGGACGACGATGAATGACCGCAGGGCGCATGCCGTGCGAGGCGTGGTTCTTGGCGCCGATCCCGCGCGCCCTTGTCGTGCCTCGCTGCGACAGCGGCGACGTTGTCGTCGCCCTCCTCCTTCTGCGGGGGCGGAATCATAACACGCGATGCCGACATGCCAACCACGGTACCGCGGGAAACTAGATTGCTGTTGGCGTGACGTCCACAAGTGCATGAACCCGAAAGCCTGCGCGCGAGTGTGGCCGCCGACGCGATGTCGGCGCAGGCTGGACTCGGTCCGGGGTCTGCGCTCAGCGCTGGAAGGGATCGCGCGCCTTCTTGCAGCGAAGGCCGGCATGGCGGTTCGGCATGCAGACGTCGAGATCCCAGCCCGTGGCGTTGTCGCCCGGATCCTCGAGGCTGATGGCGACCGGGATCAGCGCGCCCGGCGGATACACCGACGAAGACGGCGGCGTTTCGGCCAGGTATTCGGCCGGACCAAACTCGCCGCTGGCGATGATGTTCGACCAGCGATCGAGCAACACCACCCGCAGCACCGGCAGGCCGACCGGATAGCTGCTGGTCACGGCGATCTCGGCGGCGATATCGAGCGTGCCCTGCGCCGATTTCCTGACCTGCGCCTTGCGGCTGCGGATCTCGTAGGCATCGAGCGGCCAGTCCGGATCGAGCGGCAGGCCGAGCCGGGCGTAGACGCCGCGCACCGCAGCGCCGTAGGCCGGGCTGGCGGCCAGTTCGTCGCGGAACTGGTGCAGCAGCTGTGCGGCCAGCAGCAGTGCCGCGACCAGGCTCGCGGCGAACCAGCGTCCGGCATGGCTCCCGCGGGCCGGCTGCCGTGTGCCGAAGGAGGGCGGGGGGCCCCAGTCCAGCACGGTCTCCGGGGCGGCAGCGGCAGCCATGACGCCGGCCACCTGGCCTGCGCCGGCGGCGTCGTCCGCCGGTTCGATCTCCGCCTCGACCTGCCCGGCCCAGACGTCAGCCGGATCTTCCGCCACCGTGGCGGGCTCGTCCTTCGGGCCGGCGTCGGCCTCACCGGGACGGTGGAGCATGACCAGCGTCGACTCCGCATGGTTGGCCTCGTCGCCGAGGACGAACAGGGGCTCGGCATCGTCCTCGGCTTCTTCCGCCAGGTCCGCTTCCGGGATGGCGGGTACTTCGGGCTCGACCTCGTTCAGGAACCCTTTCCAGGTATCGGTGTCGGCGGTTTCCCGATCCAGCAAGCCGCCCGTGTCCGGCCAGGGCTCCCTGTCATCGCCCTCCGTCTCCGCATCGTCGACGGTTGCCGCGACTTGCTCCGCGTCGTCCACCGGTTCCTGGAAGGTGTCGCCGAGTGCCGGCTCCGGTCGCGGGTTCACCAGGGACGGGTTCTCCGGCGGGCTCAGGAAAAACCGCTGCCACTCGTTCTCGGGAACATTGAACTCGAGCGCGTCCTCGGCTGTCCCGCCGTCAGCCGGCATCGGCTCCGGCTCGGGTGCGGATGGTGAATTGTCGGGGTGCGTCAGGCGGGGCGCACCAGGCAGCAGCAGGTCGGAGCCGGTCCAGTCGTCCACCAGCGTATCGAGGGCATTGAATACGCCGCCGCAGGCGCCGCAACGCACCTCGCCGGCGGCCATCTGCAGGATGGCCGCGGTGACGCGGAACGTGGAGCTACAACTCGGGCAGCGGGTGTACATGATCCTGGGACAAGGGTGGCCTGTTCCCGGCTCAACGGTGCGGCAGCGGGGCACCGCTGAGCAGCGCCCAGCCGTCGAGTTCGGCGGCGAGGTGCAGGTCGAGCCACGGTGCGCAAGCCTCCTGCACCCGGTTCGCCTGCCCGGTGAGAATACCGCTCAGCGCCACGCGGGCGCCAGCCTGGCAGTGAAGTGCCAGCGTCGGCGCCAGCGCGATCAGGGTATCGGCGAGGATGTTCGCCACCACCACCCCGAAGCGTGCCTCGGCTGCCAGGCCGGCGGGATCGACGACCCGCAGGCGTGCATCGCAGCCGTTGCGCAGGGCATTGTCGCGGGAGGCACGCAGTGCCTGCGGATCCAGGTCGAGTGCCGTGGCGCTCCGCGCGCCCAGCACCAGCGCGGCGATGGCCAGGATGCCGGAGCCACAGCCGAAATCGAGCACCTGGCGGCCCGCGAGATCCATGCCGGCCAGCCACTCCAGGCACAGCCGCGTGGTCGGATGCGAGCCGGAGCCGAACGCCAGGCCCGGGTCCAGGTGGATCACGGCGGCGGCCGGATCGGGGCAGGTGCTGCCCTCGGGACAGACCCAGAGACGGGAGCCGAAGCGCAGGGGCTTCAGGTTCTCGCGGAATTCGCCGATCCAGTCGCGCTCCTCGACGATGCAGGCGGACAGCCCCGCCAGCGCCGCGCCCGCCGCGGCCTCGATGGCCCGTCGCAGCGGCGCCTCCGCCGTGCCCTCGGGCATGAGGGCCGTCACCACCACGCTGTCCCAGAGCGGAGTCGCGCCGGGGGCCGGCTCCAGTATCGGCTCGCCTCCCGGATCGCCGAGCGAGACGGCGAGCGCGCCGGCCGCGTCCAGCACGGCGCTGACCTGGTCGACGGCGCCGACGGGCACCGTGAACTCCAGTTGCAGCCAGCGGTTCAGAGGCCCAGGCGCTTTTCGAGGTAGTGGATGTCGGTGCCGCCGTTCTTGAAGGCGGAGTGCTGGATGATCTCCAGGTGCAGCGGGATATTGGTCTTGATGCCGTCCACCACCATCTCGGTCAGCGCCACGTGCATGCGGGCAATGGCCGAGGCGCGCGTGTCCCCGTGGGCGATGATCTTGGCGACCATGGAATCGTAATAGGGCGGTACCGTGTAGCCGCTGTAGAGGTGGCTGTCCACCCGCACCCCGGGGCCACCGGGCGGGTGCCAGAGATCCACCCGGCCCGGCGAGGGCATGAAGGTCTTCGGGTCCTCGGCATTGATGCGGCATTCCACGGCGTGGCCGTTGATGCGCAGGTCCTCCTGGCGGAAGGAGAGTTTCTCGCCGGCGGCGATGCGCAGCTGCTCGCGCACGATGTCCACGCCGGTGATCATCTCCGTGACCGGGTGTTCCACCTGCAGGCGGGTGTTCATCTCGATGAAGAAGAACTGCCCGTCCTGGAACAGGAATTCGAAGGTGCCGGCACTGCGGTAGCCGACCTCCAGGCAGGCCCTGACGCAGCGCTCGCCCATGCTCCGGCGCAGCTCCTCGCTGATGCCGGGCGCCGGGGCTTCCTCGAGCACCTTCTGGTGGCGCCGCTGCATCGAGCAGTCGCGCTCGAACAGGTAGACGCAGTTCCCATGGCCATCGGCCAGCAGCTGGAACTCGATGTGCCGTGGCCTGGCGAGGAATTTCTCCATGTACACCACGTCGCTGCCGAAAGCGGCCCGGGCTTCGACCTTGGTCACGGAGATGGCGTTGGCCAGAGAGGCCTCGGTGTAGACGACCCGCATGCCGCGGCCACCGCCGCCGGCTGCCGCCTTGATGATCACCGGATAGCCGATGTCCTTGGCCAGCCGCTGGTTCTCCTCCAGCTCGTCGCCGAGCGGGCCATCGGAGCCCGGCACGGTGGGTACGCCGGCCTTGCGCATGGCGTCCTTGGCCGAGATCTTGTCACCCATCATGCGGATGACTTCCGGCGGCGGGCCGATGAACACGAAGCCGGAATTCTCCACGCGCTCGGCGAAGTCCGCATTCTCGGAGAGGAAGCCGAAACCCGGATGGATGGCCTGGGCGTCGGTGACCTCGGCGGCGCTGATGATGGCCGGCATGTTGAGGTAGCTGCCCACGGACGGCGGCGGGCCGATGCAGACCGTCTCGTCGGCCAGCAGCACGTGCTTGAGGCTGGTGTCGGCCGTCGAGTGCACGGCGACGGTCTTGATGCCGAGCTCGCGGCAGGCCCGCTGGATCCGCAGCGCGACCTCGCCGCGATTGGCGATGAGCACCTTGTCGAGCATTACTGGATCACGAACAGGGTCTGGCCGTATTCCACCGGCTCGCCGTTGGTGGCCATGATGGCGGCGATCCGGCCGCCCTTGTCGGCCTCGATCTGGTTCATCATCTTCATGGCCTCGATGATGCACAGCGTGTCGCCGGCCTTAACCTCGCTGCCGACCTTCACGAACGGATCCGCGCCCGGCGCAGGTCCTTCATAGAAGGTGCCGACCATGGGCGATACCACCTTGTGCCCGGGGATCTCGGCCTCCGCAGCGGCTGCGGCGGCCTTGCCGGCCAGCCCCGGGGCCGCGGCAGGCGCTGCCGGTGCGGCCACAGGCGGGGCGGCTGCCGGTGGCGCCACGGCGTAGTGCTGCACCGCACCCCCCGGCGGATAGCGACTGATGCGGACGGATTCCTCGCCCTCGGAGATCTCGAGTTCGGCGATCCCGGATTCCTCCAGCAACTCGATCAGCTTCTTGACCTTGCGGATATCCATGTTGCGGTTGCTCCTCCGGCGGGGATCACTTCACGGGATGGCGCAGGCGCTCGTCGGCGGCCCGCAGGGCCAGCTCGTAGCCGATGGGCCCGAGCCCGGTGATGGTCCCGACCGCGATGTCGGAAAAATACGAATGCCGGCGGAATGCCTCCCGCGCATGCACGTTGCTGATGTGGATCTCGATGCAGGGGATGCCGACGGCGAGGATGGCGTCGCGCAGCGCGACGCTGGTATGCGTCAGCGCCCCGGGGTTGATGAGGATGAAATCTGCCTGTCCGGCGGCAGCCTGCACGCGGTCGACGAGGGCGGCCTCGGCGTTGCTCTGGAAGGCCTCGAGCTGGTGGCCGAGCGACTGGGCGAGTGACGCGGTGGCGCGCTCGATGTCAGCGAGGCTGCTGCGCCCGTAGACACCCGGCTCGCGGGTACCGAGCAGATTGAGATTGGGCCCATTGAGAAGCAGGATGCGGGCCATCCGCGAGCACCCCCTGGCTGACGGCAGATGGCGGCAAGTTTAATGACTTTGGGAGCAAATAGAAGCTTTTTGTCTCAGCGCAGCTTGAGCGCCTCCCGCGCCTGGGTCAGCGTCATGCCCTGCCCGGCCAGCGCGTCGACGACCTCCACGATGCGGGCGAGATCCTGTGGATGCAACTCTCCCATGTGCATGGCGAGGATCTCGCCACCCGGCGCCGCGACCACCGACAGCGGCAGGCCGACGAAAGAGGGGCCGAAGGCTTCGGCGACCGCCATGGCATCTTCCTGGCCGACCAGTATGGGGTAGGTGACGCCTGTTTCGCCGACGAAGCTGCGCACCGGCTCCTCGCGGTCGATGGCGATGCCGATCACCGCCGGCCCGCGCGCGCCACGGTCCTGGTGCAGCTGCTCCAGCAACGGCATCTCCTTGCGGCAGGGTGCACACCAGGTTGCCCAGAAGTTGAGCAGCACGGCCTGGCCGCGCCAGTCGCCGATGGATCGCTGCTGGCCGCTGGCGAGATCCCGCAGATGGAAATCCGGCAACGTCGTCGGCGCAGGCCGGGCTGGCGGTGCCGGCGGCGGGGCCGACTGTGGTGCGGGCCAGAACGCACGTCCTGCCAGGTAGCCGGCAGCCGCGAAGACCACCAGCAGGACAAGCAGGCGCGGTGTGCGATGCATCGCGCTGCTTCAGCGGCCGATGGCGCTGCGGACGTGGCTGGCGAAGGCGGTCGCGTCCTTGAAGCCGACGACGCGATAGTCCTGGCGCTCCTGTCCGTCGGCACCGAAGAAAATGATGCTCGGCGGACCGAAGATGCCGAAGTGCCGGAGCAGGGCCTGGTCCTCGGCGTCGTTGGCGGTGACGTCGGCCTGCACCAGGATGGCGCCCGACAGGGCGGCCTGTACCGCGGGGTCGCTGAAGGTGTAGCGCTCCATCTCGATGCAGGAGGTGCACCAGTCGGCATAGAAATCGAGCATCAGCGGCTTGCCGGCCTGGCCGGCCGCGGCGAGGGTTTGCTCGAGGTCGGCGACCGTCTTGATGCGCTGGAAGGCGGGCTGGACCTCCGCAGGCCGTGCCGCGCCGGCCTGCAGCGTGCCGAGCGGCTGCAGTGGATCGCGCCCGCCGGCGAGCGCACCGACCAGCAGCACCGCGCCATAGAGCGCGGCGAGGAGCCCGAGACCCTTGGCGAGCTTGCGTGCCGGCTCCGCATCGGCCTCCAGACCCTGGAAGGCGCCGAGGAAGACGCCGGCCATGAACACCAGCACGGCCCAGAGCACCATGGTCACGCCATCGGGCAGCAGCCGGCCGAGCATCCACACCGCGAGGCCCAGCATCATGAAGCCGAAGGCACCCTTCACGGCGATCATCCACGCGCCGGCCTTCGGCAGCAGCTTGCCGGCCGAGGTGCCGACCACCAGCAGCGGCAGGCCCATCCCCAGGGACAGCGCGAACAGCGCCAGGGCGCCCCGCAGCATGTCGCCGGTCTGGGCGATGACGGTAAGTGCCGCGACCAGCGGCGGCGCTACGCAGGTGGTGACCACCAGCGCCGAGAGGGCGCCCATGGCCGCGGTGCCGATGAAGGTGCCGCCCCGCTGGCGGCCGCTCGCGGCATGGACACGATTCATGAGCGCGGCGGGAATCTGCAATTCGTAGAGCCCGAACATCGACAGTGCCAGCGCCACGAACAACAGGGCCATGCCGATGATGATCCAGGGCTGCTGGAGGGCCGCCTGGATCTGGCTGCCCGCGGCGGCGAAGGCGGCACCGGCGATGGTGTAGGTGAGCGCCATGCCGAGCACGTAGGTGAGCGAGAGGGCAAAGGCGCGGCCGGTGGTCACGTCCCTGCCCTGGCCGACGATGATGCCGGAGAGGATGGGCACCATCGGCAGGCAGCAGGGCGTGAAGGAGAGCAGCAGGCCGAGGCCGCCGAAGGTCAGCATCACCAGGGCGAGGTTGGCGCTGCCGACCATGGCGGCGAGGCGGTCCTGCTCGGACACCATCGGTGCCGCGGCCGGTCCTGCAGCGGCGACGCCGGCAACGGCTGCCGCGCCGCTGGCGGCCGGGCCCGCCGTCAGGATCCGCGTCTGCGGCGGATAGCAGATGCTGTCTTCCTTGCAGCCCTGGTACGAGACTTCGATCTCCACGGCGCCGGGGCCGGCGCCGGACAGGGCGGCCTCGGCCACGGCCTGGCCGTAGTACACCTGGGTCTTGCCCCAGTACTCGTCTTCCTTGTCCTTGCCCTGTGGCAGGCTCGGCGGACCCAGCGTGACGCCCGGCGACAGGCTCCTGGCCTTGATGCTGTCGCGGTAGAGGTAGTAGCCGGGCAGGATGTCCCAGGTCAGTCGCAAGCCGTTGTCACCGATGCGTTCGGCGCCCGGCTGGAAGACCTGCTCCGCGGGCAGTGGCGCGTCGGGGTGATCGCCAGCCAGCAGGGCCGCGAGGCCCTTGCCCGGTCCGGGCGTGGCGCCTGCCGCGGCCAGTGTCACCGAGGCCTGCCAGTTCTGCGGCGGATAGCAGAGGCCGATGTCGGCGCAGCCCTGCGACTTGATGCTGAACTCCACCGGCCCGTCCGCCGCTCGGGTCACGGGGATGCGCACCACCGCCTCGCCGCGATAGACGTGCATGTCGCCGAAGAACTCGTCCTTGTAGGGCTGTCCCTCGGGCATGGCCGGCGTGCCCAGCTCGGTGCCCGCGCTGCGCGGCGCGAAGCTCATGCGCTCGCGATAGAGGTAGTAGCCCGGCTCGATGCGCCAGTGGACAACGATGTCGCGCCCCTCGGTGGCCACCGTGTAGCGGAAGGCCTGCTCGGGGCGCAGCGGTTCCTCGGCACCGGGGGCGGAACCGGCCAGCGCCAGCCAGGCCAGGGCCGCGAGGAGCAGCCGGCGGGATACCGTCGAAATGCTCACGGCGCGGTGCTCCCGCGGATCCAGTCCAGGTAGGCGGCCGAACCGGCGGTGATGGGCAGGGCGATGATCTCGGGCAGCTCGTTGGGGTGGAGGGTGCGGATGGCGGCTTCCAGCCTGTCGTACCGCGCCCGAGTGGTCTTGATCAGCAACAGCACTTCGTCTTCCTGCTGGAGATGGCCTTGCCAGCGGAACCAGGACTTGACGCCGGTGATGCGGTTGACGCAGGCGGCCAGTTCCTGGTCGATCACCGCCGTGGCGATTTCCGCCGCGATCGTGTGGCCGGGGCAGGTGGTCAGCACCAGCAAACAGTCTTCAGCCATGGCTGCACCGCAATAACCCGTATCCCGTGCCGGGCGCAAGGATACCCGCCACCGCCATGGCCTGCATGCGGACTGGTGCCGGGGCTTGCAAACGGCGGATTCCTGAATACCATTAGCACTCACTTTTTGAGAGTGCTAACAATGCCGGGACCCCCAGGTATCCGGCCTAGTCTTTGAATTCAAAGGAGATTGTCACATGAAGCTGCGTCCCCTTCATGATCGCGTGGTCATCAAGCGGCTCGAGGAAGAGCGCACGTCGCCGGGCGGCATCGTGATCCCCGACACCGCAACCGAGAAGCCCATCCGCGGCAAGGTCATTGCCGTCGGCACGGGCCGGATTACCGAGAAGGGCGAGATCCGCCCGCTGGACATCAAGAAGGGCGACACGGTGCTGTTCGGCAAGTACAGCGGCACCGAGGTCAAGCTGGACGGTGACGAGCTGGTCGTGATGCGCGAAGACGACATCATGGCCGTCATCGAGGGCTGATCGCCCCTTCCCCTGCATCGCAAGACATTTCATTCGAGAGGTAAACAGACATGGCAGCTAAGGAAGTCCGCTTTGGCGATGATGCCCGCCGCCGCATGCTCAGTGGCGTCAATATCCTCGCCAACGCCGTGAAGGTCACCCTGGGCCCCAAGGGCCGCAACGTGGTGCTCGACAAGGCCTTCGGCGCCCCGACCGTCACCAAGGACGGCGTCTCGGTGGCCAAGGAAATCGAGCTCGACGACAAGTTCGAGAACATGGGCGCACAGATGGTGAAGGAAGTGGCCTCGCACACCTCCGACACCGCCGGTGACGGCACCACCACCGCCACCGTGCTGGCGCAGTCCATCCTCAAGGAAGGCCTGAAGGCCGTGGCCGCGGGCATGAACCCGATGGACCTGAAGCGCGGCATCGACAAGGCCTCCGCCGCGGTCACCGAAGAGCTGAAGCGGCTGTCCAAGCCCTGCTCCGACAACAAGGCCATCGCCCAGGTGGGCACCATCTCCGCCAACGGTGATGCCGTCATCGGCAACAACATCGCCGATGCCATGGCCAAGGTGGGCAAGGAAGGCGTGATCACCGTGGAAGAGGGCTCGGGCCTGGAGAACGAGCTCGAGGTGGTCGAGGGCATGCAGTTCGACCGCGGCTACCTGTCGCCGTACTTCATCAACAGCGCCAGCACCCAGAGCTGCGAGCTGGAAAACCCCTACATCCTCCTGCACGACAAGAAGATCTCCAACATCCGCGAGCTGCTGCCGCTGCTGGAAGGCGTGGCCAAGGCCGGCAAGCCGCTGCTGATCATCGCCGAGGACATCGAGGGCGAGGCGCTGGCTACCCTGGTGGTCAACAACATCCGCGGCATCCTCAAGGTCGCGGGCGTCAAGGCCCCGGGCTTCGGCGATCGCCGCAAGGCCATGCTGCAGGACATCGCCATCCTCACCGGTGGCGTGGTGATTTCCGACGAAGTGGGCCTGTCGCTCGAGAAGGCCAAGCTGGATGACCTCGGCCGCGCCAAGAAGGTGCAGGTTGCCAAGGAGAACACCACCGTCATCGACGGCGGCGGCAAGACCAAGGACATCAAGGCCCGCATCGAGCAGATCAACAAGGAGATCGAGGACACGACGTCCGACTACGATCGCGAGAAGCTGCAGGAGCGGGTCGCCAAGCTCGCCGGCGGCGTGGCCGTGATCAAGGTCGGTGCCGCGACCGAGGTCGAGATGAAGGAAAAGAAGGCCCGCGTCGAGGACGCCCTGCACGCCACCCGTGCGGCCGTCGAGGAAGGCGTGGTTCCTGGCGGTGGTGTCGCGCTGATCCGCGCGAAGAAGGCCCTCGACAGCGTCAAGGGTGAGAACGACGACCAGAACGTCGGCGTGAACATCCTCAAGCGCGCCCTCGAGGAGCCGCTGCGCCAGATCGTCATCAACGCCGGCGAGGATGGTGCGGTGGTCCTCAACCGCGTCGCCGAGGGCAAGGGCAACTTCGGCTACAACGCCCAGACCGGCGAGTTCGGCGACATGGTCTCGATGGGCATCATCGACCCGACGAAGGTGACGCGCTCTGCCCTGCAGAACGCCTCCTCCGTGGCGGGCCTGCTGCTCACCACCGAGGCGATGATCACCGAGGCGCCGAAGAAGGACGACAAGTCCGCCGGTGGCCCGCCGATGCCGGACATGGGTGACATGTAAGGCAGCGGGAATGGTGACAGGCTTCCGCCTGTCACCATTTCGTCTGCGTCAGATGGAGAGCCCCGCTTCGGCGGGGCTCTTTCTTTGTGGCTTCGGTGCAGATTCTCGTCGCGCGCCTTTTGCAACGCTCGCGCAGAAAAGCCGGCTGGTGATCTGCCAGCCTGGCTGGCGAGGCTGCTGGCAGGCAAACCGGCCGGCGGCGACGCAGGGCCGGCACGCCAGTTTCCTGGTCGGGGCCCGCCCCCCTGGCGCCGGGTCCCGGTGCCGACCTGCTCCATCGATCAGCTTCCTTGACCAGCCACCAACTGGTCTATAGTCTGGTCTGAACACATGGGAGACTTGGCATGAAGAACGAAATTGGCGCTTATGAGGCCAAGACGCGTCTGCCCGAGTTGCTGCGGGCAGTGAAAGCCGGCCAGCGCTTCACCATCACCAATCGCGGCCAGGCCATTGCAGACCTGGTGCCGAGTGAGGATGTGGGCGCCACCGACCCGCGGGCGGCGATCGAGCGATTCCAGAGTTTCATGCAGGCCAACCCGGTGAAGGGCCGGACAAAAATCCGCGCGCTGATCGTCGAGGGTCGTGAGTGAGACTGGTGCTGGATGCCTCGGTTACGCTGTCCTGGCTGCTGATTGACGGCCGTGCCGCCGAGCGCCGATACGCGCACTCCGTTCTGGAGGCGATGAAGGCCCAGGATACCGTGGCTGAAGTGCCGGTGACCTGGGGACTGGAAGTTGCGAACGTCCTCGCGAAGGCCGAGGCGAGGAAACTCATCACCGAGGCTCAGAGCGAGGCGTTCCTGGAGATGCTGGCGGGGATCCGCATTCGCGCGGATGAGCGGACCTTTCCGCAGTCCCTGACGGACGTGCTGCAGCTGGCTCGTCGCTATCGCCTGTCATCCTACGACGCGTCCTACCTCGAACTCGCGCTGCGCAATGGCTTGCCGCTCGCCACGCTCGACATCGCGCTGGCAAAGGCCACAGAAAAAGCCGGAATCCGCCGCTTCAACCCGACCAGCCGGTGATGGGGAAGACGGTGCCGGTGTTACGGTTTCGGTAACTCGACGAACGCCGGCGCGAACCGCCAAGCCGCAGGCCATCAGCGTGAGAAGGTCGAGCGACTGTGTCGCCGACCTGTTCCCCGCGACTAGTACGCCCTGCTCCGGAGGGCCGGCTAGCCCGCCGCAACCGGCTGCCATTCGTGGACCCAGACCTTGGCCTTGGGAACCCAGGGCATGCCGGGATGCAGGGCGAGGATGCTCTCGCGGTAGGCCTCCATCGAGGGATAGCCTTCGGCCCGGGCCTGGGCCTCGGTCATCTCGCCGAGCAGCTGCGGGTAGACGGCCGTGATCCGGAACGTCCTGCCACCGAGTTCCCAGGTCTCGCCGACGTCGGCGTAGCGACCATTGCGGCGTTGCGCGGTCTTCCGGCCGGCAAGGACCTGGGCCACGCCTTCCTCGTTGGTGACCAGGCGATCGATGGTGCAGGTCTTCGGGGGAAGTTCCACGGGAAATCCTTTCGCTCATGAGCTGTTCCGCGGATGGTACTGCAACGATGAGTGGCGGGTGTGAAGCACAGCCACGCCGGGATGGCGTTTGCCGGGGTCCGTGCCGGGTACAGCTGGCGATTGGGTGGCTTCCGGCATCCCTTCTAGAATGGCTGCCAGGGTCTGGCGGGAGTATCCGGATGAAGACGCTTCGCTACTTCATGCTTGCGTTGGGAATGGCACTCGCGCTGGCGGCCAGGGCGGATACCCCGGCAGTCGATCTCTCCGGCGAGTGGTATTTCGAGGTGCAGTCGCCCAACGGGCCAGGCTGGCGCGAACTCCTCTTCCGCCAGGAGGGCAGTCGCGTGATCGGCTTCATCAGCAGCGACTCGGCGAGCGGGCGCTTCGTCGGCCACCTCGACGGCAACGAACTGGAGTTCACGGCCGTGCTCGAGTTCGGCGGCCAGCCCATGGCAGCGGTCTACCGGGCAAAGGTGGACGGAGACCACATGAGCGGCAGCATCGAGTACGGCGACTACGGCAAGGCGACCTTCAGCGGACGACGCGGGCGACGGCCCGCGCCGGCGGGTCCGCCCCAGCCCATCGTGGGCTCGGCGGCAGCGGCGGGCATCGCCGCGGCGGCGGACGGTGACCGCTTCGGCGTGCTGCAAAAGGGCGTGCTGCTGCCCGAAGTGCTGGCCATTCCCGGCGGGCACTTCCGCATGGGCAACAACGGCCCCGCGGTGAACCCGACGACCAGCGAAGACTTCGCCTACGTACACGAGGTGACGCTTTCGCCCTTTCGCATGAGCCGCTTCCTCGTTACCAATGCGCAGTACCTCGCCTTCACCAGCGCGACCCGGCGCGAGCCGCCCCTGCCACCACGGGGCTGGGACGGCTACCTGGACCGCTACCCGAACCACCCGGTGGTGAACGTGAGCTACGAGGATGCCGTCGCCTACACGCGCTGGCTGTCCGGGGTGACTGGCAATCGCTACCGGCTGCCGACCGAGGCGGAATGGGAGTTTGCCGCGCGCGGTGGCAAGGACGGGCAGGACTACGTGTTCGGCGACGCCTGGCGGGTCGACGGGGCGAACACGGCAACCTGGCACATCAGCCACGCCATCACGCGCAAGCAGTGGAAGGACTGGTGGGATCGCGACGGCGAGCGGCTCTCGCGGTCGCAGCCGATGACGACGCGCGTCGGCCAGTTCCCGCCCAATGCCTTCGGCCTCTACGACATGGTCGGCAACGTCTGGGAATGGACGCAGGACTGGTACCAGGAAGACTACTACCGGGTCTCGCCCCCGAAGGATCCGCAGGGGCCAGCGACTGGCGCGGAAAAGGTGTTGCGCGGCTGCTCCTGGTACAACCAGCCCGATGTCTGCTTCATCGCCACCCGCGACCGCTACGCGCCGGACCGGCGGCTCTACTACACCGGCTTTCGCGTGGTCGCCGAGGACTGAGGCAGTCCGGGGTGCCGGTGTTACGGTTTCGGTTACGATCGAGATGACCGGCAGGCACCCGGCGAACTTGCCGAAACCGTAACACCGGCACTTTGCACACGCAGGCGCGGCAGGCAGGCACCGAGACAGGCCAGCGCCAGCCATAGGGACGCCGGCAACGGCACTTCGGCGGCCGGCAGGATGCCCGGGCTGAACTGCAGCCCGAAGGCGTCACGCAACGCGAAGTCGCTGGCGATGCGGAACGTCGGATCGATGAAGGCGTGCGCCTCGGCACCCCCGGTTATCGGCAGGAATGCGCGCGGATTGATCTCCCCGTAGGCGAGCATCGTCACGGTGATGGCGCTGTCCGGCGCCGCGTCGATTACGGCATCAATGGCAAAACCGTCCTCGTCATCGAGGGATGACAGGGAGAACGGGACCACGGCGTTGGCCGATTCGCCCAGGGTGCCACCGACGGAGACCCCGGCGAGCATTTGCGCCGAATACTCCCCGCTCTTGCTCACCCACACATTGCCAAACGCATGGATGTTTACCGGCACGAATTCGACGACGGGTGCTCCCGGCAGCGGAACCACGGCGAATTCGTAGACGATCTCGACCCGGCCTTCCGCACCCGTCCTGGCCGAGGCGGCCAGGTCGAGGACGATAGACGGCGTGGCCCCGCCGGTGGTGCGTGCGTGGCCGGAGGAGAATCCGTCGGCTGCCGGGCAGTTCCTGTCGATCGTATCCGGCGCGAATATCGAGCTGCCACCGACACCGGCCGGGCAGTCGCCGCTGGTGCCACCGGATATGCTCTCGGTGAATGTCGCTGCCCGGAGTGTTGCGGCCTCCACCGGCGCCGTCAGGAACAGGACCGTGCCGACCGCCAGCAGCAGCTTGCGAACCAGTCGTCTGTACGCCAGGAATCCGGGATCGACGTGCATGACGTACCTCCCCCGGGCGTCGCGCGGGCCGCTGGCCCGAAGAGGCCAGGCGGCGGCAACCCCGCCCGGCTCGCATCGCCCGATGTTATCGTTTGTCCCAACGCTGGACCCGGGCCAGAAGGCTGTCAAGCGGTCTGGTCAGGTGCGAGGCCGAGGCCACAGGCATGTCATTCGACCCCTATTTCTGGCTGGTCACCCTGCATGTGGTGCTGTTCGCCTACTGGCTGGGCGGTGACTTCGGCGTCTATGTCTGTTCGCGCTATATCGTGCGTGCCGACCTGCCGCTGGCGACGCGGGAGCGATTCCTCGAGGCGCTGATGGCGATCGACATCCTGCCGCGGACGGCGATCGTGCTGCTGCCCGTCGTCGGCCTGCAGATGGCGGTGATGCGTGGCGCGATCGACATGGGTGCTGCCGGGCGGCTACTCGGCGTGGTGATCGGCCTCGCCTGGCTGGCCGTGGTCTGGATGGCGTATCGCACACTGCGTCGGCCGTCAGCCATACCCTGGCAGCAGATCGACGTCGGCTGGCGGGTGGTGCTCATCGCCGGCCTGCTGGTGATCGGCGTGCAGTCGCTGCGAAGCGGTGAGCCGGTCCATGGCAACTGGCTCGCGGCGAAGATCCTCGGCTACGCCTTGCTGCTGGTCATCGGCCTGTACCTGCGCATCAGTATCCGCGGCTGGCGGGATGGATTCCGGCGCCTGCGGGCCGGCGAGCATGGCGCGCAGGTCGATGCGCTGTTCACCGATGCCTACCGGCGCGCCCGGCGCACGGCCTGGCTGTACTGGACGCTGATCATCTCCGTGGCCTGGCTGGGGCTGACGAAGCCGTTCTGAGGGCCTGCCCGACTTCAGGCCGCCGCGCGCTCACACCACGTTCTGACCCGTTCGCTGAACGCGCTGGCCTTGCAGCTGGTCATGACGAGCTCATGAGTGGCCCGTGTCATTCCCACATAGAGAAGCCGTGCCTCATCGGCTTCCGCACGGAATGGCCAGAACCCGAGGCCGGCGATGAGCACGACACGGAACTGCAAGCCCTTGCTGCTATGCGGAGTCATGAGCTTTACGCTGACTCTGGTTGGGTCGAACGACTTCGTCTTCGCATCCCTGAGCCAATCGAATGGCACCGATATGCGTGACATCGCCGAGGCCAGCTCGTCGGCGACAAATGGCGCCGTGTAGAGAACCCCAATCTCACTCCATGAGATCCCGCGTGTGTGGAACGCCAGCAACTGCTTGCCGATGTAGTCCGCCTCTGCTTTCAGAGATGCCAGTTGTGCGAATCGCGGCGGGACTCCCGTTCGCCCACCCGACTCGGGGCTGATCAGCGGCACGCCATCGTCATCGGCATCTACCGGGGAGAGAAGTTGTGCCGCGAAGCTGCGCGCGCACGCGAGTATCTCGTCAGTGTTGCGGTAGTTTCGCCTGAGGATCTTCGTGCGGCCGGTCGCGGCGATGCCTACGCTACGGAAGGAAAACGACCGGGGCCGGTTCGCCCCGTAGATTGACTGTGCATCGTCGTACAGGAGCAATAGTGAGTTGCTTTCCGGGTCCAGCATCTGTACGGCGAGCTGCAACCACTCCGGCGCGAAATCGTGGCCCTCATCGATCATCAGCGCGCCGTACTGCGCCCGCGGAATCTGCCCTCTGTCGACCGCCCTGATTACGGTGCGCACCAGTTCATCGTAGCTACCATCCGACGCGCCTGACACGTGATAGAGACGAAGCTGTTCGGCACACCAGGCATGAAAGGTGTGCACGGTGACCTGCTCGCCCACGCCTTGCAGGGCGAGATGATGGCGCAGCCATGAGGCGAGCGAGCGATTGAATACCAGGACGAGGATGGGCTTGTGGAGCGTGCGCGCCAGGTGCAGGCAGCGATAGGCAAGGATCAGTGTCTTTCCCGAGCCTGCGACACCGTGGATCACGCGATGTCCCTCGCCGATGCTTCTGGCGATTTCCTCCTGCGCAAGGTCCATGACCTGAAGCAGGTCGGCAGCGCGGGTTGAACCGCTGTCCGGCCGCGTACCTGTCAGGTCGAGAGCGGGTTGATGGATGCGCAGCTCCGGAAACAGGTGCCAGCGGACGCGCTCCACCTGCGGCATGGTGAGCCGGCTCTCGAAGTGGACGTTGAACATCGCCCACAGACGTGATTGGAATGCTTCGGGATCAGCGGCTTCGGTCATCTCGTCCTTGCAGATGACCAGATGTGACTGCAGGATGTCCTCGAGTCCGGAGCTTTCGAACTGATGGCGTGTAATGTTCGTCAGCACGACTCCATATCCGTAGGGAAAATTGAGCCTCCCCTCGAAAGCCGAGCCGGGTGGTTCGACGAGTTGTGGATCCCGCCTCAACAGGTCCACTACCGCATGGGCGTACTGTCGCGCCTGTTCCAGCGGGCTGGGGACGACCTTGTGCCCACTGCCGGTGTCGATCGTGAAGCGCACGGGGTCCGCATCGCGGATTGTCTCGAGGCGCCAGTCCTTCACCTCCAGGACCAGCAGGCCCCTGCCCGGATGCAGCACCAGGAAATCCGGGTGCCGGTGCTGGGCACCGACCGGAACGTTGAACCAGCAGAGGTAGTCATCTTCCAGCAGGCCCCTCAGGCGTTCGGCGAACCGGCGTTCGCCGGGCGTAGCGGGATTGCCGGCACCGGGGCTGGAGAGGAAGGTCGCCACGGTCTGATCATACTGAAAGATGGGGGGCTGACGATGCCGGGCCGATCACGTTGTCGTGTGCCGGGAATGGATCAGTTGCGTATTGGTTCCCGGCTCCTGTGCGATCTGACCGGCGCGGGCGACCACTAGACCCACTCAGCTGCACGAAGCGAGGCTGTCGATCCAGTCGGTGATCAGCTGCACGCCCTGGGTATCGACGCGATTCGAACCGAAGGGCGGCATCATGTCGGCGCTGCCACGCTGATCCATGCGCTCGAGCAGCACCGAGCTGCCGGGTGCCCCGGGCGCAACGATGCGTGCATTGGGCAGGCCGAGGTCACCGGCCTGCGGCAGGGCGTTGCAGGTGTTCGTGGCGGTGAGCGAGGTGGTATAGCGCAGGTCCATGCTGCTTGGAGTGGGCCCGCCGGGCTGATGACAGAAGGCGCAGTTGGTGTGCAGCCAGGCGCGGGCGCGCTCGGTGAGGGTGCCGGCGGTACCCTCTGGATCCGGAATCACCGGCAGCGCCGATGGCGCCGCGGTGATCGGCGGCGAGAGCATCTGGATGGCATTCAGCGTCACCACCTGGTTCGCGGTACGTCCGGTCGCGGGAAACAGCAGGTTGCCATTGAGCTGGGCCGTTTCCAGACCCAGGCTGCGGCCCGCAGCCGCGGTGTGGCAGCCGAGGCACTGCGCCTCGCTCGGGAAGATCCAGTTCTGGCCGCTGATCGCCACCGTCTTGCCGCCGACGACGCGGGTCGCGTCGGTACCGGCGGCATTCCACTCGTAGGTGTAGCCGGCCCAGTTGCCGTTCGTGTGGCGCATGAACAGGCGCGTTTCCACCAGCCGCGTGCCGATGCGGAAGTCCTTGCGCAGCACGGTGCCGTTGGGGAAATCCCAGTCATGGTCCGCGGCGCTGGTGTCGATGTTCTGGCCATCCGGCAGCGCCAGCCAGCGCGCCTTCGCGGCTCCGTCCGACCAGAAGCCGGCATTCGGCGCGTAGGGGATGAGGCCGGGTGCAGGCTGCGACGGGTTGCCGCTGGCGCCACAGCCGGTGGCCGAGAACTGCGTCGGGACGCTGCCGCCGCCCGTACCCTGCACGATCCGGTGGAGACCGCCGCCGTTGATGTCGACGACGTACAGCTCGCCATCCAGCGCCTCGCCGAAAGAGGAGATCCCGAGTCCGGTCGAAATGCCCTGCGAGCCCGTGACCGTCACGGTTGGCTGCGAAGCCGAGGGAATGTGCCAGATCCGCCCGCTGCCGTAATCGCCGAACACGTAGCGGCCGACCAGCGCCGGGATCGCCGTGCCGCGGTACACGTAGCCGCCGGTGATGGAGAATCCCGCGCTGCGGCCGTACTCGGCGACCGGATCCAGCCGTGGCTGCAGGCTGCCGCAGCTGAGGTTGTAGTCGTGCGCACCTTCGCGGCAGCGCCAGCCGTAGTTGCCGCCGGAGACGACGCGGTCGACTTCCTCCCATGCCGACTGGCCGACATCGCCCACCCAGAGCGCATGGCTGCCGCCGCGATCGAAGCTCCAGCGCCAGGGGTTGCGAAAGCCGTAGGCATGGATCTCCCGACACTGGGCCGCGGTGGTCGTGCCCGTCGTGCAGGCTCCACCGGTGCCGGCGAACGGGTTGCCCGCCGGGATGCTGTACGCGGTCGCCGCAGGGCCGCCGACATCGATGCGCAGCATCTTGCCGAGCACGGTCTGCAGGTTCTGGCCGTTGCCGATCGCGCCGTGCGGGTCACCGCCGCTGCCGCCGTCACCGAAGCCGATGTACAGGTAGCCGTCCGGGCCGAAGGCGATATGGCCGCCATTGTGGTTCGATTCCGGTTGCTCGACGGTCAGCAGGATGGTTTCGCTGCCCGGGTCGAGCGTCGTGTTGTCGCCCGCGAGCCGGAACGAGGAGATGCGCGAGGTCAGTGGCCCTGGGTCGGTGGTCGTGTACGAGAGGAAGACCCGCGGGTCGGTCGGGAAATCCGGATGGAAGGCCATGCCGAGGAGGCCGCGCTCACCCCCCGAGGTCACGCGGCCGCTGATATCGACGAAGGTCGATGTCGAACCCGCATTCGGCGCATTGTCGAACATCCGCACGCGCCCGGCCTGTTCCACGACGTACCAGCGGGATGGGTCGGCCGGCGCCTGCAGCATCGCGACGGGCGAGCTGAAGGTCAGTGCCGGGAACACGCGGCTCACCGCCAGGCTTGCGGTGGGCTCCGCGCCGGCGAGGCAGCTGCTGTTCCCCGGCCGGGTGTCGAGGCCGGACAGCGGCACCGCCGGCGTGGTGACACTGATTGCGGCCGATTGCGCCGACTCGTTGGCGGGCGTTGCCGCATCGATCGCGCTGACCCGGTAGGTGTACGGGGTGCCTGCGGTAACCGAGTTGTCGGTGTAGCGGTTGGTCGTGGGCGAGGCGAGCGGGCTCGCGCTGCCATTTCGGTAGACGCGGTAGCCGGCAAGCCCTGCGCCGCCGGTATCCGTCGAGGCGCTCCAGCTGAGCTGAACCTGTGTCGGCTGTGGTGCGGTTGCCTGGAGATTTGCCGGGACCGAGGGTGGTGTCGCATCGGCTGGCGATGGATCGGGCGTGTCTCCGGGCGGGCCGCCGCCCCCACTGCCGCCGCAGGCCGCGAGACTTGCCATCGCGGCCCCGAGGAGAATCCATGTCTGCCACTTCATGCGAACCATATGGCACCCCCACCCGGGCATCCTGCCCGCAGGCGATCCGCTTGCATAGGGTGTTTGCGGGCACCAGGCCCTCCTCGCCGACGTGGTGTCTGGCTCAACGGCCGGCGAGGTGGTCGATCTTGCTCTCAAGGCGGCTGAACAGGGCCTCCAGCTGCCGCATGCGGATGTCGTCGACCTTCTCGTGCAGGCTCATGATCTCGAGTTCCGCCTTGAGGTTGACCTCGTAGTCGTGGGCGGCCCCGATGCGATCCTTCGCCGCCTGCCTGTTCTGCGACATCATGATGACGGGGGCCTGGACGGCGGCCACCATCGACAGGATCAGGTTCAGGAAGACGAATGGGTAGGGATCGGGTGGCCGGCTCAGCAGCCAGGCATTCGTCAGGACCCAGATGACGATCGAGGCGGCAAACAGGAAGATGAAGGCCCACGATCCGCCGAATGCGGCGACGCGATCCGCCACCCGGTCGCCGAAGGTCAGCTCGTCGCGAAAGGCATCGTTGACGTTGCGCGAGATGGCCGTCCGCTCCGCGATGCGCCGCAATACCCGCTGCTCGCGCGGTGGCAGGTCGTCGAAGCCCTTGCTGAGCAGCCGCTGCGCCAACTCCCTTACCCGGTCGTTCATTACCTGCTCCTTCGCCGAAACCTGGCCATGACAGCATAGGGCGCCTCGAGGTCGCCCTGGAAGTGAAGGTGCCACGCCGACCGGCTGCGGATCAGGATCGCTTCTGCTCTTCCTCGGGTGGCATGACGGCGCGGAAATCGCGATACAGCAGCAGGTCATAGACGATCTTCAATGTCCCGCTGATGAAAAAGGGCACGCTCAGCAGGGCGGGTGCCCCGAACAGGAGGCCCGCCAGGGCGGGTGAGAGGGAAGCGCCCAGGGACCGCGCAATGGAGGTCACGCCCGAGGCGGCCGACCGTTCGTCCGGCGCGACGACCGCCATCGTATACGACTGCCGTGTCGGCACGTCCATCTGCGAGATGGCGAAGCGGAGCAGAAGCAGGCCGATGGCCAGGGGCAGCGTCGGCATCAACGGAATGCAGATCAGCAGGACATTCGACGGGATGTGCGTGAAGACCATCGTGTTGACCAGGCCAATGCGGCTCGCGAGCCTGACCGCCAGCAGGGCGGAGATGCCGGCCAGCAGGTTGGCAAGGAAGAATACCGACCCGAGCACGGCGATATCCGCGCCGAAGCGCAGGTGAAACCAGTAGGCCAGCATGCTCTGGACGATCAGCCCGCCGGCAAATGCATCCAGGGCGAACAGACCGCTGAGCCTGAAAACCACATGCCGCGAACGATGCAGGCCCAGGATGCGCGGCCTGTCGCGTGAGGGCAGCGCCGTGCTGGCCTCTATGGCAGGCGACAGGCGGGCGAACAGGACCAGCAGTGCCAGACCACCCAATGCATAGGCAGCGAGGACCATGCGGTACGACTCGAGTGCCGCCCAGCCGTGGGCTTGCAGCAGTCGCGCAAGCCATCCCCCGGCCAGCGCGCCGAGCGCGGTAGCGAACGAACCGGCGAGGTTGTACCAGGCGAACAGCCGCGTGCGCCGTTCATCTGCGACCAGCTGGCTGAGGCTGGCCTGCTCGACAGAGAGGAACGGACCAATCTCGTTCCCGCTCGGGCTGATGACACCCACGATGGCCGCGATAACCAGCAGGGTATAGTCCCGGGTCAGTGCAAAGCTGATTCCCGCCGCCGTCATCAGCATGGCGCCGCAGAGCAGGACCCGCTTTCGACCCACGCGGTCGGCGGATGTGGTCAGCCAGAGCGAGATGGCGGCGTCGCCGATGAGCGTGCAGGTGAACAGCAGCCCGATCTGGGGGCCAGTCAGGCCTGCAGCGGCAAGATAGATGGCGAGCACGACCGACAGCAAGCCGTAGCAGAACAGGCGGATGATGCGCGTGGAAAAGAGGAGGAGGGCGTCCATTCCGGCGATTGATGTGCTTCCGGGCGGTGCTGCGGGGCCAGGCTCACGCACCGAGACTGGAGTGTACTGGCATAATCCGCAACCATGAAAGCCGCACTCAGCGACCTCGAAGCCCGCGTCCTCGGCTGCTTCCTCGAGAAGGAGGTGACGACACCCGAGCAGTACCCGCTGTCCATCAATGCCTTGACCAATGCCTGCAACCAGAAGAGCAACCGCGATCCGGTTCTGGAGCTGGACGAGGCAACGGTGCAACAGGTGATCGATGGCCTGCTGAGGGAACGGATCGTGAGCGACCGCTCACCCTATGGCGGCCGTGTGCCGAAGTACAAGCAGGTGTTCTGCAACACGGAGTTCGGGCCCCTGCAGTTCACCGAGCTGGAGCGGGCCATTCTCTGCGAACTGCTGCTGCGGGGCCCGCAGAGCGCGGGAGAGCTGCGCACCCGCAGCCAGCGGATGGCACCGCGTGCAGAGGTGGCTGATGTCGAGGCGGCACTCCAGGCCCTGGCCGTTCATGAGCAGGGGCCATTCGTCGTGCTGCTGCCGAGGCAGGCGGGCCAGCGGGACCCGCGCTGGGCGCATCTGTTGAGTGGCGAGGTCAGGGTCGAACCGGTGGCGGTCACAGCTGGCCCGGCCGCCGGAGCATCACGCGCCGGCCTGGCGGAACGCGTCGAGCGCCTCGAGGCGCAGGTGGTCGAGCTGCAGGCGGAATTGGCAGCGCTGCGCAATCAGCCGCGCTGACCAGAGCCCATCCCGGTCGGGCGTCAATCGGCCGCGTGCAGCTGCATGACGATGATGCGGTTGCCGTCGTGGTCCGTGATCGGGAACTCGCGGCGCGAGGGGTTGGTCAGCTCGAGGATCGGCCCGACGTCGGGATACTTCGGCTCTGCGGCGAGGATCTTCGAGCGCACCGATTCGATACGCTTCTGCACCTCGACGATCAGCACGCTCGGGTAGGGGCGGCTGCGCACCGGGGCCAGCGCCACGCCCTTGACCTCCGTCATGCCGATGGCGCCGAAGCGTCCGCCGGGACTGCGCAGGAAGGCGATGCGCAGCCTGGCTTCGTGCGGGATACCGAAGAAATCGTAGAGGAAGCTCTCGGGCTTCACCGGCATCGCCACCGCGACCTCGAAGCCGAGGATGTCACGGTAGAGGCCGAACGCCCGCTCGAGATCGGCGACGACGAAGTTCGAGCGGTGCGCATACGGGTCGAACTCCGCAGGCTTCCCCTGCAGACCTGGCGGCTGGGCCGGTTGCGGGGCGGTCTGGGCGATCGTGCCCGGCGCTGCCAGGAACAGCGCCGCAAGGGCGGCGAACATCGCATGGATTCGGTTCATCACGGTCTCCCTGCCTGCAGATAGGATGCGACCACGCGATAGAGGATGGCCATCTCGTCGCGGTCGTAGTCGGCTATCCGGCTCTCGATGGGAGAGCCCGCGAGCTTCTCGGCCATGAGATCGCCGGGTGTGCCCTGGGCGAGCTGGTCACGCACCGCGGCAATCACGGTCTCCCAGAACTCGCGCCGCTCGGTGACAGCGCTGATCGGGCCGGCGGCGGGCTGCAGGAACGGCTTGCCATCGGTGCCCCGGCCGAGCGAGATGTGGCCGCCGACGACCGTCGTCACGCCGTTGTCGGCGGCGAGCTTCTCCACCGAGCGCAGGTAGGGAACCATGTTGTGGAGGTAGGTGTCCGGCACGGTGGGGTTGTACTCCTTCATCCACCCCGACGGCGGGTTGGCGATATCGACGATGAAAATCACGTTGGCCGGGCGAGCCAGCATCACCGACAGGCAGTTGCTGTGGCTCGGTCCGAACCAGAACAGCTCGAGGGAAGCCGAGCCGACGTCGATCCGGTAGCGATCCCGGAACACGATGTCCGGCGGCACGAGGTCCGCATGCGGCGTGTCGCGGATGTTGGCGCGGCAGTTCTCCTGGGCAACGATCTTCGCGCCGCCCTGCTTGAAGATCGTGCCGCCGACGGCATGGTCCCAGTGCGAATGCGAGTAGGCGAGATAGGTCACCGGCTTGTCCGTGACCCTGGCAATCTCCGCCTTCAGGGCAGCCGCGGCCTCGACGCTCAGCGGGTCGGTGGCGATGACGCCCCGGTCGCCGACGACGAAGATGTTGCGGTAGGGGCCGTAGCGGAATGCGTAGAGCCCGTTGCCGAGGCTGTCGGTCTGGAACCTGGGGCCCACGGCGCCCTGCGCCGACACCAGGCCCGGGGCCAGGAGCATCGCCAGCATGAGCAGTTTCTTCATGATCAGCGTCCGGTGGTGTGCAGGGACACGACGCGGCGTACCAGGATCGCCATGTTCCGCTCGCTGTAGCGCGGGTACTGCTGGTACGACTGGAGGTCGAGCCTGCCGGTGATGGCGCGCGCCGGCGTGCCGGCGTCGAGCTGTGCCTTCACGTCGCCGAGGACCCGCGCCCAGAGCTGATGCTGTGCGGCCAGTACGGTGACCGGCCCGGTTGCGGGCTGGACGACGGGCTTGCCGTCGACGCCGGCGCCGGTGGAGGCGAAGCCGCCGACGAGCCGGGTGATGCCCTCGCGCCGCGCGAGATCCTCCGCGGCCTGGAAGAACGGCAGGATGTTCCAGAGCTGATAGTCCGGCACCGTCGGGTTCCACGGCAGGCTCGCCTGCGGCGGGTTGACCAGGCCCACGACCATCATCAGCTTCGCCGGCTGCGCGATGATCACCGACAGGCAGGTGTCGAGGCTGGGGCCGAGGTAATGCAGCTCGAGCGCCCGGTCGCCCACCTCCACCCGGTAGCTGTCCCGGTAGGTGATATCCGGTGTGATGACCAGCGGGTTCGGCGTCTCCCGGAGGTTCTCCGCGCAGCCTTGCTGCGTGACGAACTTCGCGCCCTCGTCCCTGAAGATCCTGCCGCCGGCGATGCGGTTCCAGTGCGAATTCGAGTAGACGACGTAGCGGACCGGCTGGTCGGTGACCTCGGCGATGGCCCTGCGCATCGCGGCCGCATGATCCGGGCTGACGGGGTCGGTGACGATGACACCCTCGCTGCCCACGAGGAACAGGCTGCGCTGCGCGCCCTGCCTGAAGGCAAAGGTGTCCGCGGCGAGCTGTTCCGTTTGCGGGGAGCCCGGGCGTGGCGACAGATCCTGTGCAAGTGCGGCGCCCACCGCGCAGGACAGCAGCCCTGCCAGCAACATCCGCTGCCGGACATGTGGGAACGCAGGCATTTGACCGTCCTCCCGTCCCGTCGGTTCGACCGATCCCCGCGGACCATCATATCCGCACAGCCGCCAGGCGTCGTGACCGTCCTGCTGCCGCTCCACGGCATGTGGACGGGGGTACTATCGGCCGTGCTGGAGAGGAGACCTGCTCATGGCGACGAGAACAGCGTTCGATCCGGCACACCTGGCACCGGCGCATCATCCGCGTCACCCGCACCCCGGCCTGCTCGAACGGTTCGGCCGTGACCAGCTGCAGGCCCTGCTTGCAAAGGCTGGTATCGCCATCGATGGCGGGCGTCCCTGGGACCTGGTCGTCAACGATTCGCGGATCTTCACGACGGCGCTGTCACGGGGCTCGCTGGGCATCGGCGAGGCCTACATGGCCGGCTGGTGGGACTGCGAGCGCCTCGACGAGCTGGCAGCGCGCTTCTGGGCTGCCGGTGGCGCCATCCACGGCAACGGGCTGTCATCATGGGCCGCCGACTGGCACGCCAGGCTGGTCAACCTGCAGAGCACCGCGCGCGCGGGGCTGGTGGGCCGCGTGCACTACGATGCCGGCAATGACCTCTTCAGGGCGATGCTCGACCGGCGCATGATCTACAGCTGCGGCTACTGGAAGGACGCCACGACGCTCGACGAGGCGCAGGAGGCCAAGCTCGACCTGATTGCACGCAAGCTCGGCCTCGAACCGGGTATGCATGTACTCGATATTGGTTGCGGCTGGGGTGGCGCGCTGGCGTACTTCGCCGAGCGCTACGGCGTCAGCGGAGTCGGCGTGACGATTTCAGCCGAGCAGGAGCGGTGGGCCCGGGCAGCCTGTCGCAAGCTGCCGGTCGAGATCCGCCTGCAGGATTACCGGAGTGTCGACGAGCCCTTCGACCGCGTCTATTCCGTCGGCATGTTCGAGCACGTCGGCGCGCGCAACTACCGGAACTACTTCGAGGTGGTGCGTCGCTGCCTGCGTGGCAACGGGCTGTTCCTGCTGCACGCCATCGGCTCGAATGACTCCGCGGTGCGCTGCAATCCATGGCTCGGGAAGTACATCTTCCCGAATTCCATGCTGCCCTCGATCCGGCAGATCGGCGCAGCCAGCGAGCGCCTGCTGGTCATGGAGGACTGGCACAACTTCGGCGCCGACTACGACAGGACGCTGATGGCCTGGCAGCGGCGGTTCACTGCCGCCTGGCCCACGCTGCGGCGGCACTACGATGAAACCTTCCGCCGCATGTGGAACTTCTACCTGCTCAGTTGCGCCGGGTACTTCCGTGCGCGCCAGGCACAGCTGTGGCAGGTGGTGTTTTCCCGCGACGGGCTGCCGGGTGGCTACCGGGTCGCGGCAGGCATCCGCTGACGGTCAACCGCCGCCGGACACGCGCTGCACGCCGAGAACCACCCCGGTGATGTAGGAAGCGACCCAGATGACCCAGACCGGCAGCGCCAGCCTGTGGAATCCTGCCAGCCAGGCCTGGCGGTGCTGGATCAGCGCCAGCGTGCCGAAGAGGGTCAGCAGCCCCATCAGGCCCAGCGCCGCGTAGCCGCTGATGGTGTGCAGGTCCCAGCGGATCGTCTCTACCCGCGCCCCCATGAGTTTGGTGGCCAGCGCATCGGCGGCCAGCGCACACCAGAACACCAGGATGGTGGCCGGCATCAGCAGCTTCGCGCGCCAGCTGAGCCATACAGCGGTGCTGTACAGGATGAGTGCCAGGGTAATGAGGACGACGGAGAGCAGGATCAGGTTGGACATGGTGGGGCTCGTGATGACTGTCAGCCGGTGACGTAGCTCTGCAGCTGGGTGATGGTGAATTCCTGTTCCTCGATCGTCGCCTTGACCAGGTCGCCGATCGACACGATGCCGACGACACGCTTCTGGTGCAGCACCGGCAGGTGGCGCAGCCGGTGTTCGGTCATCAGTGCCATGCACTCGGCCACGGAGCGGTCGGGTGACACGCACATCACCTTGCTGGTCATGATATCCCGCACGGCGGAGTCCCGCGAGGCACGGCCGATGAGCACGACCTTTCGCGCATAGTCGCGCTCGGTGAAGATACCGACGAGTTTCTCGCCTTCGAGCACCGCCACGGCGCCGATGTCGTGCTTCGCCATCACGCCCAGCGCCTCGAGCACGGTATCGGTCGGCTTGACGGACCAGAGCTCGCGGCCCTTGCTGCCCAGGATGTCAGCGACGGTCTGCATGGCATTGCCCCCTTGTACGCATGAATGTCCTGCCTGAAGGGATAATCCACCATGACCGCGGGTCGGGCAAGCCGGGTGGTCATGTTGCGGACGGCCGGTTCCCCGCCACGCTGCGGGGGGAGCGACCCTGTCTGGTGGCGGCCCCCGCGCTCGCCGCTGCCGGTACCGTCGGCGCGCAGCAGTGCGATCCGCCTTCGCGCCCGGCACGCCGACCGACTAGAATCCGGGGCTGGTTTCCCATGGAGTGCTGCGGTTGAGCCAGATCGGCCACATCCTGCTGAAGGGCCTGGTCGCCATCCTGCCGATCGGCCTGACCATCTACCTGATCTACTGGCTGGGCATCACTACGGAGACCGTGCTCTCCGGCCCGATCCGCTGGTTCATCCCGCAGGAGAGCTACATCCCGGGCATGGGCCTGGCCGCGGGCTTCGTGGTGCTGTTCATCGCCGGGCTGCTCGTCAATGCCTACATCGTCCGGCGCAGCATGAATGTGGTCGAGGCCCTGGTGTTGCGCGTTCCGGTGGTGAAGACCGTGTACGGCGCGTTGCGCGATGTCACCCGGCTCGTCAATACGGATGGCCGCAAGGGCGACCTCGAGCGCGTGGTGATGGTGGATATCGGGCCGGGACGCGTCATGGGATTCGTCACCCAGGAGCATGCATCCCTGCCCGGTGCCTGTTCGGGCGAGGACCTGGTTGCCGTTTACCTGCCGATGAGCTACCAGATCGGCGGCTATACCCTGTACCTGCCGAGGAGCCGCATCGAGCCGATCGACCTGAGCGTGGAGGCGGCGATGCGCATCGTGCTGACCGGCGGCCTGCAGCGCTAGGCGCCACCAGAGGAGACGAGCATGACGACAGCCATCCACCCGGAATACGGCAGCTTCCCCCGGCCCAGTCACGATGAGGCGGCACGCCAGCGCTACGCCATGGGCCTGCGCCAGTACCTGTTCGGGCCGCTGCGCGAGGCCGTCGGCCGTGCCTTCTACGGTGCCGTCGCCCCCGCCTTCGAGGCACGCGAGGGGCGGCCGCTGGCGGACCGCCGTGATGCGCGCCGAGAGATCCTGGGACTGCCGGCCTACCAGTACTTCTCCGACCTGCACCGCATCAGCCAGGAGATGATCTGGAACAGCGTGCTGGACACGCTGGAGCGTACCGATGACCAGCTGCGCGGGAGTTTCCGTGCCCTGCGCGGGCGCACACGGGGCACGCTGCGGCTCGACCCGCAGCTGGAGATCCCGCGTTACCTCAGCGCGGTGGATATCCACTGCATGCCGGGAGGCTATCCGCGGTCCGACGGCGATGAAGACCTCGTCGCCGGGGCGCTGTACGACCGGGGCGGCTATCTCTACAGCCCCGGCAGCGGGCCGCAGCGCGGTGGCCTCGGCTACTCGAGCCTGGCCTTCCTGCGGCGGGTGCTGCCGGATTTCCGCCCGAGGCGGATCGTCGACCTCGGCTGCGGCATCGGCGGGCCCACCCTCGTCTACAGCGAGGCGTTCCCGGACGCGGAGATCCACGCCGTCGACATCGGTGCCGGCATGCTTCGCTATGGCCATCTCCGGGCGGAGTCCTATGGCCACGCCATCCATTTCAGCCAGCAGGATGCGGCGCATACCCGTTTCGAGGCCGGCAGTTTCGACCTCGTGGTGTCGCATATCATGTTCCACGAGACCTCGGCCTCGGCCGCGCCCGCCATCCTGGCCGAGTGCCGGCGACTGCTGGCGCCCGGCGGCGTGATGCTTCACATCGACCTGCCACCGCCCGATCGCCTTCCCGACGTCTATACCCGCGTCATATTCGATGGCGATGCCTACTACAACAACGAACCCTTCTGGATGCGCATGCATGATCTGGACTGGCCCGCGATGCTGCAGGCCGCCGGCTTCGAGCCCGGGCGCACGCAGCTGGCCCTGACCCCGGTGCAGGTGCTGGTACCGCCCACGGCGGAGCACCCACAGGGGCGCTGGGTCGATGGGCCGTTCGCATTGTCCGCCGTGTTCGCGAGCGTGGCGCCATGAGCCTGCGTCGCACGGTCAAGGGCAAGAACCCGGTATTCGTCACCGGTGACGTGGATGCCAACCTGAACCGGCTGCTGGCGATGGTCTCGGCGCTGGGCGCCGAGGTGGCGGTGCTGCGTGATCGCCAGCGCACCCTCGAGCAACTGCTCGCGCGCCAGGGCGGGCCTGGCCCGGAGGCCATCGAGCAGTTCGACCCGGATCCGCGCGACATGGCCGAGCGGATGCGCTGGCAGGCCGGTTTCCTGCGGCGGGTCTACGCCATCCTCGAGCGCGAGGCCGACGCGGCTGGCGATGCCGGGCCAGCCGGGGACTGACAGGCCTCGTCCAGCTCAGGAACCGGCCGCAGCCGTGGCGGGCCGATGCCGTCCCGCCGCCATGACGGCCAGCGCGGCCAGCATCACCAGGCCGTTGAGGAGGCCGGTGATGACGAACGGGCCGCCGGGCATCCAGGCGTCGAAGACCCAGCCGCCGATCTTGGTGGCAAGCAGGATGCCGATCGCCCCGGCGAGTGTGAACATGCCACTCACCACGCCGACCGACTGGCCGCGGGCCTCCTGTCCCAGCAGGGCGGTGGCGGCGAGGATGGCTGCCAGCTGTCCCATGCCCAGCACGACCGCGGCCGGATAGGCTGCCGGGCCGAGCGGGGTTTCCAGCAGGCCGATCCAGACGTAGCCCAGCATGGCCAGTGCCGTGGCGCCCACGAGCGCCAGGACACGGTTGATCCGGTCGGTGATCAGGCCCATGACCGGGGCGAACAGCAGTGCCGCGCCTTGCACCGCCCCGAACACGGCCGCCGCCTGCACCAGCGCGGTGCCCGTGGCCAGGCCGCGGTCCTGTCCCACTTGGGTGATCCACAGCGAGAGGAAGACCACCACGACCACCAGGTCGGTGCGGGCCACGAATGCCGCCCCGCAGGCCAGCGCGATGCGCGGGTTGTCGCGGACCGCGGTCAGGCCGAGTTGCAGCCGCTGCGCGAAAGGCAGCTCGCTGGGGCGAGCCTGGTTGTGCCGCGCCAGGCCAAGCCAGGCGACAGCCGTTGCCAGCACGGAGATCACGGCGGTGATCCAGTAGGCGTAGCGGCCGGCTTCGACCGGCGTGGCGCCGCCGGCGATGAACCGTGCCGGCAGCGGCGCCAGCGCCACCACGATCAGCAGGATGCCGATGATGCTCAGCATCGCGATGATGCCAACCAGTTTTCCGCGGCTGTGCTCGGCCGGGTACTCCGCTTGCAGGGCCACCGTCATCACGCCGATGGACGCCATGCCCACCGCGTAGACGACACGGTAGGCGAGCAGTTCGCCGAAGCTTTCCGCGAGCGGGTAGAGCATGTAGCTCGCGGCCACCAGTGCCAGGCCCAGTGTCAGCACCAGCCGTCGCCCGGCGCGGTCGGACCAGGCGCCCATGAGACCCGACAGCGCGATCAGCACGACCTCGGTCCAGAAGGCCAGGTCCCCGCTCGCCACGCCCTGGCGATCGCGGGCGATGCCCAGGTGCTCCGTGAGGATGAACGGCTGCGCGAAATTGATGTAGGGCACCATGATGCCGAGGAAAAACATCGTCGCCACCAGGGTGAGCACATTGCCCGGGGTGATGCCGGGGGCGAGCTGGATCGGCCCGAGGCGGTCTACTGCCATGGAGTGCGGATGCCAGGGTCCATGGCGGCCAGCGTCAGTCCGATCGTACGCGGATCATCGAGTGTGGCGAGGATGAGCCGGGCAAGATCGGCGCGGTGGATGAAGCCGAAGGCGTTGCGGTCCTCGCTCAGCAGGCCCTGCCCGGTCGGGGCCTTGCCGGGACCGCGCAGGCCGCCCGGACGGATGATCGTGTAGTCGAGGCCGCTGGCCCGCAGGTGGTCTTCGGCCTGGGTCCTGAGGGGCAGGCTCCGCCGCAGCACGAAGCGCGTGATGAGATTGACCGCGGGATAGCTGTCGCCGGCGCCGATGGTCGTGACCAGGATCATGCGGCGCACGCCGGCCGCCCGGGTGGCATCGATGATGTTGCGGTTGCCGAGGAAATCGGGGGATGGCTCGCAGCGCAGGCAGCCGATGGTGCTGATCACGGCCTGGTAGTCCGCGCTGCGCAACGCGGCCGCCACCGAGCTGGCGTCGAGGGCGTCGGCCACGACGAAGCTGACGCCAAGCGGGACGAGCGCGCTGCGATCGGAGCTGGCGCGCACCGCCGCGGTCACCGGCTGCCCGCGGGCACGCAGCGCTTTCGCCAGTTCCACGCCGAGCCCGCCGGAGGCGCCAAAGACCAGCACCGGCCGCGGATCCCGCGCCTGCGCGGCGGCGGGCGCCAGCTCCAGCACCGTGGCTGGCTGGCGCGCGCGCACGGTCAGCGCCAGGCCGCCGACCGCCAGCACCAGCAGCAGCACGAGGCCGCCGATGATCTTCAGCAACCGCTTCACGATGTGCATGGTCGTCCCCGTCCAGGTCACGAGCCCGATGAACTGTAACCCGAAACTCCGCGTCCGGCATCCCCGGCGCCCGGCGCACGATGGTATGGGTCAGCGGTGGCGTTGCGAGGCCAGCACGCCCGGGTTCATCAGGCCCCGGGGATCGAGTGCAGCCTTCAGCGAATCGAGCAGTGCCCGCGTCTCCGGCGCCAGGTTGTCGTAGTAGCGGTAGGTGCGCCCGATCTGGTTGGAAGCGACGCCGAGCTCATCGAACAGGTCCAGCGTGCGTTCGCGCAACTCGGCCACCAGTGCCGCGCCGGCGGGATTGGGTGTATCCGGCGGCAGCCCGGAGAGGAATGCCGGGTCGGCAACCGCCCTGTGCAGCGGCAGCCAGCGGTCGGGCCAGTGGAAGACCGCCTCGAAGCTGAAGGCATGGGTGTTCATGGCGGACAGCAGGATCGAATGCGTCACCCGGGCCGCCGCCATGCGCTCGCGGTGGCCGGCGACGAGCGCGTCGAACCGCTCGATGATCTGCCGCGCATCGCCATGCCGCAGCTTGGCGTTGAGGGCCAGCCAGCGCTCGCCCCGCGGGCCGAGCACGCCGTTGAGGTTGTCGAAGGGCGCGGCCCGGATGCCCATGGGGATGGAGCAGGGGATCTCCTGTCCCCCATGCCGGGCAAGCAGGCTGGCGCACTGTTCCAGGTCCGCCGCCAGCGCGGCCGCCGACCGGCCGGCAGCGACGAGGTGCAGCGAATACCAGCCCTCGGGTACCAGCTGCTTGCCGGCCATGACCACCTTCGCCCCGGCCCGCAACCCGGCGATGATGCTGCCCTGGCCGGTGACGATGCCGCGCAGCCGGCGCAGGTCGCTGCCGAGGTTGCTGGCCGCCATGCCTCGGGCCGTGGTCGCCGGGTCGAACACGTAGGCCTCTTCGCTGGCCCCGCTGCGGCCGATGTCGGAGAGCGCGGCGGCAGCGCTCCACACGTCAGGGAAGGCCCAGGAGAGGAAACCGGTGTGCGCCGGCCGTTCGATCAGCCGGAACGTGGCTTCCGTCTTGATGCCGAACGCGCCCCCATCGTGGAGGAACAACCCGGTGTAGTCCGGCCCGTGGGTGCGATAGAACGGTTTGCCATGATGGAACGCGGCCTGGCCGGTCCGCAGGATCCGGCCGTCGGCACAGACGACCTCGAGGTCGAGGACGTTGTCCGCGGCCGCGCCGTAGCGGGCCGTGCCAAAGAACAGCGCGCCGCCGGACAGTCCGCCACCCACCGTGGCCCGGCGCCCGGAAAAGGTGCCGAAATAGGGCAGCCGCAGCCCGTGGGGAGCCAGCGCCTGGTCGATGCTTTCCCAGGTGGTACCGCTGCGCACGGTGAGGACCATACCGCCGGCATCGAGTTCGACGATGCCGGCCAGGTCGCTCGTGTCGACGACTACCGAGCGTGCAGTGCCGGGGACATGGCCGCCGGTGTAGGAGAGGCCGCCGCCGCGAGGACAGATGGCGTAGCCGGCACGGGTCGCCGCTGTCACCGCGGCCGCCAGCGAGGCGGCATCGGCCGGGCGGATGGCCACGGCACAGGTCGTGCCCTCGGCATAGAGGTCACTGCTGAGCAACGCCCGCTCCGTCGGGTCGGTGATCACACGCGCGTGCCCCACGCATGCCGCCAGGGTGCCGACGATGTCCGCTGATTCCGCTCGGTCCATGATGCGCCCAGTCTACTGGAACGGTGGCGGACCACAGCAGGGCCGGCTTGTCCACGGCAGGTGCCGCTGCTAGGGTGGCGAAGCCGGATTCACGGCGTCACCCGAGCAAGGACAGGCCGATTCATGCAGATCCACATCATCCTCGAGCCGGACGTCACGGCAAACCAGTTGCGCGAGATCGGCCTGCTTGCGGAAGCGCAGGGGATCGCCGGCCTGTGGTTGCAGAACTACGCGACAGGTGCCGATCCGTTCATGAACCTGGTGCCGCTGGCACAGGCCTCGAGCCGTATCCGCCTCGGGGTGGTGATCGTCAGCCCGCAGGAGATGCATCCGCTGAAGATCGCCACATCCCTGCTGACGCTGAACGAGTTGTCGGCTGGCCGGGCCATGGTGACGCTGGGGCGCGGCGGCGAATGGCTGGGCGTGATCGGTGGCCAGTTCAGTCCCAAGGTGGCGGCCCTGCAGGAGGCGATCACCATCGTGCGGCACGCCGCCCGCGGCAAGGGCCGGACATGGGCCGGCTTCAGCGTGCCGGGCAAGCACTTTCGTGCGCAGTATTTCCGCACCCCCTGGGTGACCCAGGACCAGCCGGCACTGGTCTACGCGGGCGTCACGCGCGACCGCATGCTGGCCATGGGCGCCCAGACCGCCGACGGTGTCATGCTCGCCGACCTGGGCCTGCCGCGGGTGGTGGCCGATCGCGTGCGCGTGGTGCGCGAGGCGCTGGCCGCCACGGGCCGCCCGGCATCGGAGCTGCGCATCAGCGACTTCGTCGGCTGGCACGTCAAGGAAGATCCGCAGGCGGTGGCCTACGAGGCGCGGCGTGAGCTGGTGATCCGCGCCTGGCTGGTGCGCGAGTGGCTGGAGCCCTTCCTCACGCCGGAGGAGAACGACCTGGTCCAGCGCAGCAAGCCGGCCTTCGTCAAGGCATACCGCGAGCGCAAGGGTACGATCGAGGGCGTGCCCGACGAGATCCTGCGCAAGCTGATCGGCGGGCTGACCATCACCAGCACCGCCGATCGCATGGAGGAGCCGTTGCAGCGTCTGCAGGATTTCGCCGATGCCGGGCTCGACGAGATCTGCCTGCGGCTGCACGACGATCCCGCGGATTCGATCCGCATCATCGGCCGCCACGTCATCCCGCGCTTCGGCGGCGGCTGACCCGGCCGCGCCCGGGCTAGCTAGCGGCCGTTGAGGCTGTGGCGGCCCGGGCCGAGCAGGGCCAGCGCAAGTGCCGCGAACAGGAACATGCCCTGCAGTTCCAGGGCCCAGCCACCGGCGGGGCCCAGCACCAGCAGGTCGGCGCGGTGCACCAGCCCGAACGCGAACAGCATGTTGACGGCGATAAGTGCCGCGCCGATCGATGCGTACCATCCCGCGATGACCAGCAGTGGTGCCACCACCTCGCCGACGTACACGCCGTAGGCCAGCACGGCCGGCAGTCCCGCGCCGGTCACCATGCCCGTGATCGGGCCGATGCCGGTGCGCAGCTTGTGCAGGCCATGCAGCAGGATGAGGATTCCCAGCGCCAGGCGCAGGATGAGCTTGCCCCAGTCATTCATGGCGATCCCCCGTCCGATTGATCCAGTCCGTCGCGGGACAGCTCCCCGCGCCGCACCAGTATGCAGTCTCGCCGATCTCAGTTCGAGGGGCGGCTCCACATCCAGGCGAGCGCGATGGTCACGCAGGCGGCCGGCAGGTAACGCCACGGGCCGTCGAGCATGAACCAGCCACCGATCGCGCTGGCGGCCAGCGGCAGGGTGGCTGCCTGCTTGGCGAAGCGCGGGATCGCCTGGTGATCGATCCAGGCGCGAATCGCCGGTCCCGCGGTGGGATGTGCCAGCAGGCGGCGCTCCCACTCTGGATTGGAGCGCGCGAAGAAAATCGCCGCGCCGATCAGGAACGGCGTGGTCGGCAGCAGCGGCAGCACGGTGCCGACCAGGCCGATGGCAAGGGCCACGACGCCGAGGGTGCGATAAACCGGAGCCCTCATGCCGCGAGCTTCATCACCCCCAGGTAGCGGCTCTCCCCGCCAAGGTCGAACTGCAGGGAGAACCGGCCGGCGGCTGCGGTGACATCGACCTGGTAGCCGGTGCTGCCAGGCTCGAGGCGGTCGATCTTCCATTCACCGAAGGCATCGGTGACCGCACGGCCGATCTCGCGGCCACCCTGGCGGAGCACTACCTCGGCACCCGCGACACAGTCCTCGACGCCGGCGGCTTCCTTCACCACGGAGCCGCCAACGAAGCACTTGGTGAAGAGGTGCAGGTTCTTGTAGTAGACGCGCGGTTTCGTGCCGAGCTCGGGCCTGAGCACCTCGAGGCCTTCCTCGGCCCTGATGCGCTGCATCTCCTCGTCCTCGACCTTGACCGAGCGGAAGACCCCCGACGGACAGCCCTGCTCGGCGCGGGTCTGTGTCCAGCCGGCATCGAGCAGGTGCGCATCGAATATCCAGGCCTGCGGAATCTGCTTGTCCTCGTTCCAGGAGATCATGCCGTACGGGCAGGCATCGACGATCTGCTTCTGGCCCTGCGACTTCACCGGGTCGATGATCAGGATACCGTCGGGGCGCCTGGTGACGGCGCCATCCCTCGCGGCCTTCATGCAGGGCGCATCGTCGCAGTGGTTGCACATCACCGGCATGAAGTGGGCATCGACCATGGGGGCGCTGCCCCGCTCGTGGCGCTTGATCTCCAGCCAGTTGTGGCCCTGCGCCGGCTGGGCGGCGGCATAACCGGGGAAATCATTGCCGGCATGCTCGTCCTTGACCGCCAGGAAACAGACGCGGCAGTTGTCGCACTTCGCCACGTCGACGATCATGTTCCACTTCCTAGCCATTGGCGGCCTCCGCGGGCTTCCAGGTATCCACGCCGGTCCATTTCTCGATCTGGATCAGGGTCGTATTGGGCTTGATGCCGTGCGCCTTCCGGCTGATGGACTTGCTGGGGTTGAGCAGGTTGACGCAGCCACCGAGGTCGGTGGACCTGCCGGGCTCGCCCATCGGCCGGTACTCGGCCGATGCCGTCGCGGCACTGACCACGCCCGGATGCAGCCGGTCGGTCAGCTGGGCCGCGCACACCACCGAGCCACGGTGGTTCCACAGCCGGATCAGGTCATCGTCCGCGATGCCCCGCGCCTCGGCATCCTGGCGGTTCATGCGAGCCACCAGGTAGTAGTGGCCATCCACCAGCACGCGGTGCTCGCGGATGTCGCGCAGGCTGCTGCCCTCATCGTCGCCCATGACGTGGAAGGGATAGCGTGAGTGAGGGGTCAGCAGCTGCAGCGGGAAGTCTGCCAGGTCCTTGTCCCGCTTCGGGTCCTCGTACACGGGCATGTACTGGTTGAGTGGCGGACGGTCCGGGTCGTCGATGCGCTTGAGCGTCGAGGCAACAAATTCGAACTTGCCGGACGGTGTCTGCAGTCCCTCGAGGAAATTGCCGCGATAGTCGGACGGCAGCGGATAGGGTTCCGGTACATCCTTCTTGCGGCCCTCGTAGAACCAGCGGTTGGCAACCGGGGCCCGTGCCGTCTCGGGGTCGGCCGGTACCACGTAGTAGCCCTTCTTCAGGAACTGCCGCCAGCTGATGTGTTTGGCCATGTCCGAGGAATCGAAGGCGCGCTTGCACCAGTCGAGCTCCGTGGTGCCACCCTCCGAATACACCGCGCCGAGGTTCAGGCGTTCTGAGATGGCCAGGAAGATATCGTAGTCCGACTTCGATTCGCCCAGCGGCTCGATGCACTTGTGCTGCAGCGATATCACCCGGTGGTTGTTCATCGTGTACATGTGGTGCACGTAGCCGGCACCGACGTTGTACCACTCGCCGATGTCCCACTTCTCGAAGACCGTGCAGGCGGGGAGGATCACGTCTGCATAGGGCGTCTCGCCCTCCCACCACACCGACTGGTTGACGACGAACTTCAGGCTCTCGTGCTGGTACATCCGTACCCAGCGGTTGGCATTGACCATGGTGCCGAAGGAGGCGCTGCCGTACTTGTAGAGCATCTCCACGCGGACGTGTCCCGGAGAGGGATAGCCGAAGGGGAAGAACTGGCCCTGCACCGAGGCGACATCGGTCAGATAGCCCATGACCTTGCCCTCGGTGATCGCCTCGGGCAGCCACATGCGCGGAATGGCCTGGCGTACCGAGCTCATGGTGACGATGTGCGGCATGCGCTGGTAATTGTTGGCGGCATTGGCGCTGTACTGCAGGTCGCCGGAGAAGCTGCCCTCGGCGTAGCCGGGGAAGTAGAAGTTGTAGTCGAGCGGGGTGCCATACTGCAGGTTGCCGAAATTGGAACCGGGCCGGCCGAAACCCTGCATGGCACCGAGGATGGCCATCATCCGTGCCCACTGCATGCCCATCGGGCCGCGGCAGGCGCCGCCCACGCCCACGCCCCAGGCGCCGACACCGAGGTAGGTTTTCTTCGTGCCCCATTCGCGGGCCAGGGCGCGCGCCTCGCGTGCCGGCACGCCGGTCTCCTTTTCCTGCCACTCCGGCGTCTTCGGGATGCCGTCGGTTTCGCCGAGGATATAGGCCTTCCACTCGTCGAAGCCCGTGGTGCGCTTCTCGACGAAATCCCTGTCGTACAGGCCTTCCGTGATCCACACATGGCACAGTGACTGGGCGAGGGCGGCATCGGTGCCCGGCTTCAGCGAGATCCACTTGCCGCCGAGGTGGGCCGCCGTGTGGTTGTAGAAGGGATCCACGTGCACCATCTTGATGCCGAGTTCCTTGGCCCAGGCGCGGCGCTGCATGCCTTCGAAGCCGTAGTTGGCGTCCGGGTCACTGGACCAGAACACCATCATCTCGGCTTCCTTGAGGCAGTCCTCGACGGTGCCGTAGAACTCCGGGCAGCCCAGGCGCAGGCTGTTGCCCCAGTGGTGCATGGCGCCCCAGTACCAGCCTTCCCAGCTGTCGGGGTTGTGCACGAGCTTGGTGACGCCGATCAGGTTCCAGAAGCGGTTGAACGCCGAAAGGTAGTGGCCGAGGTTGCCCCACTGGTGGTGCGAGCCGTTGGAGACGCAGATGGCACCGGGGCCCACCGCCTTGGCGCGCTTGATCTCCTTGCTGACGATGTCGAGCGCCTCGTCCCAGCTGATGCGCACGAACTTCGACTTGCCGCGGTTCTGGATGTTGCGGTTGCCATCCGGGTCGAAGTCCACCCGTTTCATGGGATGCAGAATGCGATTCTTCGAGTAGACCATCGACTTCTGGCACTGGGCGTGCGAGGCAATGGTCGCCTTGCGCGGCGGGGTGAAGCTCCGGCCCCGGGCATGGATGGACCAGGATGGCGCGTCGCTGTCCTCGAAGTCCATGGGCGTGGTGCGCAGGATCTTGCCGTCCTTGACGTAGACGAACAGCGGCCCGCCGTTGGTGCCGTTGGTGTAGCGCGTGACGCCGTCGCCCATGTCGGTGCCGGCCGTCCAGGTCACCGATTCCAGGCGGGCGAGGGTCGCCATGAACCAGACCGCCAGGTCGTCGGGCCCCTCGAGCCCGATCTTGAAATTCTTCGCTGCGTCGATGCGCTCGAGCAGGTCCACCGGTGGAGTCAGGAAGCTTTCCGCGATTGCCTGGTTCTTGAAGTGGATGTCGAGGTCCGGCTTCGGGTGGATGCCGGAGCGGGTGCGGATGCGGCCGTTCTCGAGCTGGATCCAGCGGCCCACCGGCTTGTCCCGCAGCCGGAACTGGGCGACCAGGTTGCGTTCCTTCAGCCGTGCGGCGTACTCGGGGTACAGCTTCGCGGCGGCGCGCATGGCCTGCGGAATGCCCCACAGCAGCACTGACAGCTTCATGACACTCTCCTGGGACTGGTGAGTCGGATTCTACGGTTTCGGGCCCGGCGGGCGTCGGCAAATATCAACGCCCGGGGTGGCGGTGCGGCATCGCGCCTAGAGGCGCTGGAACAGCTCCTGCAGCGCGCCGCTGCCCGGGTTGCGCACCACCATCGCCAGGCAGCGGCCGCGCCCCGGAAGGTCGATCTTCACCGGGTCGGTGAAGATCTCCGTGCCGATGGCGGCACAGGCTCTTGCGGTCGCCGCCAGATCCGCCACTTCGAACGACTGCGCCAGGTAGCCGATATTGGGTGGGACGGCATCGGCAACCAGGGAGGGGACTTCGTAGTTGAGTGCCGCCGCCAGCGCGATCTTGCCGTATTCGTGGTTGCCCTGGACGATCACGCTGCGGGTACGCGCTTCCTCCGGCAGGCTCAGGGCCCGGTTGGTGACGGCGCCCTGCAGCACCGATTCCACGAACAGCGTCATCTGCAACGGCCCGTAGTAGAAGGCCAGCGCCTTCTCCATGTCCGCCACCGTGTGCGCCGTGGTCACGACGGAAGTGAATCCGGTCGGTGTGCGGCCATACCGGGCGATGAACCGGGTGATGTGGCCGATCACCGTCTTCGGGTCGTCTGTCAGCAGCTCGATCAGGTTGATGACGACGCCATCCGGCCCGTCGAATGCGGCCTCCAGGGTCTCGCCGATGGCTGGGCCGAAGTTGTTGCGGGCCGGCTCGCTCCAGAACCGGTAGCCCTGCGCAACCAGCCGTTCATGGTCGCGGCGGATGTCGCTGGCATAGATGTTTACATTGAAGAGACCGACGGCGCGGCGGACGCCGGCCGGGCGGGCCTGGCGGCGCCCGGTGCCGCTGAACTCCATCAGCTGGATACGGCCCACCGGGTCCGCGCCGTGGCCGAGGAATGCACAGCGCGCCGTGGTACCGGGAGCGACCCGCCAGTAGCGCTCGAAATCCGCTCCCTGCCAGTCGCGGCGTTCGATGACCGAGAGGCCAAGGGTTCCGGCATGGAACTGCAGCGAAGCGTCGAGATTCTCGACACCGATCACGACCACGCTGACCGGGGCTCCGGTGCGTTCCTTCTGGTTCATGGCAGGGGTTCCCGGGCGAAGTATGAGGAGCCGGGATTATAGGCTGCCGCCGGGGTTGCGGCGGAGGTGGCCAGGCCGCGCGAGGCAGGCACAAAAAAACCGGCCATCCCGGAAAGGGATGGCCGGTTCGTGCAGACAGATTCAGGCGACGTGCAGGGAGCGGCGGCGCAACCAGCCGAGCAGACCGATGCCCGAGCCAAACAGCCAGACGGCTGCCGGTACCGGCACCACATTGACGTCGATGCCCACGGCACCGCTGAAGGCCGGCAGGTTGTTGGCGGTGAAGCCGATGTAGTAGTTGTATTCGCCGGTGGCATTCGGGTTGAAGGCGCCATAGGCGGGAGGCGAGATGACGGACGGCACGGGCGTCGCCAGGTAGGAGAACATCATGTTCTCCGAACCCTGCCACAGCGTGACCCCCGACGGGCTGATGCTGTTGGCGATCAGCGCGTTGTTGATATTGATGGTACCCAGGCTGCCGAAGGCCGTGCCGGTGCCGGGATCGAAGTCGTAGTAGACGGTGAAGCTGAAGTCACCGAAGTCATTGAAGTTCGGATCGGTGCCGGACACGCTGATGTAGTAGCCCACGTTCCACAGCGCGCCCTGGGTGGCGCTCGGGCAGCCAACCGGATCGGTGGCGATGCCACAGTTGCTGCCGGTGCCGGCGTAATAGTCGCCCGCGCCGTTGTCGGTCACCACGGGATTGGAATAGCGCTGGTGCGCCGTCAGCGCCAGCGTGACGGTGGTCGAACCGTTGATGAACACGTCGGTCTTGGCCACCGAGGTGTTCGGGATGCCGGTGCCGCCGAAGGTTGCGCCGGGCAGGCTGCCCCAGCTGGTGTAGATCGGCGTTGCCTGCGACAGGCCGCTGGCAAACAGGATCAGCGATGTGGATGCAGCCAGGATGGCGCTGTTCCGGATAGCTCGCATGACTGGATTCCCCCGCCCGCGGCTGACGCCGCTTGTTCGTTGACGTGTTCCCCGAGGCCGACTGGCAGCCTCGCGCCTACTCTATGGATTTCAGCGGATGTCGTCCATACCCCATCTGGGTGAGGCGGGGACGCGGCTATCCCCTTGAACTGGACATAATATTTGGCCTCCGGGCCGGACTGGCGGGTCGGGGCCATCCGCCGCACGCTGGTACGCTTCCCGGTCTGGAGCCCGGCACCAGACTTGGCCGGGCACCCCCCATGGAGGAAGACATGAAAGTCCTTTTTCACTACGCGGCCGGCCCGAGGCTGCGGGCGGAGGTCGAGGCGCAGCGGGACCCGGACACCCGCCTGGTGTACTGCCCGGAAGGTCCCGACGAGCCCTTCTTTTCGGAAGTCGCCGAGGCGGAAGTCATCTGGCATGTCCTGTGGCCGATCACCGCGGCCGTGATCGCCCGGGCACCCCGGCTGCGGCTAATCCAGAAGATCGGGGTCGGGGTCAACACGATCGATCTCGCCGCGGCGAAGCAGCGAGGCATCGCGGTCTGCAACATGCCCGGCACGAACAGCCGGGCGGTGGCGGAGATGACCCTGCTGCTCATGCTCAATGTGCTGCGCCGCCAGTTTGGCGTCGAGCGCGCGCTGCGCGCCGGACACTGGACAGTGGACGAGACGATGCGCGAATCCTTCGGCGAACTGGCCGGCCGCACGGTCGGCATGGTCGGCTTCGGCGCCGTGCCGAATTTGCTGGCGCCCGTGCTGGAGGCCATGGGGGCGCGGGTGGTCTACACCGCCACCGCGCCGAAGGCGGTGCGCTGGGAATTCCTGCCGCTGGCGCGACTGCTCGCCGAGGCCGACATCGTCACCCTGCATGTGCCGCTGGTCGAGGCGACCGCCCGGCTGATCGACCGCCAGCGGCTGGCGACCATGAAGCCCGGGGCGATCCTGATCAATACCGCGCGCGGTGCACTGGTCGACGAGACTGCGCTGCACGAAGCGCTGGCCAGCGGCCGGCTCGGCGGTGCCGGCCTGGATGTGTTCGCCGAGGAACCCACCAGTGCCGGCAATCCTCTGCTGCAACTGCCCAACGTGGCGGTCTCCCCGCACCTGGCCTGGCTGACTCTGGAGACCTGGCAGCGCAGTATCGCTGTCGCGCTGCACAACGTGCGGGCCATCCGCGACGGGATACCGCTGGCCCATCGTGTGGCCTGAGGGTGGCCGCCGGCGCCCGTACTTGACCGGGATCAAGTCGGGTCCATGGTCTTGTTGCACAGTTGCGGGACCAGGCGGGCATCGGCATAATTGACAACTGTGTTGACAATCTCGAAGTACCCGCGGGTCACCAACAGGAGTAAGCCCACATGAGTCCACAGGCCACGAGCAAACAGCAAGCACCGAAGATCCTCCACACGCACCACAGCGCCTACCGCTGCTTCGATGCCGAGGAAACCCGTCGTTTCTGGGAAGGCATCATGGGCATGGAGCTGGCCGCGGCGCTGTCCTTCGACCACATTTCGGGAACGGATGAGAAGCTGGACTACATGCATCTGTTCTTCAAGATGGGGGATGGCAACTTCGTTGCCTTCTTCGATCTGCCCGACCACATGCGTCCCGAGCTCTTCAAGATCCGCAGCGGCTTCGTGCGCCACATCGCCTTCGAGGTGGCGACCGAGGCGGAACTGGAGACCTTCGCCAAGCGCTGGCGCGATGCCGGCCTGCAGGTCACCAGCGATCTCGATCACAGCTTCGTTCGCTCCGTCTACACCTTCGACCCCAACGGCATCCAGGTCGAGATCCTGTGGAAGGAGCCGAAATACGGGGAAATCCTTGCTGGTGCCAAGGGCGACGTCGACAGGAGCATGAAGGCCTGGAACGAGAAGACCAAGGCGAGAAAGGACGCGTACCGCAAGGCGCACGCCGCCTAGGCGGGCCCCGCCCGGGATCCGGCGTCGACTGGCGCCGGGTCATCCCTGACATCAGCCCCGGTCGCCGGCCGGCGACCGGGGCTGCTTTCTGCGGCCCGCGGCTGTCAGGGGCGCGACGTGCGCCGGCTGCGGCGGTCTATGGCCGCCGCGCCGAACTTCTGTTCCTTGAGGGCCCGCATGCGCCGTCCCCAGCCGGCCAGACTGGCATGTGCCCTGGCGGGATCCGACATCTCCTCCTCGTAGGCACTGGTGCGGCAGGTCAGCTCGACCTGCAGGCCGTTGGGGTCGTACATGTAGACTGATTTCACGAAGCCGTGGTCGATGGGGCCGAGGCAGCTGACGCCAGCGTCGTTGATGTGCTTCTGCCAGGCCAGCAGTGCGGCCTCGTCGCGCACCTCGAGGGCGAGGTGGCGGTCGAAGCTGTCCGCCTTGGCGAACTTGCTCTCGTCGGCTGTTTCCGGCTGGTCGAAGAAAGCGACCGTCTCGCCATTCCCCAGCTGGAAGAACAGGTGCATGTAGGGTATCCGCGCCTCGATCCCCGGCACCTCCTCGAAGACCGGGGCCGTGACCAGCGGCAGGCCGAGCACGTCCTCGTAGAACCAGCGGGTCTGCTCGGCATCGCGGCAGCGATAGGCAACGTGGTTGATGCCGTGGGGGCGTTCGAGTCCGGCGGGATTCTTCTTCACCTGGGTACTCCTGCGCGAAACGTGGCGGCTGAAGGCAAGGGGGAGCTTGCCAATTGGACAACGAAGGCCGGCTTCCCGCAACCCGCGAAGCGGCGCGTGAAGCCGCCCCTCAGATCTTGCGACTGCGGTCTGCCCAGTAGGGCTCGCGCAGCCTGGTTTTGAGTACCTTGCCCGCGGCCGTCATCGGCAGGGGCTGGGTGCGGATCTCCACCGATCGCGGGCACTTGTAGGCCGCGATGCGTTCCCGGCAGAAGGCGGTGATCTCGCTGGCCGTGGCGCTCGTGCCGTCACGCAGCGTGACGATGGCATGCACGCTCTCGCCCCATTGCTCGCTCGGGATGCCGATCACGGCGCACTGCGCCACGGCCGGATGGCGCGAGACGACGCCCTCCACCTCGGTGGAATAGACGTTTTCCCCGCCGGAGATGATCATGTCCTTGATGCGGTCGGTGATATAGATGAAGCCGGCATTGTCCATGTAGCCGCCATCGCCGGTGTGCAGCCAGCCGTCGCGGATCACCTCACGCGTCAGCTCCGGGTTCTTCCAGTAGCCCCGCATGACGGTGGGCCCGCGGATGACGATCTCGCCCACCTTGCCGCGCTCGACCTCGCGGTCCTCGCCGTCCACGACCCGGACCTCGCAGGTGGGCACCGAGCGGCCGGCGGCGCGGGTGAGTCCCGCATCGACCGCCTCTTGGCTGTGGTATTCGGGGGCGAGGTACACCGGGCCGGGCGCCTCCGTCATGCCGTAGCCCTGCGCGAACTGCAGCTGCGGAAACCGGCGCCGCGCCTCCTCGAGGATGCGCGGCGGCATGGGCGAGGCGCCATAGCCGAGCATGCGCAAGCTCGACAGCCGGTAGGCGTCGATGTTCGGGTGGAACAGCATGCGCTCGAACATCACCGGGACCGACAGGCAGTAGGTGACGCCATGCTCGTCGATGGCGCGCAGTGCATCCTCGGGCTCGAATTTCGGCAGGATGACATGGGTGCCGGCCACGGCGGTCGTCACCAGCACGCCGATGCACGACATGTGGAACATCGGCGTGACATGCAGGTGCACCAGCGACGAGTCGATGCGTTCGCAGACCAGGAAGGTGAGCAGGAACTGGAACAGGCTGTCGTGCGTGTGCATGACGCCCTTCGGTACGCCGGTGGTGCCGCCGGTGTAGAAGAGGGCGGCCAGGTCGCTGCCGCCGCGGCGCTCGTCGGGCAGTGGCGCCGCATCGGCGACCGCCCGGGAATAGGAGAGCGCGCCGGGCAGCACCGACTTCTCCGCATCCATGACCACGGCATGGCGCAGGCGGGGGATGCGCTTCAGCAGTTCGCCGACCAACCCGCAGAACTGCTCCTCGAAGAGGACCAGCTCGGCTTCCGAGTGCTCGACGACGTAGGCAAGTTCCTCGAACTGCAGGCGGAAGTTCACCGGGACGAGCACGCCACCCGCCCAGGGCACGGCGTACAGGCACTCGACGAAGTGGTCGCTGTTCATCGACACGATGGCGACCTTGGTATCGGCGCGCACGCCGAGCTGCCTGAGCATGCCGGCGCTGCGGGCGACGGCGTCGTGGAACTGGCGCCAGCTGCGGCGCACCGGGCCGAAGACGATGGCGAGTCCGTCCGGGTTGATCTGGCTCGCGCGATGCAGGCTCTGGGTGAGTTCCATCCCGCTGTCACTCAGTCCGCAAAGTGGTTGCGCCTCATCCAGTCGATGCACACCAGTGCCGACTCGCGCGCCTTCTCCGGCTGGTTGAAGTAGTAGTGGTTGGCGTCCTTGATGGTCACCAGCTGCTTGTTGTCGTGCCGGATCGAGTCGAAGAGGATCTGGTTGTGGCTGGGCGGGCAGCCGTCATCCGCGGAGTTGGCGACGATCAGCACCGGCACGCCGATGCGGGCCGCGCAGCGGGGACCATTGGCGTTGGAATCATCGTAGCTCCACTGCGACAGCCAGCTGCGCAGCGAACAGAACCGTGCCAGCCCGATGGGGCTGCTGTTGACGATGCGGGGCTCGCCGAGGAAGCACCAGCGCGGCTTGCGGTCGTTGGCGTCGAGTGCCGGATCCAGCCAGCGCGGATCGGCCATCGTGCCCTGAACGACGAAGGACAGCTCCTGGTTGGTCAGGCCTTTCGACCGGTAGTCGTCGAGCACACCGCGGACCCATGCGGTGATGCGCCGGTTACGCTCGATCTGCGCTGCGCGGTAGCGGGCGACGAACTGCGGATCGTACGGCGCCTGCGGGCCCTTGGGGTCGTAGAGGTCGAGCGAGCGATCACGGCGGGAAGGGTCGTGCTCGTCGATGATCGAGGCGTCGAGCCACTCGGTGAGCGTGAGGTTGCGCGCCAGGTGCGCCGCCAGCAGCATGACGCCATCCGCCGCAATGAGCCCTGCTGCCGTGAGGTCGGGCGGCTCCTGCGCGGGCGTGCAGCGTACACGCGGATCCTCTGCCTCCGCCTGGTAGAACAGCGACAGCGAGCCGCCACCGCTCCAGCCGCCGAGCAGCACCTTCTGGTAGCCGAGCCGCTCGCGGGCGTCGCGCACGCAGGCGGCGAGGTCGATCGCCACCTTCTCCATGATGAGCGCGTAGTCGACGCCGCGATAGCGGCTGCTGCAGACGATGACATCCACTCCGGTTCTGGCGATCGCCATGGGCAGGGGCAGATACTGCCCGCCGCCGATTGGATGCATGAAGATCACCACGGTCTTCGAGGACCGGCCCTTTGCCTTGAGGAGGTGCGCTTCCAGCACGACACGGCCGATCTCGCCGGCGTAGGTGTCCTTGAATCCCGCCTTCTCCTGGAACCGGATCAGGTACGGAATCCGGTCGTAGTCGAATTCTCTTTCCTGTTGGGCCTCGGCCATGGTGTCTCCCCGTGATTGAGCGGTGTCGCCCGGCGATGTCCGGGCACGATCGGTGCTGATGGAGCCAATCGATTCTAGTGTCAGCCCGCCATGGCAGCAATGCGCCGGCGTGCCGGGCTGGCACGGCAAAAGCCATTATCGGGATAATCGTCAATCACGTTGCACAACTGGCGATGGTGCGTTACATTCGGGACGCTGGCAACGAGGGTGCCAGTCGCCGTGACGGGGGCGCCAGGGGAGTCACAACAACCATTTCAGGGGGGGGCGGAAATGGCCGCAGGATTCGTGATGCAGGGGCACAGTCTGCTGGCGGTTGCTTGTACCGCGCTGGTGCTGGGGGCAGGCACGGGCTTGGGCAACCAGGCGATTGCCCAGACAGCGAAAGCCAGGGGCGCGCTCGACGAGATCATCGTCACCACGACCAAGCGCGAGGAAACGCTCCAGGACGTGCCGATCTCGGTCGGTGTCGTCACCGGCAAGGCCGTGGAAGAGTTCGGCATGCAGGGCTTCGAGGAAGTCCAGAATCATGTGCCGAACCTGGTCATCCAGGAGACTCTCGGCAGCTACCAGATCCGCATCCGTGGCCTCGGGTCAGGCGCCTCCCAGCTGTCGTTCGTCAGCGCCGTCGGCACGTTCGTGGACGGCGTCTATTGCGGCCGGCCACGCTGCTTCCAGAACCCGCTCTTCGACATCGAACGCATCGAGGTCGTGCGCGGACCGCAGGGCGCGTTGTTCGGCAAGAACACCATCGCCGGCGCCGTGAGCACCATATCCAAAGGTCCCACGGATGACCTGTATGCCGAGGTCAGCACCGGCGTCGAGCTGGCCGAGGGTGGCTACAACCTCAGCGGCATCGTCTCGGGCCCGATCTCCGACACGCTGGGTTTCCGCGTGGCCGCCAAGCACGAGAACCTGGACGGCTACATCAAGAACACCTCCACCGGCAAGGACGAGAATGCCGTGGATGCCAACCTGGTGCGTGGCATCCTCGACTGGAATCCGACGGAGAATCTGAAGGTGCGGCTGAAGGCCGAAGTGGCCGACCGTGACTACGACGGCTACACGACGCAGCTCCTGGCCCTTGGCGGCTATGGCACGCCACTGCCTTTCTCCATGCCCGAGGCCTTCGACCACAAGACCTCGAACAACGTGATCTATCCGGATGGCCAGTTCGACCGGACCGACAGCGCGAACTACGCGCTGCAGGTCGACTGGCAGCTCGGTGGCGGGTATACGCTGACATCGATCACCGGTGCCATCGGTTTCGACTTCAAGCGCCGCACCACGGCCGTGGGCTACAAGCAGCTCTTCGTCGACACCCAGATCACGGAGGACTACGAGCAGTACAGCCAGGAACTGCGGTTCCTGTCACCGACGGGCGGGTTCTTCGATTACGTCGTCGGCCTGTACTACTCGGAAGACGATTCCCGGATAAGCCAGTTGTCGCCGTTCGTGGCGCCGCCCTTCGTGCCGGATCCGCCCGGGTCCGGAACGCCCAACGATCCGAATACCAAGACCTACACCGGCAGCGACCGTGCCTATCACGGCGAGGGTGACACGCTTTCTGCCTACGCTTCCGGCACGTTCCACTTCTTCGACGACCGGCTGAGGACCATCCTCGGCATTCGCGTCGGCGAAGATACACTGGACGGCAACTCGACCAACACCAACGGCAGGTACGACCGCGCGACCAACACCTGGATCTGGCTGCCCGACTACACCTACTTGCCGATCGGTGCGCTGAACAAGGAGTTCGACATCTCGAGCTCCCGCGATGAGAGATACACGCTGCCGTCCGTCACCCTGCAGTACGACATGACGGACGAGGTGATGCTCTACGCCTCGTACGCCAAGGGCTTCAAGGGCGGCGGCTTCATTGCCAACGACAGTACCACGGGCAACAACGTCCTTGCGAAGGCCGCAGCGGATCCGGCCTGGGCCCTGGAATATGCCGGCATGTCGACCATCAACGAAGTCCAGCTCCACGATGGCATCACGCTGAAGGAGAACAACGGCGTCTACGATTACAAGCCGGAGAAGGCAGACAGCTACGAGATCGGCGCCAAGATGAATTTCCTGGGCGGTGGGCTGAGCTGGAACGTGGCGCTGTTCCGCACGGAGTTCGAAAACCTGCAGACCTCGCAGTACGACGGCGTGCGCTTCATCACGCGCAACGCGGCGGAAGCGACCAGCCAGGGTGTCGAGACGGACGTCCAGTGGCTGGTGAACGACAATCTCACGCTGGGCCTGAATGCCGCCTACAACGACGCCAAGTACGATACGTACAAGAACACGTTCTGCAAGGTCATCGACATCCAGGGCACGCTGGCGGTTCCGGGCTGCGTCAATGGCCAGGGCGACCTGTCTGGCGAGCGGATCGACCGGGCACCGGAGTACTCCGGCTCCCTCACCATCGACTGGGAGAGCCCGCTGACCGCCGGCACGTTGCTGCGGGTCAATGGCGCCATGACCTACTCGGACGACTACTTCATCCAGGCCAACATGTCGCCGCTGTATGAGCAGGATGCGTTCACCAAGTACGACCTGCGGGTGGCCGTCGCCGACGTCGACGACAGCTGGGAAGTGGCGCTTATCGGACGCAATCTCTCCGACGAGCTGACGCTGCAGCATGCGTTCCAGGTGTCGGTGTTCCATGCCGCGTCGGTGTCGACGCCGCGGTACGTGACGCTGCAGGGCACGATGAAGTTCCACTGAGACACACAGGTCCTTTCATCGTCCGCGATTTGAAGGGCGGGCTCCGGCCCGCCCTTCCTTTTCCCCGGACGAGAAGCTGAGGAGAACCGCCATGAAGGCCCTCGTCTGCGCCGCATTCGGACCCATCGAGGACCTGCGCGTGCAGGACGTGGCGCCACCCGCCCTCGGCGAGGATGGGGTCCGCATCCGGGTCGAAGCCTGCGGCATCAACTTCCCGGATATCCTGCTGGTGCAGGGCAAGTACCAGGTGCGCCCGCCGCTGCCCTTCTTCCCGGGTGGTGAAGTGGCAGGGACGATCAGTGAGGTCGGTACCGCGGTGACGGGCCTGAAGGCAGGCCAGCGGGTCATGGCAACCATTTTCTGGGGTGGACTTGCGGAGGAGGTCGTGGCTCCGGCCAAGGCCATCGTGCCGGTTCCAGACGAGATGGACATGCTCTGCGCCGCCGTCTTCCAGGGCGGGCACACCACGTCCTATCACGCGCTGCGGCAGCGTGGTGCCCTGAAGCCCGGCGAGATCCTGCTCGTACTCGGTGCCGGTGGCGGGGTCGGCATGGCCGCGATGCAGATCGGCCGGGCCATGGGCGCACGGGTCATCGGTGCCGTCGGTTCGGCCCGCAAGGCGGAGGCCCTGAAGGCCGAGGGCTTCGAAGAGCTGATCGACTACGGTCGCGAGGACCTGCGCGAGGCGGTGCGCTCCCTGACCGGCGGCGCGGGCGTCGACGTGGTGTTCGATCCGGTGGGTGGCGAGCTGTTCGGCCAGGCCTGCCGCGTCGCGCGGCGCAACGGGCGCATCCTCATCGTCGGTTTCGCCAGCGGCCAGATCGGCCAGTACGCCACCAATCTCGCCCTGCTCAAGGAGAATGCCGTCATCGGCGTCAACTACCAGCAGTTCTTTGCGCAGGAGCGCGCCGAGGTGGAGCGCAACTTCGCCGAACTCATGGCGCTCCATGCGCAGGGCAGGATCAGTCCGCGCATCGATCGAGTCTTCACCCTGGACGAGGCAGTCGCGGCTCTGGCTGCCGTCGCGGACCGGTCGGTGGTGGGCAAGGTCGTCGTTGCCCTCGGGGGCTGATCGCATGAGCAGCGGCGATTTCTGGACGGTCCGCCATGCCATCGACCTGGTGTTCCGGTGGAATGCCACCCGCGAGCTGATCATCGAGGATGGCGCCCGCTATACCGGCGAGCGCCTGAACCGCGAGGCGCGCCAGGTCGCGCACGCCCTGCAGCAGGCCGGCATCGGCCGTGGCGACGTCGTCGCTTTCATCGGCACGTCGACTTGCCGCTTCTATGCCGCTTTCTTCGCGGCGCAGAAACTCGGCTGCGTCACCTGCAACATCAACATGCGCGAGACCGGCACCTTCATCCACGACACCTTGCGCGGCATCGACGCCCGCGCCGTCATCTGCGCCGAAGGCATCTGCGCGACGGTGGCGGAAGCCGTCGGTCGCCTGCCGCGGAGAATCCCGGTGTTCTCGCTGGGCGACGGGCGGGTGCCGGGAGTCGATCTCGCCTATGGCGAGATGCTCGCCCGGTATCCGGCCGACGAACCGCAGGCGCAGGTCTCGCCCGACGATCCGGCCATCATCATCCTGTCCTCGGGTTCGACCGGCACGCCCAAGGGCATCGTGCACAGCAACGCCAACTTCGTACGCTGGATGCGGGCGGCGCCGGCCCTGTTCGGGCATGTCTCGCGCAGCACGCGCCTGCTGGTCATCGTCGGCACCTCGTTCGCCGCCTGGCCGTTCTCGACGATTTCGATCCTCCATGGTGGCGGCAGCCTGGTGCTGGTGGATGGTTTCACGCCGGAGTCCTTCTGTGCTGCGATCGAACGTGAGAAGGCGACCGTGGCAGGTCCGGTGCCAACCATGATCCGCATGCTCGACCCCTCGATCACCAGCCGCTACGACCTCAGCTCGCTGCGCATGATGCTGTGCGCCGGCGAGCCCCCGTCGTCGACCGACATCGAGCGCATGCGCTCCTGGGCGGACACGGACATCCGCTGCCTGTACCTTGCCTCCGAGTCGGCGCCCGGTGCGGCGACCTACTGGGAGCTGCGCGACCAGACGCTCCTCGGCAAGGCGGTCTGCGCCGGCAAGCCCGTGCCTGGCACCGACCTGCGCATCGTCGATCCCGAGGGTGGCATCGAAGACGAGCTGCCGGTCGGGGAGAGTGGCGAGATCCTGCTGCGCGGACCGACGATCGCCATGGGCTACCTGAACAACGCCGAGCTGACGGCGCGGCGTTTCGTCGGCGGGTGGTGGCGCTCCGGCGACCTCGGGCACGTGGATGCGGACGGCTTCCTGCATGTCTCGGGACGTACCGACAACACCATCAACAGCGGCGGGATCAAGGTCCAGGGCGAGGAGGTGGAGATCTGCCTCATCGCGCATCCGGGCGTGGCGCAGGTCGCGGTGATCGGCGTCAAGGACCCGAAGTGGGGCCACCGTATCGAGGCGCATGTCGCCGTGCGGGGCGGGACGACGGAGGCCGAGCTGCGGGATCACTGCCGCGTACACCTCGCGTCCTTCAAGCAACCGAAGACCTATGTGTTCCACGAGCAGCTGCCGGTGGGTGCCACCGGCAAGCTCGACCGCGTGGCGCTGCGAAGGCGCTACGCGGCGGGCGGTGCCCGGCCAGGAGAAGCCACATGAGTGCGGTGACCACCCGATTCGACCAGCACGTGCTGCAGATCCGCATCGACAACCCGGCGAAGAAGAATGCGCTGACCATGGAGATGTACGATGCCATGAGCGAGGCGCTCGAGCGGGCCGAGGCGGACACCACCGTGCGCGCCGTGGTTTTCAGCGGCGCAGGCGGCAATTTCTGTTCCGGCAACGACGTCAGCGCCTTTCCGGCCGCCGGTTCGGATCAGCAGGGCCCGAATCCGGTCATGCGCTTCGTCGAGGCCCTGGTCAACGCCAGCGTGCCGATCGTCGCGGCGGTGGAGGGCGTGGCGGCCGGCATCGGCGCCACCATGCTGCTGCATCTCGACGCGGTGGTGGCCAGCGCCGGCTCGCGCATCGTCTTTCCGTTCCTCAACCTGGCGCTGGTGCCGGAGGCGGGTTCCTCCCTGCTGCTGGTGCGCTTGCTGGGCTATACGCGGGCGGCGGAACTGGTGCTGCGTGCCGCCACGATCGATGGCGCCGAGGCGCATCGCCTGGGCATCGTCTCGCGGCTGGTGGAGCCCGACGCCGTCGGGCCAGCGGCGCTGGCGATCGCCACCGAGTTTGCCGCCAGGCCGCCGCAGGCCATGCGCCGGTCCAAGCGGCTGATGAAGGGCGACACGACCGCGCTGATGCAGCGCATCCGCGAGGAAGAGCGCGGCGTTTTCCTCGGGCTCGGCTCGGCAGAGGGCGCCGAGGCCGTGCGCGCATTTCGCGAGAAGCGCCAGCCGCAGTTTCCGTGAGCAGGCCAGGTGGTGGAATGCCATGAGCAATCCGGATAGCACATCGACGACGTTGCCTCCACGCTTCGAATTCTCCGGCCCGCTGCTGCCGGATTTCGTGCGACTGCATGCCCGCTGGTACCCGGACAAGCCCGCGGTCGCCGACGAGGAGGTGACGCTGACCTGGGGAGAACTCGACCGTCGCTCGAATGCGGTCGCCAACGGCCTGCGCTCGCTCGGCGTGCGCAACGGCGATTCCGTGGCGATCCTGCTGGAGAACTGCGTCGAGTACGTCGAGATTCTCTACGGCGCCTGGAAAGCCGGTGCGGTCGTCGTGCCCCTCAACCTGGCGGTGAACGAGAGCGGCCTGATGATGATGCTGCAGGACGCCGCGGTGCGGGTGCTGGTCTGCAGCCTGGTGCAGCAGCAGCGCCTGGCGGGCCGCCTGGGCGAAGCCGCCTCGCTGCTGGCCGATGGCGTCATCGTCCACGACGGCGCCTCGGGTGCCTATGTCCGCTGGCGTGACAGCCAGGACACCGGCCAGCCGGCAGTCACCATCGGCGACGACGAACCCTGCAACATCATCTACAGCTCGGGCACCACCGCGCTTCCCAAGGGCATCAAGCACGTGCATCGGCGCCGGGTGCAGTCGATCTACGAGCTGGCCATGGCCCATCGCTACCACTACGGGGCCGTGTCGATCTGTCCCATCGGCCTGTATTCGAACACGGCCTGGGGTTCGCTGATGTGCTCGCTGATCGTCGGCGGTACCTGTCTCATCCGCCGCAGGTTCGATCCCGAGGCCTGGATCGAGGACGTCGAGCGCCACCAGGTCACCCACGCGATGATGGTGCCGATCATGTTCCAGCGCATCCTCGATGCGCCCAATTTCCGCCCGGCGGCCGTGAAATCCGTGCAGGCCGTGCTTTCGGGCGGCTCGCCCCTGTTCGAAGGGCTCAAGCGCCGCGTGATGGAGAACTTCTCCTGCGCGGTGATCGAGCTCTACGGGCTGACCGAGGGTTTCATGACCACGTTGCAGCCCGAGGAGACCGAGGGCAGGCTGGCCTCCGTCGGCAAGCCGGTGCGCGGCAACGACTACATCCTGCTCGATGACGACGACCAGCCGGTCGCCTGGGGCGGGACCGGCGAGATCTGCGTGCGCAGCGTGCACTGGATGATCGAGTACCACAATCGGCCGGACGCCACCCGGGAGGCCATGTTCATCGACGGCCGCGGCGTGCAGTGGCTGCGCACGGGTGACATAGGCCGCACCGACGAGGACGGCTTCCTCTACATCGTCGACCGCAAGAAGGACATGATCCTCTCGGGCGGCCAGAACATCTATCCGGCCGACATCGAGGCGGTGATGGTCGGGCACCCGCTGGTTGCCGAGGTCGGGGTCATCGGCGTGCCCGATGCCACCTGGGGCGAGACGCCGGTCGCCATCGTCGTGCTGCGCCCGGGCAGCGCTGCCGGAAACGTTGCCCCCGCCATCCTCGAGTGGACCAACCAGCAGGTCGGCAGGCGGCAGCGCCTGCGCGAGGTGCGCATCGTCGAGACCCTGCCGCGCAATCCCAATGGCAAGATCCTCAAGCGCGAACTGCGACAGACCTACGTTGCCGCCGGCGAGGCGGAATCGCGCGCCACGGGTCCCAGGGAAAACAGGTAGAAGGCAGCGGCGAGCAGCAGTGCGAGCGGAGAGATCACGGCCAGCGAATAGCGCAGGCCGTCAGCCTGGGTGAACACGTGATCGGACAACAGCGCCACGGCCGTCGACCCCAGGCCAATGCCGACGAGGTTGATGACGAACAGGTAGAACGCCGACATCTGCCCGCGAAGCGGGCCGGGCACGAGTTCCTGCAGCGCTGCCGCCGCGCCCGGGATCGGCAGGATCGAGAACGCGTAGGCGATGCCGAACAGGACCACTGCAAGCACCGGGCTGGACTGGAATCCCAGCAGGGCGCCGGCGGGAATGCCACACAGCGTCGCGATCAGGCACAGGTGCATGCGGCCGGCGGTCCGGCCCCGCGCGTAGAAGCGGTCGGCGAGCCAGCCGCCGCCCGTGAGCCCCAGCAGGCCACCCGCCAGCAGGGCGATGCCCACGGCGAGTCCGGCCTCGGCGATGGACCAGTGGTAAGTGCGCACCAGCATCGCCGGCATCCACGACACCATGGCAAACGCGGAGAGGTTCGAGAACGCCACGCCCAGGTGATGGCCCGCGAGGGAGCGCCAGCGGCTGGCGGCCAACCGCAGCACCGCCCGGATCGGCACCGCCGGCGGTCCAGCGGCTGCCCCGCCGTCACGCCTCGCGGGCTCGGTCAGTGCGCCGACCGCGAGCGCCACCAGCAGACCGGGCAGGCCCACATAGAAAAAGGTCAGCTGCCAGGGGCGGACCTCGCCGAGGAGGGGCAGCAGGACCGCCTGCTGGCCGCTCGCGAAGTGCACGATGGCCCCGCCCAGCACCATGGCGATTCCGGCGCCCAGTGCCGAACCGAGGTTGTAGACGCCGAGCGCAAACCCGAGCCGGCGGCCGTCGAAAATGTCCGCGAACAGCGAGTACGCCGCGGGCGAGAGGGTGGCCTCGCCGATGCCCACTCCCATGCGTGCCGCGAACAGCTGCCAGTAGGTCTGCGCCAGGCCCGAGATCGCCGTCATGGCGCTCCAGAGCGCGACGCCGATGGCGGCGATCCTCACGCGGCTGTGGCGGTCGATGGCGCGGCCGATGGGCAGGCCGACGAGGGTGTAGAACACCGCGAATGCCAGGCCCTGCAGCAGGCTGATCTGCGTGTCGGTCAGGCCGAGGTCGCGCCGCAGCGGTTCGACCATCAGGCTGAGGATCATGCGGTCGATGAACGAGAACACGTAGGCGACGAGGAAGACGCCTACGACCAGCCACTGTCGCATGGTCAGGGGTGCCTGGTCTCCAGCCTGTCCTGCACTCATCGCGCCTTCCGGCATGCAGTGCCGCTGCTGCCAGTCCGGTATTGGCGCCTGGCTGCCTGCAATCTAAGCTGGTACCCGCGCGTGTGCAACCCGCCGCACTCGCCCGGGATCTCATGCCGGCACCGCCATCCGCTGCGGACGACGGCACGGCCGGCTGCGCGAGGCAGGCCATGATCGCAGCCGGTGATGTCGCCGTTCCCGCCGAGTTCGCCCAGGCCCTGCGCGAGATGGGCCTGGCCGGCAGCGGGACGCTGCTGGGCGCACCGCTGACGGGCGGCGTGTCCTCCGACATCTGGCGCATCGATACCGGGCAGGGACTGGTGTGCGCCAAGCGCGCGCTGGCCAAGCTGCGCGTTGCCGCTGACTGGCATGCGCCCATCGAGCGCAACCTATACGAGGCGCGCTGGATGAACGTGGCCAACGAGGCATCCCCGGGCTGCGCGCCGCGCGTGCTCGGCCAGCACGCCGGACTCGGGGTGCTCGTCATGAGCTACCTGGAGCCATCGGGCTACAGCCTGTGGAAGCAGATGCTGCGCGACGGGCGGGCGGACACGCCCACGGCGCGCAGGGTCGGCTCGGTACTTGGACGGATCCATGCCTACTCCGCGGCGCGGCCCGGGCTGGCGGCCGAATTCGCCACCGACACGATCTTCTTCGACATCCGGCTGGAGCCGTACCTGCTCGCCACGGCACGGCGCCACCCCGATGTCGCACCGGCGCTGGAGCGGCTGGTGGAGGTGACCCGCTCGCAGGCCCTGGCCATGGTGCACGGCGACGTCAGCCCGAAGAACATCCTCATCGGGCCGCAGGGGCCGGTGTTCCTCGATGCCGAGTGCGCATGGTGGGGTGATCCGGCCTTCGACATCGCCTTCTGCCTGAATCACCTGCTGCTCAAGTGCCTGTGGAACCCGTCTGCCGCCGAGGCCTACCGCAGCGCCTTCGAGGCGCTCGCCGGCGCCTATCTCCAGGCCGTGGACTGGGAACCGCGCGCCGCGCTGGAGGCGCGCGCGGCGGCGCTGCTGCCCGGCCTGCTGCTGGCCCGGGTGGACGGCAAGTCGCCCGTCGAGTACCTGGTCGAGGAGACGCAGCGCCAGCGGGTCCGGCGTGTCGCCCGTGCGCTGCTGCAACATCCGGTCGATCGCCTGTCATTGGTCAACGCCGCCTGGCACGAGGAACTTGCATCATGAAATCCCCCGCCATCCGCTCGGTTCATGCACGTCGGGTCTGGGACAGCCGCGGCCGTCCGACGGTCGAGGCCGAGGTGACGCTCGACGACGGGGCGGTCGGCCTCGCCATCGTCCCGGCCGGCGCCTCGCGGGGCAGCCGCGAGGCGCTGGAGCTGCGCGATGGCGGCAACCGCTTCGGCGGCTTCGATGTGCTGCGGGCGGTCGCCAACGTCAACGGCGAGATCGCGCACGCGCTGGCTGGCAGCCGTGCCGACGACCAGGCCGCGGTCGACGCGCGACTCATCGCCCTCGACGGCACGCCGGCGAAGTCGCGCCTCGGCGCCAACGCGACGCTGTCGGTGTCGATGGCCGTGGCTCATGCCGTCGCCGCTTCACGCCGGCTGCCGCTCTACGCCAGCCTTGGCGGCCCCGCTGCCGCCCTGCTGCCGATGCCGCAGATCCAGATCTTCGGTGGCGGCGCGCATGCGGGCCGCCGCGTCGACATCCAGGATTTCCTCATTGCCTGCCCCGGCGCAGGGAGCTTCCGCGAGGCGCTCGAATGGACAGCGGAGGTATATCGCAGCGCCGGCGAACTGATGGAGTCGCGCGGTTCGCGCTGTGGTGTCGCCGACGAGGGAGGCTGGTGGCCGGATTTCACCACCAACGAGCAGGCGCTGGAGACGCTGGTGGCGGCCATCGACAGGGCCGGCTTCGTTCCCGGCGAGCAGGTGGCGATCGTGCTCGATGTCGCGGCCTCGGAGTTCGGCCGCAACGGGCGCTATGCGCTGGGCCTGGAGTCGCGCGAGCTGGACTCCGACGGCATGATCGAGATGCTGCTGCGCTGGATCGAGCGCTACCCGATCATCTCGATCGAGGATCCGCTCGCCGAGGACGATCCGCAGGGTTTCACGCGCTTCACGCGCGCGGTGGGCCAGCGCCTGCAGGTGGTCGGCGACGACTTCCTGGTTTCGCACGCACCGCGGGTGCGCGAGGCGGCATCGCTGGGCGCGGCCAACGCCGTGCTGCTGAAGCCGAACCAGCGCGGCACGCTCAGCGAGACGCTGCAGGCCTGGGAGGCGGCGCAGTCTGTCGGCTACGCGGGAATCGTCTCCGCGCGTTCCGGCGAGAGCGAGGACACCACCATCGTGCACCTGGCGATCGGCTGGGGGACGGGACAGCTCAAGGTGGGGTCCTTCGCGCGCAGCGAGCGCATGGCGAAGTGGAACGAGGCGCTGCGCATCGAGGAGCGACTGGGTTCCGGCGCCGCCTTCGCCGGGACGCGCCTGTTCGGGCGCAGCCCTGCCTGATCGGCAAGGACACGGCAGGACCTGCCGCCGCGCGCGGTTACCGGCGGCTGTTTGCATATGCCGCGGCAGCGGTACAAGCCACATCCCCGCCGCCTTAGAATCCCTTCCCGCATGAGCACCGTGAATCTCACCCACCTGCAGCGGCTGGAGGCCGAGGCGATCCACATCATGCGGGAGGTGGTGGCCGAGGCCGCGCGCCCGGTGATGCTGTACTCGGTGGGCAAGGATTCGGCAGTGATGCTGCACCTGGCCCGCAAGGCCTTCTTCCCGGCTCCGCCGCCGTTTCCGCTGCTGCATGTGGATACCACCTGGAAGTTCCGCGCCATGTACGAACTGCGCGAGCGCATGGCGCGTGACAGCGGCATGTCGCTCATCGTCCATCGCAATCCGGAAGCACTGGCGCGCAACATCAACCCGTTCGAGCATGGCTCGGCGCTGCACACCGCCCTGTGGAAGACCGAGGGGCTGAAGCAGGCGCTGGCCGCGCACGGCTTCGACGCCGCCTTCGGCGGTGCCCGTCGTGACGAGGAGAAGAGCCGCGCCAAGGAGCGCATCTTCTCCTTCCGCTCGGCGAGCCAGCGCTGGGACCCGAAGCAGCAGCGGCCGGAGCTGTGGAACCTGTACAACGCCAGGAAGGCCCCTGGCGAAAGCATCCGCGTGTTCCCGCTGTCGAACTGGACCGAGCTGGACGTCTGGCAGTACATCGAGGCCGAGCAGCTGCCGATCGTGCCGTTGTACTTCGCCGACCTGCGTCCCACGGTGGAGCGAGACGGCCTGCTGCTGGTGGTCGACGATGCACGCTTCCCGCTGGCCGCGGGCGAGCAGCCGGTGATGCGCCGGGTGCGCTTCCGCACGCTGGGCTGCTATCCGCTCACCGGCGCCATCGAGAGCGGGGCATCCACCCTGGCGGAGATCATCGCCGAGATGCGCGCCACCATGCTGTCCGAGCGCCAGGGACGGGCGATCGACCAGGACCAGGCCGCCAGCATGGAGAAGAAGAAGCAGGAGGGTTACTTCTGATGGCCGCGCAGCCGCGCAAGGACCTGCTGCGCTTCATCACCTGCGGCAGCGTCGATGATGGCAAGTCCACCCTGATCGGCCGCCTGCTCTACGACACGAAGCGGGTGTTCGCCGACCAGCTCAGCGCCCTCGAGGCCGACAGCCGCCAGTTCGGCACCCAGGGCCAGGGCCTGGATTTCGCCCTGCTGGTCGACGGTCTGGCCGCCGAGCGGGAGCAGGGGATCACCATCGACGTGGCCTACCGCTTCTTTGCCACGCCTGCACGCCAGTTCATCGTCGCCGACACGCCGGGCCACGAGCAGTACACGCGCAACATGGTCACCGGCGCCTCGACTGCTGACCTCGCGGTCATTCTCGTGGATGCCCGCAAGGGCATCCTCACGCAGACGCGCCGGCACAGCTACCTGGTCCACCTGCTCGGCATCCGCCACGTCGTGCTGGCGGTCAACAAGATGGACCTGGTCGGCTTCGACCAGGCGCGCTTCGAGGCCATCGTCGCGGATTACGGCGCCTTCGCCCGCGCCATCGGCATCGAGGCGTTCACCGCGGTGCCGGTCTCGGGCCTGCTCGGCGACAACATCACCAGCCGCTCCGCCAGCATGCCCTGGCATGCCGGGCCGAGCCTGCTCGCGCACCTGGAGGCGGTGGAGATCGACATCGCGGCGGCGCAACGCCGCGCCCTGCGCCTGCCGGTGCAGTGGGTCAACCGGCCCAATGCGGATTTCCGCGGCTTCGCCGGCCTGATTGCGGCGGGCGGCGTGCGGCCGGGCGATGCCGTGCGGGTGCTGCCCTCGGGGCGGACGACGACGGTGTCGCGCATCGTCGGCTTCGATGGCGACCTCGATGTCGCGGTGGCCGGCCAGTCCGTCACCCTGTGCTTCGCCGACGAGATCGACTGCAGCCGTGGCGACGTGGTCGCCCGGGCGGACGAGTCGCCGGAGGTTGCCGACCAGTTCGAGGCGACCATCGTCTGGATGGCGGAGGAAGATCTGCTTCCGGGCCGCCCCTACTGGCTGAAGCTCGCCACGCAGACGGTGACGGCAACCGTGCATGCGCCCAAGTACAAGGTCAACGTCAATACGCTGGAGCGGCTGGCGGCACGCACCCTCGAGCTCAATGCCATCGGCGTGGCCACGCTGGCCACCGACCGGCCGCTGGTATTCGAGCCCTACGGGGTGGACCGCACGCTGGGCGGCTTCATCCTCGTGGACAAGCTCAGCAATGCCACCGTCGGTGCCGGCGTGCTGCACTTCGCCCTGCGCCGCAGCCAGAACGTCCACTGGCAGGCGCTGGACGTCACCCGCGAGAAGCATGCCGAGATCAAGCGGCAGAAGCCCGCGGTGCTGTGGTTCACGGGTCTGTCCGGCGCTGGCAAGTCGACCATCGCCAACCTGGTGGAGAAGAAGCTGGTCGCCCTGGGCCGGCACACCTTCCTGCTCGACGGCGACAACGTCCGGCACGGGCTGAACCGGGACCTGGGATTCACCGATGCCGACCGGGTCGAGAACATCCGCCGCGTCGGCGAGGTCGCCCGGCTGATGACCGATGCCGGGCTGATCGTGATCACCGCCTTCATCAGCCCGTTCCGCGCCGAGCGGCAGATGGTCCGGCAGATGATGCCGCCCGGCGAGTTCCTGGAGATCTTCGTCGACACGCCGCTGGCCGAAGCCGAGGCCCGCGACGCCAAGGGCCTGTACCGCAAGGCGCGCGCCGGATTGCTGCGCAACTTCACCGGCATCGACAGCCCGTACGAGGCGCCCGAGGCGGCCGAGATCCGCATCGACACCACGCGGCTCTCGGCGGAGCAGGCGGCGGAACTCATCGTCGCCCGCCTGCTGGCGCAGTCCTAGGCGGGCCGGGCGGCGGCCTCAGCCCGCGCGTGCCAGCAAGGCGAGGAGCGCCAGCTCCGCCCGTGACAGCAGCCAGCCGCCGTGCAGCCCGATGGCGCGCCGGGCGAAGTCGCCGCGTATGGTTCGCTGGATCCGCTGCCGCAATTCGTCGTCGCTCCAGTGGTTCGTGGCGGCGAGCTGCACGGCCCGGGTGCCGCCGAGGATGTCGCGCAGCAGTTCCGGCAGCCCGGCCGCCGCCTCCGCGCCGCGCGCGGTCACCGCGGGAAGCGGCCCCGCGAGCTGGGCGATGCGCGCCGCGAGCGACGCCAGCGGGTCGGCGTTCCGTGGGGATCCCAGCCGGCGTCCGGCCAGCGCGACCGCGACGCCTGCGAGCGCCAGCAGCAGGCTGCGGCGGCTCGGTTGGCTGAAGGTCGGCCTGGCCATGGTCCGTCAGGCCAGTGCCGGGCGCAGGTGATCGGCGAGGCGCAGGGCCAGCGCCACCAGCGTCAGCGTCGGGTTGCCGTGGCCGTTGGTGGGGAATACCGAGGATCCGGCCACGTAGAGGTTGCCCACGCCGTGCACCCTGCAGTCCGGGTTCACGACACCGTTGCGGGGCGACGCGCTCATGCGCGTCACGCCGCAGTGATGCCAGCTTCCCTGCAGGCAGCTCGGCCAGGGATCGGTCGCGAAGTCCATGGGGATGTGCAGGCGCCCGATACCCGCGCCGCCGAAGGCGCGGCCGAGTTCCTGCAGCGCGACCGCCACCGTATGCCGATCGAGCTCGCCCAGCTGCCAGTCGAGCACGGCGCGGCGCATGCCCAGTGCGTCGCGTTCCCCGCCGAGCAGCACCCGGCTCGAAGGGTTCGGCGCCTGCTCCTGTGAAGCGACGATCTTGTAGAAGCGCGGGGCGATCCGCCCCGGCAGCCGCTGCAGCGCCATGGCGCTGGCGTCGGCGATGTTGCGCCAGACATTGCCGACGACCTCGCCGATCGCCTGCCAGGCGGGAACATTCTGGTTGCCATGCCGTTCGATGTGCATGAAATAGTCGGACCAGTAACTCTCGACGACGGCGCCGCTGTAGTTCAGCGTCCGCCCCGCCTGCTGCGCCGTGCGCGACAGCGTCAGGTAGCCCATCAGCCCCGCACCGCGGCCGCCCGCCTGCGGCGTGAACAGGGTGGAGCGGTTGCCTGTCTGGTAGAGCTGGAATGCCGCGGTGTCATCCAGCGGCAGCACTGCCGCGCAGTCGAGCTGCATGTGGTCGGCGAAGTAGCGGCCGACCAGGTCATGGTCGTTGCCGAGCCCGGCGGGCGCGGCCCCGGTGGAGCTGAGCAGGAGGCGCGCGTTTTCGATGCCGCCGGCAGCCAGCACGTAGATGCGCGCGCGGGCGCGGAAGGCGTTGCCGTCCAGGGTGCGGATGGCGAGCCCGGTGACCTCGCGGGCATGCTCGCCGGTGTCGATGCTGACGACATTGGAATGGAGCAGTACGCGGACATGCCGTGCGCCGGCGAACTCCGCCTGGTACTTGGTGCCGAAGCGCGTGGGCGGGCTGAACTGGATGAGGCGCGTCTGCACGGCATCGTCGTGGAAGCCGAAGGGCCGCAGCGCGCCGAGTTCCCAGCCCGCGGTCGAGTAGTCGAAGGGCCCGAGATCGCAGATGTCCTGCGCGGCCGGGTAGTAGCGGGCCACCGCGGAGTAGGGGATCGGCCAGCCGCTGTGGGGCACCCACTCGCGGGTTTCGAAGTCCAGCGGATAGAACGGCCGGCAGTAGCCGCCCCAGTGCCCGCTCGCGCCGCCGAAGTAGCGCAGCCGCGTGGTGTGCAGCGGAAAGTAGGGCAGGCCGCGGATCTCGCCCCGCGTCAGGTCCTGCGTGGCCGCATCCGGCGCCAGGCCACCGCTTTCGATGCACAGGACCGAGAGGCGCTCGCTGGCCAGCTGGCGCGCGAGCGTGATCCCGGCGGGGCCGGCGCCGATGATGCACAGGTCGGCCTGCTGGGTCGAGCCGCGCGGAATCTCTCGGCCGTCGATGAACATGGATCCTGGGAGTTCGTCTTGATGTACGCAGGGGCCGCTGCCGGCTGATTCTGGCATCCGGCGGCTCCCTGGCTCCAAGACCTGCGTCACCCCGGGCGGGTGCCGGTCACCCCATTCCGGCCACAATGCCTAGGTAGTTGTACGTATCCGGCGCTGGCCCGGCAGGCCGGCTGGCGCGACCCGCGCCTTGGCGCCACACTGCGCGCTGGCCTGGCGGGCGGCGCGGGGAACGGACTGAATGGACCACCACAAGCTCGTGCTCCCGGAGCACATCAACCACTACGGCTTCCTCTTCGGCGGCTGGCTGCTGCAGTGGATCGACGAGTTCGCCTACATCACGGCGACCGTGGAGTTTCCCGGGCTGCGGTTCGTGACCATCGCCATGGCGGACGTGCAGTTCAAGCGCCGGATCGCCTCCGGCGAGGTGCTGAGGTTTGCCGTGGCACGCGAGCAGCTGGGGGTGACCTCGGTACGCTACCGGGTGCGGGCCCATGGGCTGGTCATGGCGGCGGACCCGGCCGAGGTGCTGTTCGAAACCACCATCACCTTCGTCAGCGTGGATGCCGAAGGCCGCAAGACCCCGATTCCCGGCGCCTGAGCCGCGGCTTGCCGCGGCCCGCCATCCGGCGATTGCTCGCCGCCGGCCGGAGCGTCAAACGGTGCTGACGGGGGGCGTTGCGGTCCCCTGACAGGGCCTCGCCATCGCTCTCACCCTTGCCTGGGCTGCTGTCCGCGATCGCCGGGCCATGGCGTCATGGCTGGGCGCGTGCGCGGCGATGCTGCGTCCGCTGCTGCTGTTCGCGCTGGCTGCGGGAGCCGTGTTCAGCGGCAGCCGCCTGCTGCTCGCCTGGCACTTCGCGGGGCACCTCGGCGCCACCGCCGGCCTCGGCGAGGTGCTGGCACGCGCCTGGCGCTTCGATCTCGTGGTGATCTGTGCCGTCTGCCTCGTGGTGGTGCTGGTGCAGTGGATCGCACCGGGCCGCGTGCTGCAGGGCAGGGTGTGGCGCTGCGCGATGGCGGCATGGCTGACCGGCTGGTTCATGCTCATCGTCTGGAACGAAGCCGCGACGCCGGATTTCATGACCGAGTTCGGCGTGCGGCCGAACCTGCTCTACGTGGCCTACCTCGGTTCGCCCCGCGAGGTATTCATGACCATCTGGGAGGCGCATCGCGGCGCGCTCCTTGCGGGCATCGGCCTCACCGCGCTGGCTGGCGGGCTCGCCTGGCGCACGCTGCGGCGCCAGCCCTGGCCTGCCGTGCCACCCTGGCGCCTGCGCCTGGTGATGCTGGCACCGCTGGTGCTGGCGCTGGCGGTTGGCGCGCGCGGCAGCACCGGGCACCGCCCCCTCAACATCAGCTTCGCGGCGTCCTCCTCGGATGTACTGGTCAATGACCTGGCGCTGAACTCCACTTATTCGGCGCTGCACGCGCTCTGGGAGGAGACCCGTGAGGCCCAGGCCCTGCGGGGCTACGGCAGGCTGCCGCAGGCCGAGGTCGTCGCCCGCCTGCGCAGGTCGATGCAGTTGCCCGACAGCGCCTTCACCGACCCGCAGCGGCCGACCCTGCATGAGCTCGTGCCCACGGCCCACCCGGGCGGCAAGCCGAACCTGGTGATCCTGCTGCAGGAGAGCCTCGGCGCGCACTATTTCCAGAGCCTCGGCGGCCTGCCCGTGGCGCAGGCGCTGGAGACCTGGCGCGATCGCAGCTTCTGGTTCGACAACCTCTACGCCAGCGGCACGCGCTCCGCCCGGGGCATCGAGGCCGTGGCGACGGGCTTCCTGCCGACCCGCACGCCGAGCGTGCTGCGCCTGGATTCCGCCCAGCGGGATTTCTTCACGCTGGCGCAGGCGCTCAAGGCGCAGGGCTACAGCACCGAGTTCGTCTATGGCGGCGACAGCAGCTTCGACAACATGCGTGGCTTCTTCCTCGGCAACGGCTTCGACCGGGTGGTGGACTGGGCCGAGCTGCTGCCGGAGGCGAAGTTCAGCACCACCTGGGGCGTGTCCGACGACGACCTCTACGCCTGGGTGGCCCGCAAGCTGGCGCGCGATGATGCCAGCGGCCAGCCCCATTTCACCCTGGTGTTCAGCACCTCCAACCACCCGCCCTACGATTTCCCGGAAGGGCGCATCGACCTCTACGAGCAGCCGCGACAGACCGCCAACAACGCCGCGCGCTACGCGGATCACGCCGTGGGCCGCTTCCTCGAGTCGGCGAGCACGGCCCCGTACTGGGCCCACACGCTGTTCATGGTGGTCGCCGACCACGAGAGCCGCACGATCGGCGAGGGCCTGGTGCCGGTGCTCTCGTTCCACATCCCGGCCTTCATTGCCGGGGGGCCGGTGACCCCGCGGGTGGTGACCCGTCTCGCCAGCCAGGTGGACCTGCTGCCGACGGCGCTGTCGCTCATGGGCCTGCGCGTGGCGATCCCTGCGCCGGGCATCGACCAGAGCCGCAGCGACCTCGCCGGGCCCGGTCGCGCCATCATGCAGTTCCACGACACCGCGGCGTATCGCGAAGGCGATGATGTCGAGATCCTCGAAGCCGACGGCTCCGCGCACCACTTCCTGCTCCGTGGCCGGATGCTGCAACCGGCACCAGCCGATGCGGAACTGCGGCGCGAGGCCCTGGCCATGACGCAGTGGCCGGTCCTCGCCCTGCGCAACGGCTGGTATCGACCCTGAGGCGCAGGGAGCCCCTGCGTGGCTAGCGGCCGCCCAGCCGGTCGCGTCCGCGATCGATCAGCTGCTGCACCGCCGGATGCCGCACCCGGCGTCCCAGCGTCAGCACATACAGCCGGGCGAAGACGCCGGGGACCAGGCCCACCTGCATCAGCCCGAAGCGCCGGCGCGCATCCTCGCCCAGCCAGCGGCCGATCGGCGCGAGACCCTGGCCGCGGGCGGCCAGTCCCTTGAGCAGCGGCACGTCGTCGATCTCCGCGGCGATCCGTGGCCGGATACCTTCCTCGGCGAACCAGGACGCCAGTGCTTCGCGCAGGCTGCCCGCCGCCGGTAGCAGCAGCGGGGCGCCGTCCAGTGAATCCGGATAACCGGGCCGGTAGCGCTCGGCGAGCCGTCTCGTGCCGTACAGCCCGATGCGGGACTGGCCGATTAGGTGCGCGTGGATGTCACCGTGGGCCGCGCGCAGCGGCAGGCGATCCGTGATGACCGCGTGCAGCCGCCCGGCTATCAGTTCGCCGCACAACGTGCCGGCATCGCCCACGGCGACTTCCAGGCGCGTGGCAGCCTCCGCGGACAGCGGGGGCCGCAGCGTTTCGTGGAGCAGGGAACGCGATACCGAAGGCAGCATGCCCAGGCAGAGGCGGCCCGGTGCCGGGGCCTGCGCCTGCGCGGCCTCGAGCAACTCGCCGCCGAGCCGGAAGATCTGGTCGCAGTAGCCGCGCACCACCTCGCCGCGCGGTGTGAGACGCACGCCGCGCGGGCGTCGCAGCAGCAGCCGGCCTCCCAGCGCGGCTTCCAGCGAGCGCAGCTGCGAGCTCAGCGTCGAATGCTGCACGCCGAGGCGACGGCTGGCCCCGGCGAGGCTGCCCTCCTGTGCGACGATCCAGAAGTGATGCAGGTGGCGGTAGTTCAGTCCGGCTGGCATCGCTGGGCCGATCCTCCTGTGCGATCCGGCTCGAAGTGCCATTGTCGCAGAGCCGCTCGCCGGCAGGCGGCTTTGATTTTTTCGACAGCAGCCTTCACTGGGATGGCCTAGGTGCGGCCTCGCCGCGCACCTACACTCGAGGCATGCCAGCGATACCTGTCGCAGAAGCCGGCACGCCCGGTCCCTTTGTCGTGCGCGACTGCGTACTGGTGGCCATGGCCACCGGCAAGCGCGCGCAGAGCCTGCGTGAGCTGCGCGACGGCTTGCAGTCCGTCGCGCACGGCAGCATCTACTTCCATTTCTGGGGACGCCTGCTGCGCCCGCGCCTGGACGACACCGAGTTCCACAACGACTTTGCCGTCTGGGCCCGCCATGCGCTGCACGACAAGCTGCTCGCGGAGCGGCTGGCGGTGCTGGATCCGGCCGATTTCGCCGACCTGGAGCAGCTGCGCCAGGAGCTGGTGGACGTGGTCGAGGAGCGCATCGAGGAAACCGAGGCGCTGCTTGCACCGCGTGACCGCCAGTTCACCTTTCGCCTGTGCCAGACCGTGGTGTTCGACACCGGCGTGCGCGTCGCCAGGCCGGAGGATCTCGCGGTGGCGATTCCCGCGATGTCGCTGGGCAGCATCTATTTCCATGTCATCGAGTCCCGGCGCCGGGAGCCGGTGCGCGTCGACGACTTCCGCCACTGGCTGGCACAGCATGGCGATCGCTACGACGGCCTGTGCCGGCAGCTGTCAGCGATCGACCCCTACTTCAGCTCCCTCGCCGAGCTGCGCGACGCGCTGGGGCGCGTCGTCGGCGGCTACTTCGCGGAGTCGCCGGCGTGAGCCCGCGCCTCGCCGATCACGCTGTGCTCGCCGGTGCCGATGTCGCCCGGCAGCTCGAGCTGCTGGCTGCGCCATTGCGCGGCCTGAAGGTGGTCCATGTCAATTCCACGCGCCGCGGCGGCGGCGTCGCCGAGATCCTCGAGCAGCTGGTGCCGCTGATGGGCGAGCTCGGCCTCGAGGCCAGCTGGGAGGTCATGGAGGGTACGCCGCTCTTCTACCGCTGCACCAAGCAGTTCCACAACGCGCTCCAGGGTCAGGCGGTCACGCTGGGCGAGGAGGTAGCCGCCTACGAGCAGGTGAATGCCGACAACGCCGCGCGCCTGCGCCGCGAGCTGGAGGCCGCCGATGTCGTCTTCGTGCACGACCCGCAGCCGGCAGCGCTGCTCGGCCACATGCGGCGCCGCCGGGGCAAGTGGATCTGGCGCTGCCATATCGACGTCAGCCGCCCGTTCCGGCCGGTATGGCGCTACCTGCGGCCGCTGGTGGCGGGCTTCGACGCCAGCATCTTCTCGCTGGCCGATTTCGCCCAGCAGCTGCCGCACCCGATGTTCCTGATACCACCGAGCATCGACCCGCTGGCGGAGAAAAACATCGACCTGCCGCCGGAAGAGGTTGCCGCCTGCTGCGAGCGTTACGGCATCGACCGCGGGCGGCCACTGGCGCTGCAGGTGTCGCGCTTCGACCGTTTCAAGGACCCGCTGGGCGTCATCCGCGCCTTCACCATGGCGCGCGCCTTCGTGCCGGGCCTGCAGCTGGTTCTCGCGGGTGGCGGAGCGGCCGATGATCCCGAGGGCGAGCTGGTGCTGTCGGCGGTGCAGGCCGCGGCACGCAAGCTCGAGGACGTGCACGTGCTGCTGCTGCCCGACGAGGCGCACCGCACCGTGAACGCGCTGCAGCGGGCCGCCGACGTGGTGCTGCAGAAGTCGATCCGCGAGGGCTTCGGCCTCACCGTGACCGAATCGCTGTGGAAAGGCCGGCCGGTGATCGGCGGTGATACCGGCGGGATCCGCCTGCAGGTGGTGGACCACCAGACCGGCTTCCTGGTGAGCAGCCCCGAGGGCGCAGCGCTGCGCCTGCGCTACCTGCTGCACTACGGGGACGAGCGCCAGCGCATGGGTGAGGCGGGCCATCGCCACGTGCAGCAGAATTTCCTCATCACGCGCCAGCTGCGGGAGTACCTGACGGTGATCCATGCGCTGGTGCGTGGTGCCCCGGACCACATCGAGCTTGCCTGAGCTGGATGGCAGGCGACGTGGAAAAGCTCCAGCCCAGCCTGCGACTCGGCCTGTTCATGGCCAGGCTGGGCCAGTGCCGGCAGGGCATGCTCCTGCTCGATTACGACGGCACCCTGGCACCGTTCACCCCGGACCCGCAGGCGGTGCGGCCCTATCCGGGCGTGAGCGAAGCGCTCGACTCCTTGATGGCGGCCGAGGGCACGCGCGTGGTGATCGTGACCGGCCGTGCGCTGCGCGGTGCGCCGCCCTGGCTGGGTACGCGGCGCCAGCCGGAAGCCTGGGGCTCCCACGGGCGTGAGCGGCTGCTTCCCGATGGCCGGTACTTCGTCTCCGGCATCGACGAGTTTGCCGCGCGGGCCCTGGCGCTGGCCGATGAGTGGGCGGCCGACGTGGAGGCGGCGGGCGGGCGCTGCGAGGTCAAGCCTGGCTGCATCGCTTTCCACTGGCGCGGCGCCGGGCCGAGCCAGGTGGTGCGCATCCGTGGCCTCCTGGCACACCGCTTCCACGAGGAAGCGCTGGAGGATGTGCTGGAGTGGTGCAACTTCGACGGCGGCATCGAGTTGCGCGCCCCCGGGACCAGCAAGGCAGCGGTGGTGGAGGCGCTGCTGGCGGAGGCGCCCGAGGGGCTGCCGGTGGCCTATCTTGGCGATGACATCACCGACGAGGATGCGTTCATCGCCCTGCGCCGGCGTGGCCTCGCGATCCTGGTGCGTCCGCACTTCCGCCCGACTTCCGCCGACATCTGGCTCAGGCCGCCCGGCGAACTGCTGACCTTCCTGCACGCCTGGCGGCGGGCCAGCGCATGAACGGCGGGCTGCCAGCCGACATCCTGGGCAACCCGCCGGGCCGCTGGGTCGTGGCCGTGCTGGTTGCCGTGCTGGCGGTGCTGGCGCTGGCGCTGCTGCTGCGCCTGGTGCGCACCCGGGTCGAGGGCTGGGCAAGGGCAACCGATGCGGCGCTGGACGATGGGCTGGCGGCGGCGCTGCGCGCCACCCGCTGGTGGTTCGTCCTCGCCAGCGGTGTGCTGGTGGGGGCGCTGACGCTGACCCTGCCCGCCGGTGTCGCCCGGGTCGCGGGCCGCCTGCTGGTGGTGGCGGTTCTCCTGCAGGCGGGGCTGTGGCTCCATGCCGGGATCGGTGGCTGGCTGCAGGGCTACATGGAACGCCACCGCGATCCGGCACGCGCGGGGGAGGCGACCACCACCACGGTGCTGGCCTTCGTCGCGCGGCTGCTGCTCTGGTCGGTGGTGGTGCTGATGCTCTTCGCCAATGCCGGCGTGGACGTGACGGCGCTGGTGGCAAGCCTCGGCATCGGCGGGGTGGCCGTGGCACTGGCGGCGCAGAACATCCTCGGCGACATGTTTGCCTCGCTGGCGATCGCGCTGGACCAGCCTGTCGCCATCGGCGACTTCATCGTCATGGGCGACACCATGGGCACGGTGGAGCGGGTGGGCCTGAAGACCACCCGCCTGCGCAGCCTCTCGGGCGAGCTCGTGGTGCTGGCCAACACCGACCTGATAGGCAGCCGCATCCGCAACTACAAGCGCATGTTCGAGCGCCGCGTGGTGTTCGGTTTCGGCGTCGCCTACGAGACCGGGCCGCAGCAACTGGCGGCGATCCCGGCGATGTTGCGTGCGGTCATCAGTCGCGAGGAGCCGGTGCGTTTCGAACGTACGCACCTGTCGGCCCTCGGCGCCTCGGCCATCGAGTTCGAGGCCGTGTACTTCGTCCTGGACCCGGATTTCAACCGGTACATGGACATCCAGCAGCGGGTGATCCTCGGCACCATGGCGGCGCTGCGCGAGGCGGGCGTCGGCTTTGCCTATCCGACCCGCACCGTC
>JAANMW010000054.1_pt1 | contig 106534 bp, 93 predicted proteins | sample 7279671 | NCBI WGS metagenome assembly JAANMW01 (sample SAMN14094541, study PRJNA606508) | bioreactor metagenome | isolation source: A lab-scale SPAN reactor treating ammonium-rich wastewater day 247 | place: Ireland: Galway | collected 2017-09-19 | reverse complement strand
CTGGTACTGGCCGGGGTTGGTCAGGGCCAGAATGAACGGGTTGATGTCCTGGGTGTCCACCGTCCCGCTGCCGTCGAAGTCGCCGGGCAGGTAGGCCGCCTGGATGGGCAGCTTCAAACTGATGTTGTCGACCGCCACCGCCAAGGCGCTCGATGGCTTGCCCCCGTAGAGCCAGAAGTATTCGTGGCTTTCGTGGTAGACGACGCCATTGAGTCGAACAAGGTAATAGCTGAAGGGCGTGGTGATCTCGAAGCTGCCGTCCCAGTCGGTCGACAAGGTCTGCCAGAGCGGCGGCTCGGGAACGACGTTGTCCCAGTCCACATTCGTCCAGTTGGAGTTGGCGTCCTTGGCCCAGGCGGGGCTGGTGTAGAGACGCTCTTCGCTGCCGAGGATGTTGTCCAGGGCGAAGAATCCGCCGTAGTCATGCGAATCGATGCTGTCGGGCAGGGAGTTCAGGCCATAGACCACCGCCCGCAGGCGCGGGGCGCCGGTCGCGGAAGGATCCCAGTTGTCGTCCCAGTAGTAATCCATGTCGAACTGGGCGGTGCCGGCGACATGGCCGGCCGGTGCCTCGATGACCTGCAAGACCGTCGAGCGGAACCCGACGGTTTCCAGATAGTGATTGGAGCCGTCATACGAGATGTTGGGGGCTCCCAGGTCGGCTGTTCCGATCGTCCACCCGTTCTGCGCCGCCTCCAGACGAGGATCATCCAGATAGCTCACGCGGCCGTAGGATCCGAACCAATAACCCAGGTCATTGGCTCGACCGATCAGGGCCTGCTTTTCCGGGGTGTAGTCGTTGTTGAAGGTGGTGGGCCTCTTGCCTGGGCCCACATCGTCAGTCTTCACATTGGCGATGGACTCGAAATCGCCGTTGATGATGACGTTGTCGGACAGCATGGCCTGTGTGCTGGTGGCACAGGAGATCACCAGAAGCGCGGCCGCGAACAGAATGCGCATCGCAATTCCTCCAGGCGTTATGACCAATCCGCAGACGACACACGTCATGCGACTCGGAGCCGACAAACCGGCGCCCAAGTCGTTATGCAAGACCTTGTGGAACCACAGGAGACGGAGTTGGACACGCCCGTCGCCCCCCAAGCGGATGCACCACCCATTCGGAGTGTATACCCAGTCGGCCGCGCCCCCAAAGCGCATGGCGCAATACTCTTGCCGTATCACGCAAGAAGGGAATGCCCCACGGGGCAGGCGCGTCGGCGCGACGGCTTACACCAGGCCGTCGCTAGGAGAGATAGGTATCCTCGAGCGACAGGCGCAGTTTTTCCAGAGCTTTATTCTGAATCTGGCGGACACGCTCCTTGGTGACGCCGATGATCCGGCCCACCTGTTCGAGTGTGAGGGCGCTGGGACCTCCGCGGCTGGGGCGATCGCCCGGCCGGGCCGGCTGCTGCGCCGCCTTGCCGATCGCGAAGCGATGCTCGATGACCTCCTGCTCGATGCTTGTCAGCTCCGCGCGGTTGCTGCTGAGGATCGTGCGTATCTCGTCAACACAGTCCGCCTCGTGATCCTCGTACTTGCGCTCCTGATAGTCGCTGCGCTCCAGTTTGGGATCGAAATCCGTGGGAAACATCGCGCGGTATTTGCTCAGCTTCACTCCGCTGCGGCTGAACGCCTTGAGGATCGCGCGGCAGGCATAGGTTGAGAACTTGAACCCGCGCGACACGTCGAACTTGTCGACCGCGCGCAGCAGGGCCATATTGCCTTCGCTGACCAGATCGGCGAAGTCCACCTCGCTCATGCGGGTCCGCTTGGCCATCGCCAGCACCAGGGCCAGGTTGCTGCGTGCGATCTGGTCGCGGTACTGGTCGGCCCGATCCAGCCAATACAGGAACTGACGCGCCTGGCTCCCGGTCACCGGACCGGCACCGACTTCGGCCTTGAGCTGGACGATGCGATAGCGGCAGTAATTGAACTGCAGAAACAGATCGCGCTCCTGCTGGGCGGTCAGTAAAGCCGATCCGCCGCCCCGCCGTCCTATCGCGTCGCGACCGGTGGGCGAAATATTGTCCATCACCGGGTGGTACCAGCTCGTGTCGGGCGCGGGAACCTGCTTGTCCGCGGCGAACAAGCGGGCCTCGGCATCGGGCGACTCGAACCGCGGGTCGTGAATGTGCTCGTATTTCTCGTCCAGAACCGCCTTGAGGCGGGCCTGATCGCTCTGCGACAACTGGGCCGGTGAATCGGCCACACGCAGGCGACTGCCACGCTGCAACTGGGCGAGCGGCGAACGGTGATGCTCAAGTGCGGAGAGCGGCGGCATGGGGTACCTCCCCCGTCGCAGGCGTTGCGGCCCGGAGAAACGCGTCAAGTCGGCGCGGCGCGTTCGGCCCCCGATCTCGGACCTGCCGGGCCCAGCTTGAACATCCCCTGGATCCGATGGTCTGTTGCGTGGCGGCCAGTCGCTCCGCGGCCCCGACCCGAAGCGAATCAGGGGCCTGGTTGCGTTCCGTCCTGATCCAGTCTACTTACACAACCTCGCTTTTGTTCGTCTGATTTAGAAATATTCCAGATAGCTCAACCGGACGAGATCAGAATACGCCCATTTCCATGCTGCAGAGAGCAATCTTAAGTTTTAATTATCGTTTGATTAGCTGACTCCCTGTCTTGACCGGAACAGCGACTGGCGCTAGAGTCCCCCCGAATTCCGGCAAGTGACTTCCGGCATCAGCCTCGCCGCAGGTCTTGTTGCCCGCGGCGGCCGTATCGGGCGGTCTGTGCAGCAACGAGGCGGTCGGCGAGCATTCCCGGCCGGCGCCGACGACACGGGTCCACGCCGCCGACCATGACCCTCTGACCCCTCACAACGATTCACCAAGGAGACAACGCCATGGCCTTTGCCCTTCCCGATCTGCCTTACGCTCCCACCGCCCTGGATCCGGTCATCGATACCCAGACCATGCAGATCCACCACGGCAAACATCACAACGCCTACGTGACCAATCTCAACAAGGCCCTGGAGTCGGCCTCGAACCTGGCGTCGAAGTCGATTGAGGCGTTGATCGGCGATCTGTCAGCCGTCCCGGAAAACATCCGCACGGCTGTGCGCAACAACGGCGGCGGCCACGCCAACCATTCGCTGTTCTGGAAGATCATGGCCAGCCCCGGCAAGGGCGGAGGCGGCAAGCCTTCGGGCGCTCTGGCAGCTGCGATCGACAAGGAACTGGGCGGCTTCGACAAGTTCAAGACCGACTTCGCCAATGCCGGCGCCACCCGCTTCGGATCCGGATGGGCCTGGCTGTGCGTCAAGGACGACGGCAAACTCTGCGTCTGCTCCACGCCCAACCAGGACAGTCCGCTGATGAAGGGCGTGGTCGACTGCCCGGGCAAGCCGATCCTCGGCCTGGACGTGTGGGAGCACGCCTACTACCTCAAATACCAGAACCGCCGGCCGGACTACATCGCCGCCTGGTGGGACGTGGTCAACTGGGATCAGGTGGCGAAGAACTACGCGGCCGCGAAGTAACCGCACCACCCGCGCTTCCCGACTTTACCGTCCAAGTGAAAAGCCCAGGAAATCTTTCCTGGGCTTTCTTGTGCGCTGCCTCTTCGTGTTCGATCGTTCACTTCTTCGATTGCCGCTGGGTAAAGATGCGCTTGACCGTCTCCAGCGCCATCTTCGGCTCACGGCGGCGCGTCAGGATGCCGTAGGGGCTGATCGACAGGCTGTGCCGACTCGCCGACTCGTGCCAGAGGTGGTCGGCCCAGCACCAGATCGTCATGCCGCGCAGGTACGGCGCGGTCATGGCCTGCGTCTCCTGCTCGATCACCTTGGCCTGGCGGTCCTCGCCATTGTGCCCACCGCGAACGCCCCGCAGGCCCACGTGGCCGAACTCGGTGACGACAATCGGCTTGTCGGGGAACCGCTCGTGCACCGCCGCGAGCTTCTCACGCCAGAAACGCTTGGCCACCTCGAAGTCAGGCTCAGGCAGGCGCGGCTGGGTGTTCATCGCATCGTTGTCGTCGGCGGGCAGATTCGCCCAGCAGTCGAGGTGGTTGCTGGGGTAGCAGTTGACGCAGATGACGTCGTCAGCCGCGAAGTTGAAGTTCGTGTACCACCAACTGCATACATGTGTGGCGAAGCGCGTCGGGTCGATTTCGCGGGCCAGGTTCGTCAGTTCGGCGTTGCCGGCCGCCACCTCGGGCTTGCCTTCATGGGTCTCATTGCTCACAGACCAGAAGATGACCGAGGGATGGTTGCGATCGCGCAGGATCATCTTTGTGAGCTGCCGCTTGGCGTTGGCGCGCTGGGTCTTGTAGACCTCTTCGCCGAATTGATAGCCGCGCCACCAGTAGAGGGGAATCTCGCACATCACCAGCAGGCCGATCTGGTCGCACAGGTCCATCTCGCCCGGATGGTGCGGATAGTGGCACAGGCGCACGAAGTTCGCGCCGGCCGCCTTCATGCCGCGAAGGTCGGCCTCGACGGTTTCGAAGTCCGGGCACAACCCCGTGCGCGGGCTGTCCTCGTGGCGATTGAAGCCGGTGAGGAAAATCGACTGGCCGTTGAGCAGAATCTCGTGGCCGCGGGCCTCGATTTTCCGGAAGCCGAAGCGAATGTCGTGGCTGTCGGCCGCTTCGCCCTGTTTCTGCAGCTTGATCCGCACGCTGTAAAGCGTGGGGCTGTCGGGCGACCAGGGCTTGGCGCCCGCCACGTCGGCCTTCAGCACGCGCTCGATGTTCTTGCCGGGCTCGATTGAACCGGCGCTGTCCTTGAGCGTCGCCAGCACCTTGCCGGCGGCATCCACCACTTCCGCCGTTATATCCGCCGCTGCGACCTGGGCGCCTTCGTTGGCGATCCGCACATGCAGCTCGAACCGGCCGGCCTTGTCCCCCGGTTCAGCCACCACCCACGCATCGGCGATGTGCAGCCGATCCGTCGCGATGGCGTATACATCGCGCAGAATCCCCGCGTACGTCCGCCAGCCGCGCTCGTGTCCCGGCACGTCACTGCGCACGTAGCGGTTGTCGACGCGTACGGCCAAGACGTTCTCCGTTCCCGGCCGCAGAGCCGCGCCCGTCGGCACGTCGAAGCGCAGATATCCGTCGCCGTGCGAACCGATTTTCGTGCCGTTGAGGTAGACGTCGCAGTGATCGGTCACGCTCTCGAAGCGGATGACCACATGCTTGTCCGCCCAGTCGGCCGGAGCCTTGAAGCGGCGGCGGAACCAGGCGCTGTCGATCCAGGTGTGCATGTCCGGGTGGCAGTCCTCAGCCGCGCAGGGCACGTCGGCCGCCAGCCAGTGTGAATCATCGAAGCCGGCCGCATGCCAGCCCAGCAGTTCGCCCTTGTCCGATTCGTCCGGCTGCATGCGCCAGGGGCCGTTGAGTTCGAGTGAGGTGCGCGGCATGACGTTGTGCTCCTTGGTTCCACGGGATGCGGCGGGCGGTCATGTTACCCATTTGCCGGAAGATGCAAACGTCGTCATCGCCATGACAGCTTCACCGACGCGGCCACGTGGTGGATCGCCCCCTGCCGCGTGAGCTCGCTGGTCACCAGGTCAATCCGGTCCACAGGCGCGGGCCCGAAATCCGTGTCGACATGCTCACTCAACAGGCGGGCCAGTTCGTCGGGCGGACGGGCCTTTACCCGCGCGAGGGTCGCGTGGGCCTGCCACGGGCGTGTGTCGGCCGCGAACCCCAAGGCGCCGAGCGGATCGGCCAGCCGCGCCACCACCTGTTGCAGAGGCTGCGCCTGGCGCAGCGCAGCCCAGATGACACGCGGCTTGCGGGGGTCGGGATACGCCCCCAGCCCGCGGACGCGGGTTTCGAAAGGCGGCACACCCACCACCGCCGCGGCGATGACCGAGCGCAGCTCCTCGAAAACGGCCGGCGTCACATCCCCGAGAAAACGCAAAGTCACGTGCAGATTTTCCAGCGGTACCGGCCGAATGACGCGGCCCATGCGCCCCAGCGCACGCAGCACCTGGCGCAGGGCGTCGGTCGGTGCAACGCCAACAGCGATGAAACTCCGCGGCATGCCGTGCTCCGAAGGCCAAACGCCAGCCCCTGGCGCGGCGATGATGATCGGGCGATCCACGATCGCACAAGCCCGACGACTTGCCGATATTATGATCGCTCGTGCCGCACCGGGCACGTCGTCCGCGGCCCGTGAGGAGCGACCGCGGGGCCGACCGCCGACATCGAACGCAGGGGCTGCATCATGGCAACCGACCGTGAATTGCTGGCTGACGCCATCGGCGTCGTCAATGACGCGTTTCTGGGCATGCTCACCACCGTCGACGAAGCCGGCGTTCCACACGCCCGCTGGATGGGGGCGGCGGCCATGGGCGGCGGCCTGAGCGAAATCTACACCCTGTGCGGCAGGAACACGCGCAAGATCCAGCAGATCCAGGCCAATCCGAACGTCTGCTGGGTCTTCTCCACTGAAGACTACACGGATGTGGTCAGCCTCTATGGCAAGGCGGAGGTGCTGACCGCGCCGCTGATCCGCCAGAACGTGTTCGACCGGCTCATGGACTGCGCCCGCACCTGGGCCATGAACGCCCTTTCGGCGGATGAGAATATCGAGTTCGTGACGATCAAAACGACGGTCGAGCGCGTCGAGCTGCTTAGCCCGCGTCGCAAGATTTTCGTGCCACGCAGCATTCGGCTGGGGGATGCCGCGTCGCGCACGGCCTGAAACCGACGTCGGCGCCAGAGCGTGCATCCGCCTGCGTTGACCCGAGGCGACGTCATCGCCGCTCGGGTCGCCACACAGAAGCCCGCTCGAAGCCAATCGTACACAGGCGAACCGCTCTACTCCTCGGGCCCGACGCTGGCGTCGGCGGCCGGCTTGCCGCGCGGATCGGTCTGCACCAGGGCGACCATCGCCAGAATGACCGCCACCGCCGCCACCTGGGCGAGGCTGATGCGCTCGGCGTCGAGCCAACCCCAGATCATCGCCGTCAAAGGAATAATGTAGGTGACCATGCCGGCATACAGCGGGCCCCGGCGCTGGACGAGCATGTAGAACATGAGCAGCGACATCCCCGTGCCGAGGATGCCGATCTGGGCGAGGGCGGCGATGCTCAGAGCCAGGTCAACGCCGCGGGCCTCGATCGATTCGGTCCCGCCCGCCAAGGGAAGAACGACCAGGACCGAGAGCATGATCGCCGCCAGCGTCAACGCCGTGGCTGGCGCGTCCGCGAAGCGCCGCTTCACAAAGGTATTGGCTATGGCGTAGCCGATCGGCACCGACAGGGCCATGGCCAGATGGATCGGCCGCATGGAACGATCCAGCCCGTCACCGACGAGCAGGGCCATGGCCGCCAGACCCACGACCACCCCGATCAACTGCCGGCGCGTCGGATGCACCCGCAACATAGGCACGGACACCGCGATGGTGGTCAGCGGAACCAGGGCGGGCATGACGCCGATGAACGAGCTGTTGGCGTAGAGACCGATCAGGTAAGGCTGAACGACGAACGGCCAGATGAATCCGATGGCGGCGATGAACACCAGGGGCAACAGATCGGCCCGACGAAAAGGCCAGGCCCGTCGCTTGTAGCCGAACCACAGCGCGCCCAGGGCCGCGATGGCGAAGATCATGCGGCCGGCGGCGATGGACCACGGGCCGAACGCCGCGTCGGCTTTCTTCATGAGGATGAAGTTGCTGCCCCAGAAGAGGCAGATCAGGATGAACATCACGTGGTGCATGGCCGGGGTCTGGGGTTATGGAGTATGGCTGGTGGTATCGCGGGTCAGTGTAGCGGCGGCTGGCCGATTTTCTCTCGTGCGGCGTTGACCGCGACCAGAGCGGGCGGGTGCTTGGCCAGCAATTTGACCACCTGTGAGGCGGTGCATTGCAGGACCGTCGCCACCCGCGACGGGTCATAGCGTCGTCCCGCCAGGGCGTCGAGCGCTTCGGCCAGGAGAGCGGGGAAATCGGCGTGGCTCACATTGCAGGCGATGCGTCCGGTCCTGGCTTCACATCGCTGACGCCACAGGTCGCTGGCCTGGAGCGGCACTTCCAGCGGGCCCGGGGTCACGGTGCGATGCTCCACAGCCAGGCGCAAACGCAGGCGACGGATGGCCTCGCGGCGGTTTTCCGCCTGACTGCGGCATTCGGACGCCTGCCCGACCAACCCTGTGGGCCGGTGGAGAATGCTCACGGCCGTCTCGACCTTGTTGCGGTGCTGGCCGCCGGGACCGGAAGCCCGCCCGCGGGTGATCTGGCATTCGCGCAGCAGTTGTTCGACGGGCCATGCGGCGGGATGGACGGCGGCGGGCGGCATCGCTCCATCCTATCGCCGGCCATCGGCGAAGCGGCGTGCCGCCGACAGCCCGATTTGGTTAAAGTATCTGCCCGTGCCGACCCGAACCCGACGGCAGGCCCGGTTCCCCATGCGGGCCTTCAGAAGTATCGGACGATCGTTTGGCCCAGTCGACGCCCAGCAACCCGCCGCCGACGTTGCTGCACGGACTGGATGCCTGGATGGCCGCCCATCCCTGGCATCCGCGCGTGCTGCCGCTGATCGTCTATCTCCTGATGCTTTCGGTCATCGGTATGACGCCCGATACGCGGCCGATGGTGTACCTGAGGCCGATGCTCTACGTCGTGCAATGCGGTCTGGTGCTGTGGCTGCTGTGGCGGTATCGACGGCTATTGCCCGAACTGACAGCGACGTTTGACTGGCGCGCGGTTCCGGTGGGCGTGGGCGTGTGCGTGGTGTGGGTGCTGCTGGGCTGGTTGACGGCCGGAGAATTCGGCGTGCGTTGGGCGGCGATACTCGATGGGCAGCCGATGAGCCTGATCGACTACGGCGTGCCGGCCGTCAACAAGCCGCCGCTGGCGACCTCGGCCTCCGATGGGCCTTTCGATTTGCGCCACCCCGCCGTGATGGGCGCGACCGTCGGCTGGATCGCCCTGGGCCTGCGGCTGCTGGGCATGAGCATCGTCGTGCCCCTGTTTGAAGAGCTTTTCACCCGCTCGATGCTGCTGCGCAGCCTCAGCCGCCCGCGCATGACAGCCATCGGCCTGCTGCATTTTCTCATCGACCTGCCGGTGATCGGCGAGTGGGTCGGCCACACCCGGCTCGGCCGCCGGGCTGAGGCCCATGAGCCGGTATTCGGGCCGGCCTTCCACCGCACACCGCTGGGCGAAGTGACGCTTTTCGGCATCGCCGCGTCAACCTTCGTCTTCATGCTCAACCACGGCGTGCGCGACTGGCCGGGCGCGGTCGCGTGCGGCATCGCCTATTGCCTGCTCGTCGGCTGGACCGGCCGAGAGAAAGGGCTTGGACCGGTGATCTGGGCCCACGGCATCACCAACGCCCTGCTGTGGGGCTACGTTGTGGCCACGGGCGACTGGCAGTTTCTCTAGGTGTCGCTTACGCTCGCTCGACCTGGAGGCGCGGTATGGTGACGCACCACGGTTATATCGCCAATGGCATCTGCGGTGAAGCGGCCGCGGACGAGCGCCTGCACGGCCGCAGTGAGTTTCGCCTGTTCAATCCGACGCCGCATCGCACCGACGTTCGCATGCGCGTCTTCTTCAGCGATCGTACGCCCGTCACGCTCGATCCCTGGCCGCTCGACGGCTTCGCGAACCGCTACCTGGCGGTACCGCAGTTCGCGCCGCAGGTGTTCGCGGCGGCCGGCCCCTGGGGCATGACCCTTGAATCCACCGAACCGGTGTTGACCGACCACATCCTGGTCGCGGGATTGAAGGGCGATACGGTTTCGGATCGTTTCGCCGGCGGCGTATCCGATGTGCTCGCCGAGCCAGCCGCGGCGAAGACCTGGTGGTTTGGCGACGGCCTGCGGCTTGCGTTCAACCCGCAGACGGCTCCGATCCCCTACAACGAGTTCGAGTGGTACCACCTGCTCAACCCCGGCCCGCGCGATGCGGATATCGTCGTGACACGGTTCTACGGCCCGGGCGACGAGACGACCCAGCGCCTGACCCTCGCGGCCGAGCGCGTGATGCTGCTGGACAACTTCGACACCGCCCCTCCCAACCGCGGCCACGGCATCCGCTTCAGCGGCACGGAGCCGATCGTCGTCCAGAGCACCCGCCTGATCTACAGCCTCCACGGCCTGGGCGAATGGGGCGCGCAGATCCACACGCCGCGACCCGGGCGGGCCAGTGCGACGGCGACCATCGATCAGCCACATGCTTGATTCGCCGCCCTTTCGTTCGAAGTTCGACACGCAGCGCGCTTTCCCTAAGGCGCCTCTGAAGCACAGGCATGTCGCGGCGTCTGTCGACCAGCGTCAGCCCACGCCTCCCGACGCCTCGCCGGCTTCACCGACAGAGGCGGGTGCGGCGATGTCGAGGGTGAGCCGATCGTCGGCCGCGTCGACGCGGATCGTTGAACCCTCGGTCACGTCGCCGGCGATGAGGGCCCGGCCGATGCGGGTTTCCAGCTCGTGCTGGATATAGCGTTTCAGCGGGCGGGCGCCGTACACCGGGTCGAACGCCTTCTCCGCGATCAACTGCGCGGCCGCGTCGGACAGGTCGAGGCTGACATTGCGCTCCGCCAGGCGGCGCTGCACCTCGGCGACCTGCAGTCGCACGATCTGCTTGATCTGACCCAGGGCCAGCGGCTGAAAAAGCACGATGTCGTCCACGCGGTTGAGAAACTCCGGCCGAAAGTGCCGCCGCATCTCCTGCATCACCGCGTTGCGGGCCTGGTCGGAAATCTCGTTGCCGATCACCGCATCATCAAGCAGATGCTGGCTGCCGATGTTGCTGGTCATGATGATGACGCAGTTCTTGAAGCTGACGGTGCGTCCCTGACCGTCGGTGGCCCGGCCGTCATCGAGAATCTGCAGCAGAACGTTGAACACCTCCGGATGGGCCTTCTCGATTTCATCGAACAGGAGGACCGCGTAGGGCTTGCGTCGCACCGCCTCGGTGAGCTGGCCGCCCTCTTCATAGCCCACATAGCCCGGCGGCGCGCCGATGAGGCGGCTGACGGTGTGCCGTTCCATGTACTCGCTCATGTCGATGCGCACGATGTTTTCCTCGCTGTCGAAGAGCGACTCGGCCAGGGCGCGGGCCAGTTCGGTCTTCCCGACGCCGGTCGGGCCGAGGAAGATGAACGAGCCGATCGGACGCTTCGGGTCTTTGATGCCGGCGCGGGCGCGGATGACGGCGTCGGCGACGAGGCTGACCGCTTCGTCCTGTCCCACCACGCGCTGATGCAGCAGTTCATCGAGCTTCAGCAGTTTTTCACGTTCGCCCTCGACCAGGCGCGAAACGGGAATGCCGGTCCAGCGGCTGACGATGCGAGCGATCTCCTCATCGGTCACCTGCTCGCGCACGAGCTGCTGCGAGCGGTCGGCCTGTTGCAGCTTCGCCTCCGCCTCAGCCAGTTCACGCTGGGCCTGCGGCAGCTTGCCGTGTTTGAGCTCAGCCGCCTTGTTCAGATCGTATTCGCGCTGGGCCTGTTCAATCTGATGGTTGAGCTGTTCGATCCGCTCACGCAACTGCTGCACGCTCAGCAGATTCCGCTTTTCCGACTCCCACTGGGCCCGCATCTGGTCGGCTTGCTTCTTCTGGTCAGCCAGTTCCTTGCGCAGCTCTTCGAGGCGTTTTTTCGAAACCGCGTCCTTTTCCATCTTCAGCGCGGCTTCCTCGATTTCCATCTGCATGACCCGACGCGTGATCGCATCCAGTTCAGCGGGCATCGAATCGATCTCCGTGCGGATCATGGCGCAGGCTTCGTCCACGAGGTCGATGGCCTTGTCCGGCAGGAAACGGTCCGTGATGTAGCGGTTGCTCAACACCGCCGCGGAAACCAGGGCCGCATCCTGAATCTTCACGCCGTGATGCACCTCGAACCGCTCGCGCAGCCCACGCAGGATCGACACCGTGTCCTCAACCGTCGGCGGCTCGACCAGCACCGGCTGGAACCGCCGCTCCAGGGCCGCGTCCTTCTCGATGTGCTGGCGATATTCGTCCAGCGTCGTCGCGCCGATGCAGTGCAGCTCGCCGCGGGCCAGCATCGGCTTGAGCATGTTGCCCGCGTCCATCGCCCCCTCGGCCTTGCCCGCGCCGACGATCGTGTGCAACTCGTCGATGAACAACAGAATGCGCCCCTCAGCATTCTTGATCTCATTGAGCACCGCCTTGAGCCGCTCCTCGAACTCCCCGCGATACTTCGCGCCTGCGACAAGGCTGCCCATGTCGAGGGCGAAGACCGTCTTGTTCTTCAGGCCCTCGGGCACGTCGCCGCGCACGATCCGCTGGGCCAGCCCCTCGACAATGGCCGTCTTGCCCACGCCCGGCTCGCCGATGAGCACGGGATTATTCTTGGTCTTGCGCGACAGAATGCGGATGACGCGGCGGATTTCCTCATCGCGGCCGATGACCGGATCGAGCTTGCCGTCGCGGGCCAAGGCGACCAGATCGCGGCCATAGCGCTCGAGCGCTTCGTAGGTGGCCTCCGGATCGGCGCTGGTCACGCGCTGGTTGCCGCGGACTTTGGTGAGCACGGCCAGCAACGTTTCGCGCGTAACATTGAATTGCCCCAGCGTCCGCCCCACGGGCGAATCGGCGTCGACGCTGAGCACCGCCAGGAGAATGTGCTCGACGCTGACGTATTCATCTTTCAGGCGTTTAGCCTGTTTTTCAGCCTCGGCGAGAACGTGCTGCAAACGCTGGGTGATCATGATCCGACCGGCCTCGGAACCCGGGCCGGACACGCTGGGAATCTTCACCACCTGTGTTTTGATCGCCTCGGCCAGCGCGTCGGCATCGACGTCCATCCGCGCCAGCAGGCGCGGCGTCAGACCATCCTCCTGGCGCACCAGCGCGAGCACGACGTGCTCGACGTCCACCTGCTGGTGGCCGAGTTCGGCTGCGAGCGACTGGGCGCCCTGCAGGGCCTGCTGGGTCTTCAAGGTCAGTCGATTCATATCCATGGCGTCACCCGCCTCCCGTCGCATCGTGAGGCCGCTGGCTAGCGGCGCGGGTCGAAATCGGAGGTTTGCTTCAATTGCTCAAAGAGCTTGCGCTGCTCGTCGGTCAGGCTGGGCGGCAGGACGATCTTCACGCGAACCAGCAGATCACCGCGTCTTGCGGCGCCGCCCTGCGGCATACCACGGCCGCGCAGCCGCAGGGTCTGCCCGCTGCTGGCGCCGGCAGGCACACTGAGCTCCACGTGGCCGTCGATGCTCTCGATGGGCACCTTCGCGCCCAGGGCCGCCTCCCAGGGCGTGAGTTTCAAGTCGGTGATGAGATTCGCACCGTCGCGCGTGAAGCGCGGGTCCGGGGCGACCTCGATTTTCAGCATCAGGTCCGCGCCGCCGCCGCCTTCACCCTTGAGCCGAATCTTCTGGCCGTCGCGCACGCCCTGAGGAATCTTCACGTCCAGTGTTCGGGTTCGCCCGTCGGGGGCTTGAACCCGAACCTGCCGCGTGGCGCCATGGAATACGTCGGCCAGTGAAACGCTGATCGTGCTCTGGACCGGCGGGGGCGCGGCGGCGTGTGACCGTCCACCCCCGGCAAAGGCTCCAGCCGAGCCGTCGAACAGATCATCAAACCCGGTCGCGCCGCCCCGTGCGCCGCGGCGTCCCGTGCCGCGGCCGAACATCATGTCGAAAAAGTCGCTGAAGCCATCGGGACTGAAGCTGAAACCACCCGCGGCCCCGCCGCGGCCACCCTCGCCGCCAAAGTGGAACTTGACGTTGTCCCAGCCCGGGGGCGGTCGAAACTCCTGACCGTTTTTCCAGTCCGCTCCAAGCTGGTCATACTTGCGACGCTTGTCCTCGTCCGACAGCACTTCATAGGCTTCGTTGATCTGCGCGAACTTCGACTGAGCGTCCTTGGCCTTGTTGACGTCGGGGTGATATTGCCGCGCCAGCTTGCGATACGCGCGGCGGATGTCGTCCGCCGAGGCCCCGCGCTGCACTCCCAACGTCTGGTAGTAGTCCTGAAACTTCACGGCCACGGCTTCATCGCCTTCCTCGCCCGCGGTCGCGGACGCGACGAGTCTTGATCTCACGTCATGCAAACACCATGCCGCATTACATAGCGTAACTCACGCATTTTCAGCTTCTTACATTATCCGTAAAGGCAGCATGTCTGCCAAAATGGCTGATTATCCCGCCGCCCGCCTTCAGACGCCCGGCCAGACGTCACCGAAGGTCTCCCGCAGCCACCCACCCAGCCACGCGACTACAGATGGGTTCGCGACCGCGACGTTGCGCAGCTCGTCGCGGTCCGTGAGCCGATCGTAAAGCGCCGGCTCACCGTCGCGGTGCTCGACGAGTTTCCACTGCCCATCACAGGCCATGCGCCATCGTCTGAGCATCACGCACTGCACATCGCGATGCGCCGAGGTTGCGCCCTCAAGCACCGGCCGCAGCGAGCGACTGTCCCAGTCCCTGGGTGCCTGCAGTCCTGCCAACTCCAGCAGCGTGGCCGACAGATCCACCAGCTCCACCAGCGCGTCACTGACGACCCCGCGCGCCACACCCGGTCCGGCGGCGATCAGCGGCACGCGGACCGAGCCCTCCCAAGGCACGCTCTTCTGGAAGCGCCCGTGGTCGCCGAGCATCTCACCATGGTCCGAACTGAAGACGATCACCGTGTTCGCCAGCTCGCCACGTCGTTCGACGGTCCGCACGATGCGGCCGACCCATTCGTCGATGCCCTCGATGCACGCCGCATAGTTGCGCCGAAGCTGCTGATGATCGAGTGCAACCGTCTGGCCGCGTGGGTTGACGATCGTCGTCTCGGGTTTGACCGGCATGGGAAAGTGCACGTCGTCGTAGCGCCGCTGCAACTCGGCCGGTGGATCGAATGGATCGTGCGGTCCGGGAAAGTTCACCCACAGCATCCAGGGCTTACCCGTCGGCGCGGCGTCGAGCAGCTTCAACGCGGCCGCGCCCGTCACGTCGTCACTGTAACTTTCGCGCGGCAAGGGACTGGGCCACGTCGATGCGTAATGCCTCGCCTCTTCGCGGCGTCTGACATAGTCATCATGGTGCATACGACGAAGCCCGCGTTGCTCAAGCCACTGCGTGTAGTAATCGCTCGGCTCATCCCAACCGGCCGCGGCGCCCGCGTTCATCTTGCCCCGCTGGTCGATGGCCGCGCTGAATCCGTAATCGCCCAGGCGCGCCGTCCAGCCGCTGACGTCGAAATCGCCTGTCCCCTTGTGCAGGTCGTTCTTGCCGCAGGTCATGGTGTGGTAGCCGGCCTCGCGCAGAAGCCTGAAGCACGTGATCGCGTCACGCGGCACGTCCTCGCCGTTGCCCCATACGCCAGTCCGTCCATAGCGCAGGCCCATCGCCAGACACGCGCGGGCCGGCCCGCACAACGGGCTGTTGCTGCGGCATTGCGTGAAACGCACGCCCCGGGCCGCCAGGGCGTCGATGTGCGGCGTGCGGACAGGCACGGACCCGTGGCAGCCGATCCAGTCCCAGCGAAGCTGGTCAGGAAACAGGAACAGCACATTGGGACGCGCGGCCATGATCCGAGCATAGCGAATTTCGCGGACGACGAAACAAGTCTCGGTGGAACGGGCGTCTTGTCCGTCAATCGCGGCATGCCGTCACGCGCGCCGTCGCCGCCGCTCACGCCAGGGCGAAGCTGTGCCAGCCCTGGCGGCTGTGCGATGGCGGACTGAGCAGATGGACGTGCAACGTCTGGCCGACGCGCTGGCTCAGACGCGACGCCAGCGGGCCGTGATCGGTGAACAGGTGCATCATCGGCCGGGCGGCGGGATCGAAGCGGCACTGCCGTTGCGTCAGCGCCAGCAGTTCGAAGTGGCGACGGACCCACTGCCGGGCCGCCAGCAGCGACATCGCCGCCCGCGCCAGTTCCCCGGCCGCGGCCGCCTCGCCCTGGTCGGCCACGATGCACTGCGCCAGCACATGCAGGCGACCATCCTCGTCCAGCGCCAGCTCCACGGCCGGCTCCTCGGGGCAGCGGGCTTCGAGCGGAACCGAACCGCGCAGCCAGCCGACAAGCGACGGGGATCGATCGGCGAGCGGATCGGCCGCGTCGCGAGGCCGATCGAGAGTTCGTGCGGGCGCCATCTCGTCCTTGGGGAACGCCGAGCTCGTGGACGTTGATGCCGGTTCCTGCGGCGTGGGCCGCAGGGCCACGAAGGGCGCGAACGGCCTGGGCGCACCCGCTGCTGCGGGGTCGGGGATGGCATTCGGCTGTCGGTCAGTCGGGTGGGGTGAAGTGGCATCGGCGGCGGTCGGGATCCTGGGGGCCGACACACTCGCGGAAGGCGATGCCGTCGACGATGGCTCGCCGTTGTGGGCGGCTTCGTCCTGCGACGAGGCGGCCTCAACGGTTTGGGGCTCCGCTTGCGGGCCCGCCAGGCCGGCGAGTGTGCGCATCATCGCGTCGCGATTTTGCCCATCGAGCACAAAGCTGCCGAGGAAACGCACGTTGACCGGCTCCATGCGTTGGCGCACGCCCGCGAGCTTGATCGGCAGCCCCAGAAAACTGCGGGCTGTGGTGTCGAGGTTGGTGACCACGCGCTGGGCGATGGCAGGATCCGAACCCATCACCATCAGGCCGATGCTGCGCGGGCGACGGGCGGCCTGGCGCAGAAGCCGTTTGAGCGTCTGATACGCGCTGACGATGGCGGCATCGTCAGCGCCGGTCACAATCGTCCATGTGTCGGAGACTTCGAGCACGCGGCGTTCGAGTGGCGACAGCTGCTCGCTGTCGCCGCCGGCCAGATGCAGCAGGAGTCGGCCAGCCCGACTGTGCGGCGAGTCGATGAGGTGACTCAGCAGCTCCGCAGGCCCCGCGTCTGGCGGCGGCGTGATGAACGGATCCGCCGCGTCGCCGTCATCGGCCGACTCGTCCCGGTCAGTGGACGCCGCATCGACCGCGCGAAGGTATTCGACGTCGATCTGCTCATGATCCAGGTGAACCACAGCCACGGACGCGGATTGCTCGGCGAGAAACTGGCCGTACTGCGCCAGCCAGGGCCCGGCGAATCCCGGCAGGTTGCCCAGCAGGACCGCCTCGGTGATGGGCGCGCCATCGCCGCGAGGCGCCAAGCCTCGGGAACGTGCCTGATCTCGAGATCGAAGCTGTGGTGGGCTGGCATCCGCCAGCCGCAGGGCGGGCTCGACCTCGTTCATCTGGTGCGCCGCCTCGGCCGCCTGCTCAGCCGGCCGCCACGCGACCGGCTGAGCGACACGGGGCTTGATATTCGACGTGGCCTGATCGCGTTGTTCGGCATCGATCTCAACGGCATCCAGCGGCGAGGGACGTCGGGCGGTGGACGGCCCGGCCTGGGTGAGAAACAAGTCGGCCAGTGAGTCGAGCATGTCGCGTGTGCGCGTGTCGTCCATGACACCTGCCCCGCGGGAAAAGAGGACGGGCGGCGCACGACAGGCGGACCGAGCGGACGCGTTCGTCCATCGGTCCTGACTCAGGCTGTCGGCGCTGTCGCGGGCTGGATCCTCCAACCCACGTCGGCCGCTCCGTGTGTCGCGCCAGGCGAGCACATGCGGCCTAGTCGGCGGCCACCTCCACGACGCTGTTGAGCTCGCCGTAAGGGTTGGCCTCGACATATTTGTTGTAGGGGTCGTGGGTCCACTGCCCATCGACCACCAGTCGGTAACGGTAACGTCCGGGCGGCAGTTCCACGCAGGCCTGGTAGATGCTCAGTTGCGGATCATGCCGCAGCGGCGTGGCCTGCTCGGACCAGTTGTTGAAGTCCCCAGCCACTGCCAGCTTGCGGAACTTGCCATTGGCCGGCTGCACGAACACCATGCCCTGGGTGGTATGGCGCACGCCATAGATCTTCGCCAGCTTGGCTTCGAGGTCGGGGGTCTGTGCTGTCGCGCGGGTTTCGGCGTCGTCGATGACCAGTTGGCCGTGGGCCCGGGCGTCGGACCCGTCGGCGGGCTGTTCCTCGGCTTGTTCGCGGCGGGTCTGACTCACATCGGCGTCAGATGCGAGGCGGGCCGCCAGCGCGGCTGTGCGACGCGAAAGAGCCCGTGCTCGCTCGACCAGTTCCGCCGCGCGGCTCAAGGCTGGACTTGTGGCTGTCTGCGCGTCTTCTTCGACAGCCTGGGGTGGGTTGCCCGTCAACCAATCGGCCAGTTGCTCAAAATCCTGCATGCCCCGGCTGCCGGGATCGTATTCGGTGATCGCCTGGCCGAAACTCGCCGCCTCTTTGAGCTTGCTGTTGAAGTGCACCACCACCGGCAGCAGCTTGTCGTCGAAGTGGCGGCGCAGCTCGCTGAGGATTTCGCGGGCCAGCTTGGTGCGCACGTCGTACATTGTCGGCAGCACCATGAAGCGGGCCTGGTGGTTGGCGCGGCGGGCGAGCATTTCGATGGTGGCTTCCTGCTTGATCGAGCCTTGCAGGGCGAAGTAGCCGGTCTCGACGGGCACGACCACCTCGGACGCGGCCCGCAGCGCGTTGAAGGTCAGCAGGCCGATGGACGGCGGGCAGTCGATGATGCAGAAGTCGTAGTTGCCCGCCACCGTGCTGAGAATCTGCATCAGCCGCCGATCACGATCCGGCGCGTCGGCCAGTTCCTGCTCGAGGCCGGCCAAGGCCATCGACGACGGGGCCAGGTCGAGGTTGCGGGCGATCTGCCAGGTCACATCGCTGATCGACGCGCTGCCGTCGAAACCGGCCCGCAGCACATCCGCCACGGAACGTTCGACCTGGGCCTCGGGCACCGCCAGCCCCAGCGCGCAATGGCTTTGCGGGTCCATGTCGACCAGAAGCGTGCGCTGGCCCTTGCCGGCGAAGACGGCCGCCAGGTTGATGGCGACGGTGGTTTTACCGCAACCGCCCTTCTGGTTGATGATGGCGATGGTTCGCACGGCCGTGCCCTTTCATCCGTGAAACGAGCAACTCAAGGAACGTCAAAGCGAATCGGGACCACTGCAGCGACTTCGCTCCCGCCCCTGCCGTCACGGCCGACACATCGCGCAATCCGTCGCGCACTCGGCCACAAGACAAGGCCCGAAGGCCCAAGTCACTGTATCCAGTTATCGGGGGCCCGTCACCCAACTCTTGAATATCAGTATTGATAGGGCCGCTCACCCGCCCTCCCAACCCTGGCGGATCGAAAGCGCCGCGCCACCCTGCCGCCACCCGCCGACGCACTACAATGCCGCCATGACCGCCGCCGGCTCCGCCCGACCCCAGTCCACTGAATCCGCTCTGCCGCCCCTGGTGCTCGTCAGCCGATCGCCACGCCGCGCCGCCCTGCTGCGCCAGGCGGGCTACGTCTTCACCACTTGCGCTCCGCCGTTCGACGATCCGGCCGATCCGAGCAGCCAAGATCCGACGGCCTCTGGCCCGGCGGGCGAGCAGGCTCGGGCCCTGGCGCAAGCCAAGGCGCGTAGTTGTCTGCAATTACATGATTTGCGTAACCGCCGTGCCCTGCTGATCGCGGCCGACACCATCGTCGTCGACGCCGACGGCCGCCGCATCGGGCAACCGACCCATCGCGGCGAGGCCGCCGCCATGCTCAATCGTCTGATCGGCGTGGAGCACCAGGTCGTCACCGGCGTATGCCTGCTGGAACTGACTCCCGACGGTCCGGGGCGGGAGGAAAGCTGGGTGGAAGTGACCCGCGTTCACATCGGGCCGCTGCCGCAGCATCAACTGGTCGCCTATCTCGACAGCGGTCGATGGGCAGGCAAGGCCGGCGGCTACAACCTCGCTGAGCTCGAAGGCGACTGGCCATTCAGGATCGATGGCGATCCGACGACCGTCATCGGCCTGCCGATGCGGCGTCTGCGCGAGGCCCTGGAGCACTGGGCCCGAGATCATGAGGCGGCGCGTCCGACGGGCTTGTTCGCCATCCTCAGCGGCGAGGCGCGCGGGCTGGGGCCCAGCGTGGTGCGAGCGGGGCTCGGCCTGCTGACCCCCGGATACCGTACGGTGGTAGAGTTGCGCAACTCAGTGTTTGATCTCGGATTGCGCCGCGTGAGGCGTTTGCCACGACCGACGATCAGCATCGGCAACATCACCACGGGCGGAACGGGCAAGACCCCCATGACCATCGCCCTCGCCCGCTGGCTGATCGAGGCGGGGCACACCCCCGCCGTACTGCTGCGCGGCTATCGCGGAACCGCGAATAGCGGCAGCGATGAGGCGGCCGAGCTGGCCGAGGCGCTGGGCGGCCGCGCTGTCGTGATCGCGAATCCCGATCGTCATGCCGCAGCCTCTGAAGCGCTGCGCCGCGGCGACGAAGCAGATCTGGCGGTGAGCGTCTTCCTGCTCGATGACGGGTTTCAACACCGGCAGGTCGCGCGCGATCTGGACCTGGTTCTGATCGACGCGACGCGCCCGCTGGGTTTCGGCCGTCTGCTGCCGCGCGGTCTGCTCCGCGAGCCGGCTGGCAACCTGCGCCGCGCCGATGCAGTCATCGTCTCCCGGGCTGACCAGATCGACGCCCAAGAGCTGGCCGGACTTGACGCGATGATCAGAGGCTTCACGGGTCGGCCGCCGATCGCGCACACAGCCCACGACTGGTCCGGCTACGTCACCGACGCACCGGACGGGCGCGAGCGGCCGGCGGACGCCCTTCGAGGCCACACGGTGATGGGCGTGTGCGGCATCGCCAACCCGCAGGCTTTTGAAGCCACCCTTCGGGCCCGCGCCGGCCGTGTCGTTGCCGTCCATGCGTTCCCCGACCACCACCGCTACACCGGCGCCGACGTGCGCGCCATCGCAGCCGAAGCCCGGCAAAGGGGCGTCGACCTGCTGGTGATGACGGAAAAAGACCACGTCAAGTGGCGACAGATCGCGGTCTCCCCCGCCGAAGCCGATCGGCCCGTGTGGCGGCCACGACTGACCATCCGCTGGCTCGACGGGCAGGACGCCCTGGATACACTCATGGACCAGCGCCTTGCGCGGCCCTAGTTCCCACCTGCGCCGCAGATGGCCGTATGACCGAGCAGAAAGAGCATGCATGGCCTCGAAAACGCCTTCGACCGATGACCTGATCCGCTTCGTGGATCGCTGGCGGCCGCGCAAGATCGTCGTCGCCGGCGACTTCATGCTCGATCGCTACGTGCATGGCAACGCCGAGCGGCTCAGCCCCGACGCGCCCGTGCCCGTCCTGAGCGTGCAGAAGCGCGAGCATCGCCCGGGTGGAGCGGCCAACGTGTGCCTCGACCTGCGGGCCCTGCAATGCGAGGTCGCGTGCGTCGGCGTGGCGGCGGACGACGACGCGGGCCGACTGATTCGCACGGCCCTGCGCGAAGCGGGGTGCGACATCAGCGGCCTGCTGGCTGAAGACGGACCGGCTGGCAGGCCGACCACGGTCAAAGAGAACTTTGTCGGCCTCGCCCAGCATCGTCACCCGCAGCGGATGTTCCGCGTCGACGAGGAATCGCGAGAGCCGATCTCGGCCAGGACCGCGGCGTCCCTGGCGGCGGCGGCCAGGACGCTGCTCAAGGGAGCCGACGTCCTGTGCCTCGAAGACTACGGCAAAGGTGTGCTGACCCCCGAGTTGTGCGCGACCTTGATCGAGGCGGCGCGGAAGGCGGGCGTGCCGGCGCTTGTCGATCCGGCCGCGACCGACGACTACGCGCGCTACGCGGGGGCCACCTGTATCACGCCCAACCGCACCGAAGCGGCCCGGGCCACGGGCCTGGACCCGTCGATCACCGATGACGCCACCCTTCGGAAAATGGGCCAGACCCTGCTGCGCAAACTTCGCCTGAACGTGGTGGCGCTGACGCTGGACAAGCAGGGCATGCTGCTGCTCGAAAAAGGCAAGCCCGCCAGACACATCCCGACGCAGGCCCGCGCGGTCTACGACGTGGTCGGGGCTGGTGACATGGTGCTGGCGATGCTCGCGGCCGCGATCGCCAACGGAGCGGACTGGCCCACAGCCGCCCGCCTGGCGAACACCGCGGCCGGGCTTGAAGTCGAGAAAGTCGGCGTCGTGCCCATTCCGCTGAGCGAAGTGCTGCTGTCCCTGCTGCAGCAGAACCACCAGCAACTCGGCAAGGTGCGCGACATCGAACAATTGGCCGTCGAAGCCGCCGCCCATCGCGACCAGGGCCACAAGATCGTCTTCACCAACGGCTGCTTCGACATGCTGCACGCCGGACATATCCACCTCCTGCGCCAGGCCCGAGCGGCGGGCGACTTGCTGATCGTGGCGATTAACAGCGACGCTTCGATCCGGCGACTCAAGGGCCCGAACCGCCCGGTGAACACCGAGGCCGACCGCGTGCTGGTGCTCAGCGAGCTGCAAAGCGTCGACTACATCATCGTCTTCGAAGATGACACGCCCATTCCGCTGCTGCGCCGGCTCAAACCGGACGTGCTGGTCAAGGGCGGCGACTACACGCATAAGCAAGTTGTCGGCTACGACATCGTCGAAGCCTACGGCGGCCAGGTGCTGCGTGTCCCGCCGGTCAAGGGTCGCAGCACGACCAACATGATCGCGAAGATCGCCGGTGCCGGCGGGGCGTGAGCGCGGCATGCCGTAACGTGGGCCTTCCTTGACGCCACGGGCGGGTTGAGCCGACCCCGTGTCGCATGCACATCGAATGTTCCCGTGATGAACGCGACAGGCCCCTTGCCTTAGACCCGGTCCACCGTTATACTTCGTCAATTGGCGAATTGACGGAGTGTATCATGCCCTCGACCCTCGACATCACCAAGGCCCTGGCCGATGAGAGCCGTCTGCGGCTGCTCATGCTCCTGCGCGGCGGCGAGTTGTGCCTGTGCCAACTTGTCGAGGTGCTTGATCTGGCTCCCTCCACGGTGTCCAAACACCTGGCCCTGCTGCATGCAGCCGGCCTGGTCCAGCGACGCAAGGACGGCAAGTGGCATTACTACCGTCTGGCTGAACCCGTGCGCGGCGGTGCTGGCGCCGCCGTGACCGAGGCCCTGCGGTGGGTCACCGGGCACATGGCCGGCGAACCGGTCGTCGTGGAGGACGCCCGGCGGCTGAAGCGAACGCTCGCTTGCGACCTTGAGGAATTGTGCGCGTGTTACCGCAACTGACGGACTGACGCCTGACCGAGACGTGAAGCCATGACTGATCGCAGGCTCAAGGTTCTGTTCTTATGCACCGGCAACTCATGTCGCAGTCAGATGGCCGAGGGCTGGACCCGGCATCTGAAGGGTGATGTGATCGAGCCCTATTCCGCGGGCATCGAGAAGCACGGGCTTAACCCGCATGCGGTGGCGGTTATGGCCGAAGCCGGCGTGGACATCCGCGGCCACGTAAGCAAGAAGCTGGACGAACTGGCGGGCGTCGATTTCGATTACGTGGTGACGGTGTGCGGCCACGCGCATGAGACGTGCCCGATGTTTCCCGGCAACGCGAAGGTGGTGCATGTGCCTTTCGACGATCCGCCGCGGCTGGCCAAAGGTGAAAGCAACCCACAGCGGGCGCTGCATCACTATCGGCGGGTACGGGATGAGATTCGCGATTACATCAGAACGCTGCCCGACGCGCTGCTCAGTAGCTGACGCGCGGGCGGCTTGACGAGAAGGAATACGACCATGAGCGGATGTTGCGGCGGCGGGAATGCGGGTCAGCGGACGATCAACCAACCCGACAGGCTGGACGGCGCGGAACGGGTGCGTCTGACGGTGCGCGAGGGTTACGCGCGAATCGCGGAGACGGGTTCACTGGCGAGTGAAACGGCCGGAGGCGGCTGCTGCGGCACGGGTCGCGTGCCGTGGACGGCCGATCAACTGGCCGCGCAGATCGGCTACGACGCCCAACAGATCGCAGCGCTGCCCGAGGGCGCGAACATGGGGTTGTCCTGCGGCAACCCCACGGCGATTGCGAACCTGCGGCTGGGGCAGGTGGTGCTGGACCTGGGCAGCGGCGGCGGGTTCGACGTGTTCCTGGCCGGTCCGAAAGTCGGGGCCGGTGGGCGGGTGATCGGCGTGGACATGACGCCGGCGATGTTGACCAAAGCCCGCGGCAACCTTGCGGCCTACCGCAGAAGCACGGGGTTGGACAACGTGGAGTTCCGTCTGGGCGAGATCGAGCATCTGCCTGTGGCCGACGCGAGCGTGGATGTGGTGATCAGCAATTGCGTGATCAACCTCTCGCCGGACAAGCCGCAGGTGTGGCGTGAGATCGCGCGGGTGCTGCGACCGGGCGGGACGGCCGCAGTGAGCGACATGGCGCTGCTGCGGCCGCTGCCTGCCGACGTGCGGGAGATGGTCGAGGCGATGGTCGGCTGCGTGGCCGGCGCGGTACTGGTGGAGGAATACCGGGCGATGGTCGAAGCGGCGGGGCTGGTGGACCTCGTGCTGACGCCCAAGCCCGGTTACGTGGCGGCGCTGGAGCAGTTCGCCGACCCGCTGTACGCGAAGATCGCCGAGGCGCTGCCGGCGGGGCGAAAGGCGACGGATTACATCACGAGCCTGGACGTGACGGCAGGCAAGGCGGCGTGAACCGTCCGGGACAGGGGACAAGGAGCGATGTCGTGTCCGAGGCTGTGGCCAGGAAACTGTCGTTGCTGGACCGGTACCTGACGCTGTGGATTTTCGCGGCCATGGGGTTGGGCGTGGCGGCGGGGTGGCTGTTTCAGGGCGCCGTCGAGCGGTTCAACGACGCGCTGACGGTGGGGCGGCACACGAACCTGCTGATCGCGGCGGGCCTGATCCTGATGATGTATCCGCCGCTGGCGAAGGTGAAGTACGAACTGATGCCGCGGGTCTTCGCGGACGTGAAGATTCTGGGCCTGTCGCTGCTGCAGAACTGGGTCGTCGGGCCGCTGCTGATGTTCGCGCTGGCGGTGGGTTTCTTCGGCCTGATCGCGCCGGCCCTGCTGGGGCCGGACGATCGCTGGGGGCTGTACATGGTGGGGCTGATCCTGGTGGGCATCGCCCGGTGCATCGCGATGGTGCTGGTGTGGAACCAGCTCGCCCGCGGCAGCAGCGAGTACGCGGCCGGCCTGGTGGCGCTCAACAGCGTGTTTCAGATTCTCACGTTCGGGCTGTATGCGTGGATTTTCGTCACGGTGCTGCCGCCGCTGCTGGGCATGTCGGGCATGGTCGTGGATGTGAGCATCGGCGACATTTTCGCCAGTGTGATCATCTACCTGGGCATTCCTTTCGCGGCGGGCATTCTCAGCCGCGTGATCCTCGTGCCGCTCAAGGGCGGCGACTGGTATGACCGCGTGTTTGTGCCGCGGATTTCGCCCATCACGCTGACGGCCCTGCTGTTTACGATCGTGGTGATGTTCTCGACCCAGGGCGAGCGGATCATTGATCAGCCGCTGGACGTGCTGTGGATCGCGATTCCGCTGAGCGCGTACTTCGTGGTGATGTTCCTGGTCAGTTTCTTCATGGCCTGGAAGCTGGGGGCGGACTACAGCCGCAGCGCCACGCTGGCGTTCACGGCTTCGGGCAACAATTTCGAGCTGGCCATCGCGGTGGCGATCGCGGTGTTCGGCATCGCCTCGCCGATCGCGTTCGCGACGGTGGTCGGGCCGCTGGTGGAGGTGCCGGTACTGATCGGCCTGGTGCATGTGAGCCTGTATTTCCTGCGCCGGTTCTATGGCGGCCAGATTCAGGCCGACCAGAAGGCTGGCGGCGACGAAACCACGGCGGTGATCGCGGCCGCGGGGCCGCAGGCGTGTGCCACGACACGGCAGGTGGCTGGCGACGCGCCATGACGCGGATCGGCCCGCCCCGGGCTTGCTGACGCGGGCTATAGTTCAGCAAGCACCTGTCGCCTGGGGGCCTGACTCATGTTGATGAAGCGAATGCTCCGGCACTTGCAGCGGCAATGGCGCGGCCCGGCGGTCCATATGGCGATGGCGGGGCGTGATCTGCTGCTGGGCGACGGCGAGCCGCGCGTCGAGGTCATCGTCCAGCGGCCACGACGATTGGGCCGACTGTGGACGGCGCCTTCGCTGGCGTTCGGCGAGGCGTACATGCGGGGCGACGTCGAGGTGCGCGGGCCGCTGATCGATGTCCTCGAAGGCTTCTATCGCACCTGGCCGGCGCTGGCGGCGCGCGGGTACAGCCGCCTGATCGAGTGGTATCGCAGCCTGCCGCGGCCGACGTCGGTCAGCCGGGCTGTGGCACATGCGCGTCATCATTACGACCTGGGCAATGGGTTCTATGCCTTGTGGCTTGACCCGTCGCTGACGTATTCGTGCGCTTACTTCCTGCACGACGAGGACAGCCTGGCGACAGCCCAGCGGCAGAAGCTCGAACTGCTCTGCCGCAAGGCGCGACTGGAGCCGGGGAAGCCGGGGCAGACGCTGCTGGACATCGGCTGCGGGTGGGGTTCGCTGCTGCTGCATGCCGCGCAGCGGTATGGCGTGCGCGGCGTGGGCGTGACGCCCGCGGTCGAGCAGGCGCGTCACATTGAAGCACAGGCGGCACGACGGGGGCTGGACGATCGGGTGCGGGTGCTGCGCCGTGACTGGCGCGAGGTGGGCGGGCGCTACGACCGGATCATCAGCGTCGGCATGTTCGAGCATGTGGGGCGGGAGCAGTATGGGCAATTTTTCGGCCAGTGGCGGCAGCGGCTGGCCGAGGGCGGCCTGTCGATTCTGCACACCATCGGCCGCATGACGCCGCAGCGCGGTGATCCGTGGATCGGCCGGTACATCTTTCCCGGCGGCTATCTGCCGACGCTTGCCCAGATTGCCGATCATGCCGGCGATGTCGGACTGTGCATTCTCGACGTGGAAAATCTCAACCAGCACTATGCCCGGACCCTGGCGCGCTGGTCGGCCAACTTTCAGGCGGCGCGCGATCAGGTCGTGCGGATGTACGACGACGTTTTCGCACGAATGTGGTGGTTGTATCTGCAGGGCGCGGAAGCGGCGTTCCGCTGGGGCGGATTGCAGTTGTGGCAGGTGGTGCTGGCTGATGGCGACGGCCACGCGCCCTGGCCGTTGTGCCGCGAAGTGGACATGTCGTCATGCCAGCCCGGCGCGTCGCGGCATGCTGTCGATGCGGCTCGCACGGAGGCGTGAAACATGCCATCATGGGGGTTTCCCCCCGGCCGCGCACCGGGCCCGAGGAGAGCACCACGATGGTTGAGCACATGGTCTGGATCAGATTTCACGAAGGCGTCGCACCCGAGCGCATCGCGCGGCATATGGCCGGCCTGCGCGATCTGAAGGAAAAAGTACCCGGCATCCTCGCCCTCAAGGCGGGTGAGAATTTCTGCCCGCGCTCGGGCGGGTTCACGCACGGCCTGAGCGTCACGTTCCCCAGCCGCGACGCTCTGAAGCTCTACGCCGACCATCCCGAACACGTGGCGGTGGCCGCACCGCTGCGCCAGGACGCAGAATTGCGGGCTATGGACTTCGAGTTCTGAAGCAGGAGCTGTCAGGGCGAGACGGGCGCCTGCGTCGCGGGCTGGGCCACGGAGGCGTCGGGCGCCAGTTCATCGAGCACGGGGGCGTGCGGGTTAAGCAGGCGCACCATTTTCAGGCAGCGTTCGACGGCCGGGCGGTCGCCGTCCCGGTCGTGCCAGCGCGCAGCTTCGGCCAGCAGGCGCCAGGCTGTCGGATCCTTGGTCGCCGCCTGTTCGTAGACCGCCGCGGCCTGGCCGGGTTGCCCAAGCATGTCCCAGGCGGCGGCGATGTCAGCCAGCACCAGCGGATCCTGCCGCTCGACGGGATAGAGCGACACAAAGGCCTGCAGCGCCTCGCGTGGTCGGCCGGCGCGACGCAACAGCAGGGCTCGTTTGCGCGTGTAGGTCACAACACTGTGTCGATCTTCCTCCGGCGTATGTTCAAGAGCGCGTTCGACCTGGGCCAGGGCTTCGACCATCTGGTCACCCTGGGCGTACACATCCGCAAGCAGGGCGTAGGCGCGATGTTCCTGCGCGTTCAAACGGATGATCGTCCGCAACTGCTGCTGCGCTGAATCCAACCGCCCCTGCTTGAGCAGGACATTGGCCAGACTCAGGCGATATCGCGTGGCATTGGGTTCGCACGCCGCCGCCGCGGCGAAGTGTCCGGCTGCGACGTCCAGGCGGCCCAGGTTGGAAGCGATGGCGCCCGCCAGTTCCTGGACCGATGTCTGCCGGGGCGCGAGTTCGAGGCTGCGGGCGACTTGCTCGTAAGCCGCCTCGGCGTCACCGGCCCGCAGCAGAACCTGGGCCAGCAGCGTCCGCGCCTCGGGGAAGTGGGGATAGCGGCTGACCAGTTCGCGCGCCATTTGCACGGTCGCGGGCGTGACCTGCGGCTGGGCCAGCGCGGCGTTGACCTTGACGGCCGCCTGATCCAGAGCCACCAGCGCCGCCTCACGGTCATACGTGGACACGGCGGCCGGCTGCGACGCCGCCGGCACCCGCACGCCATACGTCCAGTAGACCCACGCCAGCACTCCCGCCAGAAGGCCCACCAGGACAAGCACCACCACGACGCTCGTCCCACTCGTGCCCCGCGCGCGAACGCGACGACGGTTCATGATCGCCGGCCTGCTGTGCGCTTGATCCATGCCTGTCAGCGTACCGCGGGCGGACCGGTCGCGACAAGGCCGCGTGTGATTCGCCGCACATCCACCGACCCGCCCCGCGCACCATCTGGCCGGCGGCGGGCTGCCGCGCTATCATCTGCTGCGTGATCGAGCTTTCCCGCACCGTCCGATTCTGCCTCAACGGCCCCGGTGTCAAGGACCGTCCCGCCACGGACAACACCTTCGCCGCCTGGCCGCCCATGCGCGGGCTGGGCCGTTACTACGAGCTGTCCGTCACCTGCCGCGGCGAACCCGATCCGGTCAGCGGATACTTCCTGAACATCAAAGTGATCGACCAGGCGGTGCGCGAACAGGTGCTGCCCGCGCTGGAGCAGATGATCGCTGAGCAACCCACTTCGGCCGATCTGCCCCTGGGCGATCTGATGCGGCGGATCGCATCTCTGCTGCAACCGCCCCTGCACAATTCGGTCGCGGCGGTGCGGTTGCATTTGACGCCGTACCTGAGCTTGACGATCGGACGCCCCCATTCACGGAGCCACCCCGTGCCCGCCAGCCAGTCGCCGACCGTGCTCATCCGCCACCAGTACGAGTTCTCCGCTTCGCATCGCCTGCATGTGCCCCAGTGGGACGACACGAAGAACCAGCAGGTCTTCGGCAAGTGCAACAACCCGGCCGGGCACGGCCACAACTACCGTGTCGAAGTCGTCGCGGCGGCGACCATCGACGTCCACGGGCGCATCCCACCCGTCCAGATCCTCGATCACATCGTCGATCAGACGGTGATTCAGCGTTACGACCACAAGAACCTCGATGTCGACGTCGACGACTTTCAGGGCGGCAATTCCTCCGTCGAAAACATCGCGGTGATGATCCACAGCCTGCTGCGCGGGCCGTTGGAACACGCGGGTCTGTCGCTGGAGGAAGTGAGCGTCTGGGAAACCGGCAAGACGGTATGCACGTACCGCGGCCAGTGACACGCGGCGGGGAAAGGCACTGGACCCATGAAGACACGCCGCACGGACGGGAACGATCTGCGACTGCCGGCCGATCTGGGCCGCGCCGCGCGCCCATGCGGCCCTTGCGAGCTGCTGCTCAATGCCGAGCATTTCCAGACCGTCGTGCTCGACGGCATGTTGAAGGCGAAGGTGAGCGTGGACATCGCCACCGCCGACTTCAAGGCCATGCTCGTGCCGCGACCCCAGGCGTCGCGGCGCGATCGCGCGCCGAGCATCGTTGACGTGTTGGTGGAAGCGGCCCGGCGCGGCGTCGAGGTGCGGCTGCTGCACAGCGGCGTGCCGTCGGGCCCGGTCCTCGATCGATTAAAGCGCGGGCGGGCGGCGAAGCTGGGCATCCGACGCTGTCCGCGGCTGCACATGAAGACGGTGATTATTGACAGTGCGGCCCTGTACCTGGGCAGCGCCAACCTCACCGGGGCCGGCATGGGCGCCAAAAGCGCGACGCGACGCAACTTCGAAGCCGGCGTGTGGACCCGGGACGCGGCCTTGATCGATACGATCGCGGCGCAATTCAACGCGCTGTGGGAAGGCCGCTTCTGCGAAGGCTGCGGACGACGCGACGTCTGTCCCGTCCCGCTGGAAGAACCACGGCTGTAGCCGACCGGGACCGCGAACCACGCGGCCGCCGGGCCACGCGCCGGGTTCCATCACCTACAATGCGCATGTGATGCTCCCGGATGTAAGAGCCCGGCTTATCCTGCTGCTGATCGGCGTGGTCGTGCTGACGCTCGCGGCCATGCTGGTGCTGTGGGCGCTGGCGTGGGCGCGACGCCGCGGCAGTCGACGGCTGCGTCACCGGGTCACCCGGCGCCTGCGGCGCGGCGGACGACGAACGATGCCCGACCTCTGGCAGGCGGGCGGCGATCGGCTGGCTCAGCAGCTCACCCAGAAGTTCTTCCGCGAGGCGGGCGGGGCGAACGACGAAGACATCACCGATCTGGACGACCCGGGTCGGGCGCGTAAGGACCAGCGGTTTGACGAGGCCGAGAATCCCGAGGACGACGAGGATGAAGACGGCGAGAGCTGGAAGCACGGCGTACCGTACGAGCCGAGGTTTGACCCGCCGTCCCCGACGCAGTCCGATCGCGACGACGCCCACGGACGGCATGATGATGACGACGAGGATGATGATGACGATGGTGATGTTCCCGCCCCGCCTCACCCGCGGCGATGAACCCAGGTGAATCGCATCACGTTTTGATCCGGCCCTGCAGGACGCGGCGTGAAAGACGCCGCGCTGCGGGTCGAACCCGAAGACGCGATCAGGCGGTCTGGAAGTGGCAGCGATCCTTGCCTTCGCAGGACTCGCATTCGAGCGCCTGCCCGCCCACGTGACGCATGCAGTGGTCGATGCGGGCTTCTATGACGCCCAGCATCAGCGGGTGCAGGCCGATGGGCGCCGCCACGAGGAAAGGCACCTCGGGATGCTTCGCCGCCGCGGCTGCGGTCAGGGCGGGGATATCCTCGTCCCAGTGCTTGCCCGGCAGAAGAAAATATGGCGCCACAACCACGCGTTTCGCCCCGCGCTGGACGCAGCGGTCGAAGGCCTGTCCGATGGACGGCTCGGCCAGCTCCATATGGGCCGGCTCGACAATCGCATAGTGACTGCCTGCGGCGTACCGGACCACGAACCGCTCGAGCATCTCGTTCGACTCGGCCCTCCGTGAGCCGTGGTCGACGATGATGATCCCCGTGGTCGTGTCCGTCTTCTCAGGCGGGCTGCTGCTTTGAATCATGGCGGTCCATGATAGCGCGGCGGCTGGGGTTTGTCCCGGTCCGCGATCCCTTCACACACTGCCCGGGCGCCCCTTGATCCGAGTCGGCTATGGCGACGAGGACGGGTGCTTCACTCCGTCCCGCAGACGCGCTCGACTTCCTCCAGCGGCGTCAGGCCCTCGGCGACCATCTTGTAGCCGCTGTCCAGAAGCGTCTGGAACATCGTGTTGCCCAGCGCCTTGCGGATGCCGCCCATCGAGCCGGTCGACAGGATGGCGTCGCGCAGCTCCTGATTGGCGGTGAGCATTTCGAAGATCGCCTGTCGGCCGATGAAGCCCGTGTCCAGACACCGCCGGCAGCCGACGGCCTGATAGATCTCGGTGACTTCGGTATTGAGCGACCGGCTCATGCGCATCTGCTCGGTGGGTGTGGGCCGACGCGTCACCTTGCAGTGCGGGCACAACTGCCGCACCAGACGCTGGGCGATCACCATGTGCATGCCCGAAGCGACAAGGTAGGGGTCGATGCCCAGATCCAGCAGGCGGAAGATCGTCCCCACCGAGTTCTGCGCGTGGACGGTCGAGAACACCAGGTGGCCGGTGCTGGCCGCCTGCATGGCGATCCGGGCCGTCTCCTGGTCACGGATCTCGCCGACCAGCAGCACGTCCGGGTCCTGCCGCAGGACCGAACGCAGAATGTTGGCGAAGCTGTTGCCCTTCTGCTCATTGACGGGAATCTGCGTGACGCCGTCGATGCGGTATTCGACCGGGTCTTCAATGGTGATGACGTTGCGCTGGCGGCGGTCGAGCTCGCGGATCATGGCGTAGAGCGTGGTCGTCTTGCCCGAGCCGGTCGGGCCGCACATCAGCACCATGCCCATGTCCTGATGGATGACCTTGCGGGCCTGTTCGTACATCCAGCCGGGCAGTTGCAGGTCCTTGAGCCGGGCCGGCGAATTCGCCAGGTCGAGCACGCGCAGCACCAGCTTCTGGCCGTGCATCGACGGCGTGAAGCTGATGCGGTAATCGACCCGCCGCCCGGGCACCTGCGTGGTGAAGTGGCCTTCCTGCACCACGGCCTTCTGGGCGATGTCGATGTCGCCGAGAATCTTGACCAGGCTCTGCAGCCGCATGCCGGCCGCCTTGGTCATGTGCATGACGCGCACCATCATGCCGTCGACGCGGGCCCGCACTTCCCACTTCGGTTCGTGCGGCTCGACGTGCAGGTCGGTGGCCCGCGTGCGGAAGCAGACCACCAGCAGCAGGCGCAGCAGCCGCACCGTCGCGGCGGCGCTCTGGTCATCTTGGTCGGCAGGCGTTCTGATCGCCTGGCCGTGAACCGTATCGCCGCGGGCGTTGACCAGCACGATGGCGTTGTCGTCGAACTGCTGGTTGGGCAGCGTGGCCGCGAGCATCCGCAGCGTCTTCTCGTCTTCGGCGGCCGCCCGGATGATCGCCTGCTCGATGCTCTTGCGCGGGCCCGGCGCCTCCCCGGCCGTGGTCTGCTCGGCCAGGGCGATGCGCCCGTCGGCGTCGCCGGCATCGAGGTGGCTGTCCACGTCGCCCTGGGTCATCAGCGCATCGTAGGAAACGCCCGCGCCGGGCGTGGCGACCACCTGATCGTCTTGCCCATCGGACGGGGCCTGGGCCGCCACACCGAAACGCAACACGGTGTCGCCGATCTGGATGGCGTCGCCGGCTCGAAGGATCGCTTTGTCAATGAACTCGCCGTTGAGTTTTGTGCCGTTGCGGCTCTGCAGGTCGCGCACCTGGTAGCCGCTGTTGACCGGCTCGACGACGCAGTGATGCCGGCTGGCCAACTGGTCGCCGATCACCAGTGCGTTGTTGCTGCCGCGGCCGATGGTCAGCGGCTGGTCGGTCAGGCCCAGCTGGCGCTGGCCCGCCGGCGTCGTGATAGTGAGCGTCGGTCGCTGCATGCTGGAGCGCTCCGCCGTCGGCTTCCCCGCTTGTGCGCGTGTTCGAAAAGCCATGCTGCACCCTGGCCCGTCGATGGCGGCGGCTGGACTCCTCTACTTTACTTCGGACGTCAAGAGGTGGAACCCCGGCTGGGCGACGCCCCGACGCCCTGGCCGGCGCTGCGCCGGCGGCTTCCCACAGTCCGATACCCGGCCCGACTGGGCCCCGGCGTGACAGGTCGCAGCTCCCGCTGTCGCACCGGCCGCTTAAGCTACGATGCTCACCGTACTTTACGACAGGGCCTGGGGATACGCAAGTCTAAAGGTAAATCTTCTGAACCTGTCAAAATCCGGTGACTCTTGCCCGATCGCGCGTGCTGACGCCGACGTCGACAACAGCCGCCGCCGCCGTGTCTTGCCCCCTGGCGCGGACACTGCTACCTTGACCCGCCCTGCCCGCGTCCCGGAGGCGGCTCCACCCCGGCTCCGCCTCCGCCCGATGCGCGGCCGACGCCCCACGGTCAACCCCGAACCAGAAGGTGACTCATGGCCCTGAAGTTGGCAGTCCTGCCCGGTGACGGCACCGGCCCCGAAGTCGTCCGCGAAGCGATGAAAGTCCTTCAGGCCGTCGCCAAGGCCGAGCGTTTCCAGTTCACCGATGACGAATTCGACTTCGGCGGCGAGCGCTATCTGAGCAGCGGCCACATCATCGACGACCAGGACATCGCCAAGCTGCGTACCTACGACGCGATTCTGCTCGGGGCCATCGGCCACCCGCGCGTGAAGCCCGGCATTCTCGAGAAGGGCCTGCTGCTGCGCCTGCGCTTCGCCCTCGACCAGTACATCAACCTGCGCCCGGTCAAGCTCTACCCCGGCGTCGAGTGTCCGCTGAAGGACAAGGGCCCGGAGCACGTGAACTTCGATGTGATCCGCGAGAACACCGAAGACCTCTACTGCGGCAACGGCGGCATCCTGCGCCAGGGCACGCAGCAGGAAGTAGCCACGCAGGAGATGATCGCCACGCGCTTCGGCGCCGAGCGCTGCCTGCGTTACGCCTTCGACTTCTGCCGCCGCAAGAAGGCCGAGGGCCGGGGCAAGGGCCAGCTCACCCTGGTGCACAAGACCAACGTCCTCACCTTTTGCGGCGACCTGTGGTTCCGCGCCTTTGAAGAAATCGGTGACGCGGACTACCCCGACATCAAGCGCGACTACAACCACGTCGACGCCTGCTGCATGTGGTTCGTCAAGAATCCGGAGTTCTACGACACCATCGTCGTGCCCAACATGTTCGGCGACATCATCACCGACCTTGGCGCGATGATCCAGGGCGGCATGGGCATCGCTGCCGGCGGCAACATCAACCCGGACAAGGGCGGGGTGTCGATGTACGAGCCGATCGGCGGCAGCGCGCCCAAGTACACAGGTAAGAACGTCATCAACCCTCTGGCCGCCATCGGCGCGGTGGCCATGCTGCTGCAGAACACCACCGACGCCAGCGGACAATGGCCCTATCGCAAGGCCGGCGACCGCGTGGAAAACGCCATCAAGAAGGTCACGCCCAAACTCAAGACCCTCGCCGCCGGCAAAATGGGCTATTCGACGACGCAGGTCGGCGACCTGGTCTGCGAAGCGCTGTAGATCTTGCGCAACATGGCGGCTGCGCGCGGAGCGCGTCAAATCAGCCATAGCGCGTTCGGGGCGTCGGCGGGTAGGCCGCAGTCGAAGCGCCGATAGCCGAAGGCTTCGAAGTCCTCAGCGGCACCGGCCCATACGACCTGCTCGCCCTCGGGGTCTTTGAAAAAGTCAAAGTAGGTGCCCGGCGGCCGAACCCCCCGTTCCGGATGGTGCGGAAACGGCGGCACATTCTTGGAATCGACAAACGGCAGTTCCGCGAGACACTGCGGCAGGCGCTCAAAATACAGGACGAGTTTCACGCCGGCCCGCTCGACGAAGCGTTTCTGGTTGATCCCGTGCCCTTCGGCCTCGTTCGCCGCGACCGCCTCGCGAATCCGCTGGTCGAGGGGGATCGGCGACTGTGTGGGCTTGGGCAGATCCCTCTGCACCTGCTTCTCCCGCGTCTTGAGAATCGCGCGGAACTTCCTCATCCGCTCCTGTTCACTGCTGCACGGCCCGATCTCTTCATCCGTCGGCGCCTGGTCGTCCCACGTCACGGCGAAGTATCCGCTCGTGACCTTGTCGTAGGGATTGCGCACCATCGTGAAGATGAGATAGTCCTTGGCCTCCTGCGGCACGTCGTAGTCGTGATGCCCGCCGAACCCGTGTCCGTCGTAATATTCGGTGAGCCAATGATTCATCGACTTTGACCCGGTGCGCGGTATGCCGATGTACACGTATTTGTGTTTGTGGGAGATGATCATGCCCGGTCCAATAGTCTCCTGAGGATGAAGACGCGAGATCGCGCGGCACCTCATCCCACTATTAAGAAAAGCGGCGGGCCGGGCGGAGGTGTGCCCCTCTCGCCCGGCAGCGGCCAGCCTTTAACGCGTGGGAGACACATCCCCGCGTTTTCTCCAGGTCCAGCCGCCTTTGACCGCCATTAGATCAACGTATATCACCCTCGTCCAAGAAAGCGGCGGTCCCGACGGGGTATGTGCCCGCCCCGTCGGGAAGTGATCAGCCCTTCTCGCGAATGGCGCACAATCGCGAAATCCAGGTCCGATCACCTTTGACCGCCATCATTTCTCATTCTCCCCGGCGCCAATCAAGGATCGGCGGGCCAGCTCACGGATGACCTCAAGCGTATGCGAATCCTTCTCCTCAAGCAGTGCTCGCATGAGTTGCTCTTTCGGTACCGCATCAGCCAGTGGCCACAGGACGTACGCGGTCGCCCGTCGGACGCGTCTACTCGGATCGGTCAGCAGTCGACTGGCCAGCGGCACAAACTCGCGCCGCCGACGATCGTCGTCGACGTCCACCTCGCACAAGAGCGTCGGGACAGCGGCCCGCCGCACCTTCCGATTGAGGTCCGCCATGGCTCGGATCAGCAGTTGAATAATCGTTTCGCGGTGCTCAGGTACATCACACAATCGCAGATGGTCTGTCGCCATCCGACGGATCGGTGAGTGAGGCGATTCCACGCCCTTGATGAACCCCTCTAGCCCCCGATGCCCGATACGCCGCAACTCTGAAACGATCTCCTCCCATGACAGCGCCTTGCTGGCCTCCGGCGGCCGATACGCCGCAAGCAATTCATACACACGCTGCGAGGCGTCTTCCTTTGGAGCTTCGGATTTGAGCACGTCTTCGACCATGGTGAGCATCTCTTGCTTCAATTTCGCTCGTGCGTCGTGTAGCCGCCGCTTCACCGTCCCCACCGGTACTTCCTGAATCGCCGCCACTTCCTGCTGCGAATACCCGTTGATGTAAAAGAGCGTCGTCGTCTCCCGTTGGGTCTTGCTCAGCTTGCCGATCGCGGCCATCACCTGGTCGCGCAAGTCGCCCGTTCGTTCTCGCGTGCGCCCGTCGGCAATGGCCTCTATCTCCTGACTCGCGTCGATGACACTGCTCGCCTGTCCGCTGCGGCGCAGATGATCGATCGATCGGTGAATTGTGATCGACCGCAGCCAAGCGCCCAATCTCCTCGGATCGTTAAGCCCACCAATCCGCTGAAACGCTTCGAGGAACACGTTCTGAACCACGTCTTGAGCGTCATGGAAGTTGCCCAGCCTCGCCAGCGCGACAGCGAACACCGCGTCCTGATATCGCTGAACGATCGGCGCGAACTGCTCGGGATCGCCTGCTATTGCCGCGGCCACCAATGCCGCATCGTCCTGATCACTCATGGACGCCCTCTTCTGCCCTTCTAAAGATATGTCGATCGAGCCCGATGAAAGGTTCGGTAAACAATCGGTCTTGTGTGAGCACTCGCGTTGCTGGGGGCGCGTGCATCATCCGCGGCCGGCCGCATCGGCCGCTGGGCGACCGCAGTCGCTGACTTGGCGTACGGAATGCCTTGGAGTGCGCCTCTCATGGACGCCTGCCGCGCGTCAAGCGGGGCCACCTGCTGCAGGGGGCTTCGTCTTGCCGCGACGGGCCTCGCCATCCTTCACGTGGCCCAGCACGGACGGCAGGTCGATGCCCGCCTGTTCGGCCAGCTCATGCATCGGCGGCAGGGAGCTGATCAGGCCGCGCAGGAAGCCGGCGGTGGAGCCGCCCTCCGCGCCGTCGCCGGATCGGCCGCTGTCCCAGACGGTGATCTTGTCGATCTTCAGGTTCTGAATCGCCTTGACCTGCTCGGCGATCAGCTCGGGCAGCTTCTCGATGATCAGCAGCGCGGGAGCGATGTCCTTGCGGTCGCCGCATACGTTCAGCAGCCGTTCGTAACCGGCCGCCTTGGCGTCGAGCACCTTCTGGATGCCCTGCGCCTCGGCCAGGTAGCGTGCGAGCACCGCGTCGGCCTCGCCCTTGGCGATCAGCCGCAGGCGCTCGGCCTCCGCCTCGGCGTTGATCTGCACCTTCTGGCGCTCGATGTTTTCGTGGACGATCTGCTCCTTCTCGAGCCGGGCCTGCTCGCGTTCACGTTCGGCCAGCAGCACGTCGCGCTGCGCCGCCGCCAGCGCCACTTCGCCGCGGCGGCGAGCCTCGGCCTCGCGTTCGGCGAGCGTCGCCTGATAGTCGGCGATCGAGGCCTTGGACATGTTCTCGCCCTCGACCGCCTCGGCTTCGAGGACGGCCACGCGAATGCGCTCCTGCGTCTGCGCCTGCTTGCGCCCCTGGGCCGCCAGAGCCCGTTGCGCGGCCACGGCAATCTCGCGTTCGCGCTCGGCGTTCGCCTCGCCGGCGACGCCTTCGGCCTCGAGCGACGCGGTCCGGATGCGCTGGTTGCGCTCCGCCTGCTTCTGGCCGATCGACGACTGGGCCACCTGCTCGGCCACCTGCACGTCGCGCTCGCGCGTCGCCGTCGCGGTGCCGATGGCCCCGGCCCGGTCGGCCTCGGCCACCTCCACCTTCGCCTGGTTGATCGCCTCCGACGCCGCCTTCTGGCCGATCGCGTCGATGTAACCCGACTCGTCCGTGATGTCGCGGATGTTCACGTTGATCATCTCGAGCCCGATCTTGTTGAGCTCGATGTTGACGTTGCGGTTCACCAGGTCCAGAAACTTCTCGCGATCCTGGTTGATCTCTTCGATCGAAAGCGTCGCAATCACCAGACGCATCTGCCCCAGGATGATGTCGCGCGCCTGGTCGGCGATCTGCGCGTACGAAAGACCCAACAGGCGCTCGGCCGCGTTGTTCATGATGTCCGGAGCCGTGGAGATGCCGATCGTGAACGTCGACGGCACATTCACCCGGATGTTCTTCTTGGACAGGGCGCTGTTCAGCTCGATCTCGATCGTCATCGGCTCCAGGGACAGGTAGGCGTAATCCTGGATCAACGGAATGACGAACGTGCCGCCGCCATGCATGCACTTGGCGGCCCGCTGCCCGCCGACCTTGCCGTAGATCACCAGCACGCGGTTGGACGGACAGCGGCGGTACTGCCGGACGAGAATCGTCAGGAAGAACAGCACCAGCAGAACGGGCACGACGATCAGCGCGACGGGGGCAAAGCCTGTGGCGGCGAGTTGCGACATGGCCGCTGCCTTTCCTCAAAGCATGCGGGGCCCCGGCGTGGCGCCCTGGTGAGCGAAGTCGGCCGCGCGCCGGGCGCGGCTCAGACGGCGGGCTCGACCGTCAAGACCTCCGCGTCGTCCACCGCGAGCACGCGCACGTCGGTGAAGGCCGCGATCGCGACGCCGCTGCTGCGGGCCGTCACAATCTTGCTGCGTCCGGAAATGCTGACCCGCACTTGTCCGGTCCCCCGGCCCTTTTCGGGAATGGGTAGGTAAACCTGGGCGGTGCGGCCGACGGCCGTCTGGATGTCGTAGTCGACCTGCCGGTTCAACCGGCGGGTCAGGTAGGCGAGCCCCGAAGCCGACAGCATCATCACCACCCCGAACCCAGCCGAGCACAGTGCGGCCGCCATCGAACCCATGCTCCAATCCAGCCGGCACGCAAGCCCCATCCACCCCGCGCCCATAAAGAACGCCAGAATCGAAAGCAGCGAAAACAGCGAGAACGACACATCGGTATCGACGCCCGATTCCAGATCGGTGTCAAAGTCGCTGTCGGGACCGCCGAAAAACGCCAGCCCCAGACGTATGAGAAACAACAGGGAGCCGATGCCCGCCAGAACCAGATAGACCACCACGTCGGCGCCGCGTGACGCCAGGTCGGACCAGTCAAATAAGAGACTGAGAATCTCGGACATGCGCCCGGCTCCGGGGTGGTCGCCGTCGCGGCGCAATGCCCAACGGTCGGCCAGCAGGCGTCCATATCTGAAATGGACCGTCCCGCAGAAAGTAAGGTCCACATCGCCAGGCGTCAATCGCCTTCGGCCTCGGGCACCCGCGAGCCCCGCGGTGGGACACAAAAAGCCCCGACCTGCGTCGAGGCTTTTCACGACTTCGGAGCCCTTCCACCGTCGGAGTACGACGGGTCGCTAGCGTCCATGCCCTTGGGCCGCGGCCACCTGTCTGTTGCCGCGCCGCCCCCTGCCTCCTGGCCTCCACCGTCCTCCCCTTCGCGGATCCCCCTGTTCGACAAGTCGGATCGCTGGCAAGCGGCCGCAACGACCGCTTGGCTGAATCCTAAACAACGATCCTTTGGAATACAAGGCATTTCTGGTAATCTGGGCATTTTTTGATGATTGTGACGCCCACGCCGACCCCGCCCGCCCGGTGTCCCCGCGGCGCTTGTCCTGCCAGGCCGGCCGCCCCTATTGTGCATTTCGCCGCGATGGGTATCGTTCCGCGGTTGTTCGGCGGCGGCCACCCGATGTCCATGCGTGACCTCGGCCCCGTGTCTCGCAGCCCCCGCGGCCGGCGCACCGCCCGGGCCGGATGACGCGCTCTGTGTATGAAACACCAGCTCGACCTCACCATCACTCCCCAGCCCGACGACACGACGTGCGGGCCATCCTGTCTGCACGCGGTCTATCGCTACTTCGGCGACGACGTCCCTCTTGAACAGGTCATCCGTGAGGTACCCCACCTCGAGAAGGGTGGCACGCTCGCCTCGTGCCTGGCCATCCACGCCCTCGATCGCGGCTACGGCGCGACGATTTATACCTGCAACCTGCAGGTTTTCGACCCGACCTGGTTTCAACCGGGTGCGCCGCCTCTTGAGACTTGCCTTCAGACGCAGCTTCGCGTCCGCCGCCATCCCAAGCGCCGGCTCGCCACGCAAACCTACCTGGACTTCCTGCATCGCGGCGGCCAGGTTCGTATGGAAGACCTGACGGCCGATCTGATCGTCGGCCACGTTCAGGCCGGCCGACCCCTCATCACGGGTCTGAGCGCCACCTGGCTCTACCGCAGCAAGCGCGAGCGCCCCAGCGACAATGTGCCCGACGACGTGGCCGGCCACCCCGTCGGACACTTTGTCGTCCTGTATGGCGTCGACGAGGCCCACAGCCAGGTCATGGTCGCCGACCCCTACCGCCACCACCCCTTCGCCGCCAGCCACCACTACCAGGTTTCGGTCGATCGCCTGATCGACTCCGTGCTTCTGGGCATCGTGACCTATGATGCCCTGATGCTGGTGATCGAACCGCGCGACGGCAGGCCGGCGGCGCAACAGACGGAGCCCCGCTGATGCGTGTGCTGATCGTCGTGGACAATCCAGATCGCTGGCCCATCCACGTGCCGGGCGTCGAGGTCGTGGCCGCGCGACGCTACCTCACCGACGCCCAGCACATGGCCCTGCGCGGTGCCCGCGTCTTCAACCTCTGTCCGTCCTACGCCTACCAGAGCCTCGGTTACTACGTGTCGCTGCTGGCCGAGGCCCGCGGCCACAAGCCCACGCCCGACGTCGTCACCATCCAGGACATGAAGTCCAGTTCTCTGGTGCGCGCGATCGCCGACGATCTGGACGGTCTGATTCAGCGCTCGCTGCACCGCGTACCCGGTCCGCAGTTCACCCTCAGCGTTTACTTCGGCCGCACTCTCGCCCAGCGTGACCGGCAACTGGGTCTGCGTCTGTTCGGCCTGTTCCGCTGCCCGCTGCTGCGGGCGCACTTCGTTCTTCGTCGTGACAAATGGGTGCTGCAAAGCGTGCGGCCGATCCCCGCCAGTGAAGTGCCCGAGGCCCATCAGGCCGACGCCATCGCCGGCGCGGAGTCCTACTTCAGCCGCAAACAGTGGGGCGGACCCGTCGGCCGCCGCCCGCGCTACGATCTGGCCATCCTCATCGACCCCACCGACGACATGCCGCCCTCCAATGAGCCGGCCTTGCGCAAATTCGTCCGCGCGGCGGAACGACAGGGCTTCGGCGTCGAGATGATCACCCGTGACGATTTCGCCCACGTCGGGGAGTTTGACGCCCTGTTCATCCGCACCACGACCTACGTCAACCATTACACCTACCGCTTCGCCCGCCGCGCCGCGGCCGAGGGACTGGTGGTCATCGACGACCCGGTCTCCATCGCCCGCTGCACCAACAAGGTCTATCTCGCCGAACGCCTCGCATTGGCCAAGGTGCCCACGCCGCGCACGCTCGTCATCCACCGCGACAACATCGACCTGGCCCCGGAGCAACTGGGCCTGCCCATCGTCCTCAAGCAGCCGGACAGCGCCTTCTCCGCCGGCGTCAGCCTGGCGCACAACATCGAGGAATATCACACCAAGATTCAGGCTCTGCTTGACGACTCGGAGATGGTCGTCGCCCAGTCTTTCATTCCCACGCCCTTTGACTGGCGCGTCGGCCTGATCGACGGTCAGCCGCTGTACGTCTGCCAGTACCACATGGCCCACCGCCACTGGCAGATTGTCAAGCATGGCGAGAACGGCGACCGGGTTGACGGCAAGACCACCACCTTCGCCGTCCAGGACGCTCCGCCGCGCGTCGTGCGCACGGCCGTGCGCGCCGCCGACCTCATCGGCGACGGGCTTTACGGCGTGGATATCAAGGAGATCGACGGCAAGCCCTACGTGATCGAAGTCAACGACAACCCCAGCATCGACTCCGGCGGCGAGGATGCCGTGCTCAAAGACGGTCTGTACGACCGCATCATGGCCAGCTTCGCGCGTCGCATCGAACAGCAGCGAGAGGCGGCCGCCCAGCGTGAATCCGCGACCCGAACACCATCTCTTTGATGTCACCGGCATCGAACTCGAATACATGATCGTCGACGCGGGCACGCTCGATGTGCTGCCCGTCTGCGACCGCCTGCTCGCCGCCGAGGCCGGCACGCCGGTCGCCGAAATCGACTTCGATGACATCGGCTGGTCCAACGAGCTGGCCCTGCACGTGGTCGAACTCAAGACGCCCCGCCCCGTGCCAACCCTGCATGGGCTGGCCGACGCTTTCCTCGCCCACGTCCAGCGCATCAACGCCCATCTGCAGCGCATGGACGCTCGACTGATGCCCACGGCCATGCATCCGTGGATGGACCCGCACACACAGACCAGGCTCTGGCGGAAGCAGAACGCCGACATCTACGCCCGCTTCCACGACATCTTCGACTGCCGCGGCCACGGCTGGTCCAACCTCCAGAGCGTGCACATCAACCTCCCTTTCGCCGGGGACGAAGAGTTCGGCCGGCTGCACGCCGCCATCCGCCTCCTCTTGCCGTTGCTGCCCGCCCTGGCCGCCAGTTCGCCGATCGTGGAAGGCGCCCCCGCCGCCCACCTCGACACCCGACTGGACTTCTACCGCCGCAACTGCGCCCGCGTACCCTCCGTCACCGGCCAGGTCGTCCCCGAGCCGGTCTTCAGCATCGACCACTACCGCCGCGACATCCTCGAACCCATGTACGCCGACATCGCCCCGCTCGATCCCCAGGGCATCCTTCAGGAGGAATGGCTCAACGCCCGCGGAGCGATCGCGCGGTTCGAACGCAACGCCATCGAAATCCGTGTCATCGACGTGCAGGAAACGCCGGCCGCCGACCTGGCCATCGCCGCCCTGGTCGTCGAGACGCTGCGACTCCTGGTCACTGAAACGCTCAGCCCCACCGCCGCGCAGCGCGCCATCCCCACCGCATCCCTCGTGGCCGTCCTCGATGCGACCATCCGCGACGCGGAAGCCGCCCGCGTCACCGACGCCGCCCTGCTGGCCGCGCTGGGCATCGCCCCGGCGTCACCCTGCCGCGCGGCCGACGTCTGGCGGGCGCTGGCGGACCGCGTCCGCGCCGCCCGGCCCGCGGCGCTCGATGCTTTCGAGCCGGCCCTCTCGGTCATCCTCGAAGAAGGACCGCTGGCCCGTCGTATTCTTACATCGCTCGGCTCTTGGCCCTCTCGCGATCGCCTCGTGGCCGTCTACCACGACCTGGGCGACTGCCTCTCGCAGGGCCGGCTGTTCAGGGGACGTGCGGCCTCGGCGCAAGCGGCACACCGGACATCGGCAGCGGCCCAACACCCGCCCCGCGGCCGGCCCCGCGCCCAGCCGCCGGCGAATTGAGACTGGATCCTTGAAATTCGCACGGCAGGCCAGCTTTCCCAATTTCACGTCGGCGGGTTGGCAAACTGATCAACGTCGGCGAAAGTAATCGTTTCGCCCCTTGAATCTCACCTTTCGCACGGTACCTTTGAGTATCGCGTCGTGAGCACCGACCGAGCCGGTGACGCTTCGGAGCGGGCAGGGCGCATGCGGGGCGGAAGGGAGAGGCTGTCCGCGGCTTCCGCCGCATATCGACGTGGCGAGGGGGTGACCGGGTTTGACGTCCGGGCTGGCCTTGGCTTTGACGCCGAGGCGACTACGGATGCGACCCCGGAGGCCCTTGGAACAATCGGCTTGCCCATGTGGGAGGCCGGTTTCTTTTTTTCTGAGCAAGGCCCGAACGTCAACGCCGACGTCGGGAGTTGAGCCGCGATCCCAGCGTTCGCTTGGGACGTCCCTTGGGAATGACGCCGCCGGGAAATCGTGCGGCGATCTCTTGCTCGCTGAGGCCGGCCGTCGGATCGCCGCTTTCGGCACGCTCGGCCAGCCGTTGCCGCGGATCGCTTCGCTTCTCCCCGCGCTGCCGCTGCTCACGCACGTCCTCGGGCACCGGTCCCGGCTTGAAGTCCAGTTCCGCGTGGCGCTCAATCATCACGCCGGCCAGTTTTTCAATTTCCGTCAGGAGTTGACCCTGTTCGGGCGTGACGAACGCCCACGCCACGCCGCGACGGCCCACGCGGGCCGTCCGTCCGATGCGATGCACGTATACCTCCGGATCGTCGGGCAGGTCGTAGTTGATCACGTGCGAGATGTGCTCCACGTCCAGTCCACGGGCCGCCAGGTCCGAAGCGACCAGCACGTTCACATTCCCTTCACGCAGGGAGTCCATCACGCGCGTGCGCTTGCGTTGCGGCAGGTCGCCGTGAATCTGCCGGGCGGCGATGCCCTTACCCGAGAGATAGCGCGTGACCTTCGCCACCGTCGCCTTGGTGCGGCAGAAAACCACCGCCGTCTCCGGCTGATAGGTGCGGATCATGTAGAGCAGCAGGGCCATCTTGTCCCACGGCTCGACGGGAATGTACGACTGGTCGACCAGCGAAACCGTCAGTGCGCCGCTGACGGTCAGAACCTTCTGCGCGTCGTCCTTCATGAACTTGCGCGCCAGACGTTCGATCTCGTCGCTGAGCGTGGCCGAAACGAACACCGTCTGATGATCCTGCTTGACCGCCCCGAGAATCTTGCGGATGTCGTCGCGGAAGCCGATGTCGAGCATGCGGTCCACTTCATCGAGCACGACATACGTGACATTCGCGAAGCTGATCATCCGCCGACCATGCAGGTCCATGATGCGGCCGGGCGTGCCCACGAGGATGTGCCCGCCGCCCTGCACCGACTTCATCTGATCGCGCATTGACTCGCCGCCGATGATGCACGCGGTGCGGATGGGCGTGAAACGGCCCAGATCATCCAGCTCACTGGCCACCTGGGCCGCCAACTCCCGCGTGGGCACCAGGATCAGGGCCTGCATGGGCACGTCTTTGTCGCCCCGCTCGAGGATCGGCAGGCCGAACGCCGCCGTCTTGCCCGTCCCGGTGCGGGCCTGGCCGATGACGTCCTTGCCCGCCAGAATCAGCGGGATCAACCGGGCCTGGATGTCGGTGGGGTGCTGGAAGCTCAGAGCCTCAACGCCTTGGCAGACGCTGGCGCGCAGTCCCAGATCCTTGAAGGTAACCGACGTATCGAAGATATCGCTCATGGTGGTCTGTCAGGGCGCCTTGGGCGTGGCTGCGGCGGCTCTGGCGTGCGTCACCCTGGTGAACCGCCATCCAGGGTGGGGTACGATGCGGCCACCGGGCGTGCGGGTGGGGTACGTTGCCGGTGCGCCACAGACCCCTAGTGTAATCGAACCCCCTGCCGCCCGCCTTCGCCCCAGAGCCCGGCGGATGCCCAAGCAGCCGCAGCCGCTCCCGAGTCGATCCATGCTCCCCACATCCTGGCTGGAAATCAGCGTCGATCGCCTTCGTCGGAACGCTCTCTGGTGGCGGCGGCTGCTCGACCGCCAGGCCCAACCCGCGTCGGCCCCGCCGCGCCTGGGGGCCGTGGTCAAGGCCAACGCCTATGGTCTCGGGGCTGTGCCCGTCGCCCGGGCCCTCGAACAGGCCGGCGTCGACCTCCTGCTCGTCTACTCACCGGCCGAAGCGGTCGAACTGCTCGAGGCCGGCATCCGCGGCCGCATGCTCGTCTTCCTGCCCACGCGTGAACTCGACCACCCTCTGCTGCGCGACGCCGCCAGCCGGGGGCAGCTTCAATTCTCCCTCGACGCCCTCGACCAGCTCGACGCCCTCGACGCCCTCGGCCGCTGCCTGCCCAGCCCGATCCACGCGCACCTGCACGTGGACACAGGCATGAGCCGCGCGGGCCTGCAACCTCACGATGCGGCGGCCGCACTCGAACTCCTGCCCCGCCGCACCGGCCTGCGACTGGCGGGCATCTACTCCCACTTCGCCACCGCCTCGTCCAACGCCAGTTTCCTCGACCAGCAGAACCGCCGCCTCGACGCCTTCGTCGATCAGCACCGCGCCGCCATCGCTGCGTGCGACGACGGCACCGCGAGCGCAAGCGGGGTAGATGGGGTGCTGCTGCACATCTCCAGCACTTACTCCGCCTGCCGCCATCAGCCGTCGCTGCGCCACCTGGTCCGCGTCGGCCTGGGCCTCTACGGCTACGGCCCGGAACTGGTCAACGCCCCCCTGCTGTCGACCGATCCCCCGCCGCTGCCCGTACTCCGCTGGGTCAGCCGCATCACGCACGTCCAGACCTGGCCCGCCGGCGCGACCGTCAGCTACGAACGCAGCTTCACCCTCGCCCGCCCCAGCCGCCTGGCTGTCGTCCCCGCCGGCTATGGAGCCGGCTACCCGTGGGCACTGGGCAACAAGTCATCCGTCCGCGTGCTCGATGCCAATGGCAACTCCCTGGGCGACGCCCCGCTGCGGGGGCAGGTCAACATGGACCAGATCGTCATTGACCTGACCGACCTGCCCGCAAGCATCGCCGTCGGCTCACACGTCGAACTCATCAGCCCCGACCCCGCCGCCCCGTGCAGCCTGCCCAAGCTCGCCGCCCTCGCCGCCTCCACACCCTACGAACTGCTCTGCCGCCTTTCGCCACGGTTGACGAGAAGTTACTTCGCCGCCGGCACATGAACACCATCCACACCCCCAACGCCCAGGCATGGCCATGCCTGGGCTTTCGCTCGTCCACGTTGGCGACAGCACCGTCGAAACCTAACATCGCCGCGGTGGCTATGGGCAAACTGATTCTCGTTCGGCACTCGGCTGTGCAGCGGCTCGACCATGTGCCACCACCGCAGTGGCGTCTATCCGACGACGGCCGGCAACGTTGTGCCGCGCTGGCTCACCGACTCGCGCCCCTGAAACCTGTTGCGGTCATCACCAGTCACGAGCCGAAAGCCGTCGAGACGGCGCATCTGGTTGCGCGACAGCTCCATCTGCCGTGTTCCATCGCCGACGGTCTGCATGAACATGAACGGCATGACATCAAACTCATGTCACCCGCTGCCTTTCACGCGAACATGCAGCAGTTCTTTCAACGGCCCGATGACCTCGTCTTCGGCAATGAAACGGCCATGCAAGCTGTCGAGCGATTCGGCGAAGGTATCGCCGCGGCGCTGTCCGCATGGCCCGATCAGACGGTGGTGATAGTCACCCATGGCACGGTGCTGTCGCTTTTCGCGGCACGGCACAACCCGATCGATCCTTACACACTGTGGCGGCAACTTGGATTGCCGGCCTTTCTCGTGCTCGACCGTCCGACACTCGCTATGGAGCAAATGGTTGCCACCGTCGGATGACGGTACGCGGTACGTAGGGCGCGCAGAGCACAGCCATGCTTTCACCAACGCAAAGTGTTACACGCACCGTTAACAGCGGCGGGTATCGCTTCGCTCCACCCGCCCTACCGTGGTATGCGTATGCCGTAGGGTGCGTAGAGCCGCGCAGCGGCGAAGGTTTCAACAGCGCGCAGCGTTAAAAGCACCTCAAAGACAGGGTGTCGGGCAATCCTGTGTCTGCCCCCTGACTCCCGCCTCCCAACCCCCGCCTACACCCTACCCCACATACGTTTCCAGCACCTCCAGGGCCGCGGCGACGTGGCGCGGGTTGCCGTCGTGGCGCAGGACGGCCGGGGTGCTCATGGCCAGCAAAGCCCGCTTGATCTCCGCGAGGCGCGGCCAGTCGGCGTCGTTGTGCAGGCCCAGGGCCTTGCGCTCGTGGGCGAGCTGCTTGCAGAGTTTGCGGCCATGCAGCCGATCGCGCCTTGCCCAGAACAGGTGCTCGAGATACACCGCGTCCTCGACCCAGCTTCCCGGCCGCGACTCGGCGAAATCGAACAGCACCGCGGGCCCGCCCGGCGCGGGCTTCCGCGTCATCGCGTTGGCCAGGTGCAGATCGCCGTGGCACCAGTCCTCGATCGGCCGATCACGCCAGACCTCCAGCCAGTGCTTGATCTTCTTGTGCGCCTGCTTGAGGGCGTGCGCCCATCGCTGCTCGTGTTCGAGGCTGTGCTCGCGCACGTGCCGCCGGGCGGTGTCCAGGGCCTTCTCCCAGTCGATCTCCCGCGGCCGGCCCTCCAGCGGATGCTCCGCCGTCGCCTTGTAGAACCGCCCCGCCGCCTCGACCAGCAGGTCGAACTCGCCGCCGCCCCACTGCTCGCCCAGCGGACCATGCGGCAGCCGCTCCATCACCACCCAGGCGATGTCATAGCCGCCCAGCTCCTCGCCGCCGGCATACAGCCTGGGCGCCACGTCGCCCGCGTCCTGCAACCGCCGCAGCCACTTGAGCTCCACCGGCGGTACGGGCAGCTTCACCACCACCTCCCGCTCGGGTCCGCCGTTGCGCCACGCGGCATAGCCGGTCAGCGCCCCGCCGCGCTGCCAGTCGGTGCGGAACCAGTGCAGATCTTTGAGGCAGTTGTTGCAGACCTGTTGAAGCACCGGTGCGACGGCCGCGCCAAATGAATGATCCAACCGGTCCGGGGCTCGAGTGAGCTCGGTGACGTGTTCGTGGCTTTCGCGGGGCGACGCACGGGACTCGTCCGATGAACCGGCCCGTGGCGACGCCCCTTCCCGCTGTGTCTCGGCACCCATAGGCATTCCTTGACAGGCGGTGATCGCAGGCAACCGGCCATGCGTTCGGCCACCTCAACCCTACCCGCCTGGCTGGCCCCGGGCAAGCGGTTTTTCACCTGCACGGTCGTCCCGGCCGGCACCGGCCGCGCCAACGCTGTTCAGCCCCCTTCCAGCGGCCACCAGAGCCCGTCTCAGGCCGCCGTCAGCTTGTCCGTCGAGCCGCCATCCCTACCATACGAACCCACGCATTCCCTGAACTCTGGAGACCGCCCGTGCGCGACCCCTACATTGACAAGCTCGCCCAGGTCATCGTGCATTACTCGACCGGCGTGAAGCCCGGCCAGCTCGTGCGCATCAGCGGTGACCCGATCGCCACCCCGCTCATTGAAGCGCTCTACGAGCACGTCCTGCGGGCCGGCGCCCATGCGCACGTGAAAATGGCCCCGGAGTCGCTGGGGGAAATGTTCTTCGAACTGGCCGACGAGAACCAGCTCCGGTATGTCAGCCCGCTGGCGCAGCACGAGGTGGACACCATCGACGTGTCCATCGGCATCTGGGCCGAGACCAACACCAAGAGGATGTCGGGCGTCGACCCGAAGCGCCAGGGCATCGCGTCGTCGGCGCGCCGGCCGATCATGACCGCGTTCATGAAACGGGCGGCCGCGGGACAGCTCAAATGGTCCGGCACGCTGTTTCCCTCCCTCGCCAGCGCCCAGGACGCCGAGATGAGCCTGCGCGACTATGAAAAGTTCGTCTTCGAGGCCGGCCACCTGCACGAAGCTGACCCGGTCGCCATCTGGAAACAGATCGAACAGCGCCAGAAGAAGGTCGTCGACTATCTGACCGGCAAGAAGCAGGTCCGCTTCCAGGCGGCCAACGGCACCGACCTGACCGTCACCGTCGAGGGCATGACGTGGATCAACTGCGCCGGCCACGAGAACTTCCCCGACGGCGAAGTGTTCACCGGCCCGAATCTGAAGGCGGCCGACGGCGGCGTCAACGGCTACGTGAAATACAGCTTCCCGGCTGTGCACGGCGGGCACGAGGTGCATGATGTCGAGCTGACGTTCGAGAAAGGACGCGTCGTCAAGGCCAACGCCTCAAAGGGCCGCGACTTCCTCATCCAGATGCTCGACCAGGACGAGGGCGCACGCGGCGTCGGCGAGATCGCCCTGGGCACCAACTACCAGATTCAGCAGTACACGAAGAATACGCTCTTCGATGAGAAGATCGGCGGCACATTCCACCTGGCCGTGGGCTCCGGATACCCCGAGACCGGCAACGCCAATACCTCGGGCCTGCACTGGGACATGGTCTGCGACCTGCGCAGCCCGACGAACGGCGGTGTCGAAAGGGCCGGCGGCATCATCAGCGTCGACGGCGAGACCATCAGCCGCGATGGCCGCTTCGTCTTCGAAGACTGGCCTGGCAACGCGTGACGCGACGGGGAAGAATCCGCCGTGAAGCGCCCAGGGTGCGGAAGAATCGCAGCCATATGCACCGCCAACCGTGGCGGCGCTGCGTTGCGGCCACACCAATCCGTCAGATCGTGGACAATAATCCACCATGGCCGCGGCATCCGCACAGGGTGGTTCTCCCGTTCGCACCTCCGCTCTCTGGACGCGCTTCGGCGGCGATGACCTTGATCCCGCCAGCATTGAGCAGATCGAAAACGCCTGCCGCCTGCCCGTGGCCGTCCGCGGCGCCCTGATGCCCGACGCCCATGTGGGCTACGGCCTGCCCATCGGCGGGGTGCTGGCGACGGACAACGCGGTCATCCCCTATGCCGTCGGCGTGGACATCGCCTGCCGCGTCAAGCTCACCGTCCTCGACCTGCCGGCAGCCACGCTCGACCACGACGACGACGCTCTTGTGCGGGCCATCAAACGCGAGACGCGCTTCGGCATCGGCTCACAGTTCAAGGAACGCCGCCGCCAGCATCCGGTCATGGAGGCTGACTGGTCCGTCAGCCCTGTCACCGCGCGCATGAAGGACCGCGCTGCCGCGCAGCTCGGCACCAGCGGCAGCGGCAACCACTTCGTCGAGTTCGGCACGCTGACGCTGGACCAGGCGGGCGCCCAGGCTCTCGGCCTCGAAGCCGGCACGTATCTGGCCCTGCTCTCACACTCCGGCAGCCGCGGCACGGGCGCCGAAGTCTGTCGGCACTACTCGCGCCTGGCCATGCAGCGCCGCGCCGATCTGCCCAAAGCGATGCAGCACCTGGCCTGGCTGGACCTCGACAGCGCCGACGGGCAGGAATACTGGGCGGCCATGCAGCTCATGGGCCGATACGCCGCCGCGAATCACGAGCTGATCCATCACCACATCGCCCGCCACCTGGGCGCGCAGGTGCTGCTGGACGTCGAGAACCACCACAACTTCGCGTGGAAGGAGGAGCACGACGGGCGCACGGTCATCGTGCATCGCAAGGGGGCGACGCCGGCCGGCGCGGGCGTGCTGGGCATTATCCCCGGCTCGATGGCCAGCCCCGGCTACATCGTCCGCGGCAAGGGCGACCCGCGCTCGCTCCGCTCCGCCGCCCACGGCGCCGGCCGGGTCATGTCGCGCACCCAGGCCAAGAAAACCTTCCAGTGGAGCCAGGTCAAACCCTACCTCCAGCAGCGCCGCGTCAAGCTCCTGTCCGCCGGCCTGGACGAGGCGCCCATGGTCTACAAGGACATCGACGCCGTGATGGCCCACCAGCGCGACCTCGTCGAACCCCTCGCCCGCTTCACCCCCCGCCTGGTCAAAATGGCCCCGGCAGGCGAACGCGCGGAAGATTGAGCGGGTACGCAACAACAAACTCGACGCCGCCGGCATGAACTCCCGGTGACTTTGACCGTGCGTCCAGAAGCGTCATCACAGACCTGTTGACGCAGTGACAAAGTGACTCGCTCCTTCCGGGGCGAGGCTGCGCTTTGCCCCGGACATCCGCTGAAACCCGAATCACCCCGCACACCGCATCCATCCCCTCCGCGTCCTCTGCGTCCTCCGCGGTGTCTTCCCATCCGTGTTCATCCGTGCCCGCTTCCCTCCCCCCACGCGTCGAACACCGCCTCGATGTTCGCCCTGGGGTTGTCCTTGCCCCATTCGCACTGGGCGATGACGCCGCCAGCCCCGTCGTCCAGGGCCGCCCGCACGCGGCGCACAGCCGCGCGGACATCCTCCGGCAAGCCGAAGGGCAGCACGCGCTGGCGGTCGATCTCGCCCCAGAACGTGATCCGCCCCTTGTACTGCCGGCCCAGGGCCTCGATGTCCATGCAGAAAAGCTGCGCGTTGATCGCATCCACGCCGATCTCGATCAGGTCGCCCAGGATCGCGGCGATGCAGCCGTCGCTGTGGAAGAACACGAACTTCCCGGCCGCGTGAATGACATCGCAGTAGTCGCGGTACAGCGGCTTGAACACCGCCCGCCACATGGCCGGGTCGATCAGCAGCGACTGGTTGGCGCCCCAGTCGTCCATGAGGAATACGCCGTCCACCCGCGACGCCGCCCACGCCCGCACTTCACTCAGATAGTAGTCGTGCACCATCTCCAGCAGGCGCGACAAGTTCGCCTCGCCATACGCCAGGTCCATGAACACATTCTCGCTGCCGCGCAGAAACTGCAGCCGCTCGAACGGCCGGGCACACACAGCCGAGAGCATGAACCGGTCGCTCGCCTCGCACGCCCGGCTTACGCCGTCCCAGTCGCGCCCGCGCAGCCCATCCCACGGCGGCTGAAAGGTCGCCAGCTTCGACCAGTCCTCGATCGCCGGCCCCTTGACCTCGCCGATGACGCCCGGCTCGCCGACTTCCCACACGCTGCCCCACTCATCCGTGTAGGTGCCGCATTTCGCCAGCCGGCCGGACTCCGCATCCCCGGAACCGGGCGATAGCTGCGGGCAGGCGATGTCCGGCGGATACGCCCGCAGCACCTCCGCCAGCTCCGGCCCGCGGAACAGCGCCACATAGGGTAGCGCCCACAGATCCCGCGGCACACGGTCTGGCCGGCGATGCGTGAGGGCGGCCCGCACTCGCTCGCGTCCCGTCATGTCATACACTCGAAGCGCGTCCGTGAACGCCAGAACCCGATCGGAAGCGAGAGCCCCATCCGCGGCCTTGCGTGCCCGTCAGGGCCAGGTGGAGTCTACCGGCCGCCGGCGGCGGCACCACATCGCACTCCGCCCTCTGCATGCACGCCCCATGCTGACGCGGTTCCTTTCCCGTCAAGGGCTCGGTACGCTATCGCGCATGGTCTGCAAGCTCAGCGTCAATCTGAACAAGGTCGCCCTGCTGCGCAACCAACGCGACCACGACATCCCCAGTGTGGTCAAGGCTGCCCGCATCTGCCTGGACACGGGGGCGGCGGGTCTGACCGTCCACCCACGCCCCGATCAACGGCACATTCGCCCCCACGACGTGGATGACTTAAAAGGTCTGCTGGCTGAATACCCCGGCCGCGAGTTCAACATCGAGGGCAACCCTTTCACCGGCGAGTGGATGAAGCTGGTCGAGCGGACCCAGCCGACGCAGGCCACGCTCGTGCCCGACGACCCGGGCCAGTCCACGTCGGATCATGGCTGGCAACTCGGGCCGGGCTTTGACGATGTTTCGCTGCGCTCGGTCATCGCGCGACTCAAAGATCTGGGCATCCGCGTGAGTCTGTTCATGGATCCGAACCCTGCGCAGATCGAGCGCGTGCCGGGCCTCGGGGCCGACCGCATCGAGCTTTACACCGAGCCTTATGCCTCGCAGTTTCGTCGTGGACAGGTGCATGCCGCCCTCGATCCCTACATCGCGGCTGCGCGGCGCGCCATTGAACTGGGGCTGGGTCTCAATGCCGGCCACGATCTGAACCTCGCCAACCTGCCGCCCCTGATCGATGCGATTCCACAGATTGCTGAGGTGTCGATCGGCCATGAACTGACCGCCGACGCGCTATGGATGGGCCTGGGGCCCGCCGTCCGCGCTTACCTGGCCGCCGTCGCCTGACGGGCGTCCCCGCCCCCGCAGGCATGCTCCAGCGCCTGACGGGCGTCGGCGATCAACTCGGTGATCGTGGCGGGCATCGACCCGTCGTGAAAGCGGGCCACCAGCGCCCCCGCGTGCCGTTCGATCAGAATCGCGGCACGGTCCAGGCCAAGCTGACGTTCGTCGGCCGGCAACGCCCCGACATCACGCAGCGCGAACCACACAGCCTGGAGCATGATGAGATCTGGCACCGACGCCCGCATACGCCGGCCCTCCGCGCTGGCCGGCAAGCCTGCCGCGCTGCGGGCGAAATCCACCCACCGGCCCAACAGGGCCGCCCACGTCAGCGACCGCGTGTCTGGCCCCAACGATGGCGTCTGGTCGTCCATGATGCATCGCCCGTCTCGAACCCAGCCCTGTGAGGACGCTGGAATGAACCGCAGCCCGTCCGTGATGCCATGCGCCACAGAAATGCCGGGTGAACGCGTCGGCCAACCGAGCCCCCGCCAGAGGCCTTTTTTTGGCGTCCTGCGCCATGCATCGCGGCCCATCGCCGCGCATTGCAGGCCACGTTTGCTCAATCACGAAACATAAGATAAGTTATTATTATCCATTATTACTATTCAACTGATGCCTCACCTTGAGCCGAAGATGACTCGGGCTTTGCGCCGCGATCTTGCGCAGCCCATTTAACATACCCCCGGAAGGGCTCGGCTTGGCTTCGGCCTTGCCGGGCCTTTTTCGTTGTCGGGGTCAAGACGCAGGCTGGTTCACGGACGGCCAGACCACTATTTTAGTCGGCGACGGAGACAACCATGCGGCTGAATATAGTCACGATACCATTGGCCGCTCTGTATCTCATTTCTCTATCCGCGGCCGCGACGGACAACTTGGACGCCAATACCGATCGCACGGCCGGGTGTGCTTGCGATGCCTCGTCGACGGACGCCCAAGGGCCCACCACGTCCCAGGCCACCCTGCCCTTCATCCGCATCGACCGCGACGCCGGCCTGATCGACCTTGAGGCCGTTGTGGTGCTGCGCCGCGGCGACTGGGTCGAGCTGGTCGCCTGCTCACCGGGCAGCAAGGAGCACGAATCCATCCTGACCGTGGCCGCCCGCCCCAGCCACGTGCATCTGGCGCTGCTGCTGCTGGGCCTGGAGCCCGGCGCGCCCATGCACTTCGCCAGCGGCGCCACGGCCGATGCCCCGGTTGCGGCCATCGCCCCCGAAGGGCCCCCGGTGCATGTCAGCGTCATCGTGCCGACGGAGGACGGGGCCCCGGCCCCGGAGATCCCCGTCACCCGATGGATCCTTGACCGGACCACCGGCCAACCCCTGCCCGATCTGCCGTTCCGCTTCACGGGTTCACGCCTCGTGCCGATCAACGGTCGCGACCGCTACCTGGCGGACCTGCACGGCACGGTCATCTCGCTGGTCAATTTCGGCGACGAGGTGATGGCCCGACCGACCGATCTGACCAACGCCAACGATCAGGCCGCCCTCCAGGCCAACACCGACACCATTCCGCCGCTGGCTACGCCGGTCATCCTCCGGCTGCGTCCTGTCGAGCTGGCGCAGGCTCCCGCCGCGAACCCGCCCGCCTCACAACCCGCCACCCAGCCCGCGTCCGCCCGATAACCACCTTCGAACCGCCGCACACCACGAAAGCTAGAAAGCCGACCTCGATCCGGGCGATGCAATGGATAAGCCGCGCCCGATGTCGAGCCGGCCCTCGGCCACCTCCCGCCGTGCTTCCCGCCGGCGCCAACGCCGTACCCATGCCCCAGCCGCCGTCCAGCACCGAGGCCCCGTCCACCGCCCATGTCGCTGCGCCCGCGCCCGGCCCACCCGTCATCCGCGTGCGCAACCTGGTCAAACGTTTCGACGGCCGCACCGTGCTCGACGGCATCAACCTCGATGTTCAGGCTGGCGAAACCATGGTCATCATGGGCGGGTCGGGCTGCGGCAAGAGCACGCTGCTGCGCTGCATCATCGGTTCGCTGCGGCCGGATGAAGGCTCGATCGAGCTCTTTGGCCAGAACATCACCACCATGAACGAGGACCAGCTCAATGCCGTGCGCAAGCAGTTCGGCATCCTGTTCCAGTCCGGGGCCCTGTTCAACTCGATGACCCTGCGCCAGAACGTGGCTCTGCCCCTTGAAGAGCACACCACCCTGCCCGCCCAGACCGTCGAGATCATGGTCAAGATCAAGCTCGAACTTGTCGGGTTGCGTGAGCATGCCGACAAGTTTCCGGCCCAGATTTCGGGCGGGATGAAGAAGCGGGCGGGCCTGGCGCGGGCCCTGGCGCTGGATCCGAAGATCCTCTTCTACGACGAGCCCTCCGCCGGCCTGGACCCGGTCACCAGCGCCGAGATCGACCAGCTCATCATCCAGCTGGCCAAACAGCTCGGCGTGGCCAGCGTCGTGGTCACGCACGAGATGGACTCGGCCTTCACCATCGCCGACCGCATGGCCATGCTCGACAAGGGCCGCATGCTTCGCGTCGACGAGCGGGCCTACTTCGAGACGTTGCGCGACAGCGCCGACGCGCTGGACGAGGAATCCGCCTTGATCCGCCAGTTCCTGCGCGGCGACGCCGAAGGGCCGATCACCCAGCGCAAGCAGACCACCGGCTATGCCGACGACCTGCTGGGCATCATCACCCCGCAGCTCACGCCCCGGCCGGCCGTACAAGCCACCCGAAGCCATCACTGACCGCCGCCGCGGACGACCGCGCCCGACCGGCTCGAAAAGCCTTTGCCGAGAACTGCTGACATGAACCACGAACGCGACAACCTGACCGCCGGCCTGTTCGTCCTCGCGGGCCTGGTGCTAGGCATCGGCATGGTCTTCTTCCTCACGGATTTCAATGCCCTGTTCCAGAAGACCCAAAAAGTCGACGTGGCCTACAGCCTCAGCGACGGCCTGCAGGGCCTGAAGATCGGGGCGGAGGTGTCGCTGGGCGACGAGCCGATCGGCTCGGTCGTCGCCATCGACAACGTCGAGCAGGACCAGCGCGTGACCGGCAAGCGCGTGACTATCGAGATTCCCGCCAGGTTCAAACTGCGCCGCGACGCGGCGATCGAGCTGGTCGTGCCGCCCCTGGGCGCCGGCACGCGGCTGAACATCCGCAGTGTCGGCGCCGGCGAAGCCTATGACGGCCGGCAGCCCATCGAAGGCACGCTGGCCGGCAGCCTGCTCACCGCCAACCTGATGCGCGACGCCGGCATCATGGACCAGCAGCGCCAGCAGATTCAGCAGATCATCGCCAACGTCGCTCAGATCACCGAAACCCTGAAGAACGACCTGCCGCCGCTCACCGCTGCCCTGCGCGAAGATATCCCGGCCATCACCGCCCGGCTGCGCGAAGACGTGCCGCAAATCACCGCCTCCGCGCGCCGTGTGCTTGCCGACGCCGAGCCCCTGGCCGCCGACGCCCGCCTGGCTGTCGCCAGCCTCAAAGAGTCCTTGGCCCGGGTCGACACCCTGCTGGCCGACAAGGATCAGACGTTGCGTGAAACGCTCGACAACGTGCACGCCATCAGCGCCAAGGTTCTGCCGATCCTCGATGACGCCCGAACCTCGGTCCAGAACATCAAGGTCGCCACAGGCGAAGTCAAGGCCCTCATCCTGATGCGCCGCCCGCACCTCGAGAAGATGCTGGCCAACCTGCAGCTCACCGGTGAGCAGCTCAAGCTCGCGGCCATCGAGATCCGCCGCTCACCCTGGCGGCTGCTCTACAAGCCGTCCCGCAAAGAGCTCGAGACCGACAACCTCTACGACGCCGCCCGTTCCTTCGCCCTGGCCGCCAGCGTTCTCGATACGACCATCCAGGCGCTGCGCGACATCCAGCAGCGCGAGCCGGCCGACGAACAGCAGGTCGCGGAGCTGCTTGACTATCTGGAAAAGCTGACTGGCCGCTTCACCGAAGCCGAGGGACAGTTCTGGTCCGCCCTGGATGACGCGACCCACTGACCCGCAGAGGGTTGCCGGCGCTCACCGCGCCGCGGCCGGCATCGTGCTGGCGAATCGCTCAAAAACGTCGTCGAGGAAATCCTTCGCCCCGCCCTGGCCGCCGCCGGCGAAGATGCGGGCCGACAGACGATCCGCCTCTTCGGTCGGATGCGAGTCGCCGGCCTCGCCGCCATACTCGGCCCGCAGACGGCTGGGATGCTCGGCATGGTCGGCCGGATAGGCCAGCACGTCGAACCAGTCGAACACCGCGACGTTGTGCAGGTTGGGGTTGCGCTGCTGGTAGGCCTTGAGCCAGTCGTTCTTGAGCCAGTTGTTGAACTGCCGTGCGTTGGCGGCCGCGGCGTTGCTGCTCGGATCGTGCGGAGCGTAGTGCAGCGGCGGCGCGGTGACGTAGATGAACAGCGTGTCCGGGTTTTCAGCAAAGATCTGTTCGAGCGGACGGTAGGTCGCGCCGTCCCGCTCGTAGACCGCCGTCGCGCCCTGCGGGTGGCGGAAAATCGCCTGGTAGTTGGCCACGGTGCGCTTGGGGTTGAACGGATCGCCCGCGGCCGCCTCGCCCACCGCCTCGACATGCGAGAGCGGGAAGCAGCTCTTGAACATGACCACACGGTTGACGTGGCCGGTCTCCCGCGTGCGCTGCTTCACGGAGCCAAGGTAGTCATTGAACCAGCGGATCCAGTGATACATATCCGTGCGGTCGCCGGGCACCTTGCCGTCGTAGCGCAGCGAATCGGGCCGGCCAGCGTCGGGCTGGACATCGGCGCCGTAGCAGATGTCGTTGCGCCCCGCGACGTATGGCTTGGCCAGCAGGGCCTCGTGCAGGCCTCGCTTCAGCCAGTCGTTGCCGCAGGAATGATGAATGAAGATGAAATCGTCGCTCGTGGGTGTGGCAGACGCGGCCATGGCCGGACCTCCGATCAGAATGGAAACCAGAGCAAGCGCAGACAACATGACGCATCGCTCCTCTCAGGGGAAACTGGGGAGGCGCATCATATGGCCAAGCAGGGGTTTGTCCAACCCGGCCGCGGCCCACAGGCGGGATCGGCCGCCCAAGCAACAGAGCCGCCCCCGGAGGAACGGCCCTGCCGCATCACCCTGATGAATCGCACCGGCCCGGATCAGGCCGTCCGGCCGCGACGCCGTGCCGCGACCAGCCCTGCGCCGAGCAGCGCGATCGTCGCTGGCTCGGGGATCGGGATCAACTGGCCGCGAATCTCGCCACCAAGGTAGTCCAGTGTGTGAATGTTGATGTAGGTGTCGCCCGCCAGCAGCAGGTCTTCGTCGCCGGCGATGTACCCGCCGATCGGACTGCCGTCGTCGAAGAGGTTGATGCCGCTAACCACCAGCGCGATCCCGCCGTTCTGTTCCACCCAGCCCGACTTGGGTCCGAAATCGACGATGATGCCGCCCGACACGCCCAGCGCCCCGCGGTGAATGTGGGCCGGCGTCGCCGGGCCTGGCGTGTCGACATCCACCAGGTCGGCCAGCGTCACGCCATTGATGAAAATCGTCACGTCGATGAGGTTCGTAGCCGGATCGTAGCTGGCGATGGCCACCCCAAACGCGGTGCTGTCCGTCCCCGCCTGGGCGCCGTTGAGTAGAGACTGGAACAGAACCGGGCCGGCCTGCGCCGATGGCGCGGCCATGATTGTCAGCGCACCGACAACCGCCCCCAAGAGAGCCAACCGAATTGTGCGATACATGGGAGAGAGTTCCTTGTTCAGGTCGGCTGCCCCCCGGCAGCCTGAGATGAAGTGCCCCTACACGGAATGGAGAGAGAGTGTGGAGAGAGTTCCGTGTAACTACACGACATTGTGTCCAAGGCGCCCCGCGGAGTCAAGTCTTTTTTTCTGAATACGCTGGAGTTGACAGAAGTTGACGGAAGAATCACGGGTCTTCTGTCAACGGCGGGTGGCGCGATGCGTCAGTTCCAGCAGCGCTCGAACATCTCGACGTCGAAGCCCGCCGTCGCCTTCCGCCCATCTGTCACGATCGGCCGCCTGCACAGCCTGCCGCATTCGGCCAGCAGCGCAAGCGCGTCCTCCGGCGCCAGCTCGGGAAGCCGGTCTTTGATGTTCATCGAGCGATACAGCTCACCGGACGTGTTGAACAGTTGTTTCAGGGTGTGGCCGCTGTCCAGCGCGCGACGCAACACCGCCTTGGGCGGCGGCGTCCGAGTGATGTCAATGAACTTGTACGCCACGCCACACCCATCGAGCCACTTGACGGCCTTGCGGCAGGTCGAGCATTTCGTGTAGCCGTAGACGGTGAGCACGGGTGAGTCTCCGATAGCCGAATTGTTGACTTTGGATGGGTGATGCCCGATGGTCCGAAGGTGGACCCATCGCGCCATCCATTCCCACCTTGGCCCGGAACGCAAGCTCTGGGTATCTGCACATGTCCACCTGTTTTATCGAAGCGTCCCCCGCGTGTCCGCGGAACGCGGCCGCCCTTTCATTCTGATCCTTGAACCTTGCCCGCACTCATCCCTGCAACTTCTGCTTGATGATCTGCGTGACCACCTGCGGATTCGCCTTGCCCCCGCTCTGGCGCATCACCTGGCCCATCACCGCGCCGATGGCCTTGTCCTTGCCCGCCCGGATGTCCTCGACGGCCTTGGCCAGCTTCGGATCGGCAAGGACCGTCTCGACGATCGCCTCCAGCGCGCCCGTATCGCTGACCTGCACCAGGCTGTGCCTCTGGGCCAGCTCCGCGGCGCTCGATTCCGGGGCGTCGATGCAGTAATTGAACAGCTCGTCGGCGGCGTTGGAGCTGATCCTGCCCTCGCGGATGAGATGCTCGATGCCGGCGATCTGTTGCGCGCTGACGCCCAACTCGTGGATCGCGCAGCCGCGTTCATTGGCCCGTTTGGCCCCGTAATTCAGCAGCAGTGCGGCCGCTCGCCTCGGCTCCACACCCTCAGCCATCACCTGCTCGTACAAAGCACACAGCTTCGGCTCGTCGATAAGCTGATCGACCTGCTTGGGATTGAGACCGAAGGCGTGCAGATAGCGCCTCTGCTTGACCTGCGGCAGCTCCGGCTGCTCGGCGCGCAAACGCTCGATCCAGCTCTCCTCGATCACCAGCGGCACCAGGTCCGGGTCGGGGAAATAGCGGTATTCGTCCGCGTCCTCCTTGTGGCGCTGCAGCGTCGTCACGCCGCGCACGTCGTCCCAGCCGCGCGTCGTCTTGGCACGCCCGCCCATCACCCGCCCCGTCTCCATCCACTCCTCGATCTGGCGCGTGAACTCGTGGGTGATCGCCCCATGCACCGCCTTGAAGCTGTTGAGATTCTTGATCTCCACCACCGGCGTGCGGTACTCCCGCCCGTCGCGGGTGATGACCACGTTGATGTTCGGCTCAAAGCGCATGTGCCCCATCTGCATGATCGCCTCGGACACGCCCAGGTGGCGGACCATCCGCCGCAGCATCTGGCCGAAGCGGACGGCCTGGTCGGCGCTTTCGAGGTCCGGCTCGGTGACGATCTCCAGCAGCGGCGTGCCGGCCCGGTTCAGGTCGACGATCGAGTAATCGATCCGCCGCCCGCCAGGCGCTTCGTGCAGCAGCTTGCCCGCGTCTTCCTCAAGGTGGGCGCGGATGATGCGGACGGTTTTCACCGGCCCATCAGGCTCATCAGTCAGCGGAACGTCGATCGCCCCCGGACCGCACAGCGGCAGGTCATACTGGCTGATCTGATAGTTCTTGGGCAGGTCCGGGTAGTAGTAACTCTTGCGATCCCACTTGGTGAAGCGGGCGATCTCACAACCCAGGGCCAGGCCCACACGCATCGACATCTCCACCGCCGCCCTGTTGATCACCGGCAGCGTACCCGGCATGCCGACGACCACCGGATCGAGCAGGCTGTTGGGCTCGGCCGCGAAATGGTCCGGGTGCGCGACATTGGGCGCGCTGGTGAACATCTTGGTGCGTGTGGCCAGCTCGACGTGAATCTCCATACCGACCATCAGGCGCGCGGACATCCCCTCCGGCAGATCGAGGTCGGGCAGTTGAGCGGCGGCGGAAGCTGACATGGGGCGAAGCTCCACGGGCGACGAGGACGGAAAACAGCGCGATTGTAGCCGATGCGCGGCAAGGGCCGCGGACGGGGGCGACGTGGTCCGGCCCGGCGGGGCCGGCCGCGCGGCGGCGGGTTCATGGGTCCGTCAACGGCCGCGCCACGCCAAACGTATCCGCGATGAACTCGATGAGCACCCGCTCTGACGCCGGCCGACCATGGAGGACGGCATTGCGAGCCGCGATCATGGGCAAGGTGATGCGCGAGCTCATGCGCTGAAAGGCCAGGCCCCGCTTGATGTGCTCGGCCGGAAAATCGCTGGCCAGGGCGGCGGCCAGGGCCTCCTGGCCAACCAGCTCCGCCGCTTGAAGCCGCGCCTCGGCCGGGGTCGGCGGCGTCTCGGGTTCAAAAAGCCAGGCATGAAAGGCCGCAAACCGCGCCGCGTCCGCCCGCCACACCGCCGCCGCCACAGCCGCCAGCTCGCACGCCCCCTCGTGGTAGGCCGGCGTCTGCAGCAGCATGGGATTGCAGCTCGCGTCGTTCGGCGCGCAGAGCATGAGGACGCCCAGCTTTTCGCCGTAAACCTCGAACGCCTGTGTGATCTGCCTCGCGGTCGTGCGGCAGTGGAAGCACGTGTAATCGTAGACGTAGGCGATCAGGTACGGCGCGTCGGGCGAGCCGAGCATCGGCAGTTCACCTGGCCGCACCCGCACGCGCCCCCCGAAGAAAGACACTTCGCGCGATGGGCCGTGCCCTCGGTCAAAATCAACGCCGCTGGCCCAATGCATCTGATGCGTGGCCGCGGGCCACAGAAACTGCCCACCCGCCACCGCACCCATACCGACAAAACCCAGCAGCATCGCCGACAGGCCCGCCGCACCCGACAGCCCGCCCCCATCGCGCGAGGCGCCCCCCAGCGGCGCCAGCGCCGCGGCCGCCAGCGCGAAGAGCAGCCCGACCCCGTGGGCGGCCATGCACCACGGACAGAACTTGCGCAGCGTCACCGCCTGCAGGAAGACGAACCAGACAGCCGCAAGGGCGATCGATGCGGCGACCAGCAGCAGCACGAACCATGCGACGCGGCGTCGCCCGGGCGTGGCGCGCGGGCCGACGTGCAGCAGCGCCCCGAGCGCCACCAGATAAGTCGCGGCCGCGAGGGCGGAGACCGGCAACGACCCGAGTCGCGACCATCGGCTGGCCAGCACGCTGGCGCATGACGAGCCGGCCCCGCAGCCAGCCACCGGCGAGGCGCCCAGACTCGCGGCCGCGAGGTAGGTCGTCACCGCCAGCCCCGCCAGACCCACGATCCGAAGGAACCATCGCGGCCCATGATTGAGGACCGACGATCCGTCCGGCTCCATGACAGGCGCATCGCTCACAATTCACCCCCGCGGACACGCCGCCTCGCTGGACGGCCGCAGCAGAATCTCAAAGTTGATGGCCGGCCTGAAACCCAGACCCGCATAAAAGCGTGAGGCCGGCACGCACGCGGGATCGTGGCCGACAATGACCTTCTCGAACTGCGCCCGGCCGCACAGGTCGATCAACGAAACCATCAAGGTCTTGCCCACGCCCTGCCGACGCGCGGACGGCGCGGTGTAGACGTCGGTGATCACACCGACCTGCCCCAGCGTCAACACGCCAGCGGCGGCCACGGGCCGGCCGTCGAGGCGGGCCAGCAGCATGTCCAGACGCGGCTCGTCGAGCTGGGCCACGACGGCGCGGGCCCATGCGCTCCCGAAGCCTCCGAGAAGATCACGCAACGGGCCCGGCGCGGCGCGTGCCGGGATGATCTGCACGGCCGCATTGCGGTCGCCCGGCCGCTGATAGGCGGTCAGCTCCAGGACTTGCAGCCGCTGAGGGGCAAAGCCGCGCGCCAGCGCGGACCGACGCAGAACCGGCGGCCATGTCGGCTGATTGCATAGAAGCACGCGGCAGCGCGTCTGACGGTCGGCGAAGTGCTCATCGATCGCGCACAGCAGCGCGTCGGCCGCGTGCTGACTGTCGTCGGCGGGCCGCAGGTCGATGGCGAAGTTGCCATGTACCGATCCCGCATACGCCGGCGCCGTGTAAGCCACAGCCGCGTCAAGAACGGTCTCCTCGGCGTATGTGCGGGTCATGATGATCCCGGCGCGATGGATCGCACGCAGCAGCGCCGGCGGTGAAGTGGTGTCGTTGGCCTGATGGACGGGCAGTTCCATGCCCCGATTGTAGGGCAGGGCGCGTGGCCTGCGTCAGCGTGTCGCGGCCTGGCGTCCGATCAGAGACCGAAGCTCGTCCACCAGGGCCGTCACGTCCTGCGCCGTGGTATCCCACGAACACATGAGCCGGCAGCCGCCCGACCCGATGAACGAGTAGAACTTCCAGCCGCGGGATCGCAGGGTGTCGATGACCGGCTGGGGCATGCGGACGAAAACGCTGTTGGCCTGTACGGGATGCAGGATTTCGATGGGGCCCCTGCTGCCATCGTCGGTGGACGCGGCCGCCAGCTCGCGCAAGGCCGCTTCCAGTTGCCGGGCCCGCGCGTTGGCGTGGGCGGCGTGACGCAGCCAGGCCCCGTCCTCGAGCATCCCGACCCACGGCGCAGCCAGGAAGCGCATCTTGCTGGCGAGCTGGCCGGCCTGCTTGCAGCGGTAGGCGAACTCCTCGGCCAGTGCTCGATCAAAAAACACCACCGCCTCACCCACGGCCATGCCGTTCTTCGTGCCGCCGAAGCACAGCACGTCCACGCCGACCTTCCATGTCAGGTCTTTGGGCGTCACGCCGAGCGTCGCCACCGCGTTGGCGAAGCGCGAGCCATCCATATGCACGCGCAGGTTGTGACAGCGGGCGGTTTCGGCCACGGCCCGAAGTTCATCGACCGCGTAGACAGTCCCCAACTCCGTCGCCTGGGTGATGCTCAGCACGCGAGGCTTGGGGTAGTGGATGTCGCGACGGCGGGTGACGGCGTGATCGACCGCCCGCACATCGACCTTCCCCTGGCCGCCGGGCACCAGCAGCACCTTGGTGCCATTGGAGAAGAACTCCGGGCCGCCGCACTCATCGGTCTCGACGTGGGCCAGCTCGTGGCAGATCACGCTGTGGTAGCTGCGGCACAGAGCCGCCAGCGCGAGACTGTTCGCCGCCGTGCCGTTGAAGGTGAAGAACACTTCACAGTCGATCTCGAAAATCTCACGCAGCAGGTCAGAGGCGCGGGCGGTCCAGGCGTCCTCGCCATAGGCCGGGGCATGACCGTTGTTGGCACGCTCCATCGCCTCCCATGCCTCGGGGCAGATACCGGCATAATTGTCCGAGGCGAACTGTCGGCGATCGCCGGATGGGGGCATGGCGAATCACTCTCTGGTGCGATGCGCGAACGCGGGGGCGAATCCAGCATGAATTCTAACACGCGCCTATCCGGGCAAAACCGGATCGCGCATGCCCAGGGCCTCGAAGGCGCGGCGGCGCAGCAGACACGCGTCGCACGCCCCGCAGGCGGCGCCATTCGCCCCCGGGTCATAGCAGCTGTGCGTGAGGCTGTAGTCGACGCCCAGTTCCAGTCCTCGTCGGATGATCGCCGTCTTGGGCAGGTCGATCAGCGGCGTGTGGATCGTCAGCCGGCACCCCTCGACACCGGCCTTCGTCGCGAGGTTGGCCATCCGTTCAAATGCCTCGATAAACCGCGGGCGGCAATCGGGGTAGCCCGAATAGTCCACCGCATTGACGCCGATGTAGATGTCGCGGGCCTCGCGCACCTCCGCCAGGGCCAGGGCGTAGCTGAGAAAAATCGTGTTGCGGGCCGGTACATAGGTGACGGGAACGCCCTCAGCCATCCTCGCTTCGTCGCGGCCTTTGGGAACGGCGATGTCGGCGGTCAGCGCCGAACCGCCGAAGGCGCGCAGATCGATCGTGACGATCCGATGGCTCTCGACGCCCAGGGCGGCGGCGACGCGGCGGGCCGCCTCCAGCTCGACCCCATGCCGCTGACCATAGTCGAAGCTCAGCGCGTGGCAGGCAAAACCCTCGGCGCGGGCGATGGCCAGACATGTGGCGCTGTCCAGGCCGCCGGACAGCAGCACCACGGCGCAGCGCGGGTGATCGATCGGGTCAGTCATCGCGGTCATCGGGCTCGTCACCCGCATCGCTCTTGTGCGAATCGGACGTCTGCATGAGCACGACCGTCCCCGCCACCAGGTCGCCCAGTCGCTGGCGAATCGGAATGAACACCGGCAACAGCAGCAGCGGCCATGCGATCAGGTCCGGAACCTTCAACACGTTGCGCACCACGATCTGCCAGGGGCGCGGCCGACGCCCGTCCATGTCGGTCACGCGCATGCCCAGCACGATCTTGCCCAGCGTGCGGCCGATGAACAACTCGGCGACCAGGCAGTAGACGACATACAGGCCGATCGCCAGCGCCCCCTGGCTCATGGCGTTCCACCCGCCGCTGCGCCCGGGCCACTGCTCAAACAGACCCTGGGGATCGAAGTCGCCGAAACTGAGCATGGCCGCCGCCAGCCACGGCGCCAGGTCGATCGTCCCCCCGGCCAGACGACGCACCAGCTCGGCCGGCATCAGTCCTTCAGCCAGCTTCGGCGGGCCCTGCCCCGGCTGGCGGCGGGCGAACACCAGAAGGATCAACCCCGACGCCAGCACCAGTGTGCCCACCAGCACGATGAAGTCCGGATCGGCCATGGGCGCCGGCCGCGGCTGCTCGCGCAATGAAGTCGGCGGCGGTTCGATGCGACCGCGCAGGTCCATCGCCGTCCACCGGGCCACGGGCTCAGCGCTGCGGCCGGCCGCGGCGCTGTCGGCACCCGAGGATGGGCCATTCACCTCACCGGCCGCGGTCACAAGAATGATGCGCTGCTCATCGGCTGTCAGGCACCATGGCGCGCTGGACGGCTCATGAGGCAGCTTCAGCTCGCCGACGGCCAGCGTCTGGCCACGACGCAGAAGCGACAGCTCCACCGTCAGCTCAGAGGGGGAATAGTGCTCGCGCCCCACCGCCACCTGTCCCATCAGTTCCACCGCATGCACGCGGTGACCGGTCGTCACCTCGTGCGACTCCGCCCGCCACCGGCCGCTGTCTTCATCGGGCTCAAAGTGGTAAACGCTCACGACATCCCCACCGCCGCGACGCCCTACGACCAGCAGCGGCGGCCCCTCCTGCTCCTGGGTACGAACCAGAACCGCGTCCCACGGCAGCGGCTTCGTGCCGCCGGAGAATCTTGGGCCGGTGGAAGACGTCGTCTCCACAAGCGACGGCGGCAGGTCGATCCGCTCCCACCGCGCCCTTCGCAGGACAAGGAGCACCACATCAGGCGGTGGGACGGCGTCCGCCTCAGCCTGTGCCTGCGGAGCTGCGGACGACAGGTCCGCCTCGGCTGCGTCAGGCTGCGTCGCCGGCAGGGTTGAAGGCGTTTGCGGCCGGTGTAGTTCATCCAGCGCCGACGGATCGGTCACCCTCGCCAGCAACCACAACCCCTGAGCATCAGCGGCCACGCTCATCGGCTCCAGACCGGCGGGCACACTCGCTTCGGTTCCCGTTCGAAACAGCACGGACGTTCGGGCCTGCGGCACGGAAGTCGCCTGCAGGGTCACGACCGAACCGTTGGCGAACAGCAGCCACAGCTTCTGACCGCTGGCGGCCGCGCCGCCTTCGGTCAGGCGACCGTTGAGCCGACGAACCGGCGTGAGCACCTCAGGGCCTTGGTCGCGCGTGCGCGTGAACACCTGAACCGTCTGCCCGTCGGCCGCGCCGCGCACCAGCCACAGCCGGCCGTCCGCCGCGGCCGCGGTCAGACCCGGGCTTCCCAGCGCCCAGACCTGCTGCCCGACCGTGGCCAGCAGCAGAACAATCCACAGCACCGGGACGAACGGCATTCCAGAATGGCGTGTAAGGCTTCTCACAGCCCGACACGATAGATCAAGCCGCGGCTGCGCACCACGCGCCCCCGTCAGCCGCGCGCTTCCATGCAGTGGTACCATGCCGCGATGCTCAAACACCGGCTCGTGTTCGGCCCGCTCATGATCGCCGCCCTGCTGGGTGTCCTCTATGTCGACCGCCTGCTGGACACGGTGGACCTGCGCGGCACGGTGTGGCAGACGATCCTGCTCGGACGCCATTACCCGCCGGCGGGCATGGTCATGCTCGGCCTGTTCATCGTGCTCATTCTCATCGGCTCCCGCGAGCTGGTGGCCATCTTCAGCGCCAAGGGCATCGACGCCGACCGGGTCATGATTCCCGCGGCCGGCATCACCGGCTGCGTCGTCGTCTACGCCATCCCTTACGCCACCGACAGCGCCACGGCCGTGGCCATCTTCGCCACGGCCGTCGCCGTCCTGTTCATGGTCACGCTCATCGAATACTCCTGGCTGCACCGACGCACCGCGGGCGTCGTGGCCGTCACCGCCGTCACCATGTTCGCCTTCATTTACATCGGTCTGCTGCCCGGCTTCTACGTGGCGATCCGGCGCTGGCACAGCGCCGAGGTGATCGTCGCCGTCATCCTCGTCACCAAGGCGTGCGACATCGGCGCGTATTTCACCGGCCGCTGGCTGGGCCGCCACAAGCTCATCCCCTGGTTGAGCCCCGGCAAGACGTGGGAGGGACTGGCCGGCGGGGTGGCGCTATCCGCCCTGCTGGCGCTGGGCCTGGCGATGCTTTTCAACGACCTGAATCTGGCCGGCTACTGGAAGGCTGACCCGCGCCAGTTCATCCACACCCGCTACCCGCTGTGGGCAGCCCCGCTCGGGGGAGCGCTGATCGGCCTGGTCGGTCAATTCGGCGACCTGACCGCCAGCCTGTTCAAACGCGACGCCGGCTTCAAAGACTCGGGCCGTTCCATCCCCGGCTTCGGCGGCCTGCTGGACGTCATTGACTCACCCATCGTTGTCGCCCCCGTGGCTTACTGGCTCCTGCGCCTGGCCGCGATGGGATGAAGGATGAGCGACTCTTGGCTTTCGATCTTCGATTGCTGAATCGTCCGAACCGGACCCTGACACGCCGCGGCGCCAGCCGCGCGTACCTGCCCGCGATCCTCGTCCCCTCCATGCGCATCCGCCCCCATCTACCTACGCGTGGTTCTTCACCTGTCGCATGCGCCGCGCCAGCGTACGCCAGATCAGGCCGACGCCCAGCACGCCCAGGCCGACGGCCCATACACGCGGCTCGACGAAGAACGCCAGCGACAGACACGCAATCAGTCCAGCCCAGATGATCGGTCGAGGGTAGAGGCGCTGGTCGGCCGGCAGACGCAGAGCGGCGAGGTTAGTGATCGCGTAGTAGATCAGAACGGTGAAGGCGCTGAATGACCAGGTGGTCTTGACGTTGCCGATCAGCGCCAGGCCAAGCACGACGGCTGCGACGACCAAGACGGCCGCAGTGGGCGTGGTGCGGGTGTGGTTGAGCCGGCCCATGACCGCGGGCATGTCGCCGCGTCGGCCCATCGCCAGCAGCACGCGCGACAGGCCCAGGATCAGATTCAGCAGCACGCCGAGCATCGCCGTCATCGCTCCGACGGCCACAAGCTGGTGGATGCCAGGCACAGTGAATTGCCGGGCCGCGGCTTCGAGGGGGGCGGCCTGGACGCGGGCGATCGTGCCCAGCGCGTCGGCTCCGACGGAGGCGACGGCCACGGCCGCGACAGCGATGTAGAGGACGGCCGTGAACCAGAGCGTCACGATGATGGCGCGGGGGATGGTCCTGCGCGGCTCATGGACCTCCTCGCCGAGAGTGGCGATGCGGCCGTAGCCGGTGTAGGCCACGAACATCAGGGCCGTGGCCTGCAGCAGCGCCGTCCAGAAGTTGCCCTCGGCGCCCGTGCCGGCCAGCGCGGTGAGGTTCTCGCGGCCGCGTTCCAACGCCAGGGGCAATCCCGCGAACACAAACGCCGCCAAGGCCAGCAGCGTGAAGGACACGATCACGACGTTGACGTGGTGCGACTGGCGGATGCCGGCGAGCACGACGAGAGTGAGCACGATGATGGTGGCCGCGGCGACGGCGACGAGCGTGGCGCGGGCGACGTCAGTGTAGCCCAACAGGTTGAGCAGATAGCCGGCGAAGCCGAGGGCGGCGGTAGCGGCCGAAGCGCTCTTGGCGCACAGGAACATCCATCCGGCGCTGAAGCCCAGCCATGGCCGCAGGTAGCGGTAGCCGTACTCGTACGTCCCGCCGCTGACCGGATGGCTGGCGGCGAGCTGGGCGCTGCTCAGGGCGTTGGCGGTGGCGACGAGGGCAGCAAAGGCGATGGCGATGACCACCGCCGGCCCGGCCACGCCCGCCGCCACGCCGATGCTCACGAACACGCCCGTGCCGATGATCGAGCCCAGGCCCATCATCGTCGCGCCAAATAAGCCCAGCTCGCGCCGAAGCACGTGGGGTTGCGAGGCAGGCGGCATGGTGGATTGTGTCATGATGGATTCCTGATTTCGCTCTTGATGCTGTATCGATCCCTCTCATCGCCGTCTGAGCCACGCATCCGCCGACCAGCTTCCCCCGCCGACGATCAGCAGAAACAGCAGGCCCAGGAGCATGGAGAAGTCGGTCCGTGCTTCGTGCAGCATGCTCCAGAATCCGTGGCGGGAGGCGGTGGGCGGATGGAACCGCCAGTAGCCGTGGCCCAGCAGGATTGGGAGTTTGGTCGAGAGGATGGCGACGGTGATGGTGATCAGCAGCGCCAGGCCGGCCATGCGGGTCAGCAGGCCGAGCAGCAGAAGCGAGCCACAGACGACCTCGACAACGCCGACCAACGGTCCCGTGATTTCCGGGGCGGGGATGCCGATGCGTGCGAAACGCCCCGCACCCACATCGGCGGCGTAGAGAAACTTCTGAATGCCTTCGGACAGGAACACCCAGCCCACGAGGATGCGGATGAGAATGACCGTCGGCCCCGCGTGGGTGTCGAGCGATCGGCCGAGCAGGGATCGTCGTTCCGACATAACGTGGCTCCTGGAGTTCATCGCGCTCGTCGGGATGCATGTGCCTGTCGCATGCGTGTGGTTTGGGGAGCATGTTTATTTGCGCGGCCCCTGTTGCGCACCCATGGATGGGCGGCGTGTCCGCGTGCGGCGCGGCACGTCGGTGAAGAGCTCGCTAAAAAGCTCCCTGACCTTGTCTTTCGCGTCCGACAGCGCCTTGCGGCCGGTGGGCGTGATGGTGTAGACGCGCCGCGAGCGGCCCTTCTTGATCTGTTCGCGGCTGGTGAGCCAGCCCCGCCGCTCCATCCCGTGCAGCATGGGATACAGTGTGCCGGGACTGATCTCATAGCCATGCCGGCGTAGTTCCTGAATCATCCAGAAGCCGAACAGCTCGCCCTCGGCCGCGTGATGCAGCACGTGCAGGCGGATCAGGCCCGAATACAGGTCGCTGGCGCTGGCGGGCATCGTGAACTCCATTTGCCGCCGCAGCATCACGGCCGCGGCTTGACCATCACCAGTCCGTAGTGCCAGGGCGGCAGGTCGATCCGCTCCGGGCCATGCAACTGGAAGCCGACCTGCTCGGCCCACCGGCGGCACTGGTGCGGGCTGGGGCGGATGTCCATCGACGGGCCGCGCGGCGTGGCGGGGTCGCGGTTCCAGTGCATGATGCCCAGGCGCCCGCCGTCGCTGAGAATCCGCCAGGCCTCGCGCAGCAGAACGTCCGGCCGCTCGCAGTGCAGGATGTTGAACAGCATCACGTAGTCCACGCAGGCATCGGGCAGGCCGGTCCCGTCGGCGATGAAGTCGCGCACGTGGGTCCGCACGTTGTTGAGTCCCGCGGCGGCGGCATTCGCCATCGTGGCGGCGACCATGTCCGCGTCGATGTCGAGGGCGTGGACCGTGCCTCGGACGATGCCGGCGGCGGGAATCGTGAACGTCCCGTAACCGCAGCCGAAGTCCGCCACGTCGCGGCAGGCGGCGGACAGGCCCAGCTGCGCCAGCGCCGCCTGCCGCGTGAAGAAGGAGGACCAGAGCTCCTCGTCCGGCATGCCGCTCTCACGTGTCTTCATGGCTGGCATGAACCATTTACATCTGTAACGTTGATATATATCGTAGTTCGATAACGAAATTCGATTTTCTTCCCAGCGGTCCAACCTGTCAAACCGCGAATCCTGTCAGGACCATCGGTGGGGGATCAAGCCTTGCACGGCGGGGCGAGGGGACGTATACCATCGGCCCGTCGGCCGTTGGCCGCCATGCTCGCCTTCCGGATGGCGCCGCCGCCATCCCGCCTGCCTCCCGTGATGGGCAACAGTCTGTCAACACTGCCGGGTCTGTCGCCGGTGCTCCGCCGCGTGAAGGTGCGGCCATGCAGCGCGCTGCGGGCGGTGTGGCGCGAGGGCTACAGCCTGCGTCTGCTGCGCGACGATGTGCTGGCCGGCTGCGTTGTCGGCATCGTGGCCCTGCCGCTGGCGATGGCGCTGGCGATCGCCTCGGGCGTACCGCCGCAACACGGGCTTTACACGGCGATCGTGGCCGGCGGGCTGATCGCGATTCTCGGCGGCTCGCGGGTGCAGGTGTCGGGGCCGACTGCCGCGTTCGTGGTCATCCTCGCGCCGATCTCCGCGAAGTTCGGCGTGGCGGGGCTGGCGCTGGCGACCTTCATGGCCGGGCTGATCCTCATGCTCATGGGCGTGCTGCGCCTGGGGCGGCTGATCCAGTTCATACCCCACCCGGTGACGACGGGGTTCACGGCCGGCATCGCCGTGGTCATCGCGACGCTGCAGGTCAAGGACTTTCTGGGGCTGAACGTGCATGCCCTGTCGGCCGAGGCGAGTTATTTCGAACGGGTGATGGCCCTGGCCGAGGCGCTGCCGTCCCTGCGCTGGTCGGAGCTCGTGATCGGCGGATGCACCCTGGCGCTGCTGCTGGTGTGGCCGCGGGTGACGCGAAAGATTCCGCCGGCCCTGATCGCGCTGACCCTGGCGGCGCTGGGCGGGCTGCTGATCGCGCGGCTCTGGCCGGACGCGGCGGTCGCGACGATTCAGAGTCGCTTCGGCTCGGCGGAGCATCCGTACGGCATCCCCCAGCAGCCGCCCCTGCCGGTCCTGCCTTGGCGCCTGGCCGGACCCGTCGACGCCACGGGCCAGGCGAGCGCTTTCGTGATGAGCTTCAACACGATCCGCCAGCTTGTGCCCTCCGCGATCGCGATTGCGATGCTGGGGGCCATCGAGTCGCTGCTCTCGGCCGTGGTGGCTGACGGCATGAGCGGCCACCGGCACGACCCGGACGCGGAGTTGCTTGCCCAGGGCACAGGCAATGTATTCGCGCCATTCTTCGGCGGCATCGCTGCGACCGGGGCGATCGCCCGCACCGCCGCGAACATCCGCAACGGCGCGCGTTCACCGGTGGCGGCGGTGGTGCACGCGCTGTTCATTCTCGCGGCCATGCTCATGCTCGCGCCGCTGCTGGGCTATTTGCCGATGAGCGCGCTGGCGGCGCTGCTGCTGGTGGTCGCGTGGAACATGAGTGAGGCCCGGCACTTCATCTACACCTTCCGCGTGGCGCCACGCAGCGACGTGGTCGTCCTGATGGCGTGCTTCGCCCTGACGGTGATCTTCGACATGACTATCGCCGTGTTCGCCGGCGTGATGCTCGCGGCCCTGCTGTTCATGCAGCGGATGGCGGAGATCTCGCAGGCCCGGCTGATCGGCGAAAGCCACCCGCTGATCGGCGACGCCTGGCCCGACGGGCTGGTGGTCTACGAGGTGGCCGGCCCGCTGTTCTTCGGAGCCGCCCAGCGGGCCATGAGCCAGCTTCAGCGCGTGGACCACAGCGTACGCGTGGTGCTGATGGACCTCTCGGCCGTACCGGTCATCGACGCCACGGGGCTGGCGAGCCTGGCGTCGACGGTGGACAAGCTGTACCGCAGCGGCGTGTTCGTGATCCTCGGCGGGGTGCAGGCCCAGCCGGCCACGGTGCTGGAGCGAGCACGCTGGTCGCACCACGAGGGGCGCATCGGCGTCTTCCACTCGTTGACGCATGCGGTCGAGACGGCCCGCTCGCTGGCGCACCTGATCGAGTCCGAGCCGCAGCGGGCGTCACTGGACCTCTACCCCGAAGAGGCTGCCCATTGACGTCTCAGCCGCGATCGCTAAAAGCAGGCGTCCATCAACCTTCAATCCCCCCGCGTGAACGCCCCTCGGAGTAACGCCCCATGCCCGCCCAGAACCCCGGCCGCGACAACCACAACGACATCCGCATCGGCACGCTTGTCAAGGGCAAGTTCGATCTCGACAGCTACCTCGCCCAGATCATTCCCCACGGCTTCGAGTCGTTCCAGATCACCTTCTGGCAGCACATCGGCGACGTGAACCTCAGCAAGCTGGCCGACACCGTGAAAAAGGCGATCGACACCACGCCCAGCCCCAACGCCCAGAAACCTGTGGTCAGCTCACTGGGCGTCTTCGGCAACCCACTGGAAGACAAGCAAACCGCCAAAGACTGGGGCCGGCTCATCGACGCCTGCGCGAAGTTCGGCAAAAGCTGCGACGTGGTGGCGGGCTTCGCCGGCTGCTTCGAGGGTAAGCCCGTGCCCGACGCCATGAAGCAGTTCAAGAAGGTGTTCACGCCGCTGGCCAAGAAGGCTGAGGACGCGGGGCTGCGCATCGCTTTTGAAAACTGCGATATGGGCGGCCGCTGGGACGCGGCCCGATTCAACATCGCCCACGCCCCCGCCGCCTGGGAGATGATGTTCAACGAGGTTGCCTCCGACGCCATCGGCCTGGAATGGGAGCCCTGCCACCAGATGAACAGCCTGATCGACCCGATGCCGCAACTGCGCCAGTGGGCTCACAAGATCTTCCACATCCACGGCAAGGACGCCACCATCGACTGGAACGCGGTGCGCACACGCGGCATCCGCGGCGGAGCGCCTTATGTCTGGCACCGCCATCCCGGCTTCGGAGACAGCAACTGGACCGACATCATCAGCGTGCTGCGGATGCATGGTTACCGGGGGACGATCGACATTGAAGGCTGGCACGACCCGGTCTACAAGGGCGACCTGGAGATGACCGGCCAGGTGCACGCCATGCGCTACCTTAAGCAGTGCCGCGGCGGCGCTTACGTGCCCAACCCGACGTAAGCCGCCCGCCCACACCACGTAGCCAAAAAAGAAGGCTCACAGCCGCATGCCGTGGGCCTTTTCTTTGCGCGTTCTTTCCACCGTCCCACGTGCGCCTACGCGGGGCTCGGCGCCTCCAGGTCCAGCCACGCCATCTGCTTCGGCGTCAGTTTGATCGACAGCGCCTGCATGCTCGTGTTCATCTCATCGATCGTCGCCGACCCGAACAAGGCGAAGGTCGGGTAAGGCTGGTTGAGCACCCACGCGACCGCCACCGACAGCGGATGCACGCCGAGTTTGCCCGCCAGCTCCCGGGCACGGGCCAGACGCGCGAAGTTCCCCTCGTTGAACCAGACGCGCACCACCTCCGAAATCTTCGGGTTCTTTGCGTCCTCTGGCTTGAACACATCGGCCAGGAAACCCGACGCCTGGCTTGACCACGCAAAATTGGGCATCTGCGTTTTCTGGTGCCATGCCCGCGATGCCGGATCGCTGGCGCTGAGGCAGTCGGTCCACATCGGCTCGTTCCAGCGGGCCAGTGCGAGGTTGTTGCTCACTGCCGTCATCGGCCGCAGGCCGCGCTTCTTCGCATCGGCGTTGAAGGCATCCACGCGCTCTCTGGTCCAGTTCGACCCGCCGAATGCCTTGATCCGTCCAGCCTTGTGGTGCTCGTTGAGCACGTCAACGAACTCGCCCACGGGAATCGCCGGATTGTCGCGGTGCATGAAATACAGATCGAGATAGTCCACCTGCAACCGTTCGAGGGTGCGCATCAACTCGGCGGTCAGGTCCCTGGGATTGCACTTGGGCGTATGCGCGCCCTTGCCCAGCACCACCATCTGGTCGCGCACGCCGCGCTTGTTGATCCATGATCCGACCGACAGCTCACGGTCGCCATACACCACGGCCGTGTCGATGCAGTTGCCGCCCAGTTCGAAGTAGTGGTCCATCATGACCGACGAGAAGGCCATGTCGCTGAAAGGAAGCTGAATCGAACCGAAAACCAGCCGCGAGATATCCCTGTCCAGGCCGCCCACCCGTGCATAGGTCATCGGCGCGTCCGGCCGCCGGCGCAGCAGCTTGCCTGAGCGCGGCAGCTTCTGGGCCTCCGTCTTCTCACAGTCGAAGATGAGCCCGAAACTTTTGCGCCACTGTTCGATGGCCTTCGCCTGGCCCAGCGAGTCGGCCCAGCTCATGGCCGGCGAGGGCGCCTGACGCTTCTCCAGGTGCTGCGCCACCGTGTCGGCCTCGATGGCGTACAGGCCGGCATACGCGTCGACCGTGATGTCCTGCGCTTCCTTGCCGAAACGCCGCAGAATGATCTGCCCCTTGCCGTCCTTGCCGCTGCAGAAGTACGGACTGGGGATATCGATCACGCCGCTCTCGCCAGTGATGCTCGCCCCGCCGATCTTGTTGAGCCCGATGCCGCCGGTGATCGTCGCCAGGATGTCATTCTCAAACCGCAGGGCTGCGCTGGCCCACAGGTCCACGCGATGCTCGGGATGGATGTGCCCGACGCCTTTGATGTCGATCGGCTCAGCGAAGTCGCGCCCCTGGGCCGCACCCGCCACCAGCCTCGACAACGACATCGGGTATGTGCCCATGTCCATGATTCCGCCGCCGGCCATGGCGCTGTCCAGACGCACGTCCTGCGTGCCCGGCCCCATCTGAAACGCGAAGCTCGAATCGATGTGCTTCACCCGCCCGATCGCACCCTCGCGGATCAGCTCCACAAGCCTGTGCGTCTGCGGATGGCAGCGGTACATGAACGCTTCCATGTAGAACACGTCGTGGTAGCGCGCCGCCTCGATCATGGCCATGGCCTCGGCCCAGTTGACGGCCATGGGCTTCTCGCACAGGACATGTTTGCCCGCTTCGGCGCAGCGGATCGTCCACGGCGCGTGCAGGTCGTTGGGCAGGGCGATGTAGACCGCCTGCACCGCCGGGTCGGCCAGCAGGGCTTCGTAGCTGCCGTGAGCCGTGATCTGCCCGCCGCTGGACGGATGCTCGGCGATGAATTTCACCGCTTTTTCCCGCGAACGACTGGCCACGGCCGCCAGCCTGCCGGTCTTCGAGTTCGGCAGTTGATCGGCGAATTTGCCGGCGATGCGGCCGGCGCCAAGAATGCCCCAGTTCAGTTTTTCAGCCACAGCCAGTCTCCGCACAGTCGGTTGAAATTCGGATTCGTGCAAAAGCCATGATGCGACGCGCGATGCTATCGCCCACAGCGGCCGCCGCAAACTCCATCGCCGCAACCGCCCAGACCGGCCGATCCCCGCAAAAATCGTCAACCGGTGGGCTTGCCTTGCCTTCCGACAGCCTGTAACCTGTCGTGATGGTCTGAAGTGATGGTTCGGCGGTCGCGTGTTGCCGTCGGAGTGTGGTGTGCGCCTTTGTCCGTTCAACCGACGGGCGGCGGACCGGCCGATTGGGCCCAGACCAGATTGCGGAGGAAACGAACATCGCCAGGCGACGCTTTCATCCCCAGCAGCGCGAGACCGGTAAACGGTTGCGCATCAACCGACAGATCAACATCTCTCCGGTCCGCCTGATCGACGACGAAGATGAGCAGGTCGGTGTCATTGACCTCGAGGAGGCCCAGCGGCGCGCCATCGAAGCCGGCCTGGACCTGGTCGAGGTGGCCCCTCAGGCCCGGCCGCCCGTTTGCCGCATCATGGATTACGGCAAATGGAAGTACCAGCAGAGCAAGAAAGAGCAGAAAGCCAAGAGCCACGCCAAACAGAGCGAGCTCAAGGAAGTCCGCCTGCGCCCCAAGATCGACGACCACGATCTGGCCATCAAAATGGCCAAGGCCCGTGACTTCCTCAACGACGGCGACAAGGTGCAGTTCACCATGCTCTTCCGCGGCCGGGAGATGGCCCACCGCAACATCGGCGTGCAGATGATGCACGAGATCCGCGACCAACTCGCCCCCATCAGCAAGGTCGACAGCGCTCCGCGACCCATGGGCCGACGCATGACCATGGTCCTCTCGCCCGACCGTAAGACCCCCGCCAAAGGCGGCGGCAAGCCCAGCGACGCCGCCCCCAAAGCCGAGAAACCCGGGCGGCCGACGGCGGCCGCTGCCCCGGCCGAGGCCGACACGCCTCAGCCGGCCGGATCTTCGGCCAGCACCGATAGCTGATCCTGCGCCCCCATCCACCTGGCGACCCCAAGCCCTCAGAGCGTGCACCGTCGCCTCCGCCCTCGCCGCCCCGGGCCGATAGAATCGCACCGGCATGCCCAGGTCCATCGCCAGCTTCCAGTTCGCGCCCGGCCACCGTATCGGGCAGCGCTACGTCATCGAGTCGAGACTCGGCGGCGGCAGCGAAGGCGAGGTCTATCAGATCCGCGAGCGATCGACCGGCATCCGCCGCGCCGCCAAGTTCTACTTCCCCCACCGCGACCCCACCCGCAAACTGGCCGTCAAACACGCCCGCAAGCTCAACATCCTGCGCCACTGCCCCATCGTCATGCAGTACCACCACTCCGAGCTGGTGGAAGTCGACGGCCGCGAAATCGTCGTGCTCATCTCCGAACTGTGCGACGGCCAGCCGCTCGAACAGTGGCTCAGAGATCAACGGGCCGGCCGACTGTCGCCCTACATGGCCCTGCACGTCCTCTTCAACCTCGTGCGCGGCCTGGAAGCCATCCACGCCCTCGGCGAATACCACGCCGACGTCCACAGCCAGAACATCCTCATCCGCCCCACCGGCGTGCGTTTCGACCTGAAGCTCATCGACTTCTTCGACTGGGGCCGGCCCAGCCGCGGCAAACAGCGCCAGGACATCCGCGACGCCGTCGCCGTCTTCCACGAGTGCCTCGGCGGCGCCAAGGCCTACGCCCGCCAGCCCGACGAAGTGAAATACATCATCGCCGGCCTGCGCCGCGACCTGATGCTCAAACGCTTCCCCACCATGAACGCCCTCCGCCGCCACCTCGAAACCTTCGACTGGCACCGGCTGACGTGAGGGCTGGTCAGTCCGACACCGGCACGTCAGCGTGCCGCGCGTCCAGCTTCAGGCGTCGCAACTCGTCGCGATGCCGCTGGCGAAGGAAACGGTAATTCGAGTCTTCGATCTCGCGGAAGATCAGCATGCTGTCGGGGTGAGAGAACTCGCTTAGTGCAGTTGCTTCCCATTCGACGAGTGTCGTCTGGCCCGCCAGCCCCAGCACCACCACCGCCGCGGCCAATACCGGGGCGCTGCTGCGGGCCAGTGTCCCGGCCAGCCGGCGGTCGCGCCGAAGCAGCCGAGAGACCGCGATCAACCGCAGCGCCAGCCATAGGCCGCATACGGCGGCGAGCGAGATGAAAAGTGCGGCGCCGGCGACACGCAACGGCTCGTCGCTGACGAGTCCGAACGCCCAATGCCAGTCCATGCGTTGGATCCAGTCGCCGGTCAACGGCCGCGGGCGAGCCGATTCGAACTGCCACGCCACAATGTAGACGGCCATAGCGACGCCCAGGGCCACGCCGGCGGCGCGGACGGTGCCGCGATACAGACGACTACGTGGCGGCAACGTCCGCCCCAACTCGCGCAGGCGCCGCCCGATGGCCTGCCGCACCTGATACTCGAACGTGACGATGATGACCGTCGCCAACGCCAACCCTTCCAGACCGAACCGCTCGGGCATGTAGCCGAAGCCGAACTGCCGATTCGCCAGTGGAGACAGAATGTAGAGCAGATAAACGCCGACCGGCACGATAATAGCCCACAAGTAGACACGTCCCAGTCGACGCCAGCCGATCCAGAGCAGCGGCGACCGGACCCGCCACGCCAGGACCGCCCCCAGCAACACCGCCCCGAGCGCGAGTCCGTCCATGAGCATGAGCAGCGCTGTCAGACCGCTTCGCTGCATCGCCGCCTGCTCGGCCGTGCGCGAGGGCTCCGGGTCCCCCTCATAGCCGGGGAGGCTCCATCGCACGATCGTGTCATGCAGACTCGCAGTCCGCACGTCTTTCTCGCTGCGGACTTCTTGCCAGTCGCGCCGGACTGCCGCCGACGCATCGGCAAGCTCACTCGTCCTTACGCGTGCCGTCGACGGCGACGGTATTGAAGGAATAGGTTGGGCCGTCACGCTCAACCGAGGCCACCGCCTGTTCCGCCAGAACTGCAGCCATCATCACGTTGTAGTAGCCGTTCTCCGGCTCGACGTGCGTGCCGCGTTCCAGGATGGACAGATACCACGGCCGGGCGGCGTCGCCGTCGCCCGCCTTCATCCGCTCGCGAAACTCGACCAGGGTGAAGTTCGCATAGTCGCCGTAGTACAGCGGATTGTCCGGCCAGCGCTCGACGATCGAGGCCGCCCGTTCGAGGTCGGTCGTGGCGGCCGGATCGCCGAGCAGCATGAACCGCTGTTCCTCAGTCAGGCTGGCGAGCTCCCACGCCGAATACTCAGCGCGATCCAGGTTCTGGACGAGTGGCAGCCTCCCGGCCGTCCAGAACGTCACGACCAGCGCCAGCGGCAGGAGCGTCAGCTCCATCACGCGTTTGAGAACGTTGCGAACGCGCAGGCGCCGGCGGTTGGCCTGCCAGAGGTCGTCGGCCAGTTCTTTGACATCGCCCAGATGCTTGACCGCTTCGGCTTGCGCCGCTTCTTCTTCGAAGCCCGCAGCCGAGAACTCGGCCACCGAATCCTCGAGGTGATGGCGAAGCTCCTGCTGAATCTCAAGCTGCAGTTCGCGGTCCAATGACAGCCGCGCTGTGGCCTGCTCGATGATCGATTCAAAGAGCGATCCCTCGGTCACGTCACACCCCTTTCGCCGCGCGACTGAGCAGAGAATCGACCGCCCCGGAAAACTGCCGCCACTCGTCAAATCGGCGGGCGAGCTCCGCCTTACCCTTGCGGGTGACCGCGTAGTACTTGCGCTGCTTGCCGGTGTCGCCTGCCGTCTGCCACTTCGCGCGAATCAGGCCGTCCCCTTCCAGCCGGTGCAGGGCCGGATAGAGCGTGCCCTCCTTCCATTCGAAGCGCCCATTGGTCCGCGCGTTGACCAGTTTGACGATTTCGTAGCCATACATCGGCCGCTCTTCGAGCAGCGCCAGCACGATCGGCACGACGGTGCCCCGAACCAGATCCTGGGAAAAGTCCATGGAAAGCTCCTCGCCAGCCGCAAGAGGCCCGAATACATCGTTTGTCTAGGTATTATACATCGGCTGTCTAGGTAGTCAAGCCCAGCCCCCCGTGCCGTTGGAGCACCGTGCCCCCTCAGCTATCCTGATGCCGTCATGCCGCCCCTTCGCATCGGCACCGTCGCGCTTGAAACGCCCTTCCTGCTGGCGCCCATTGCCGGTTGGTGTGACTTGGCGTATCGGCTCGTCGTGCGCTCGGTGCGCAGCCCGTATGGCGGGGTTGGACTGGCCTGCACGGACCTGCTCTGCCCCGAGGCCATCCTGCGCGAGACCGACACCACCGCATGGCTCGCCTCCACCTGCCCCGAGGATCAGCCGCTGTGCATGCAGCTCTATGGCCGCGACCCCGACGTCATGGTCCAGGCCGGCCAATGGGCCCAGGCCCACGGGGCGGTCACCCTCGACATCAACATGGGTTGTCCCGTTGACAAGGTCACCAAGAAGAACGGCGGGTCGAAGCTGCTCTGCGAGCCGCAGCTTGCTGTCACCATCGTCGAGCGGCTGGTGCGTGCTGTGCGCGTGCCGGTCACCGCGAAGATCCGGCTTGGCTGGGACGAGCGCTCCATCATCACGCGGTCGCTGCCGGTGCAACTGGCTGACGCGGGGGCGGCCGCGATCACCGTCCATGGCCGCACCACCGAGCAGAAGTTCCGCGGTCAGGCATCGCTGGCCGGCATCGCCCAGGTCGTCGAAGCGGTCGCGCAACGGCATCCGCATGTGCCGGTCATCGGCAACGGCGATGTGAAGTCGCCGCAGGACGCGAAGCGCATGATGGACGCAACCGGCTGCGCCGGCGTCATGGTCGGCCGCGGGGCCCTCGGTCAGCCGTGGCTGTTTCGCGACTGCGCCCACTATATAGCGACGGGCGAGTTGCCCCCGCCGCTGTCGCGGGCCGAGCGCGTGCGACTGCTGCTGATGCACATCGCCCACATGCGCCGCCTGCGCGATGATCGGTACGCGATGATCAAGATGCGCGGCTGGATCAGCCGGTATTCGCCGTACATTCAGCCCTGGCCGCACCTGCGCCGCAGCGTGCAGGCGATGAAGACGATCGCCGAGCTTGTGACATGCCTCGAGGCCGGCCTGGCGCAGCTTGAAGCGGAAGACGGGTCCGGCGCTCTTCTGGCCGCACGCGAAACGCCCGCGGCGGTATGAGGTTCACGCGGCGCGGGCCTTGCCCAGCACGACGATCGGCTGACCGGCCGCCACGCGGCGCCCGCGCAGGCGCAGCATGCGCCGCAGGCCGCCGCCGCGCGCGTGAAGCGCCAGCATCAAACGCAGGCCATGCACGCCCACCAGCACCCCCGCGAGGATGTAGACCGGCAACAGGGCGAAACTCGCAGCCCAGCTTTGCTCGGCCATCACACTCGCGCTGTGCAGGACGGAATCGGGCGGAGTGTGCGCCGCCAGCCATTGGCAGGATTCATCGACCGCCCAGGCCTGGGCGAACACCACGCCGACCATCACGCCCACCAGCAGCCACAATCCGCCGATGGCCCGCCACCGGGCCGGTGAACTGCGACCGCGGCACATCAGCGCCAGCTCGCGCACCGGCAGCCAGAGCACCAGCGCCAGGTAGAACAAACCGCCAATGCCTGTACCGGGAAGTCCCGCCACCATGTCAATGCCCTTTCTCGAAAACCGCCAGCGGTCGCCGACGGATCAGTTCCGTCCACGCGGCCTCGACCAGCAGCACCGCATTGGCCAGACGCACCACAAAGAAGCCCGGCAGACTCGCCAGCGCCCGGCCGACTTCGCCGCGACGCCACGCCCCCGCCAGCACTGGCACCGCCACCACCGGCGCATCAATCACATAGCCCAGCAGGCACAGCGGATGCACGAAGATCGCCAGCAGGGGAATGAGCAGCAGGTAGACCACGGCCGCGACCGCCGCATCCCACAGACCCACCGCCACCATCGAGCGCAGGTACGGCTGTTCGAGGATCGACCGCCAGTGCACGCGCAGGCTCTGGAAGAAGCCGTGGCTCCAGCGGCGAACCTGGCGATGGAAGAACGCGAGCGTGGCCGGCTCGATCGGGTAGCAGACGGCCTCGGGCACGAAACGCACGCGGTGGTTGTTCTGATAGAGCGTCCAGGTGAGGTCAAGATCCTCGGCCACGGTGCGTGGCTGCCAGGCGCCGACGCGGCGCAGCACGTCCACGCGATACACCGTGAAGCAGCCGGAGGCGATCATCGGCCGGCCGAACTGCTCCTGGATCGTTTTGCCGAAGGTGAAGGCGAACAGGTATTCGCAGTAGCGGCCTCGCTCCCAGATGGTGCGGACCTGGCGCGGCAGCACGAAGCCGCAGGCGGCGGCGACCGTGGGATCGTCCAGGGCGGCGAGCAGTTTCTCGACCGCGTCGGGCGCCAGCGAGGTATCCGCGTCGATCGCCAGCAGCAATTCGGTGTCGACAAACTCCAAGCCATAGCGCTGGGCGCCGGCTTTGAATCCGGTGTTATGCGGCGGGCGGATCACCTCCGCGCCCATCTCCCGGGCGATCGTCCCGGTGCGGTCGGTGGAGCAGTCGTCGACAACCAGCACGCGATCCGGCCGCCGCGTCTGACGCTGCAGGCTCTCGAGGGTCTGGGCGATGCTGGCCTGCTCGTTGTAGGCGGGGATCAGCACCGTAACCTTCAGGTCGCGGGGGTCGGACAAGGGCGCATCGGGATGGCGCGGCAGGGTGGCCATGGGGGATCCGTGTTGGACGTGCGAGGGGTGCTGACGTCGGACGACGCCGCGATGGTGGGAGCTGTGGCTTTCCAGGGCCGCGCTGCTCGAGCGCGGTTCAGGCGTGAGCCATATATTCTGCCACAACTTTCGCCAAAGTCCAGTAATTGTCGCCGGGACCACGCTGCGACGTCCGATCCACTATCCTGCCGCCCATGCGGGCCCTGCTTCAGCGCGTGACCCACGGCCAGGTGGACATCGACGGCCAGACCGTCGGCCGCATCGGCTGCGGGCTGGTCATACTCCTGGGCGTCGGCGAGGGTGATGGGCCCGAGCAGGTGGACCGCCTGGCCCACAAGATTATCCACCTGCGCATCTTTAATGACGAGCAGGGCAAGTTCAACCGCTCGCTGCTGGACGTGGGCGGCCAGGCCCTGGTCGTCAGCCAGTTCACGCTCTACGCCGACGCCCGCAAAGGCCGGCGCCCCAGTTTCACCCAGGCCGCCCCGCCCGATCGCGCCCGTGAACTGTGCGACCTGTTCGCCCGACGGCTGGGCGAGCTGGGCGTGGCCGGCGTCGAGACCGGCCGCTTCGGCGCCGCGATGCACGTCCAGATCCACAACGACGGGCCGGTAACCCTGTGGCTGGACACCCAGGAGTTGGGATGATTGCCGATCCGCGAATGCCGATGTCGCCGCGAAAATGGTCGGCCATCCCTTCACGCCCGATCCGCTAGAATCGCCGTCTCTCACGCCCTTCGACAGGACCACGCCCATGCCCGCCCATTACCGCTTCTCCTTCGGCCCATGGAACATTCACGAAGGCGCCGATCCTTTCGGCCCGCCGATCCGTCCCAGCGTCGGCCTGCGCGACAAACTGGCCGCCTACCGCCAGCTCGGCTTCGAGGGCGTGCAGTTCCACGATGACGATGCCGTACCCCAGCTCGAATCGCTTTCGCCTCGGCAGATCACCGAACAGGCGGGCGAGATGAAGAAGGTTCTCGACGACGCCGGCCTGGTGGCCGAGTTCACCGCCCCGCGTCTGTGGGAAGACCCGCGTGGGGCCGACGGCGGATTCACCGCCAACGACCCGGCCGTGCGCCAGTGGGCTGTCGAACGCGCCAAACGCTGCGTCGATGTCGCCAACGCCCTGGGCATCCGTTTCAATGTCTGGTGGCTGGCCCGCGAGGGCACTTACATCCGCGAGGCGAAAAACCCCCTCGACGCCCACAAACGCCTGGTCGACGCCCTCAACGCCATCCTCGAGTATGACAAACGCATCACCATCGCCATCGAGCCCAAGCCCAATGAGCCGATGGACCACGCCTACATCCCCACCATCGGCCACGCCCTGGCCCTGGCGCATCAGACGGTCGCGCCCGATCGCGTCGGCGGGCTCATCGAGTCGGCCCACGCGATTCTCGCCGGTCTGGATCCGGCCGACGAAATGGCTTTCGCCCTCCAGGCCGGCAAACTCTGGAGCGTGCACCTCAACGACCAGAACGGCCTGAAGTTCGACCAGGACAAGAGTTTCGGGGCGGCCGACCTTCGCCGGGCCTTCAACCAGGTGCGCGTGCTCGAGCTGGCAGGCTACGCCGGCACCGGGCGCTTCGTCGGCCTGGACGTCAAGGCCATGCGGACGCAGAAGCCAGAGGTCGCCACCAAGCACCTGCGCAACAGCCGGGCGCTTTTCCTGGCCCTGGTCGACAAAGTGCGCTCGATGGACCGTAAGAAACTGGACGCGGCCCTGGAACAGCGCGACTATGAAGAGGTGGAGTGGTCGGTGCTCAGCCATCTGATGGGCCTGTGACCGCTTCCGCCGGCGACCGCTGGAAAGGAGCCTGCCCATGGCCGTGCGCATGGAACTGTCGCGCATCCTGATTCGCGAGAACAGCCCGTCGCAGCGCATCGAGCTCAAGGAAGCCGACGGCCAGCGCGTCGTGCCCATCGTCATCGGCATCGTCGAAGCCGCGGCCATCGAACGCCGCCTCATGGGCCAGACGCCGCCTCGCCCGCAAACGCACGAACTGCTCGAATCGGTGGTCACCGGCCTGGGGGCGAACCTCGAACGCATCATCATCAGCGACCTGCGCCAGGACCAGTATGGCGCGGGCACGTTCTACGCTCGCCTCATCCTCAGGCAGGGCGATCAGACCGTGGACATCGACGCCCGCCCAAGCGACGCCATCGCCCTTGGCTGCGCCCACAACGTGCCCATCTACGTCGAGCAGCGTGTGTTCGACGTGCTGGCCGAGGCTGAAGCCGCAGAAGTCGCCGCCCCCGAAGCCTTCGCCCCCAGTGACGACGACAGCGACGATTTCGATCCTGAAGACTTCACCTTTCACGATGACGAGGATGACGAGGACAAGGACGACGACCCGCGCTGACCCGAGCCCGCATCCACCCAGACGGCCTCCGCGCGCGGCGAAGGCGCCGAACATCGTCGGTTTTCCATTGCTGATTCCCGATGGCCCCAAGCCGGCCCCTTCAGGGCCGGATACACCCCGCCCTGGCCCCCCATCCTCCAGCGCTCTCCTACAATTCCCCCATCGCCGGGAACCCGTCGCCGCGAAGCGCGTCTAACGCCGCATACAAGCGCGCCGGTTACCCCCGCCAAGGAGCCTTCCATGTCCCGCCCCCACCGCATCGTCACCCGATTCCTGACGATCATCCTTGCCCCGCTCGGCCTCGCGGCCTTGTTAGCCGCACCCGTACACGCCGCTGACCGCAATCCCGACACCGCCGCCGACCTGCCCGTCACCCGGGCCGTGCTCTTCGCCAGCGGTGTGGGGTACTTCGAACATGACGGCACGGTCACCGGCAACGCGGAACTGTCGCTGGCCTTCCGCATCGCCCAGGTCAACGACGTGCTCAAGAGCCTGGTCGCCTTCGACCGCGACGGCGGGACGATCGCGGGCGTCACCTACGCGCCAGCCGACCCGCTGGATCGCGCGCTCGACTCCTTCAGCATCGACGTACGGCCGGACACGCTGCACGAATTTCTCCAGCACGCCCGCGGGGCCCAGGTCAGCATCGACACGCCGCAGACCGTCACCGGCCGCATCCTGTCGGTCGACTGGCGGGCGCCCATCGTCGACAACCCCGACGCCGACCTGCGCGACTATCACGTCCACCTGCTCACCGACGAAGGCATCCGCTCCATCCCCCTGCGGGCCGCCCAGGCCATCCGCTTCACCGATCCCCGACTGGCCGCTGATCTGGAAAAAGCTCTCACCGTCATCGCGGCCGCACGCGACGCCGATGCCCGCCCCGTGACGCTGCACTTTGCCGGCCAGGGACAGCGCCGCGTGCGCGTGGGCTACCTCGTCGAGTCGCCCGTCTGGAAAACCAGCTACCGCCTCGATCTGTCGGGCGACAAACCCGTGCTGCAGGGCTGGGCGATCGTCGAGAACACGTCGGACACCGACTGGCGCCACGTCACGCTCTCGCTGGTGGCGGGTCGGCCGATCTCGTTCGTGCAGGATCTCTACACGCCGCTCTATGCCGACCGCCCCGTCGTGCAGCCGCCCAGCTACGCGCACCTCACGCCGCGCCGCCACGAGGAGGGCATTGCGGAGGGCTTTTTCGCCGAGGCTCCCGATGACGCGGCCGCACGACGCCAGATCGTCCGCGGCCTGGCGCTCCAGGGCAAAGCCGCCCCCGCCGCGGCCGAGGCGATGATGGACGCCGTCGCCGGCCGCGCCGCCCCGATGCCCGAAATCCGCCTCGATACGAACGCCCTCACCGCCGCTGCGACCCAGCGCGTCGGCCAGCTCTTCCAGTTCACGCTCCCCCAGTCCGTCGATGTGCCCCGACGCTCCAGCGCCATGCTGCCGCTGGTCAGCACCACGGTCGCAGCCGAGAAGCTGAGCCTCTACAACCAGCGGACGCTGGCGACGCATCCGCTGCACGCGGTGTTCCTGACCAACGGCACCGACCTGTCGCTGCTGGCCGGTCCGGTCACCGTGTTCGACGGCGGGGCCTATGGCGGCGACGCGCAGCTCGACGACATGCCGGCCGGCGACCGCCGCCTGCTGTCCTATGCCGTCGATCTGGACGTGACGGTCGATCCTTCGCAGTCCAGTCAGTCGCAACTTGTCGGGGCCAGCATCATCCGCGGCGTATTGCGTCTGACGCACGCCACACAGCACCAGCACACTTACACCGTGAAGAACAAGGCCGACCAGCCGCGCTCGCTCATGCTTGAGCAGCCGATCGTCCAGGGCGCCGACCTCGTCGAGCCGGCCAAACCGGCTGAGAAAACCCCCGAGTTCTACCGCTTCCGCCTCGATGTGCCCGCCAGTGCCGCGCGCGACTTCACCGTCGCCCAGCGCCAGACCCACTTTGAAAGCATCGCGCTGATCGATAGGCCGGTCAATCTCCTGCTGGGCTACGCCCGCAATGACAAGCTCGACCGCAAGCTGCGCGACGCCCTGGCCGAAGCCGCCGAGATGCGTCAGGAGCTGGCCCGCCTTGAAGAACAGCTTCGCCAGCAGCAGCGCAGCCGCGAACAGCTTTACGGCGAGCAGCAGCGCCTGCGTGAGAACCTCGCGGCCGTCGACGCCGGCTCCAGCCTGCACCGCCGCTATCTCGACAAGCTCGGGCAGCAGGAAGACCAGCTTGAAGCCATCGACCGCCAGACCGCCGAGCTGCAGAAGCAGATCGACCTGCAGCGCAACCGCCTGGCCGACTACATCAACAACCTGAACGTGCAATAAGAGCCTCGCCCTGATGCCCGCTCATGCCGCCCTGAACACCGGGCCCGCCGGGGTGGGGTGTTCCTTGCCCCGCTTTCCCCCACGCCCCTCCCGCGCACCCTGTGGGCACCCCTCCGCATCGCCGCCCGCTATCCTGATGCCGGCCCTTCGTGCCCGCGCCCACGGGAGTCGACCATGAGCGATCGCATCCCCCGCCTGCTGCGTCTGATCAGTCTTCTGCACTCGGGCCGGGCCCGCACCGCCCACGACATCATGGCCGAACTGGGCGTCAGCCGGCGCACGCTCTTTCGCGACCTGGGTGTGCTGCGCGACGCGGGCATCCCTTACTATCACGACCCGCAGACCGGCTATCGCATCGCCCAGAGTTTTTATCTGCCGCCCATCAGCCTGACGATTCCCGAGACGCTCGGCCTGCTGCTGCTGGCCCAGACCGCCCGCTCGCTGCGCCGCGGCCGAAGCCGCGCCGCCACCCTCTCGGCCGTCAACAAGCTCATCACCGCCGTGCCCGAGCCCATCCGCCTGGCCTGCTCCGACATGATGCGGGCGGTCAACGTCAATCCCTACCCGCAACCGGTCGTCAGCGATGAGGAAGCCCACCGCTTTGAACTGCAGAAACTCGCCGACGAACAGCGACGTTGCCACATCGTCTACCGCAGCCTGTACGATCAAAGCACCATTGAAACCGATCTCGACCCCTACGCTCTGCACTTCGTCGGCACCGCGTGGTACGTCCTGGGCCGCAGCGCCATGCATGACCAGGTCCGCACCTTCAAGCTCGCCCGCATGCAGGCCATCACCGCCCTCGACGAGCACTTCACCCGGCCGCGCGATTTCTGCGTCACCGGCCACCTCGACGGCGCCTGGCGGCTCATTCCCGAAGGCCAGCAGCACCTGGTCGAGCTCGAGTTCTCCGCGAAAGTGGCGACCAACGTCAGCGAAACCTTCTGGCATCCCACCCAGGAGTCGAAGATGCTGCCCGACGGGCGGTGCATCATGCGTTTTGAAGTCAACGGCCTGGGCGAGATCGCCTGGTGGATCTGCGGTTACGGCGATCAGGTGAGCGTCCGCAAGCCGGCCGCCCTGCGCCGCCGCGTCCGCGACATGCACACCGCCGCCGCCCAGCGCAACAACGGCAAGTAGTCCGCGGTCGGCCGAAGCATCCGGATCATCACTGCCGCCGTCTCGCCTCGAACGCCGCGGGCAGTTCGTCGGCCAGTTCCATCGCACGCAGGCCGGACGGGCCGTGCCGTTGCGCCCATTGGTCCGCGGTCAGACCGTGCAGGTGCGCGCCCAACGCCGCCGCCTCGAACCCCGCCATGCCCTGAGCCAGCAGGGCCGCGATCAAGCCCGTGAGCACATCGCCGCTGCCCGCCGTCGCCAGGGCGGCGTTGCCCGTCTGGTTCACGTAGACATGCTGGCCGTCGCAGACCACCGTGTGCCGGCCTTTGAGCAGTACGATATCAAGGCCGCGGCGCAAACCGAGCTTCGTGTGCAGCGCAGCCGCTGCGCCCGGCCGATGCCCCTCGTCCACGGCATCCGCCTCAAGGTCGATCGCCTCCGTCAGGCGCGCAAACTCGCCGGGATGCGGCGTCAGCACGCGTGGGCCCGCGCCGTCAGACCCCCGCAAGCCCGTGTCTTGCTGCCGCAGCCGTCGGGCCAGCAGGTTCAATCCATCTGCGTCAAGCACCATCGCCCGCGAGCCGGCCAGCAGCAGGCCCAGCAGTTCGCCCGCCTCCGACGAGGCGCCCCAACCTGGCCCCACCGCCAGCACGGCCGTCGCCTTCGGGTCCGCGTCGTCGAGCATCGCCGCACACGATGCCGGATCGTGCTCGAAGTTCAGGGCGATGCCCGTCGCGCCCGGCTCGATGGTCAGCGCGTGCGGCAGCACTGCGGGCAGCGTCGCGATCTTCACCAGGCCCGCCCCGCCGCGCAGCGCCGCCCGCGCACACAGGGCCGGCGCGCCGATCATCGTCCGGCTGCCACCGATCACGATCACCGTGCCGAACGTCCCCTTGTGCGCCGCATCAGGCCGCTCGGGCGCGGGCGGTAAGACGTCGGCGAACATCGGTTGAAGCTCATCGTGCCCCATGACGTCACCCATGCCGATCGACAGGTCCGCGTCGGCCGCGCCTCGGGTCCACTCACTCGTCGTGCCAGCGCACCGCGGCTGGCGGCTCCACAATCTCAATCGACAGTCGACCCATCCACGGCAGAATCTTCGCCATGTCGTTGAACGTCTGCGCTTCGTCCTGCGCGCTGGTGGCCAGGGCGATGTGCCCCGCGTCGAAGGCGGCCTCGGCCAGGGTCGCGTCCAGGTCCACCCAGCGCCCGCCTTCGCCCCCCGGCCCATCGCTCAGCCATGCCTGCGTCCACATGTGGTAGCCGAACACGTCCTGATGACTCAAGAACGAATCGACATACACCAGCCCGCTGACCGTCCGGCTGGGAATCCCCGAGCCCCGCAGCAGCGCCGCCAGCAGCACCGCGTGCTCCGTGCAGTCGCCCTGCCCGCTGCGCGCCACTTCGGCGGCGGTGGCGAAACCCGTCGACAGATCCTTTTCCTCGATGAACCGATGCACGAAACGACGCAGGTGCTCCGCCCGCCGCGCGGCCGGCAGACGCTTGGCGTCCTCCGGCAACGCCTCACGAAGCAGTTTCAGCACCGCCTCATCCCGGTAGTTGAGCATCAGGCTCGATCGCCGATGCTCATGGCCCGGCACATCCTCGCCGGGATTCACCGGTTCGTCGAGGTTCACCACGACCACGGCCGTTCGTTCGTCGGCCCACACCACCCGCTGATAGCCGCTGCGCGGAAGCGCCGGCGCCTGCATGGCGCCATCGCCCTCGCCCGGGTCGAAGCGCAGACGATACGAGGCCGCACGCAGCACGCGGGCATACGGCAGCGGGCGATCAGGCGCGATGACCATGCGGTCGGTCATCTGCGTTCCAGGCGGCGAGACCGACGACGGCCCCGATGCCGGCCGCTGCGCCTCGGTCGAACCCGCCGCATCCCCCTCGTCAGCCGCGCCCGCTGTCGGACCGGCCAGCGCCGTCGCCTTTTCCTCCTGGACCAGGGTGATCGTCATGCCCGGCATGGCCGCCACGTTCGTGCGGATGGCGCGGCCTTGGTGATCGACGTACTCGGTCATCGTCACGCCCGGCAGTTGCGAGGTCTGCACCGCCCAGCGGATGGCCGGCACCTGTCGGCCCATCACCTCCACGTGCGTTTCGCCCTGCACCTGGATCTGCATGTCGATCGGCTGCGGACCGGCGGCCGGATCGAGCGTGCGAAACGCGATCTGCGTCGCCCCACGGGCAAGCTGCTGCTCCACATAGCGCGACGCCGCGGCGGGGGGCAGCCAACTCTGCGACGACGGTGCGAAAAACTGACGCTGCTCCGTACCGCCCTGACGGCTCACCAGCTCGACGCCCGCGGGCGTGAAACGCATCGTCTGCGTGATCGTCATCGCCCCGAGGTTCTGCTGCGTGGTGGCGGCCAGGGGGCGGCCGTCATCGGTCTCCTCAAACCGGCTGTCGACCCCGACGATCATCGTCACCGGCCCGCGGGCCAGGGTCATCTCCATCCGCATCGCGGTGGTCAACACGCCCTGTGACCGCGTCACCCAGGCGTGGGCCCAGCCGCTGGGCTGCTCCTCGATGAGCACGGCATACCAGCGATCGAACTCGACCTCACCGACTTCGGCCTCGGGGCCGGTGATCTGGGCCGACGCGTCGCTCAAGCAGAGCAGCAGCAGCGTCGACCACGTCAGAAGCCGCCACGCCCGAAAAGCAACCGTTATGGACATGCATCTGAGCATGGTGCGATTGTAAGCCGCAATGCCCGCCAGGCCCATTCTTTTTGCGGCGCGGAAAGAGGCAGGGCCCGCGATGGCCGCACCCCGCCAGGCCCATGATCCGCTCCCGCCTCGTCAGCGTCCGCCCGCGGCCGCTCGCAAGGCCTCACGCAGTGACGCCAGCGCTTCGGGCGAATACAGCCCCATGCACCAGTCGCGGCGCTGCGCCGCACGCTGGTTGGCCAGCCCGACCTTCGCCTCCACCAGACGCCGCTGCGCCTCGGCCAGCGCCTGCGGATGGGCATCGACCAGCGAGGCGTTGATCTGGTGCAGCGCCTCGAAGGCCGCCCGACGCCGGCCCTTGTCGCGGTCGTCGTCCATGTGGGCCAGCAGGTCGCGCTTGCGCTGGACCTGCGGCCCGTCCAGGTCGAGGGCCCGGTCCAGGTTGTGCGGCAGATGCCGCCGCCACCACACCGCCCGATCCAGCGCCGCCCGATCGGCCACCGGCACATCGAAACGCAGCCGCACGTCGGCGCTGACCACACCCATCGGCGTCAGCTCCCGCCCACACCATGCCCGCCACCACGCCTGCGTCGCCCGGTCGTACACGCCCCCACCCAGGCCATGGATGAACAGATCGCACAGCCCGTCGCGCATCAAGGCTGTCAACAGCAGCGCCCGCGGCGCCAAGGTCTGCCCCGCCCGGTCCACGGGCCTGCCGTCTTCCGTAGTCAGCACCGCTTGCGCGTCGGCCAGATCCGCGAACACCCGCCGCCGCGGCCGCTCCCACTCCAGAACCCACAAGGGCAACTCCACGCGCTGTCGCTCGACCGCCAACAGCCCGACGCCCGCCTGCGGATTGGCCCTCACCGCCGCGTTGTAGTGCGTTACGCACGATCGCGCGTCTTCGAGCATCGCCGCGACCAGTTCCTCGAAGACCGGCAGGCCGGCAAGCTGCGAGACCATCAGCAGGGTAACGTCACCCGTCCAGGCCCGCATGAGTCGGACCGTCACCACCGCAATCTGCTCGGCCAGCGTCCGCACATGCGGCAGATCGGTCCAGGCCTCGATCAGCGTCGCCAGACGCGGGTCGCCAGACCCGCGCAACACGGCCAGCACATCGCCAGCCTCCGCGGGTGGCTGCATCCCCGTGGGCACGTCCGGCCGCATCGGCGCCAGGCGCAGCGTTCGCACCTCCAGCCGCTCGCCGGCCCGTGAGGGCAGGTCCAACGTCAGCGCCTCATGCACATCCTGATCCACCACCAGGTGCAGCCATGCGCCGCCGCCCCGCGCCAGTTCAGAGGCCATGATGTCCTTGGCCAGAATGCCCGGATGCCACAACCACGCCTGATGGCCTGTGGCGGTCAGCGGCTGTCGGGTGTTGAGCCGACCCGTGCCCATCGCGTCCGCATGGCGATGGATAAGTTCGGCCACGGCCGCGCGGCGCGGGGTGTCGCGCCCATCGCGCAGCGCCGCGCGCCAGCCGCCGGCCGGCGGCTCGAGTTTGAGTGTGATCGGGATCGTCGGCCCGCAAGCCCTCGCGCTGGCCATGAGTGTCAGTCGACCCCGATGCCCGGCGTCGAGGAGTCGACCGCCGACCCGCCGCAGCAGCAACAGGCGGCCTCCGCGTCGGCGGGGCGCGGGAAGCGGCCGGGGAATTTCGCCAACTCGGCTTCGAACACCTCGCGGTAATGCGCCAGGCGATGATCCGCCTGGTCGAGCTGGCCGCCGAAGCTGCGGTTGGGATCGTTGTAGATCAGGCGGATGGGCACCTCCGTCACCCGCAGGCCGTGCGCCGCCGCCTGCACCCAGAACTGAAGGGGGAACGCATATCCCTTGTCCGTGAAGCTCAAACCCCGCAGCGCCGCCACACGGTACGCCTTGAACCCGCAGAAGGCGTCGGTGATTCCATAGCCCAGCCGCTGGTTGACCAGTTCCGTGATCCGGGTGTTGATCGCCCGTCGGTCGGCCGGGGGCAAATCGCCCTCCACCACGTTCGTCAGGTATCGGCTGCCGCTGATCACGTCCGCGTCATCGCGCCCCATCGCGGCGTAGAAGTCCGGCAGGCTGGCCGGCTCGTGCTGCTCGTCGCAGTCCATCGTGATCAGCCAGTCGTAGCCGTAGCACTTGGCCCAGCGGAAGGCGTCGATCATCGACTGACCATAGCCGCGGTTCACCGCGTGCCGCACGACCTCCACCGGCTGGCGGGCCAGCAGCAGCGGCGTATCGTCCGTCGAGCCGTCGTCGACCACCAGCACATCGCTGGCGTAGCGACGCACCTCCTGCAGCACGCGCGTCACATACTTCTGCTCGTTGTAAACGGGAATGGCCACGAGGCTGCGACTGAGCTTCATCGTTTTGGGACTCCGGCTGCGGCGAGGCGGCGATCGCCGGGCGATCAGCCTGAGCCGACAGTAGACACTCTCCGACCCCCGGGCCCATCCCCTGACCCATGGCCTAACGGGGAACTGACGATCCTAGATCGCCGTCCGCAGACCTTCAACCCCACCAACGCCACAGGGCCACAAGTTGTTCCATTCCCAATGTTTCCGGCCGCTGGGCGGGCTCAATGCCGGCCGGCAGGGCTCCGCGCCGCCCTGCCCGGTCCTCCTTCGCCTCTTGCGCTTCCATCTGCCGCAGGATGCCGCCCAACTGCTTGCGCCGCCGCGAAAACAGCCGGCTCACAAATCCCGCGAACTCCCCCAGCCGCTCCCAGTCCCCGCACGCCGGCCGCTCCCGCCGCGCCAGACGCACCACGGCCGACTCCACCCGGGGCGCCGGCCAGAAACACCCCGGCCCCAGCGTCGAAACCCACGACGTCTCGTAGGCCGCCTGAATCACAATCCCCAGCGGGCCATAGTCCTTGCCGCCCGGGCCGGCCAGCAGCCGATCGGCCACCTCCTTCTGCACCATCACCAGTCCCAGAGTCATCACTGGATCGCCGCGGGTCGCCTCGCCCGGCACCGCCAGGTTGGCCAACAGCGGCGACGCCACGTTGTAGGGCAGATTGGCCACCAGCTTGTAAGACGCCGCCACACCCCCCGCCTCGCGCAGGACACGCTGCACGACCGGGTTCAACGCGTGCTTGCCTGACAGCACGTCCGCCATCACCAGCGTCGCGCGATCGCCGAAGGGCTCAAAGACCTGGCGCAGCACCGGCTCCAGGTCGCGGTCCACCTCCACCGCCACCAGTCGCGCCCCCGTCTCCAGCAGGCGCACACTCAGCGCCCCCGTGCCCGGCCCCACCTCCAGCACGAGCTCACTTTCATGCACCTCCGCGGCCGCGAGAATGCGATCAAGATGATTCGCATCATGCAGAAAGTTCTGGCCGAACCGCTTCTTCGGCCGCAGGCCGCAGGCGTCCAGCAAGGCGCGGATTTCACGCAGCGTCTGACCCATGTTGATGCGCGGCTTGCACGGGTGCGCGACCCGGGCCAGAGCATACGCCCTTCACACGCGCTCGCCCACCGCCGCCAGCCACGCCCGCGCCATGAGGCTGTGGCCCGCATGGCTGGGATGCACCCCGTCCTCCGACCAGTAGCGGGGCGGGGCCGCCCTGCAGCCCGCTTCGAAGGCGGCCTGGTACGGCACGAACACCGCGTCAAAATCCCTGGCCAGTGTCCGCACCATCGCCTGCCGTACCGCCAGGTCTTCGCGCATGGCGTCGGTGATCCATTCGGGCTGCAACACGAACGGCTCACCGAGAATCAGCCGCACGGCCGGCAACGCCTTACGCGTGTTCGCCAGCAACTCACGGTAGGTGCTGCCAAAGATATCGGTCGCCACGCCCTCCAGGTTCGGGCGGTGAAACTTCGCCCAGTCGTTGACCCCCACCAGGAGGCTCAGCACGGCCGGCTTCAAGTCCAGGCAATCCTGCTGCCATCGCTTGTGCAGATCGATGATCCGATCGCCGCTGATCCCGCGGTTATGCACGCGCAACCCCAGGCCCGCCTGCCGCGACCGCAGCAGCCCGCCGGCCATGAACACGTAACCGCGCCCCAGGCCGTCGGGATGGTTGGCCTCGGCCAAGCCGCGGTTGCGGCCGCAATCGGTGATCGAATCGCCCTGGAACAGTACGACGTTACCTGTCTCGAAAAGGCTCATGTGACGCCTCCGCCCCGTCAGCCATGTCTTTGGCCCCATCCCGCGACGATGAAGCTGAACACCATACCAACCCGTCCGCCCCACGCCGCCGCCAAGACGCCCATCACGCCCCTTCAAGCCGGCCCCTTCAGGGCTGGATCCCGCGTCGCGTCTGCTAGCATGGAGGTATGGCCCCTCGCCTCTCCGACCAGCCCGTCGCCGCCGCCTCGATCCGCAAACTCCCGCCGCTGGTGGTCAATCAGATCGCCGCCGGCGAGGCGATCGAACGCCCGGCCAGCGTCGTCAAAGAGTTGATTGAAAACAGCCTTGACGCCGGCGCCAATCGCATCGACGTCGCCATCGTCGAAGGCGGGCGTCAGCTCATCCGCGTGGCCGACAACGGGGCCGGCATCGTCGCCCAGGAGATGGCCCTGGCTCTCACCGCCCACGCCACCAGCAAACTGGACGACGCCCAGCAACTGGCGGCCATCCACACCATGGGCTTCCGCGGCGAGGCGCTGGCGTCCATCGCCTCCGTCAGCCGCGTGCGCCTCACCAGCCGGGCCACGCGCGACGGCCGGGTCGCCGAGGCTGGCACACGCCTCGAGGCCAGCGGCGACGACGTGTCCGACCCCACCCCCGTCGGCTGCGCGCCGGGCACGATCGTCGAAGTGCGGGATCTGTTCTTCAACACGCCCGCCCGCCGCAAGTTCCTGCGCACCGCCCCGACCGAGTTCGGCCACACCAGCGATGCCGTCCAGCGCCTGGCCATGGCCCACGCGCATGTGGGCTTCACCCTCCGCCACAACGACCGGCTCGTGTTCGATCTGCCGCCCGACCAACCGCCGCGCGACCGCTGCCTGGCCATCCTCGGCAAGGATATGGACGAGGCGATGATCGAGTTCGCCTCCGATCCCGCGCCCGTCGCCGGGCAATTCGCTGATGAGTCGGACGCCGCCGACGAAGATCACCAGCCACTTACCGCCCCGCACGTCTGGGGCCTCGCCGGCCAGCCGTCGATCGCCCGCGCCACCGGCAAGTTCCTCTACCTCTTCGTCAACCGCCGGGCCGTGCGCGACCGCAACCTCATGCACGCGGCCCGCGAGGCCTACCGCGGCCTGATGCCCCACGACCGCCACCCCGTCGCGGTGGTCATGCTCGATATCGCCCCCGCCCTCGTGGACGTCAACGTCCACCCCGCCAAGGCCGAGGTCCGCTTCCGCGATCCGTCGCGCGTCCATGGCCTGATCCTCACCGCCATCCGACGCAGGCTGCTCGAAAGCGACCTCACCCCCACCGCCACCACCGCATTCCCATCCGCCGCCTTTCCCAAGCCGAGCCCTTCAGGGCCGGACTACGCCTTCCCCAACTCGTCGTTCGTCCGCCCCGACACCCCTTGCGCCTCCGCCGCCCCCGACTTCGAGCTGCGTGCCTCCGCCGCCGCCACAGAGCACCTGATCCAGTTCGTCCGCGACCACGACCCGCGACGACGCGACGCCGCCCGCCCGCCCCAAGCCGGCTTCAACCTCGACGACGCCCGCCACGCTCTTGACGACCAACCTGCTTCGACGTCCGCGGCTGACGGCCCCGCCGACGACGCGGCGGCTGACACGCGCCCGCGCAAAGCCGTCATGCAGGTGCACAACAGCTACCTGGTCACCCAGGACGACGACGGCCTGGTCATCATCGACCAGCATGCCCTGCACGAGCGCGTCATGTTCGAGCAACTGCGCCGCCGTGTGTTCGGCCCGGCGCAACCCGATGCCGCATCCGGAGCCGCCGCAGCCGCGCCCCGACGCCTCGAAAGCCAGCGCCTGCTCATGCCCGAGATCCTCGACATGCCCCCCGCCGCGATCGAGCAGCTCGAAGCGCTGGGCCCGCTGCTTGAACGCATCGGCATCGAGGCCCAGCCGGCCGGACCCGATCAACTGGCCATCCATGCCTTTCCCACATTCCTCTTCGACCGCGGCGTCGAGGCGGGGCCGTTCCTACGCGACCTGCTCGACAAGGCCGCCGAAGGGCTCATCGACACCGATGGCCCCAACGCCGAGGAATCCGCCCTGCATGAAATCCTCGACATGATGGCCTGCAAGGCGGCCGTCAAAGCCGGCGACCGCCTCAGCGACGCCGAGCTCGCCGCCCTGCTCGCCTGTCGCGACACCATCGAACGCGCCAGCAACTGCCCCCACGGCCGGCCCACCACCATCCGCCTGACCCTCAGCGACCTGGCCCGCCACTTCAAACGCACCTGAGGCGCCACGTGCCCGAAAACGGTGTCCGACACCGTTTTTGCGCCCGAATACCGCATCGCCGATCGGTCAATCGCCGATTGTGAACGACATGCTCATCTGCCGGCTCAGGTCGCGCGGCCGGAAGACGATGCGGTTGAGTACGCGGCCCCAGCGGTCCTCCTTCACGTACTGCCGCATCGGCTGCACGACAAACCGCCCGGGCGTGTCGTCGTCGGCCCGCATGCCCACGCTCGCCCTGCCCTTGCCGATGCGCACCGATCGCCCGCCTCCGCCCACCGTCACCGGCTCGAACGTCACGAACGCCTCCTCCAGCGCCCGCGGCCGGCGGGTGAACGCATACGCATCCGTCAGCCGCAGCACGCCCCGCGGCGACAGCACCAGCCGCCGCTGCAGCCGCGTGAGCGTCCGGTCGGGATAAGCCCGCGTCATGTCGATCACGGCCGTGCGGTCGCCGCCGCTGTTGAGCCCCTCGACCGACAGCGTGCCGGCATACTGACTTCCCGCCGCCTGTTCCCGCCCGTTGACCAGCGGCACCGAATGCCCCAGCGATCGGCAATACAGAATCTCATACCGCCGCGGCCCCCACGTTTTCGACGTGTACCAGTGTACGCCCGGGTCGGTCAGATAGATCCGCCCGTCGCGCACGAACATGAAGCTGCCGATGTCGTTGTCGTTGTGCGGCAGGTCGTTGTGCCCGGCCACGGCCGCCACCACCGTCGGCACATTCCCCTTCGCTCCCCGCATCGTCACCTGCCCCAGGTCCGCCAGCAGGTAGTCCGCACGGTCGAAGCCCGGCAGGGCCTTCTGCCCGCGCCACAGCGCCAAGCCGCGCCAGTCCGACACCTTCACAGTCCGGTCCGCGTTGGTCTCGACCAGCCAGTAGGCCTGCGGCTGATCGAGAAAGTGGTTGATCTTGAGCGGGATTCTGCTGTCGTACCAGCGATCGACCGCGCCGCGGAACATCACGGGGTGCGGCCCGTGCGTGTGCAGGGCCGGGCCGGCGCGGCAGATGGTTTGCACTTTCGGATCATCTGGATCGTCCACCAGGTTCAGCTTCCCACCCGTGCGATGGTGCAGGCACAACGCCGCGTCGAGGAAGCACTCGGCGAACCCCTCCTCCCAGTGGCTGGCCCCTTCCAGACATCCGCCGTCGGCCGTGTAGCCCTCCAGCGCGTAACGCATGCGCAGGATCAGCGGGTGCAGGTACGCCGCCAGCGTGTACGCGTCCTCGATCAGGTTCAGCGCGATGACGACTAGGCTGCCGTTGCACATCAGGTTACCCAGGCCCGGCTCGGTCTGCCAGCGCGGCGGGCGCAGGGGATCGGCCGCGGCCAGCAGCACCCGCTGCATCAGCGTCGCGCGCAGACGATCCTTCACTTCCTGTTCCAGTTGATCCTTGAGCACCACGAGAATGTCCGCCAATGCGTCGCCGCGCCAGGTCACGAACATGTCCACCGGATTGATCGACCGCTCGTGCGGCGGAGCCGTCCACGTCCACGTGTCGCAGTGGGCCCAGATCTGGTCCTGAAGGTCGTCGAGGTCCGCGGCCGGATGGCCCAGCCACAGGCCCAGGGCCGTCGTCCGCAGTCGCGCGTTTTCCGCCCGGAACCGGATGCTCAGCCCGAACCACTCGCCGATCCGCCGGTGCATGCGGTAGTCCGACCGCTTGAGCACGCGCAGCTCGGCCGGCTCGGCCAGCGTTCGGCCGATCGCGTCCCACAGCCCGTACTTCTTCGCATACCGCCGCGCCCGCGCCGGCAGCGCCGGGTCATCCAGCCCCGGCCACGCCGGCTTGCCCATGTGCGGCCGCAGCATCCCCTCCAGCCGCTGCACGTTCAACCGCTCGATGTCCATGCCGATGCTCCCGTCCTCACGCCAGCTTGTAGGGTGCGTAGAGCGAAGCGACACGCACCGACAGACAGTCATGCGCAGGTATATGTCAGGCTACGACCGCGACAGCACACCGTGACGAACGTCCCACGAACCGGCGGATGTAACGCTGCGCGTTGTTGAAACCCTCGCTTCGCTCTATCCGCCCTACCTCATATACGTTCAATCGCTCGATGTTCATGCCGACCATTCTCCCCCTAACCGCCAGGATGCCAAGGACGCCAGGGGAAACATCCACAACGAGCCGCGACCGTCAGGGAGCGGTTGCCTTGGATGACCCGAGTGTGCCGCTCATGGCTCGCTATGAAAATTCGTTGGGTGGGCACCGCCCACCATCAGCGCCATGGCGACCCACCGCGGTGGGCATTGCCCACCCTACAAAACTGGTCCCGAATCATGTCCGCGCCGACTCATGTGGCACAGGTTGCGGTTCTCGCCGTAACATCAGGTAGTTGTACGCCAGATGCAACCCACACCGCTGGAGGTTGCGCGGGCTTGTAAAGTTAAAGTCCGTGACACTGAAGACGTAGCGACAGCCGAGATCGAATGCGTCGCACATTCGGCGGCGGATCGCCTCCTGGTGCGTTCCCTGTCCTCGCTCCTGGCGAAGTGTCTCCCAGTAGGAGAGGTAGCCGGCTGTCCCATTGGTGAACAATGAACCCGATGCGACGGGATGGTCGCCGCGGAACGCGACGTAGTGGTAGGTGCCGGATTTGCCGGCGTTGGCGAAGTCGGCGCCGTCCCATTTCTCTTTCGGCTTGAGCTGCTCCATCACCCTCGCCAGCTCAGCTACGTCGCCAGGACCACTGAAACGCCTCCATCGCAGCGTGTCCGGCGTCGGCGTCAACGGCGCGGGCGGCCGATTGGTCGACGCCCAGACGCAGCGAAAGTTGTTCGGGCGGCACCCATTGACCATGAGACGATCCAGCAGTCGCGCCCGCCAATCCCGCGGCGGGTTCACATAATAGTTGCCCGGGTTGACCTCCACGACGCAGTTCGCGCCCTGTGCCTGGAAATGGGCGATGACGTCATCAATCTGCTCTTCACTCTCGTCGCCGCTGAAGATCGCACGATTCTCAAGTCTATCGCCGCTGGCGATGAAGGTCCGGACATTGCCAAAGCTGCGAATGACCACACCGAAGGGGTTACCAGGCATGTTCAACCAGGCGCGATAGGTAGATTCAATATGATCGGCGTGCGCATGTTGTAGCATGCGCACCTGATCGCGATCGTGCATCCAACCGGCGCCGTTTTGCTCCGACGTCATGGTGAACCCTTTCCTCCGTTACCATCATCTCACCTGCGATTGCCACGCGACAGCCCACCGGAAAACGGCAAACAGAAAACGATGTCGGATACCCTGTTCAGAGTATTCTTTCAGGATTCGTCTCATCCATTGCCGCCGCACCCCCCCAGCTCCGCCAGTAGCAACGCGTGCGTGCGGCAGCCGAGGTCGAACTGGGCGAGGTTGAACTTCTCGTTGGGCGAGTGCAGGCAATCATCGCTGAGGCCGAAGCCCACCAGCAGCGTGTCCAGGCCCAGCAGGCGCTTGAAGTCGGCCACGATCGGAATCGTCGCGCCTTCGCGGATCAGCACCGGCTTCCTGCCGGCCGCCTGCTCGAAAGCCCGCAGCGCCGCGGCCATATACGGCGAGTGCCGGTCGGCCAGCACCGGATACGCGTCGCCGTGCGGCGTGATCTTCCAGCGGCAGCCGCCCACGTCCTGACTCTCCAGCCACGCGACAAGCTGCCGCGCGATCTTCTTCGGATCCTGGTTCGCCGCCAGCCGGCAACTGAGCTTGGCCCCGGCGAAGCTGGGAATCACCGTCTTGGCCCCTTCGCCCATGTACCCGCCGTACAGCCCGTTGACGTCGCAGCTCGGCCGCACCCAGCGGCGCTCCAGCGTCGCATACCCCGCTTCGCCGAACGGCCGCGTCACGCCGATGTCGTCCAGGTACGCCCGCTCGTCGAAGCCGAGCTGCTCCCACTGCCGCCGCTCATCGTCGCCCAGCGGCACGACGTCGTCATAGAAGCCCGGCACCGTCACGCGGTTGTGCTCATCGAACAGCCGACCCAGCACGCGCGTGAGCATCGTCGCCGGATTGGCGATGCTGCCGCCGTACACGCCGCTGTGCAGGTCGCGCTTCGGGCCGAACAGCTTGAGATCGAAGTAGACCATGCCGCGCAGGCCGTAGGTGATCGCCGGCACGGGGTCGCTCGGCGAACCCCACATGCCCGTGTCGCTGACGACCACCACGTCGGCCGCGAGCCGCTCGCGGTGCCGCTCCACGAACGCCGGCAGGTTCACGCTGCCGATCTCCTCCTCGCCCTCGATCAGCACCGTCACGTGCACCGGCAGCCCGCCCTCGACCGCCATCCACGCCCGCAGCGCTTCGAGGAAGCACGCCACCTGCCCCTTGTCGTCGCAGGCTCCGCGTGCGTAGAGCGCCTCGCCGCGGACCGTCGGCTCAAACGGCGGGGTGTGCCACAGCTCCAGCGGATCGGCTGGCTGCACGTCGTAGTGGCCGTAGAAAAGCACCCGCGGCCCATCCGCCGGGGCCTGCGCCTCGGTCGTCTGCGCGAACACGGCCGGATGTCCGCCCGTCGGCAGCAGCCGGGCGTCCAGTCCGCTCTCGCGCAGATGCGCGACGGCCCATTCGCCAGCCTCGCGGACCGAGCCCGCGTAGGCCGGATCCGTGTCGATGCTGGGCATGGTCAGCCACTGCCGCAGCCGGCCGAGGGCCGCGTCCTGATTTTCCGCCAGATGGTCGAGCACGCGATCGGTCACGGCAGATCCTTTCGCTCAAGAGCCTCCACGTCGACCCGCACGCGTCCGTCGACGATGTGCACCGGCAGCGTACGCAGGGGCGGCTCATCGTAAGGAAAGTCGACATTGCGGCCAGTGCCCAGGTCGTAGGCGTAACCGTGGTAGCGACAGGTGATCTTCTGGCCGCACACCGATCCCTCGTGCAACGGCTTGCCGGCATGAGGACAGACGTTGAGGACTGCGTGAAGCCGCTGGTCGCTGGCGACCATGAGGATGTTTCGCGGGCCGGCCTGGCGGGGGGTGAGCGTGCCGGTGGGAAAATCCTCGAGGGAACCGACGTCCAGCCACTTGGCCATGTCGCCTGCCTTTCATACGATCAGAGCAACGCACAGGCCGGTGCGCCTATCGGGGCGGCCGATCGATCAGGAACCCACGGGGTTGGCCAGCATGCCTGCGGAGTTTAGTCGATACCACGCGATGGCGGCTTCGCTCGCAGCCCGGGCCCTGGCGGCCACACGGGCCGATGGGCCCTCGCTCGCATGGGTTGCGCCGGCAGCGCGCGTGCTGGTGGAAGGCTCCGGGTCGCCGGCCCGCGGCGAGCTGGCGGCGGCGTTCCGGCGGCTGGCCGGGCACGTCGCGGGACACGTGCCGCGCGACGACGGCTGCGGCCTGCCCGCGCTGACGGACGCCTGCGGCCACCATCGCGATGTCTACTATCCGCTGGCGGTGCATCTGCTTCTGGCCGCGTATGGGCGATGCTACGAGACGATGTCGGCCGGGGATTGGAGCGTCTGCGAGGAGGCGATGGCGGCGATGATGTCGCCGCTGCGGGCTGTCGAACGCTGGGCTGACGCCGCGCCGCCCACCGATCATACGGCCACAGCCCTGTGGTGCGCGCTGGTGCTTTACGAGCAGGGGCACCTGGCGGCCCGCGATGTCGACGTCGAGCTGGCCGACACGGTGGTGCACCATGTGTTGGGACCGGCCAATCCCGCGGCCGCGGCGCCGCTGCACGCGATGCGCGAAGGCGAGTCGCTGGACGCATGGACCTGGCGCGAGTTAACGGGGCTGCATGCGCTGGCGAACCTGGCGCTGGCCCGTCGCCACCAGGTCTGGGCCGGCCGGGTGCAGCGCATCGCCCTCTACCACCAGCACAACACGCAACCCGATCACGTGACCGCCCACCCGTGGGCCCTGTTCGCGTTTCTGTGGTCGCAACAGACCCGGCTGACGGGCGAGCAGCAGTTGCATGGCGTGAGCACGATGCTGGGCCCGGAATCGGACGACGGATTGCTGGCGGGGCTGCTTCTGGCGGATGCGGCTGCGGCCCTGGAGCGGTTCGTCGGGGCCGCGACGGTGCCATGAGCCGGCAACGGCCGGCCGCGCAAGGGCGCCGCGGGGTCATGTATCAGGACCGCTGGGTCGATGACAGCCTGGGCCGGGGGCGTCAGAATCGCACCCGGTCGAGTCATTTGCGGATAAAAGTATAGACAGTATGATGTGCCGCGGGACAGGCTGGATCCGCCGCCGGCCGTATGCCCGATAATCTCAACGTCAACGCGACCGCATCACAAGAACCCCTGTTTGAGGAACGACCATGTCTCAGGCCGCCGCCGCCGCTGCGAACATGACCCGGAACCGGAACCTGCTGGCCTGGGTGGATGAAATCGCCCGCATGTGTCAGCCTGATGAGGTGTGCTTCTGCGACGGCTCGCGGAACGAGTATCAGCGGATGCTCGACCTGATGGTGGCCGGGGGCACGGCCCAGTGGCTGGCCAAGGGCAAGAAGCCCAACAGCGTGTTGATCTTTTCCGACCCGGCCGACGTCGCCCGCGTCGAGGACCGCACCTTCATCTGTTCGCTGAAGAAAGAAGATGCCGGCCCGACCAACAACTGGGCCGACCCCGCCGAGATGAAAGCCACCCTTAAGAAGCTCTATGCCGGCTGCATGAAGGGCCGGACTTTATACGTCATTCCGTTCAGCATGGGACCGGTCGGCTCGCCGATCGCCCACATCGGCGTCGAGATCACCGACAGCCCCTACGTCGTGGCCAACATGCACATCATGACCCGCGTCGGCCAGAAGGTGCTCGATGTCCTGGGCGACGACGGTGAATTCGTCAGGTGCCTGCATTCGGTGGGCAAGCCCCTGGCCGCCGATGAGCAGGACGTGCCCTGGCCGTGCAACGCCGACAACAAATACATCACCCACTTTCCCGAAACCCGCGAGATCTGGAGCTTCGGCTCGGGCTACGGCGGCAACGCCCTGCTGGGCAAGAAGTGCTTCGCCCTGCGCATCGCGTCAATCATGGCCCGTGACGAGGGCTGGATGGCTGAGCACATGCTGATTCTCAAGCTCACCAGTCCCAACGGCGTGGTGAAATACATCGCGGCCGCGTTCCCCTCAGCCTGCGGCAAGACCAACCTGGCCATGATGAACCCGACCATTCCCGGCTGGAAGGTCCAGACCATCGGCGATGACATCGCCTGGATGAAATTCGCCAAGGCGGCTGACGGCAAGATGAGACTGCACGCGATCAACCCCGAGGCGGGGTTCTTCGGCGTCGCGCCCGGCACCAACTACCAGTCCAACCCCAACGCGATGGAATCGCTCAAGAAGAACTCGATCTTCACCAACTGCGCCCTGACCGACGACGGCGACGTGTGGTGGGAAGACATTGACGGCCCGATGCCCGATCATCTGACCGACTGGAACGGCAACGACTGGACGCCCGGAAGCGGGAAAAAGGCCGCCCATCCGAATGCCCGTTTCACCGCGCCCGCCAGCCAGTGCCCGGTGATCGCCGACGAGTGGGAAGACCCCGCCGGCGTCCCCATCGACGCGATTCTCTTCGGCGGCCGACGCGCCAGCACCCAGCCGCTGGTGCTCGAAGCCTTCGACTGGGCGCATGGCACGTTCCTGGGCTCGACGATGGCGTCGGAAAAGACCGCGGCCGCGGCCGGCAAGATCGGCGAGCTGCGCTTCGATCCCATGGCCATGCTGCCCTTCTGCGGTTACCACATGGGCGACTACTGGCAGCATTGGCTGAACCTCGGGGCGACGAAGGGCGTGGCCATGCCCAAGGTGTTCTACGTCAACTGGTTCCGCAAGAGCCCCGAAGGCAAGTGGCTCTGGCCTGGCTTCGGCGACAACTCGCGCGTGCTCAAGTGGGTCGTCGAGCGCTGCGACGGCAAGGGCCAGGTGCAGAAGACGCCGATCGGCAACCTGCCGACAGTCGACAGCCTGGATCTGTCGGGCCTGGAGGTGTCGCAGCAGGACATGAAGCAGTTGCTGCGCGTCGACGCCGCGGAGTGGCTGACTGTGGTGCCGGCCATGGAAGAACACTACGCCCAATTCGGCGACAAACTGCCCAAGGCGCTGCGCGACCAGCTCGATCAGCTCAAGGCCAGACTCCAAGCGGCGAAGTGAACACCATCGCCGATTTGCGACTTGCGACTTCCGATCTGTGATGCTGCCGCCGGATCGCCGCGCCGAGCCGGCGGCCGCGCGGCGATATCACGGCAGCGCGACCGCGCGGGATGCACTGCCGCATCGCCGCGTGCTCCGTCATGTTTCACTGTCTCATGCGTGCCTCGCATTTTTCATTTTTCATTCTGCATGTTTCATTCTCCGAAGTAGCGCGAAGCGCGGCGGGCGGCTGCGG